>Ga0209945_1000011_pt1 | contig 75142 bp, 82 predicted proteins | sample SalPonR2_A_D2_MG_FD_185703 | JGI IMG/M metagenome (GOLD analysis project Ga0209945, IMG submission 185703) | Salt pond soil microbial communities from South San Francisco under conditions of wetland restoration - Salt Pond MetaG R2_A_D2_MG... ...
GGAGACTGCGCTCCCTACGGACACCAATTCGGTGTCTGCAAAGCGCGTCGTCGAAGCAGGAAGCCCCTGCCTCAAGGAGCCGCCGAAGGCGGCGAGTAGGCAGTGGTAGTTCACATGCACCCGGACCCTATACCACCGACAATGACCGACCGAGCAATCGAGACCGAGGGACTGACGAAGCAGTACGGCGAGGTGACGGCGCTCGACTCGCTCGATATCGACGTACCGACGGGCGAGCTGTACGGCTTTCTCGGCCCGAACGGCGCGGGCAAATCCACGACCATTAACATCCTGACGGGCCAGCTCACGCCCGATTCCGGGACGGCCGAGGTCGCCGGCGTCGACCCCGTCGCCGAGCCGGTGCGCGCCCGCGAGCGCGTCGGCATCCTCCCCGAGAACGGCAAACCGCCCTCCTTCCTCACCGTGCGGGAGTACTTCGACTTCGTGGCCGAGGCGCGCGGACTCGATTCCGTCGACGACCGCGTCGACCGGTGGGCCGACCGCCTCGCCTTCGAGTCGAAACTCGACACGCTGTGTACGGACCTCTCACAGGGTGAACGACAGAAGACGCTCATCACGCAGGCGTTTCTCCACGAACCCGAGGTGGTGTTCATCGACGAGCCGCTGACGAATCTCGACCCCATCATCCAAGAGCGCGCAAAGCAGTTCTTCACGACGTACGCGGAGGCGGGCAACACCGTCTTCCTCTCGACGCATTTCATCGCCACCGCCCAGGAGATGTGCACGCGGGTCGGCATCGTCAACCGCGGGAAACTGCTGGAGGAACTCGACCCCCGCGACCTCGGCGAGGAGACGCTGCTCGACCGGTTTTTCGCGACGGTCGACACCGACACCGCGGCCGTCGACCCCGCCGACCCGGCCGCGCTCGCGGGGGAGGAGTAGATGGTCTCGGTCCGGTATCTGTTCGACCAACTCCTGCGCGAGGAGTGGCGGATGCACGCCCGCCTGTTCGGCGGCTGGCGTTTTGCCGCCTTTCCCGTCTTCCTCGCCGCGCTCGCGGCCGGGACGGCGACGTTCTTCGCGCTCGCCGGCTCCGAGACGGAGACCCTGCTTGCCGGCCTTCACGTCGTCGTCGCGCTCGTCGGTCTTCAGGTCGGCTCTATCGGGCTCGTCGGTCGGGACGCGCTCGGCGACTTGCTCGGCGACGTGACGCTGCTCGTCTTCTCGGCCCGAACCCTCCCGGTGAGCGAGCGCCGGCTGCTCGCCGTCTTCGTCGTCAAAGACGTACTCTACTACGCACTCCTGTTCATCGCGCCGCTGGTCGTCGGGGTCGCGCCGCTGGTCGTCCTCACGGACCTCTCGGTCGCGGTGCTCCCGCGCCTGCTCGCGAGTGCGTGGCTCGCCTTCGCGTTCGGTGTCGGCACCTCGCTGCTGCTCGTCGGGCTTGCCACCCGGAGCCGGCTGCTCGCCGCGCTCGTCGGGGTCGCCGCCCTCGCCGGCGGTTCCCTCCGCCCGGGTCTCGTCGTCGCGTTCACGCCCTTCGGTCTCTACGCCGACCCGTCGTACTTCCGGCTCGCTGTGTCGGTCACGGTCCCGCTCCTCGCGGCGGTCGTCGGCTTCTCGCTGTTCGAGTTCGACCGGACCGGCACCACCCGGACGGCGGGCAATCAGTTCCGCCGGCTCACCGGCCTGTTCGGCGCGCGCGACGAGCAAGGGCTCCTCGCGAAGTCCCTGCTCGACGTAGCTCGCTCCTCGGGCAGCCTCTGGAAGGTCCTCCTTTCCCAGGGGCTCATCTTCGGGGTCGTCGCGATTCTGCTCGGCTACATCCCCGATATCCTCGTCGGAGTTCGCCCCTCGCCCGGTCTCACCCTCGGGTCCGTCCTCGCGCTCGGGGCCTTCACCACCTACAACTGGCTGTGTCAGTACGACGACGCGGCCTTCTTCGGGACGTACCCAATCGACCTCGCGCGAGTGTTCGAGGCGAAGCTGTGGGCGTTCCTCCTGCTCGCGGTTCCGGCGGGTGGCTTCTACCTCGCGCTCGGGACGGTCGTCTTCGGGCCGACATCGCTGCTCGTCGGTGCGACGGTGTACGTCCCCGTCGCAGTCTACGTCTTCGGCGTGACGGCCTACGTCGCCGGGCTTCGACCCACGGAACTGCTGTTCGACACGCCCGTCTTCATGCTCTTTTCGGGCGCGGTGATGGCCGTGTTGCTCCCGCTCGTCGTGCTCGCCATCGCCTACCCGCTCGCGCCGACACGCATCTCCGTTGCGGCCGTCGGGCTGTCGCTCGTCGCCGGGCTGCTCGGGGTCGTTGGCTATCGCCGGGCGGGGCCGAAGTGGACCCGGCGCGCGCGTGCAGGCGACCTCTGAGGGCGGCCGATACCACTAACACCGCGGTGTGTGATAGAATGCGTATGAGCGACGAGCCGCGTGCGACGGCACCCTCTGAGACGCCCGTCGCGCTCACGATTGCCGGTAGCGATTCCGGCGGGGGCGCGGGAATTCAGGCCGACACGAAGACCATCGAGGCGACCGGTGCGTTCGCCACGAGCGTCCTCACCGCCGTCACCGCACAGAACACGCAGGGTATCGAGGGGTCACACCTCGTCCCGAACGACGACATCGCCGCCCAGTACGACGCGGTCATGGACGACTTCGACGTGCGTGCCGCCAAGACGGGGATGCTCGCGACCGCCGACACCGTCGAGCAGGTGGCCCGGTTCGTCCGCGAGGCCCCGTTCCCGGTCGTCGTCGACCCCGTCATGGTCGCCACCGCCGGCGACCGCCTGCTCTCGGAGGATGCCGAGGAGTCGTACGAATCCCTCGTCGCCGCCGCCACGCTCGTCACCCCGAACACCGACGAGGCGGCCGTCCTCACCGGGCTCGACCCCGACGGTCCCGACGAACAAATCGAGGTCGGCGAACGCCTGCTCAACATGGGCGCGGGCGCGGCCCTCGTGAAGGGTGGTCACGGCACCAACGAAATCGTCCACGACGTGCTCGTCACGCCAGAGGGTTCCGAAATCTTCTCTCACCCCCGCGTCGACACCGACGCCACTCACGGCTCCGGGTGTACCCTCTCGGCTGCCATCGCCGCCCGACTCGCGCAGGGCGAGGGACTCGTCTCCGCGGTCGAGGCCTCGGTTACGTTCATGGAGCGGGCCATTCGCTACCACCACGACGTGGGTCACGGTCCGGGAACGGTGAATCACCTCGTCGCGCTCGGCAACGAGTCGGCACGCGAGCCGACTCGCGAACACGTCACCGACCTCGAACACCGACTGGAAGACGTCGATACCACCGGTGTCGCTGCCGCGACACCCTACGCCGAGAACAGCCGCGACATCGTGGAAGCGGGCGGGGAGTCGTTCGGCACGAGCGACATCGCAGCCACCTTACTCGCCGTCCGTGAGCCGCTTCCGACCGCACGCTTCGTCGTGCGCGTCCCGACCGAAACCGCGACTCACCTCGGCGAGGCGGCCGTCCCGACGACCGACCACCCCGAACAGGGTGACTTCGACCGGCCGGTCGTCGCCGTACTTGACGGCGAGGACGCGCTGTTCGTCGGGGTGGAACGCGACGGGCTGGCGAAGACGATACGGGCCGCGACGGACGCCTGAGACCCCTGCGACCGAAGGAGTGTTACGGTCTCGTGCCCTTCATCGTGTAATGGGAGTCCACTCCGCGCCACTCGACGTGAGCGCCCGCCGCGAGGAGTTTCCGATCTTGGACCGCGAGTTCGACGGCACGCCGCTCGTGTATCTCGACAACGCCGCCACCTCACAGACCCCGAAACGCGTCGTCGAGTCGATCACCGATTACTACTACGAGTACAACGCCAACGTTCACCGCGGCATCCACAACCTGAGCCAGGAGGCCTCTATCGCCTACGAGGAGGCCCACGACACCGTCGCCGACTTCATCGGCGCGGCCGGCCGCGAGGAAATCGTCTTCACCAAGAACACCACCGAAGCGATGAACCTCGTCGCGTACGCGTGGGGGCTCAACGAACTCGGTCCCGGCGACGAGGTCGTCCTCACGGAGATGGAACACCACGCCTCGCTCGTCACGTGGCAACAAATCGCGAAGAAGACGGGCGCTGAGTGTCGCTACATCCCCATCACCGACGACGGCCGTCTCGACATGGACGCCGCCCGTGAGCTCATCACCGACGACACCAAAATGGTGAGTGTCGTCCACGCGTCTAACACGCTCGGCACCGTCAACCCCGTTGCCACGCTCGCCGATATCGCCCACGACCACGACTCGTACATCTTCGTCGACGGCGCGCAGTCGGCCCCGCACATGGCCGTCGACGTGCAGGACATCGACTGTGACTTCTTCGCCTTCTCCGCCCACAAGATGTGTGGGCCGACCGGAATCGGCGCGCTCTACGGCAAGGAAGAGATTCTCGACGCCATGGAGCCGTATCTCTACGGCGGCGACATGATTCTGAAGGTCACCTTCGAGGACACCGACTTCAACGAACTGCCCTGGAAGTTCGAGGCCGGCACGCCCTCCATCTCGGAAGGCATCGCCTTCGCCGAGGCCGTCGAGTACATCGAAGACGTCGGCATCGACCGCATCCACGACCACTCGACCGACCTCGCGGCGTACGCCTACGAGCGCCTCTCCGAGCACGACGACGTGGAAATCTACGGGCCCGGTCCCGACGAGCGCAGCCCGCTCGTCGCGTTCAACATCGACGGTCTCCACGCTCACGACCTCGCGTCCATCGTCAACGACTACGGGGTCGCGATTCGCGCCGGCGACCACTGCACCCAGCCGCTCCACGACGTGCTCGGTGCCAGCGCCTCAGCTCGCGCGTCCTTCTACCTGTACAACACCCGCGAGGAAGTCGACGCGCTCGTCGAGGCCGTCGACGAGGCGCGCCAGATTTTCGCCTGAGAACCTTTTCCAGCCGAGTGGTGCGCTTCGCGCACCACTCGGCTGCAAAACGTTCATGAAAAACGCAGCCGGCGCTCACTTCGTTCGCGCCGGTGACTGAACAGCAGTAGTTGTCGAAATATCGTCTCTAAATTAGCTTCACTCGCTTTCCTCACCGCGCAGGAGCCGCGAGGCGCCGACGACACCGCCGGCCAGCGCCGCGAGCACGCCGAAGCCGGGCTGGCTCCCGCTCGTCTCCGTCGCCGATTCGGTGGCGGTCGCGGTCTCCGTTGCCGTCGGCTCCGCCGTCTGGGTTGCCGTCGGCTCCGGCGTCGCCGTCGGTGTCGGGGTGGGTGTCGGCGTCAGCGTCGACACCTGATTCACCGTCGAGTTCGTGTTGCCGGGCCAGGCACCCAGCTCCGCGGGCGCGGTCTCCTCGCCCGACGGCTCCGGGAACACGTACAGCTGTGCCGGGAACGACTCCCCGCCGCTGGTCTGGCCACCCATCGAGGAGGCGACGAAGCCACCCTCGTTCGGGACGGCCGCCCAGAACTGCGCCTCGTCCGGCTGCCGGTACTCGCCGACGACCTGCGGGTCGGTCACGTCCGAGAGGTCGTACACCTTCGCGCCCCCGTAGTAGAAAGAGGCGTAGAGGCGGTCGCCGCGCCAGCGGATGTTGTGGGCGGTGGAGCGTCGGTTGTCTTCGAGCACCGGCGGCGCAAGCGACTGGACCCGGCGTGGATTCTCCATATCCGAGATGTCCCAGACGGTGATACCGGCCGGTGCACCGCTGGTCTCCGTCTCCGGGGAGTCGAACGCCTCGTGTCCGACGGCCACGAGCGGACGGTCGGGATGCGGCGCGGCGACGTGGTGGTTGGCCGGCATCTCGACGTACTGGGTCGTGTTGCCCGTCTCCCGTTCGGCCAACTCCGACTGGGAGAGCCCGCCGATTTTCCCCTCGGCGGTCATCGCCGCGGGGTCGCTGGCGTCGATACGCCACGTCCCGGCGTCCCACTGTGAGGTGTACAGCGTGTCGCCGTCGGCGTAGATGTCGTGGCTGATTCGGTAATACTGCCACACGTCGCTCCAGCCGTCACCGGCGTCGATCACAGACCACCGGCCGAGTTCCGTCCCGTCGGTCGCGTCGTAGGCGATAATCGGTGAGTCGGGGGCGATGCCGGCGGCCGTCGCGTACACGGTCGTCCCGGACACCGCAGCGTTGTGGATGCCGTGGTCCGTGGGGATGAACCGCTGTTGGGTCGGACTCGTCGGGTCGCTCACGTCGAAGACGACGATACCGTTGAGCGCGTCGCCCGGCCCGTTGATGCGACCGGCGAGCGCTAATACGCCGTCGTTGTACACGCAGTCCGCGTAACTGGAGATCGGACCACTCTCGCGGTCGGCGAGCAGCTCGCGGCGGCGGGCGACTACCTCGCCGGCGTCGGTGTCGACGACGACGATGCCGTCACCGACGGCGATGAACGCGTGAACCCCGTCGTCGGCCATGGTGACCTCCCGGGTCCCGGGTGCTTCGACGGTGTGTGTCGGTTCGAGCGCCTGCTGTCGTGTCGCTGTCGCGGGCCCGACGCCGGTGACGCCGGCTGCCGCCGCGACGCCGAGCGCCGACAGCACCGTCCGCCGTGTCATGGAGGGGCGTGTCATACACCCATCAGTGTCTCTCACCATATTTGTATCTTTCTGACAGTTCCGACGCAGGACAACCCTTTTGACCGTGATTCCCCAATAAATCGTATCATGGGAACTGGCTCCGATATGTATCGCCAGCAGATTCTTGACCACTACAAGAATCCACGCAACTACGGCGATGTAGACGACGCGACGTTCGAACACGTCGGCGAGAACCCGATGTGTGGCGACACGATCAAGCTGTTCGTGAATCTCGAGGACGACGACGAGACTATCGCCGGGATCTCGTTCATCGGCGACGGCTGTGCCATCTCGCAGGCGTCCGCGAGTCTCCTCTCGACGGAGCTACAGGGGATGACGCTCGAGGCGGTCCGGGATATGGACCGCGACGACATCGTCGAGATGCTCGGCGTCGAGATTTCGCCGATGCGCATCAAGTGTGCCGTGCTCGCGGAGAAGGTCGTCCAGGACGGCGCTGCCATCTACGTCGGCGACAAGGAACTCGACGAGACGACGACGGAAACGTAGCCGGTCGGCTGTCCGGGGATTTTTGCTCACACCGGTGTTCGCTGCGGTATGCACGTCGCCGTCGTCGGAGCCGGTAGTCTCGGCTCACTGCTTGGGGGGCTGCTCGCACGCGAGCATAGGGTCACGCTCGTCGGACGTGACCCCCACGTCAGCGCGATTCGCGAACACGGGCTTCGCGTGACTGGCGTCGTCGACCTGACTATTTCCCCTGACGCCGACACGACTGCCCCCGCGCGGTGTGACCTCGCGCTCGTGACGACGAAGGCGTTCGACACGGCGGGTGCCGCGGCCACGCTCGCCGACACCGACGCCGGCTGTGTGGTCTCACTCCAGAACGGACTCGGCAACGAGACTGTCCTCCGTGACCGACTCGACTGTCCGGTGCTCGCCGGCACCTGCACCTACGGGGCGCGACGCAGTGACCCCGGCGTCGTCGCCTGTACCGGGGAGGGAACCGTCACCGTCGGCGATCCGGACGGCGGGCCGAGCGAGTGGGCCGACCGCGTCGCCGACGCGTTCACAGCGGCCGATATCGACGCGACGGCCAGCGACGAGATGCCGCTGCTCGTGTGGCAGAAGCTCGCGGTCAACGTCGGCATCAACGCGACGACCGCGCTCGCCCGCACGGAGAACGGCGCACTCCTCGACGGGCCGGCGAGTTCGGTCGCGGCGGCCGCGGCCCGCGAGACGGCGACCGTCGCCCGCAGCGAGGGCGTCGACCTCGCCGACGAGACGGCGACCGACGCGGTCGAGCGGGTCGCCCGAAACACGCGCGCGAACCGGTCGTCGATGCTGCAGGATATCGATGCACGACGCCGGACCGAAGTCGACGCCATCGTCGGCCCGGTCGCGGACCACGCGGAGCCGACGCCGGTCGCCGCCACGCTCGCCGGCTTACTCCGGGCGTGGGAGGCCGAACGCGGTCTCCGGTGAGAATAAGTGACCCCCCGTGTTACAGGCTCCCATGTGGGGACGCCGCGACCGCTCGACGCAGGTGACCTGTATCGCCTGTGGCGAGACGGTCGCCCGCTCTGACGCCCGCGAGTACGACAAACACGGGGACCGTTACACCCGCCGAGAGAAGGAGTTCGAGTACCTGTGTAAGAGCTGCTACCGCGACACCGACCACCAGCCGCGGGGCGACCTCGAGACCGTTCTCGAAGAAAGCGGTGCCGGCCAGTGTGACCGCTCGGAGTTCCTCGCCCGCTACACCGACCTCGCTACCGAGTCCAGACAGGAAAGCGAGCGGTGACCGGCCGCGTCGCCGGACCGAGCCGGCAGCGTCTTCTCACCGGCGAGGGTGTCCTGCTCGCTGGCGCACGGGTGCGACGGAACGCCTAACTGACGGCCCGTCCAACGTCGTTCATGACCGACGATTCGCCCAAGCCCGGCAGCGCCGAGGCTCAGGGTCCCGTTCAAATCGACGAGGAGCTGGACCGCCACCTCCAGAACAAACGCGAGGAGCTGTTCGAGGAGTTCGAGCTTCGCGACACCTTCCCCAGTGAGGTGATTCGCGAGGCCGACGAGCGCACGACCGATATCGACGCCGAAATTCAGTCGGAAATCGACGAGGACTACCGGACGGACTGTCGTGACCTGACGACCTGCACCATCGACCCCGCCGACGCACAGGACTTCGACGACGCCGTCTCCATCGCGAAGACCGACGACGGCGACTACAAGCTGTGGGTCCACATCGCCGACGTGACCCACTACGTCCAGCCGGGGACGGCGATGTGGGAGGAAGCGCTCGAGCGGGGCAACACCGTCTACCTGCCGGGGTACACGATGCACATGCTCCCGCCGATGCTCGCGGAGACGGTCTGCTCGCTCGTCCCGAACGAGGACCGACTCGCTCACACCGTCGAGATAACCATCGACGGCGAGACGTTCGCCAACGAGTCAATCGACATCTACAAATCCGTCATCCACTCCGACGAGCGGCTCACCTACGCACAGGCGGAGGACCGACTCGACGACCCCGACGCCGAGTTACACGAGGAACTCACGCTCGTCCACGAGCTCGCCGACCAGCTCCACGAGCGCCGGAAGGAGGACGGCTCGCTCGTCTTGAATCCGCGCCGCGACCGCGCACACACCATCATCGAGGAGTGTATGCTGAAGGCGAACAAGGCCGTCACCCACGAACTCCAGTGGGTGCGCAGTCTGGAGGCCATGTTCCGCGTCCACCCCCAGCCCACCCCCGACGAGTGGGACGAGGCGCTGCGCGAGATTCAGGACTTAGACGGCGTCTCGATTCCCGGTAGCTCGTGGGAAGACCCGCGGAAGGCCGTGAACGCGACGCTCGAACAGGCACCCGGTCGCCAACTCGACCAGATTCAGTGGGCCGTGATGAAGGTGATGCCGCGCGCGAAGTACATGTCCGACCCCTTCGGCGGCCACCACGCGCTCAACTTCGAGGTGTACGGCCACTTCACCTCCCCCATCCGCCGGCTGTCTGACCTCGTGAACCACTGGATTATCTATCAGGACGAGACGCCAGAAGGCGTCGTGCTCGCCGACCTGTGTGACCACGCGAGCAAGCGACAGAAAGCCGCGGAGACCTGCGAGCGCATCTACAAAGACTTCCTCCAGGAGGTCGGGCTGGACCCCGACGCGGTCAACAACCGTGGCCTCGAGGTCGTGGAGGATGCCGACCCCGAGGACCTCGACCGGTCGGCCGGCGAGGTCAGCCCGGAAGCGTTCAACTAGACCGTCGTCGGTCGACGCCCGCTCGCCCCGTTGTCGTGCGTGTCAGTATCACGCAAGGACTTTTCTCGTCTCCCCATCGGGACGTTGGTATGAGCTGGACGCTCACGGTGCCAGACGCGAGCTACGAGACCGCACGCCGCGAGTTCGAGTGGTCGATTCCCGACGACTACAACCTCGCTGCGGACCTCGTTGGGAAACACGACCCCGAGCGGCCGGCGCTGTACGAACAGCTCCCCGACGGGACCGAGACCACCTACACGTTCGGCGACCTCGACCGGCAGTCCGACCGCGTCGCGGCCGCCCTCCGCGAGCGCGGAGTCGAGCGTGGCGACCGCGTCGGCGTCGTGCTCACCCAGACGGTCGAGAACCCGCTGGTCCATCTCGCCTGCTGGAAACTCGGTGCGGTATCGCTCCCGCTGTCAGTGCTGTTCGGTCCCGACGCGCTGGCGAGCCGTCTCCGAGACAGCGGTGCGGTCGCCGTCGTCGCAGCCGCCGACAGACACGACGCAATCGCTGAGGCGATGACCGACTGTCCCGACCTCGATACGCACGTCGAACGGGGGGAGACGGCAACTGGCGACGCGATACCGTTCGCCGACCTGCTCGATGCCCCGGACGCGATTGAGACGGTCGAGACGACGCCGGAGACGCCGGCGACTATCATCTACACGAGCGGCTCGACCGGGCCGCCGAAGGGCGTGCTCCACACGCACAGCGTCTGGGTCGCTCACTGCCCCTCCTTCCAGCTCTACTTCGAACTCGACCCGACAGGGGTGTTCTGGACGCCGGCCGACTGGGCGTGGATCGGTGCGCTCGGCGACCTGCTGTTTCCCGCGTGGCACTACGGGCAGCCGGTCGTCGGCGCACCGACCGGGGAGTTCGACCCCGAGTGGGCGTACGCGCTCATGGAGCGGTACTCGGTGACGAACGGCTTCCTCCCGCCGACCGCGATACGGATGTTGATGGACGTGTCCGCCGACAGCTACGACCTCGCGCTGTCGGCCATCTGCTCTGGCGGCGAGCCGCTCACGCCCGAGATACTCGACTGGGCGGACGAGGAACTCGGCGGCGTCCTAATCAACGAACTGTACGGCCAGACGGAGGCGAATATCTTCATCGCCAACTGTCGGTCGTGGTTCGAGACACGGGCCGGGAGTATGGGGAAGCCAGTCCCCGGCCACGAGGCCGCACCGATCGACCCCGAGACGGGCGAGCGCCGCCCCGACGGCGAGGTCGGCGAGCTGGCTATCAAACGTGAGGGGGACCCGATCGTCTTCGAGCGATACTGGAATCAGCCCGAGAAGACCGCCGCGGCGACGGTTGATGCACCGGACGGTGGAACGTGGCATCTCACCGGCGACCTCGGCTGGCGCGACGAGGACGGCTACTTCTGGTTCAAATCGCGTGCCGACGATGTCATCATCACCGCCGGCTACCGGGTCGGTCCCGGCGAGGTGGAGCAGGCGATACTGGACCACCCTGGCGTGGCACAAGTCGGTGTCGTCGGCGTGGACGATGACCTCCGCGGCGAGAAGATTGCGGCGTTCGTCCAGCCCACCGACGACGCCACTGCCGGAGACGCGCTGCGCGGGGAGATTCGCGCCCTCGTGCGCGAGCGACTGGCGAAACACGAGTACCCACGCGAGATACAGTTCCGTGCGGAGTTGCCCCAGACGACGACCGGAAAAATCAAGCGACGAGAGCTGGGCGAGTAGTTACTCGCCGCGGGAGTCGAGCCACGAGCGAACCTGTTTCGGCGCACCGATGACGCCGTTGGCGACGAACAGCACGACCAACAGCAGGAGGAGGCCGAAGCTGAACTGCCAGTACGCCTCCAGCATCTCGAAGCGGCTGATGAACCACCGGAGGTACCGGTAGCTGAACGCGCCGACAAGCGGTCCGAAGAAGGAGTACGGGCCGCCGATGACGGTCATCAACACCGGCTCCGCCGAGAACGCCCAGTAGGCGTACCGGGGCGTGACGTTCGTGAACAGCGGGATGAGCAGTCCGCCCGCCAACCCGGAGAAACCGCCCGAGAGGACGAACGTCACCCACGAGTGCCGCGTGATGTTGATACCGAGTGCGCTCGCACGCTCCGGATTCTCACGAATCGCCTTACACACCGTCCCGAACGGCGACTTGACGATGCGGTACAGCAGATACATCGTCACCGCGAAGATGGCGATGGTGAAAAAGTAGTAGGCGAACGGGTCGGCGATGTCCACGAGCGTGAACGTGAAGCCGAACAGGTCCACCTCACCGAGGGTGAAGGTCAGCCCGTCCGAACCGTTGGTGAACGTGCCGTTGCCCATCCCCAAGAACTCGAGGAGCGTCCCGATGATGTCCTGGTTCGCAATGGCGTAAATCGCCATCGTGAACGAGAGGGTGATCATCGCGAAGTAGATCTCCTCGAGCTGGACGGCGAGATAGCCGATTGCCATCGCTACCAACACGGTGACGAGTATCGCGAGCACGAGTCCGAACAGCCACGTCGCGAGCACGCTCGCCCCGCCGAACAGCTCGCCGAAGCCGAGCATCGGTCCGACCGTCTGGACGGTCTTCGCCATCGTGTAGCCGGCGACGGCAAAGAACATCCCGTGTCCGAACGAGAGCAGCCCGGTGTAGCCGTACAACAGGTTAAACGCCGTCGCGAAGATGCCGAAGATGAGCACCTCCGCGAGCAACCCCGTCTGGAACGGCCCGAGGATGAACGGCGCGACGACGAGCAGGAGCAGCCCGGCACCGACGAGCAGCCGCTCGTTGCCCTCGACGGCCGGCGCTGAATCGAGTGCTCCGCTCATCTACATTCCGGGGCCGAGACCGCTCCCGTCGAGCAGTTCCAGCGATTCGTCGCGGGTGATGGTGTACTTCTGGATGTCGGCGAGTCCGGCACCGTCGTACGGAACGTCCACGTCGAAGCTCGTCGTGCCGAGCGTCACCGGAGCCTGCGCCTGGTGGCTGTCGGCGTCGTAGGTGACGGGACCGCGCGGGTCCTCCTCGAAGGTGAACCCTTCTAGCTCGGAGATGATGTCGTCGGAGTTGAGCGAGCCGACCGACTCGATGACCTGCTTGTACGTCTGGACTGCGCCCCACGTCTGCCCGCCGGTGAAGCCCGGAATCGATGGGACGTTCTCGTCGGCGTACATCGACTCGTACTTGTCGAGGAACGCCTGATTGTACTCGTTGTCGTATGCGGTCGGCCAGTACCATCCGGACAGGTGAATCCCTTCGGGCGTGGTGTCACCGAGCGCGCTGAACACCGTCGGGTCCGCGCCGATGGTGTCGAACACGTCCTCCACCTCGTCGAACAGCCCCTGCTCTGCGGCCTGTGACATGAACGTCGTCGAGTCGCCGGCCCAGAAGCTCGTAAAGACGAGGTCCGGGTCGTTGCTCAACACGGAGTTGATCTGTGGCGTCATGTCGCTTGCACCCAGCGACGGGAACTCGCTGGCGACGTACTCGTGGTCGACGCCCAGCCCTTCCGAGTAAGCCTTGAAATACTCCCAACACTGCTCGCCGTAGGCGTAGTCCGGTCCCATGTTCGCGACCCGCATCGCGCCGTAGTTGTCGGCGATGAACTTCGCGATGCCGTAGGTCATGTGCGAGGTGTTCGCGGTCGACCGGAAGATGTTCGGCTTGAGTGCCGCCTTCCCGTCGTCGCTCTCGTAGTAGTCGCCGTACGCCTCCGTATCGAACTCCGTGATATACGGTGTCCCGATATCGGTGGCGATGAACGGCACGCCCAGCGACTCGATGGTTGGGGCCGTCGCCAATCCGACACCCGAAGAGGTGATGCCGATGAGCAGGTCGGAGTTGTCCTCCTGCACCAGGCTCCGAATCGTCTGTGCCGGCTGGCTGCCGTGGTCGCGAATCGTGATCTCCACGTCGTTGCCGTTGATTCCCCCGTTCTCGTTGATGTCGTCGACCGCGGCCCGCGCCGCGTTCTCTGAGGAGGTTCCCAGCGCCTGCGCCAGCCCGGAGATGAGGTAGATTCCACCGATTCTGACGGTGTCACCGCCCCCGCCGCTACAGCCGGCCAACGCCACCGCGGTTCCCGTCCCCGCGGCAGCGAGGAAACTCCGCCTGTTCACTCGTCCACTACTTGTCTTGCCAGCACCGTCACTGTGTTTCATGTGGTCACTTCCCATGCTACGACCGAATATGCAGGAATAGTATTTATATTCTATGCAGGAATTGTGTCATGACGGGAGAACATCGGGACGTAAGGTTTAATCATATTGTGTTGGAGTGGTACGGTATGGTATCCCAAGGGTTGGTTTTCGACCAGATAATCACGGGGCTGTCCATCGGTGGGCGGCTCTTTCTCATCGCTGTGGGGTTGAGTCTCATCTTCGGCGTCCTCGACGTCTTGAACTTCGCACACGGGGCGCTGTTCATGATCGGCGCGTACATTGGCGTCGTCGCGATCCAGTCAGTCGCCGGGGGGTTCTGGCTCGGGCTGGTGGCGGCCGCGGTCGGTGCCGGACTCGTCGGCGTCTTGATCGAGGTCGGTGCGATCCGTCGCGTCTACCACCGCGAGGAGCTGGACCAGCTGCTCGTCACCTTCGCGTTCGTGTTGATACTCACAGACGTGGTCCGGTTCGTCTTCGGGACCGGGCAGAAAGTCGTCGACCCGCCGGCGCTGCTGGCCGGAAGTATCCGGCTCACGGAGAGTCTCGCCCTGCCGGCCTACCGCGGCTTCGTCATCCTCGTGTCCGTGCTCACCCTCGGTGCCATCTTCCTCGTGCTCCGGACGACCAACATCGGTCGGCTGGTGCGGGCCACTTCCTCGGACCGCGACATGGCCGCGCTCATGGGTGTGAACGTCCCACGGCTCTACACGCTCGTCTTCTTCGTCGGCGCGGCACTCGCCGGACTCGGCGGTGCACTCGCGGCACCGACGCTCTCGATTACCTCCAGTCTCGGCGACCAGGTCATCATCCGGGCGTTCGTCATCGCGGTCATCGGCGGGCTCGGCTCCTTCGGTGGCGCGTTCGTGGGCGCGTATATCGTCGGGATTACTATTGCCGTGGGGAGTCTCGTCGTCCCCGGCGCGGGTGAACTCATCCCGTTCGTGGCGATGATCGCCGTGTTACTCGTCAAGCCGGAGGGGCTGTTCGGGGGTGCTGAAGCATGAGTTCGGTGCTCGAAACCGAGGAGCTCCGCCGGCAGTTCGGCCGGCTCGTCGCCGTCGACGACGTGAACGTCTCAATCGAGGCCGACGAGATTACGAGCATCATCGGGCCGAACGGCGCGGGCAAGACCACCTTCTACAATCTGCTCACCGGCCGATTGGAGCCGACGAGCGGATCGGTCCGGCTCCGGCCCCGCGACAGCGAGGCAGACCTCATCGACGTGACCGACAAGCCACCCCACGAGATTGCCTCGCTCGGGCTCTCGCGTGGCTTCCAGATCAACAACGTCTTCGACGGGCTGACCGTCGGCGAGAACCTCCGTATCGCCCGTATCAGCCGCGACGGTCGCACCCTCGATTTCCGTGCGGTTGCCGACACCGACGACGACCTCGCCGAGGGCGTCCGGGACATCGCCGACCTGGTCGACGTCACCGACATCCTCGACACCGAGTGTGCGAACCTTTCGCACGGTGACAAGCGGAAGGTCGAAATCGCGCTCGCGCTGGCGACCGACCCCTCTATCGTCCTGCTGGACGAGCCGACCGCGGGGATGAACGCCACCGAGACGGCGCGGATGGTGGAGCTGGTCGAGCGACTCGACGACGAGACCGACACCACCTTCGTCATCACCGAACACGACATGGAGGTCGTGCTCGGCATCTCCGACCGGATTCTCGTCCTCGACAATGGTGAACTCATTGCCGACGGGGCTCCCGACGAGGTGTTGGCCGATTCGCGCGTCCGCGAGGCGTATCTCGGGCTGGACGAGGACGAGGAACTGGAGGCGTCGCCAGAGCGTGGCGAGGCCGAGGAGACCGGAGGTGAGTCGGCGTGAGCCTGCTCGAACTCTCCGACGTGAACGGCTTCTACGGCAACAGCCACGTCCTGTTCGATCTGAATATCGACATCGAGCACAACGAGGTGGTGACGCTGCTGGGCCGCAACGGTGCCGGCAAGACCACTACGCTCCGCACGATTACCGGCACGATTCCCCGCCGCGAGGGAGGTATCACCTTCGACGGCGACGACATCTCCGAGGAGTCCGTCGACCAGATTTCGAACCGGGGTATCAAACTCGTTCCAGAGGCCAGACGCATCTTCCCGACGCTCACCGTCCACGAGAACATGCAGGTGGCCCGCGACATGTCCAAAGGCCGCGAGCCACGGCCTGTCGAGGAGATGTACGAGGTGTTCCCCATCCTCGATGAGCTTCGAGAGAACCGCGGTCGCAACCTCTCTGGCGGTGAACAACAGATGCTCTCGGTCGCGCGTGCGCTCATCCAGAGCCCCGACCTCCTCCTGTTGGACGAGCCGACCGAGGGGCTCGCGCCGGTCATCGTCGACGACCTCTACGACGTGCTCTCGGAGGTCGTCGAACAGGACGTGACCGTGCTCATCACCGAACAGAACGTCGACTTCGCGCTCGACTTGGCAGAACGGGCCTACATCATCGACAAGGGAGCCAACGCGTGGGAAGGGACCGTCGACGAACTCGAACAGCGACAGGACCTCCTCGACGAGTATCTCTCCGTCGGCGCAACCGACGCAGAGTAGTCAGGCCGTCTCGGCCCGGCTCCCGTCGTCGGTCTCGACGACCGTGTCCTTCCACGTTCCGCGGGTGAACCACGCCACCGCAGCGACCGCCCCGACGATATTGCCCAGCGCCATTCCGATCCAGATGCCGGTCGCACCCAGCCCGAGGGTGAAGGTGAGCAGATACACCGTCGGGACGCGGCCGAGCCACAGCGCGGTCAACGAGAAGGCCAGCGCTGTCCTGGTGTTTCCGGCACCGCGATACGCCCCGAGAACGACCTGTAACACGCCGATGAAGGCGAACTCGACGGTCCGGATCCGGAGATACTGCACCCCGTTCTCGATTGTCGCGGTCGCGTCCGCGGTCGTCGAACTGATGAACACCGAGACGATTGGCTCGGCGAAGACGAGCGCGACGACGGCGACGCCGGCCATCACGACCGCGCCCGTCGTGGCCGCGAGTTTCACCGCGCGCTCTGCCCGGTCCCCCCGGCCCGCGCCGAGGTTCTGCCCGACCATCGTGTTCGTCGCCCGCCCCAATCCCATCGCGGGGAGGAAGACCAGCGAGATGAGCCGATTACCGAGCCCGTAGGCCGCCACGACCGGCGGGGCGAAGGAGGCGACCATCGCGGTCAGGGTTATCATCGCCAGCGCGCTCGTCGACTGTTCGAGCGCGGAGGGGGCACCGATGTTGACGATGCGTTTCACCCACTTCCGTTCGAGCCTGAGATACGCGATCTTGAGCTGGGGACCGACGGCCAGCCGGAAGAGGATGAACAGCCCGATTGCCGTGGCGACGACCCGCGAGAGCAGGGTCGCGACCGCCGCACCCTCGACGCCCATCGCCGGGAAATCGAGCGGGCCGACGTCCCACCCGAAGATGAACAGCGGGTCGAGCACGACGTTGAGGACGACCGTCACGAACATGACGGCCATCGGAATCCGGGTGTTGCCGTAGCCGCGCATCAGCGCCGAGAAGACGAAGAAGCCGAACAGGAACGGCGTTCCGAGGAAGAACACCCGCATGTAGTCGCTCGCCAGCGGGATGACCAACCGCGCGGTCTCGGAGTCCGCCGGGAGCAGTCCCAACAGGAGGTCGGTCGAGAGATAGCCGACTGCCCCGACGACGACGGCGATGACGGTGACGAACGCGAGCGTCTGGCTGGCGGCCTTGCTGGCGTCCTCGTCGCCGCCCGCGCCGGTGTACTGGGCGACGAGCGTACTCCCGGCCACGGTGAGTCCGCCGCCGACTGACAGGAACAGGAAGATGAGCGGAAACGCGAGCGAGAGGGCACCGACCGCCGCCGACGGGTAGGCCGTCCGGCCCAGCCAGATGGTGTCGGCGATGTTGTACGCGACCTGCAGCAGTTGCGTGACGACGATGGGCCACGCGAGCGTGAACAGCGGTCGCACCAGACTCCCCTCCGTGATGCTCGAATCGGTGGAGTCGGCGCTCATACCTACCGTCGGCTACCGGATGGGATGACACCTTCGTTTCGGTCGATTGTCACGCTATCGCGTGACACACCCGACGACCGGGAGCCTTACCTGCCGGCCCTCGAACCGACGTGTATGCACCTCGGCGTTATCGGACTCGGACGGATGGGACGTATCGTCGCCGACCGCGTCGTCGATTCCGGCCACGACGTGACTGCCTTCGACGTGAGCGAGGACGCGCTCGCCGACGCCCGCGACGCCGGCATCGGTACCGCCGACTCGATTCCCACCCTCGCAGACGCGCTCGGCGAGGAGAAGCGCATCTGGCTGATGGTTCCCGCCGGCGACCCGGTCGACGCCGCGCTCGACGAACTGGAGCCGTCACTCTCCGAGCAGGACATCGTCGTCGACGGCGGCAACAGCCACTTCGAGGACTCGACGCGTCGCGCCGAGTCGACCGCCGCCCGGTATCTCGACTGTGGCACCTCGGGCGGCCCGGCCGGCGCAGAGCTGGGCTTCTCGCTCATGGTCGGTGGTCCCGAGGGAGCCTACGAGACGATGACGCCGGCCTTCGACGCCGTCGCCACCGGTCCCGAGGGTCACGACCGGATGGGACCGGCCGGCAGCGGCCACTACGTGAAGATGGTCCACAACGGCGTCGAGTACGCGCTGATGCAGGCGTACGGCGAGGGGTTCGAACTGCTCCACGAGGGGCGATACGACCTCGATCTGGAGGCCGTCGCGCGAACCTGGAACAACGGCGCAGTCATCCGGTCGTGGCTGCTCGAACTCTGCGAGGAGGCGTTCCGCGAGGAAGGGACCGACCTCGGTGACGTGGCCGACCACGTCGCCGGCGGCTCGACCGGCACCTGGACCGTTCAGGAGGCGCTCGAACAGGAGGTCGCCGTGCCGCTCATCTACGACGCGCTCGGCGAGCGGTTCGACTCACGCACCCGAGCGAAGTTCTCTCGCCGGCTGGCCAACCGGCTCCGGTACGGGTTCGGTCGCCACGAGGTCGCCCGCGAGTGACACGGCTCAGTTGACCATCGTCGGCTGAAACGAGACGCCGTGCAACACGAGGCGAGCGCCCCCGTCCGCGCTGTCGGTGATCTCCAACTCCCACCCGTGGGCCGAGGCGATTCGCTCGACGATCGTGAGTCCAAGTCCCATGTTCCCCGCCTCCGTCGTGAAACCGGATTCGAACACTAGCTCGCGGTCCTCCTCGGGGATGCCGGTGCCGTCGTCCTCGAAGTAGAGGCTCCCGTCGGCTGTCCCCACGGCACAGGTGGTGGCCGGTCCACCGTGGGTAATGGCGTTTGAAATCAGGTTTTCGAACAGCTGCTGGAGCCGGTCAGGGTCTCTCTCGATCTGTTTTGACCGTCTATCCGGAGGGTCGCCTCCTTCGTGTCGACCATGTTCCACGCCGACTGGACGACCTGGCTGAACGGCACCGTCGTGGTGTCCTCGATTCGCAGGGGTTGGTCCGCCAGGACGTTCGTCTGGTCGATGAGCGTGTCCATGCGGCCGGGTGCCTGTTCGACGTTGTCGATGTGTGATGCGTCGTCGTCCTCCCGATAGAGGTCGAGCGAGCCCCGCGCGACGTTCAGCGGATTCCGGATGTCGTGTGAGATGAGGTCCCTGATGTTCTTCAACTGCGTGTTGCGCTGTTCGAGGTCCTGCTCTCGGCGCTTCAGCTCCGTGATGTCGCGGGTGTTCACTACGAACCCCTCCACGACGTCGTCGTCCAGCAGATTCGTCCCCCGCGATTCGAGGATGATGTCGTCCCGTTCAGCGTGGTCGAGACGGGACTCGATGACCGGGGTGATATCCGGATTCTCCACGCCCTCGAAGAACTCCTCCATCACGTACTGTCTGTCCTCCGGATACACGTAGCTGAAGATCGAATCGCCGATGAGTTCCTCCTGCGTGTAGCCGATGATCTGCTCACACGACGGCGAGACGTACTCGAACCGGCCGTCCTCGGAGACGATGGAGATGAGGTCCGTGGAGTTTTCGACCAGCTTGCTGAACTTCCGTTCCGACCGCTCCAGCTGTTTTTGCACCCGGTACGTCTCGATTGCGTTGCCGAGGCGATTCGCGAGTACGGAGTACGAAACTGAAGCCGGTCGACGAATTCGAACGCCTCGACGGCGGCCGCATAGTTTCTGCGGTCGTGTTGGACGAACCCGTTGCAGATCTGTCGGGCCATCTCTCTGGGTGCGTCCTCCCTAGAAATAGATGTGTCCGGAATCGATTCGACACTAGACTGCGTTCCAATGTCTCGTACTGGGTGGAGTCTTCACGTAAAAATTTTATACAGTACAGTGAATCGCGGTACGAACGACCTGCCACGACATCGGTCTCTGCACGCGTGTGAACAAGCCCGACGCCCCGAGTGGGTCGTCGTGTCAGCAAACGCGGCCTCTCTGTCGCTCGGACAGGTGAGTCCCCCGAAAACACTTTGCGGCTGTCCCCCGCAGTAGTATTCGATATGTCTAGTGAATCGCAAGCAGGCGAATCAGCGCGAAGTGAGATTCGAGAGCGACACGAGTCGGTCGCCGCGGAGGTCGTCCCCGAGCAGACGGACCTCTACATCAGCGGCGAGTTCGTCGAGCCGGCGGAGGGTGGCACCATCGACACGGTCGACCCGACGACGGGTGAGGTACTCGCGTCCGTCGGTGGCGCGACGGAGGCAGACATCGACCGTGCCGTCGACGCCGCGTGGGACGCCTTCGACTCGACGTGGTCGGGCTACGGTGCCGGCAAGCGCCAGCAGATCCTCATCGACATCGCCGACGCCATCGACGAACACTCCCAGGAGCTTGCGAAACTGGAGTCGCTCGACAACGGGAAGCCGGTCTCCGAGTCGAGCGCCGACGTGTATCTGGCCGCAGACCACTTCCGCTACTTTGCGGGCATCGTCCGCAAGAACGGAGGCAGCACGATGCCGGAGGGGTCACGCCTCGGACAGGTCGTCAAGGAACCGTACGGGGTCGTCGGTCAGATCATCCCGTGGAACTTCCCGCTGCTCATGGCGTCGTGGAAGCTCGCGCCGGCGCTCGCCGCCGGCAACTGTTCCGTCCTGAAGCCGGCCGAACAGACCCCGCTGTCGGCGCTGCGGCTCGCGGAACTCATCGACGACATCGTCCCCGACGGCGTCGTCAACATCGTCCCCGGCTACGGCGAAGAGGCCGGCCCACCGCTGACGGGCCACGAGGACGTTCGCAAGGTCGCGTTCACCGGCTCGACGGCCGTCGGCAAGCAGGTGATGAAGTCGGCCGCCGACAACGTCACCGACGTGACGCTCGAACTCGGCGGGAAGAGCCCGGTCGTCGTCCACCCCGACGTGGCTCCCGGGAAGGCGGTCAAGCTCGTCGCACAGGCCATCTTCTACAACACCGGCGAGTGTTGTGAGGCTGGCTCCCGGCTGTTCGTCCACGACGACATCGCCGACGAGGTGCTCGGCGGGCTGGCACAGGCCGTCGACGACATGACCATCGGCGATCCGCTCCTGCGCGAGACGGACCTCGGACCGAAGGTCTCCCGCGAGCAGGTCGACCGCACGCTGGAGTATCTGGAGAAGGCCGAATCCGGCGGTGGCAAGTTCCTCGCCGGCGGCGGCATTCCGGACGACGAGTCGCTGTCGGACGGCTGTTTCGTCGAGCCGACGCTCGTCGACGGGCTGGACCACGACCACGAGGCCGTCCAGGAGGAGATCTTCGGGCCGGTGCTCGACGTGTTCCGCTGGGACGACTACGACGAGATGATGGAACTCGCCAACGACGTGGACTACGGTCTCGCCGGCGGTGTCATCACGGACGACATCTCACAGGCCAACGAGACGGCCCGCGACATCGAAGCGGGGTACATCTGGGTCAACACGTACCACGACCTCGTCGCCGGCCTGCCCTTCGGCGGCTACAAGCAGTCGGGTATCGGCCGCGAGCTGAGCGAGGAGACGCTGGACCACTACCAGCAGACGAAGACGATCAACCTCTCGCTGTAGCGCGGCCGTCTGCGCGCTAATCGCAACGCTATTGAAGCACGTACACAAAGACGGCGTATGGTCACTACGCTGGGCATCGTACTCGGGGCGTCGCTCACGCTCACGATGGTTGCCCTGCATTTCGCACGCGGCACCGAGCACGCGACTCCGGACGATATCTCACAGAAGGTGCTCGAACGTCGCGCCGAGAGCGTCCACGAGACCGACTTCCCCGAGCCGATGAACCGGTCCATCGGCGGCGGTGGTGCTGCCGCCGCCGTCGGCGGGGGCGGTGCCGAGGGTGAACTCGCGGAGGGTGACGCCGAGGTCGACGACGACCCCGCCGCGATTCCGGACGACGAGGCCGAGGTGTACGAGGTCGAGTACGTCAAGGAGGGGACGACGATCGAGGTCAAGGAGAACACAACGCTGTTGGAAGCCGGCGAAGAGCAGGATTGGGACCTGCCGTACGCCTGCCGACAGGGTCAGTGTATCTCCTGTGCCGGTCACATCACCGACGGTGGCAATTCCGAGCAGTACGTCGAACACTACACCAACGAGATGCTCGGCGAACCCGAACTCGACGACGGCTACACGCTCACCTGTGTCGCCTACCCCGTCTCCGACTTCTCCATCGAGATGCGCGAGTCGCCGTAACGTCCGACCCCGACTGATTTTCGCCGACGTTTAAGCCGCGCCCGCGAGGAGTCAATGTATGTTCGATACGGTCGTGATTGCGACGGACGGGTCCACCAGCGGCCGCCGTGCGGTGACCGTCGCGCTCGACGTGGCCCGCCGGTTCGAGGCCTCGGTCCACGCGCTGTACGTCGTCGACGAGACGCAGGTCGACGGACTTCCCGAAGATGTCCACGACGACGTACGCGAGGCGCTGGAAGCGCAGGCAGACGAGTCACTCGACGCTGTCGAGACGGCGGCCGACCAGCCGGTCACCGTCGCCGTCCGCGAGGGTGACCCGGCGACGGAGATCATCGACTACGCCGACGACACCGACGCCGACATGGTCGCGACGGGGACGCGCGGCCGCCACGGCGAGCACTCCTTCATCGTCGGGTCGGTCGCGGAGACGGTCGTGCGCGACTGTCCCGTGCCCGTTCTCACCGTCCGCCAGCTCGAGGCCTGACGGGCGTATCGGGGGCTTCTTGCCCACAGCCGTCACAGCCAGCGCATGGACGACTCGCTTATCGACCCGGAGACGCTTCCGCTGGAGCGAGCCTCGCTGTTGCCGGGGGCCGGATTCTTCGCCCCCGATGAGGAAGAGCGCGACGAGGCCGAACTCGAAGCCACGCTCGGCGACGCCGAGACGGTCGTCGTGGCCGACCCCGACGCCGACGGACTCGCCTGCGTCGCGTTCATCCGTGAGTTCCACGACGGCGCGAGGCTGTTGCCAGCGAGCCCACACGAACTCGACGACGCGATCGCCGACCTCGCGGAGTTCGCCCCCGACGGCGTCCGCGTCTACATCTGTGACTTGTGTCCCGACGAGCGCGACGACCTGACCGGGCTCGCTGACCTCGTCGAGCGAGCCGACTCCGTCTCGTGGTACGATCACCACCAGTGGAGCAGCGAGGCGACCGACCGCGTCGAGACCGCCGGCGTCGACCTCGTCGTCGGCGACTCCGACGAGGAGTGTTCCGCCGACGTGACGCTCCGGTCGCTGGGTGAACTCCCCCGTCGCTTTGCCGAACTCGCGGCCGTCACCCGCGACCACGACCTCTGGATTCGCGACGACCCGCGCTCTGACGACCTCGCCGACTACGCCCACTGGGAGGAGCCGGAGGAGTACGTCGCCGTCGTCCGCGAACACGGCGCGGACCTCCCGACCGAGGTCGAGGCGTTCCTCGAAGCCGAGCGCGTCGAGAAACAGCGGCTCATCGACAAGGCCGTCGAGCGCGCGGAACTCCGCGAGGTCGACGGTACGACGGTCGGTGTCACCTACGGTCGGTGTTCACAAAACGAGGTCGCGGAAGCCCTCCGAGAGCAGGGCGCGGACGCGGCGGTTGTCGTCAAGCCCGCCGGCTCCGCCTCGATTCGCGGCACCGACGGCTTCGAGCGGTGTCACGAGGTCGCAGAGCAGGTAAACGGCGGCGGCCACCCAAAGGCCGCCGGCTGTAAGCCGGACATCTACGACGACATGCTCGATTACGCCCACCACTGGACGACCCGCGGCGCGGTGGCGAAACAGGTCATCCTCGACGCGTTCCGGAATCTCCCTGAGGAGGACGAGGAAGGCGTCGACACCGAGCGCTAGAGATACTTCTCCACGTACTCGCGGTGTTCGCGCTCTCGCACCGCCTTCTCGCGTGGCGTCGCGTCCTCCAACCACAGGGGGAGACACGCCATCGCCTCCGTCCGACACTTGAGCAGATACGTCTCCATCCGGTCGCGCTTCGCCGGGGTGAAGCTCCAGTCGTCGCGGGCCGACTCGTAGCTGTCGCGGAACAGCTTACGCAGCTCGCTCGCCCGTCCGCCCGTATCCTGTCCGTACGCATCGAACAGATGTGACTCCACGCTCGCGAGATTGTGGGCCGGCTCGCGCACAGAGAGATTCGCCCAGTCGAGCACCGCCGTTGTCTCGCCCGTTTCGGAGTCTACGAGCAGATTTCCGTAGCGGTAGTCCCAGTGGCAGTAGCGGGGTGGCTCCGGTGCTGTCAGCGCGCCGGCACGCGCGTGGAGCGTCTCGCGAAGCGGCTCCGCGAGGTCGACAAAGCGCTGCGGCTCGTCGGCGTAGTCTGGGAAGTAGGTGCCATCAGCCAGCGCGTCACACGTCTCATCGATGCCGGCACGGAACAGCTCGCGCTCGGAGTCGGCGTCGTGGTCGGTCGGCAGTATCGCCAGGTCGCCGTCGCTGACGCCAACGCGCCCGACACGCGGCTGTTCGCCGAGTTCGTGAAGCGCGGCTAGATTTCCGCCGGCCTCGCGAATCACGCGCTCACGGGCGGCGGGAAGTAGCTCCTCGGGTCGCCCTTCGAAGTTTTCGCCCGGGCGTTCCTCCACGAGATAGAACGGGGCCGGATACTCGTCGTGGCGGTCGACGAACCCGTACACCTCGGGAACCGGAATCTCGGTTTCGCGTCCGACGAGTTCGAACAGCCGCGGCTCGGCGCGGGCAATCTCGGGGGCCATCCACTCCGCGATGGTGGCCTTGAGGACGGCCCGCCGCTCACCGTTCGGGGTCGAGCAGGCGACTCGGGCGACGAAATCCGTCCCCTGCTCGACGCGCTCGAACGAGTCGAGCGTCCAGTCGCCCCGGCAGGCGGCGACCATCCCGGCGACAGTCGGAAAATCGATGGCGTCGTCACTCACGAATGAAGCGAGTCGCGAATCCGGTAAGGCTCTTGTGTCGGTGTGTTACTCCTCGCCAATGACCCACTTGTCGGAGTAGGTCTGGCCGCACTCGCAGGCGGCGTAGGCGTGGAGCACGTCGCCCTCGGCGTAGATGCCGCCGACCTCCTCGTTTTGGGCCTCGGTGAACGCGAAGACGAACTTGACGCGGTGGGCGTCACCCGTCCCCTCGGGGCAGGTGCCGCCGGTGCAGTCACGGCGGATATCGCCGTCGGTGTCCATCGCGACGCCGGCAAAATCCATCGGGTCGATGCCGACGACCTCGCCGAGCACCTCGCTGCCGCGGTCGCCGGGGAGGACGAGCGCGACGCCCGGCCCCACGTCCTCGGCGACGCCGGCGAGCGCCTCGGGGTCGCCCACCGACTGCTCGTGGAGAAAGACGAGGATGTCGTCGTGGCGCTGGCCGGCGAGGAACTGCTCGTACGGCGTCTCGCTCACTGTGACCCCTCCTCGATGCCTTCGGCGATGTCGGAAAGCCCGTCGTCCGGGCGGTCTGGGACGCGGTAGACGACGCGTTCACCCGGGGCGCGAAGCCCGTAGAAGAACCCCTCGTCCACGATGTCGAGGTGGACGGTGCGTTCGAAGTCGAGCCCGTTGTCGTCGGCCCACGCGGGCAGGTAGTTCTCGCCCTCGCCCTCCTTCGCGAGGCGGGCGTTGTCGTAGAGTCCGCGGATCTCCATCGTGTCGTCGATGGCGAGATCGACGCGGGCGAAGTAGGTGCTGTCGCCGGTGCCGACGCGGACGACATCGAACTCCGGGAAGCGGTCGGTCTCCTTGTCGGGGACCGTCACCTTCGGCCGGTCGGTGCGACCAGCGCGGACGAGCGTTGCACGCACGCTGTTGACGGCGTCGCTCGGGACTGAATCAGCCATAGAACGTGTTACTCGTCGTCGCTCTCCTCGTCGCCGAGGACCGCTGCGACGTCCGTGTCGTCGCCCGTGACCTTCACGTTGATCTGTCGCGTCTCGTCGCTCACTTCCGCGCCGCGGACGGTGACGCGGCGGCGCTCGCCGTCGCGCTCCGGGTTGTACCCCGTGCCGCCGGTGACGAGAATCGACTCCGTGTTCGGACCGCGCACGTCAGAGCGCATCGGTCGGCCGGCGGTGTCCGAGCCGCCCGTAAGCTCGAGTGTCGCCCCCGAGAGGCCGATTGCCTCGCCGTCGACCTCGTCGCCGAGGGACTTGCCGATGAACCGGTTCGCGTCCTGTCCGTCGATCTCCAGTTGGTACGTCATCCCGTCGCTCGGGTCACCGACGACGATCTGAAAGTCTGCCATACGGGAAATGTATCTTCGGGCGAGCAAAAGGGTATTGAATCGCGTCTCAGCGACCGGTACGTCAGTCTGCGACCGCCGGCTCCCCGGACTCCAACACGTACTCGCGGGTCACGTCCACGAGCGCCTTCCGGTAGTCCGACTCGTCGGGGTCGGCGTCCAGCGACCGGAACGCGCGCTTGAACGCCGACAGCGAGACGCCGGGCGCGTCGCTCGCGGCCGCGCGAGCGAGGTCGTACAGCCGGTGGTCGTCGGCGATGGCGTCGTGTCGCTCCAACAGCGCGAGCGCGAACGCCGCGTTGACGACCGTGATCTCGGGGTCGGCCGCGCTGGTCAGTCGCGTCCAGTCGCCCGGCCGCTCGACCGGTCGGTCCGCGACCGCCGCTGCCAGCGACGACTCCATGAACGAGACCAGCTTGTCGGCCGGCGAGACGGCAAGCGTCAGGTCGTCGGCGTAGATGTCCTTCATGTGATTCGCAATCTGATAACAGTGCGCGAGCTTGCGCTGTTCGACCGACCGGCCGGCGAGCGCGAGGAACAGCGCCTCCTTTGTCTCCATCGTGTGGGAGGGGTGTTCCTCTTCGTACCGTGCCATGTGGGCGAACTCGTGGATGGCGAGTTCTGGGGCCATCACGCTCGTGGCGGCTTGCTGGCTCATGACGAGTCGGTGGTGGTCGTCGTAGTGGCCGACGAGGGTCCGCTCGTCGGGGTCTTCGCGAATCTCGACCGTCACGGGGAGGGCCACCTCGTGTTCCGTCTCGAAGCGGTCGCGGGCCGAGAGGAACGGTGTGGCCGGCCCGTCGCCCGTTACGCGCAGTTCCATGTGTACTAGTGGCACGGCTCGCGCGCGTTTGAGCCTTGCGGCGACTCCACCGGAGAGATTTACACGCATCGTCCACTACGAAGAGTGTGTACCGTGGGTGGCTGCTGTTCGGGGCCGGCGTAGTGCTCGCCGTCACAGGAACGGTGCTCACGCTGTTTGCCGCGTTCGTCACGCCCGGCGGTGTCTCGCTGCTGTTGTTCGCCGGTGCGGGCCTCACGTTCGCCGGCGGCTACCGCTGTTTCACGCGGAGCCGCGAGAGTATCGCCGCGACCGCCTACCAGCGGGTCGGCGTCGAACGCAATCCCGACGGGACGGTCGGCGAGGCCGGCGCGGAGACCGAACGGTCCCGGTCTGCGGACATCGACTACGAGCCGCCCGACTGGGACGACCCCGCGTGGTTCGAGGATCCGTTCTGGCGGGAGCCGACCGACCACGACCCGCCGGGTCCCGACGAGGGGCCGAGCGACTGGTGGAACGAGCGCGTCAACAGCGAGCAGCGCCAGTCGGAGACGGTCGCGCCCCGCGAGCGGGAGGCGTGTGAGGTGCTCGGCGTCGGTATCGACGCCGACGAGGAGAGGGTGACGGCCGCCTATCGCGACCGAGTGAAAGAGACCCATCCCGACCGCGACGGCGACGAGACCGAGTTCAAGCGCGTCCGGTGGGCCTACGAGTATCTCCACGAGCACCGAGACGACTGAGCGAGTTCGCCGGCCTGCGGCGCGTTACCACGGTTTCGGGGCGGTTTCGGTAGCGGCGAAACACTACCCTTTTGTCGCTGGTGTCGTTACTCGCCTGCATAATGGGCCGACGGAAAAAAATCGTAGACGAGTGTGAGGCGCTGATGGACGAGCGGGACCAGATCCGCAACATCGCCATCGCTGCTCACGTCGACCACGGGAAGACGACGCTCACCGACAACCTCCTCGAAGGTGCGGGCATGATCGGCGGCGGCGAACAGGCCGACCAGCTGATGATGGACACCGAAGAAGACGAGCAGGAACGCGGGATTACCATCGACGCGGCGAACGTCTCGATGACCCACGAGTACGAGGACACCAACCACCTCATCAACCTCATCGACACGCCAGGCCACGTCGACTTCGGTGGCGACGTGACGCGTGCGATGCGTGCGGTCGACGGTGCGCTCGTCGTCGTGGACGCGGTCGAGGGCGCGATGCCCCAGACCGAGACCGTCCTGCGACAGGCGCTCCGCGAGGGTGTCAAGCCGGCACTGTTCATCAACAAGGTCGACCGACTCATCTCCGAGCTGCAGGAGGGACCAGAAGAGATGCAGCGCCGTCTCCAGGACGTCATCGCCAACGTCAACGACCTCATCGAGGGGATGACCGAGGAGATGGACGACGTGGACGACTGGACCGTCTCCATCCAGGACGGCACCGTCGGGATGGGATCTGCCCTCTACAAGTGGGGCATCTCCTTCCCGTCGATGCAGCGCACCGGCATGGACTTCGGTGAGATCATCGAGCTAGAACAGAACGACGAGCGGCTCGAACTCCACGAGCGCACGCCGCTTTCGGATGTCGTGCTCGACATGGTCTGTGAGCACTTCCCGGACCCGCTCGACGCACAGCCGCGACGTATCCCCCGGGTCTGGCGTGGCGACGCCGAGTCCCAGCTCGCACAGGACATGCGCGACGTCGCCCCCGACGGCGAGGTCGTCCTCATGGTCACCGACATCGGTATCGACCCGCACGCCGGCGAAATCGCCGCCGGGCGTGTCTTCTCCGGAACGCTGGAGAAGGGCCAGAACCTCCACGTCTCCGGAACCGTCGGCACCAACCGCGTCCAGTCGGTCGGTATCTACATGGGTGGTGAACGCGAGGAGGTGGAACGCGTTCCCGCCGGAAACATCGCCGCCGTCACCGGGCTGAAGGACGCAATCGCCGGCTCCACGGTGTCGAGCGTCGAGATGACGCCGTTCGAGTCCATCGAGCACATCTCCGAGCCCGTCATCACGAAGTCCGTCGAGGCGAAGAACATGGACGACCTCCCGAAGCTCATCGAGACGCTGCGACAGGTCTCGAAGGAGGACCCGACCATCCGCATCGAGATCAACGAGGACACCGGCGAGCACCTCATCTCCGGGCAGGGCGAGCTTCACCTCGAAGTCATCACCCAGCGTATCGAGCGCAACCAGGGCATCCCGGTCATCACGGGCGAACCCATCGTCGTCTACCGCGAAGCGCCGACGACGAACTCCCGCGAGGTCGAGGGCATCTCCCCGAACCGCCACAACCGCTTCTACATGACCGTCGAGCCGCTCTCGGAGGACATCGTCGAGACCCTCCAGCTCGGTGAGGCCACGATGGACATGCCGGAGATGGAGCGCCGCGAGGCGCTGATGGACGCCGGACTCGACAAGGACCTCGCACAAGAGGTCGAGCACATCCACGGCACCAACATCGTCATCGACGACACGAAGGGCATCCAGCATCTCAACGAGACGATGGAACTCGTCCTCGAAGGTATCGAGGAGTCGCTCGACGACGGTCCTCTCGCCGCCGAGCCGGTGCGTGGCGCGCTGCTGAAGCTCCACGACGCCCGGCTCCACGAGGACGCCATCCACCGCGGTCCGGCACAGGTCATCCCGGCGACCCGCGACGCGGTCCACACCGCGCTGATGGACGCCGAGATTCGTCTGCTAGAACCGATTCAGAACGTCCGCATCGACGTGCCGAACGAGCACATGGGCGCGGCATCCGGCGAGATTCAGGGTCGACGCGGCCGCGTTGACGACATGTACCAGGAGGGTGACCTCATGGTCGTCGAGGGTATCGCACCCGTCGACGAGATGATCGGCTTCTCCTCGGACATCCGCTCGGCGACGGAAGGCCGCGCGTCGTGGAACACCGAGAACGCCGGCTTCCGCGTCATGGCCGACAACCTCCAGCCGGAGACCATCACGCGCATCCGCGAGCGCAAGGGCATGAAGACGGAGCTGCCACAGCAGATCGACTACCTGTAACCCGATAGTCGGCCCTTTTTCATTTCTATCGCCGGAGCAGCCGCGCGTACACGTCGTCGATTGCTTCGTTCACTTCCTCGCCGTTGCCGCCCCACGGATTCCGGGAAAAGTAGTAGAGTCCCGCCGCGAGCACGCCGACGCTGACGGCGACGTTCGGGGCGACCGTCGCGAGGGCGAACGTCGTCACGCCTGCGAGGATGCCAGCGATAACGATATCGAGCGTCTGATACAGGAGTCCCATACCCGCGTTACGCCCCGCGAGCAAAAGGATTCGACGGCGGGGTTTGTGAGTGCCGGCGTGTTTATACTCCATCCCACGCTCTGTTCCGTATGACCGAGGGTTCACCGTGAGCGAGGCTGTCCAAGCGTATACTGTCAGACTCGAACTCGTGGACGAACCGGGCGAACTGCTGCGCGCGCTGGAACCGATTTCGGAAAACGGCGGCAACCTCCTCTCCGTGCTCCACGAGCGGGGCAATCTCACGCCACGGGGGCGCATCCCAATCGAGGTCGACCTCGAAGCGACCCCCGAGCGGTTCGACGCTATCGTCGAGTCGCTGCGGGACGCCGGAGTTAACGTCGTGCAGGCGGGCGCGGAACGGTACAGTGAGGAACTGGTCGTCATCCTCTCGGGCCACCTCGTGGAGACGGACCTCTCGGAGACGCTCACCCACATCCAGGGGTCGGGTGAGGTCTCGGTGACGGACGTGTCGCTGTCGGCTCCCGGCGGGACCGGCGACGTGTCGTCGGCACGGCTCCGACTCGCCACCGAATCAGGCGGTATCGACGGTGTTCTCGACGCCATTGACGATCTCGCCGAGGAGAAGGGACTGCGCGTCATCACGCCGCTCACGGAGGGAGAGGCATGAAATTAGCCGTGATGGGTGCCGGTGCGGTCGGCGCAAGTGTGCTCGATTTGGCGGCGGAGTACGGCCATGAGGTCGTCGCAATCGCCGACTCATCGTCTGCAGCCGTTGATTCCCACGGGCTAAACCCCGAGGCCGTGACCGACCGGAAGGCCGAAACAGGAACTGTCGGCGACCACGACCCCGCGGATGCGCTCGCGGCCGACTACGATGTACTGGTGGAGGCGACGCCGACGACACTGGGCGACGCGGAACCGGGCTACTCCCACGTCGTCGAGGCGTTCGAGCGGGACTGCCACGTCGTGCTCGCGAACAAGGGACCGGTGGCAGAGCGGTACGCGGACGTGCGCGCCGCCGAGGAAGCGAGCGACGGTGACCTCCTGTTCGAGGCGACGGTCGCGGGCGCGATTCCGGCGCTCTCGACCGTGGCTGATCTCGGTCCGACACACGTCACCGCAGTGCGCGGTGTGTTGAACGGGACGGCGAACTTCGTCCTCTCGCGGATGGCCGCCGAGGGACTCGACTACGAACACGTGCTCGCGGAGGCACAGGATTTGGGCGTCGCGGAGGCCGACCCCAGCTTTGACGTGGAAGGGACCGACGCCGCTCTGAAATGTGTCATACTTGCGAACGTGTTGTACGACCGCGAGTACACGCTCGCGGACGCGTCCGTCGAGGGGATCGCGAATCTCTCCGGGAGCGTGCTCGAACTCGCCGCCGAGGACGGCCGGACGGTCCGGCTCATCGGCGAGGTGCAAGACGGCGAGATACGGGTTGGCCCGCGGCTCGTCCCCGAAAATGGGACGCTCGCGGTGACCGGGACGCGCAATATCGTCCAACTGGACACTGCATTCGCCGGCCGGCTCAACATCTCTGGGCGCGGTGCAGGGGGTCCGGAGACGGCGAGTGCCGTGCTAGCGGACGTTGGTCGGCTGGCGAAACGGTAGGCGTGTGAACGGCTGGCATAGGGGCTGAACACGCCGTCTGCGGGGGTTTCTTTCGAAATCGTTTTACGGGCGAGTATCGAAGCACTTCCACAGCGCATTAGCGCGTGAGTTACACTCATGAGCGACAAACCACACCAAAACTTGGCCGTCATCGGCCACGTTGACCACGGAAAGAGTACGATGGTCGGGCGACTCCTCTTCGAGACGGGGAGCGTACCGGAGCACGTCATCGAGCAGCACCGCGAGGAAGCAGAAGAGAAGGGCAAGGGCGGCTTCGAGTTCGCCTACGTGATGGACAACCTCGCAGAGGAGCGAGAGCGAGGTGTCACCATCGACATCGCCCACCAGGAGTTCGACACCGACGAGTACTACTTCACTATCGTCGACTGTCCGGGTCACCGCGACTTCGTCAAGAACATGATTACTGGCGCGAGCCAGGCCGACAACGCCGTGCTCGTCGTCGCCGCGGACGACGGTGTCCAGCCCCAGACCCAAGAGCACGTCTTCCTCTCGCGAACTCTCGGTATCAACGAGCTCATCGTCGCGGTCAACAAGATGGACCTCGTCGACTACCAGGAGTCCCGCTATCAGGAGACCGTCGAGGAAGTGACCCAGCTCCTGAAGCAGGTCCAGTTCAACACGGACGACGCGAGCTTCATCCCGACGTCGGCCTTCGAGGGCGACAACGTCTCCACGGCCTCGGAGAACACGCCGTGGTACGACGGCGAGACCCTCCTCGAGGCGCTCAACAACCTGCCTGAGCCGCAGCCGCCGACGGACGCGCCGCTGCGACTGCCGATTCAGGATGTCTACACGATTTCGGGTATCGGGACGGTCCCGGTCGGCCGAATCGAGACCGGGACGATGGAGACCGGCGACGACGTCTCCTTCCAGCCGTCCGACGTTGGCGGGGAAGTGAAGACCGTCGAGATGCACCACGAGGAGGTCCCGTCCGCGGGCCCGGGTGACAACGTCGGATTCAACGTCCGCGGCATCGGCAAGGACGACATCCGCCGCGGTGACGTCTGTGGACCGGCCGACGACCCGCCGAGCGTCGCCGAGACGTTCCAGGCGCGTATCGTCGTCATGCAGCACCCCTCGGTCATCACCGCCGGCTACACGCCGGTCTTCCACGCCCACACGGCACAGGTCGCGTGTACCATCGAGTCCATCGACTACACCATCGACCCCGCCAGCGGCGAGAAGGAAGAGGAGAACCCCGACTTCATCCAGTCCGGTGACGCAGCCGTCGTGACGGTCCGACCGCAGAAGCCGCTCAGCATCGAGTCGGCAAACGAGATTCCGGAGCTCGGTAGCTTCGCAATCCGTGACATGGGTCAGACCGTCGCAGCCGGTCAGGTCCTGGAAGTCCACGAGCGATAAATGCAGCAAGCACGCGTCCGCCTCGCGGGCACCGCCCCCGGGGACCTCGACAACATCTGCGACGACGTGCGGGAGATCGCGGACTCGACCGGTGTGCAGTTGTCCGGTCCGGTCCCGCTCCCGACGAAGACGCTGGAAATCCCGTCGCGCAAGTCCCCCGACGGTGAGGGGACGGCGACGTGGGAGCACTGGGAGATGCGCGTCCACAAGCGGCTCATCGACATCGATGCCGACGAACGCGCGCTCCGCCAGCTGATGCGGATTCAGGTCCCGAACGACGTCTCAATCGAGATCGTCCTCGAGGACTGAACGCGGTCGCGGCGGCCGGCGTTCCAGCGGGCGTGTGTCTCCACTCACGCGCGTTTTCGGAACGAAACAGATAAGCGACACACGTGGATACACCTGCACTGCGGGCGAGTAGATCAGCGGCAGATCGCTTCCTTCGCAAGGAAGAGGCCCGGGGTTCAAATCCCCGCTCGTCCATCGAAACTTTTGACGCCCCCACGCGCCGAGCGAAGTGAGCGAGCACGTCTGGCTCCGGTTCACATCCCCGCTCGTCCATGCTTCTCGTCTTCTGAGCGGCTGTGCCGGCCTGTGTTTATCAGTCGTCCCTCCGTACAATGCGTATGCAGCTATCTGGTGTGTGGAGCCGCGAGGAACTCGACGCGTTTCTGACGAGCGAGGCCGGAACCGTCCCGCTTCGACTCGCGTGTCGGACCCCCGCGGGTGGGCTGTGGATGCTGTCGCTGTGGTACCGGTGGCGCGACGGCGGACTCGACTGTGCGACGAGCGCGAGCGCCGACGTGGTCGAGTATCTCCGCCACGACGACGGCGTGAGCTTCGAGGTGTCGGTGAACGAGCCGCCGTACTTCGGAGTTCGGGGGAGCGGACACACGACCCTCCAGCCGGACGAGGAGAAACGGCTGTTGCAGTCGCTGCTGGAGCGGTATCTCGGTGGAACGGACTCGGGACTCGCAAAGCGGCTGCTCTCGGAGGACCGCGAGGAGGTTCACATCCGCATCGAGCCGTCGAAGCTGTACACGTGGGACTTCAGCGACCGGATGTGACGAACACGTTCGGGGTGAGACGTACCCCCAGCGCTCGGTATTACTGTACCGATGGCAGCAACAAGCACCGCTCTTGGCGTCGCGGCGCGGATTCACGAGCGACTAGACGCGGCCCGACCGCTGGTCGTGGGTGGGCTGGCGATGCTCGTTGCCCTGAATCTGACCGCCGACACGTCGAGCATCCACGGCACCGTCCACATGCTCGAACACGCCGTGTTGGTGTTTCTCGCCGTGGAGTTCGCGCTCCACGTCGCCGTCTCGGACTCGCTGCCGACCGACCGGTGGCTCGAGGCGGGCGTGCTCGTGCCGTACGTGACGGTGACGGCGCTGTTGGTCGGTGCACACGCCGTCGGCTGTAGCGTCGGCCCGCTGTCGTCGGTGGTCGGCCCGCTCGACGCCGCTCACCAGTGTACCGCGGTCGGGCGTGAACTCCTCGCGCTCGACGTGGTCGCGGGGCTGGGCGTGGTGACGTTCCTGAAAGAACGGCTCGACGCGGTCGCGGCGCGGTTCGACAGCCCGTTTTAGAACGGAGCGTCGGTCGCGGCGTCGTTTTCTACCTCGTCGGGGTCGACGCCGAGCTTCTCGGCCAGCTCGCCCCGCTCGTCGAGTTCGGCGATGATGTCGCTGCCGCCGATGAACTCACCGTCGACGAACGCCTGCGGAATGGTCTCCCAGCCCGAATGTTCGTTGAGGGCGGCACGGAAGGCGTCGAGATTCTGGAGCGCATCGACCGTCTCCACGTCGTCGCGGTACTGCTGGAGGATGCCGATTGCTCGCTTCGAGTAGCCACACTGCGGCATCATCGCGGAGCCTTTCATGAATAGGACGACCTCGTTGTCGGCGATGGCGTCGTCGACGCGCTCTTGGACGGCATCGGCGTCGAGTCCCTGCGCGCTCGGGTCGAATGTCATACCCTTCCCTTCGCGTGGAAAGTAAAAGGCGTTGTGTCGTCAACAGCCACCACAGGTGCAGTAGCGTGTACACACCGGATTCTCGCAGTCGGGCGAACGCGCCGTGCAGTGTTCACGCCCGTGAGTGATGAGCAGCACGTGGAGCGGATACTTCAGCTCGTCCGGTACTAGCTCGTCCAGCAGGTCGTGCACCTTCGCGTTCGAGGCTGACTCCGGGACGAGACCGAATCGCTTTGAGACGCGCTCGACGTGGGTGTCGACGGCCATCGTCGGCTTGCCGAAGTGGAAGTTCAAGACGACGCTCGCCGTCTTCGGGCCGATTCCCTTGATGTCGGTGAGCCACGGCTTCGCCGCGTCGGTCTCCATCGCGTCGAGGAAGGCGAGCGAGTACGCGCCCCCGGTTTCGGCTCGAACCGCCGACAGCGCCCGCTGGATGCGGTCGGCCTTCGTCTCCGGGAGACCGGCGACGCGGATTACCTCGGCCAACTTCTCCGGCGGCGCGGACTCGATGGCGTCGTACCCCTCGTAGGTCGAAAAGAGGTTCTCCGCGGCGCGGCGCGTGTTCTCGTCGGCGACGTTCTGTGAGAGAATCGTCGTCACCAGCTGGCGGACCCCCTCGCCCGGGTCGGCGTCGCTGCCGTGCTCACCGTCGCGCTCTGCCGGGCCGTACAGGTCCACGAGGTCGTCGTGAAGCTCGCGGACGCGCGTCTCGTCCCACGTTTCTTCCATGCTCGAACGGAGGAGTGCCACCTATCTAAATCGCCGTGTCCAGCAGTGGCATCCGTCTCCGACGGTATCTGTATTGTTAACCCAATACAGTTAGAATAATAGAAATTGTGCTACATTGGGCGAATTCTAACAGCGATATTAATAGGTACGTGTCTCGTAGCTCCGATAATGAGCAACGCGCACGGAGGCGACGACCACGGCCACGACGAGGGTCACACCCGGGACGTGCCCGCCGAACAGACCACGCTCTCGGTGCCGTCGATGGACTGTGCCTCCTGTGCGGACAAGGTGACGGGGGGATTGGAGTCGGTGCCGGGCGTTACCCGCATCGACGCGAACCCGACGACCGGCACCGTCGAGGTCGACCACGAAGCCGGGACGACGCTCGCCGACCTCGAACGCGCCGTCGAGCGCGCGGGGTACGAGGTCACCGACGCGGACGACGGTGACGAGCGGTCGGGTACGTGGACCAGTACCCGCGCGCTTGCCACCTACGTCGCCGGCGTCGCGACCCTCGCCGGACTCCTGCTCGCGAACCCGCTCACGCAGGCTACGGGGCCGACAGTCGAGGGGTTCCCGGTCGGCGATGTCGCGTACCTCGCTGCGGTCGCCGTCGGCGGGGCTGCCGTGTTCCGCAACGGGTACTACTCGCTGCGCCAGCGGAGTCTCGACATCGACCTGCTGATGTCGGTCGCCATCCTCGGCGCGCTGGCCGTGAGCGTCGGCTTCGGCGAACGCCTCTACTTCGAGGCGGCGATGCTCGCGACGCTGTTTTCGATTTCGGAGCTGCTGGAACGGTACGCGATGGACCGCGCCCGCGGCTCGCTCGCGGAGCTGATGGAACTCGCCCCGGACGATGCGACCGTCATCCGTGACGGCGAGGAGGTGACGGTCGCGGCCGACGCGGTCGCGCGCGGTGAACGCGTCGCCGTCCGCCCCGGCGAGAAGATCCCCCGCGACGGGGTCGTGCGCGACGGGACCAGCGCCGTCAATCAGGCTCCCGTCACCGGCGAGTCGGTCCCCGTCGACAAGACGGCCGGCGACGAGGTGTTCGCCGGCACCATCAACGAGGGGGGATACCTCGAAATCGAGGTGACGAGCGACGCCGGCGAGGACACCATCGCGACCGTCCTCGAGCTCGTGGAGGCGGCACAGCGCGACACGACCGACCGCGAGCAGTTCGTCGAGCGCTTTGCCGGCTACTACACCCCGCTTGTGGTCGGAGTCGCGATACTGCTCGCACTTGTTCCGCCGCTTTTCCTCTCGGGCGCGTGGGAGACGTACATCGTCTACGGGCTGACGCTGCTCGTGTTGGCGTGTCCCTGCGCGTTCGTCATCTCGACGCCCGTCACCGTCGTCTCCGGCATCACGAGCGCCGCCCGCAACGGCGTCCTCGTGAAGGGCGGCCGCCACCTCGAAACGATGGGTGACGTGGACGCCGTCGCCTTCGACAAGACCGGCACGCTCACGAAGGGGGAACTCACCGTCACCGACATCGTCCCGCTGGGCGACAACGACGAACAGGACGTGCTCCGGTGTGCGCGCGGACTCGAGCGCCGGTCTGAACACCCGATCGGCGAGGCAATCGTCGCCCGCGCTGAGACCGCCGACGTAGCAGAGCGCGACGTCAAGGCGTTCGAGGCGCTCACCGGTCAGGGAGTCACCGCCGACCTCGACGGGACGACCCACTACGCCGGCACGCCCGACCTGTTTTCGGAGTTGGGCTTCGACCTCTCGCACGTCCACGCCGCGACCGACGGCGGACAGCTCACCCGCACGACCCGGAACATCTGCGCCCGGACGGGCTGTCTCGACCTGCTGGACGACGTGATTCCACGGCTCCAATCGGAGGGGAAAACCGTCGTCCTCGTCGGTACCGACGAAGAGGTGGAGGGTGTCGTCGCCGTCGCCGACGAGGTGCGGCCCGACGCCGGCCGCGTCGTCTCGACGCTCCGGGAAGCCGGCGTCCACGTCGCGATGCTCACCGGCGACAACGACCGCACCGCCCGCGCCGTCGCCGACGAGGTGGGTATCGACGACGTGCACGCGAGTCTCATGCCCGACGAGAAGGTGGCCGCCGTCGAACAGCTGCGTGAAACCCACGGCACGGTCGCGATGGTCGGTGACGGCGTCAACGACGCGCCCGCGCTGGCGACCGCTGATGTGGCCGTCGCGATGGGTGCTGCCGGCACGGACACGGCTCTCGAAACCGCCGACATCGCGCTGATGGCAGACGACCTCTCGCGGCTCCCGTATCTCCACCGGCTCTCCCGGAGTGCAAACGGAATCATCCGACAGAACATCTGGACGAGCCTCGGCGTGAAGGCGCTCCTCGCGGTCGGGGTGCCGCTCTCGCTGGTTCCGATTTGGGCGGCGGTGTTGGCCGGCGACGCCGGCATGACCGTCGGCGTCACCGGAAATGCGATGCGACTCGCCGGACTCAGTCCCGAGAAGTGAGCCGCCGGAGCGTCTCGACCGCCCCGTCACCGATTGCGTGGCCCACGCCCTGATACGTCTCCGCGCTCGCGGCTGCACCCATCTCCGAGAGCGCCGCGGCCGTCGCCTCGGCGTGCTCGACGGAGACGTGGGGGTCTTCCGTTCCGACGCCACAGACCGCCGGCGTCCCGTCCAGAGTTCCCTCGCGCGGGCCAATCTCGTCGGTCGGACCGAGCAGTCCTCCGGCGAGCGCGACCAGCCCGCCGTAGCGACGGGGTCGCCGCATCGCGAACTCCGTCGCCACGCTCGCACCCTGTGAAAAGCCCGCCAGCACCACCTCCTCGGGGTCGACACCCATCGCCTCGGTCTCGTCGAGTGCACGCTCTATCTGGCCGAACGCGGAGTCGAGATACGCCTGCCGGCGGTCAGTCACCGGATCCGTCAGCTCGCCCGGATACCAGACCCGGCCGGCCGCGGCCGGGGCGAGATACCGGACACCCCGTTCGTAGATGTCGTCTACGAGCCGGAGGATGCCGGCCGACGAGTCGCCGCGACCGTGGAGTAGTATGAGAGCGCGCTCGGTCGCCTGTGGCGGTGCACCGGCGCTCTCGATTCCCTCCCCCGCGTGTGGGTCGATGTCGCTCACGGCTCGAGCGGAAGCTGTGACTCGATGAGCTCGCGGTCCTCCTCGAACCACTCTGGCAGATACAGGTGGTCACCGGGCGCGGGGTCGTCTCCGAGCATGTCCATCGGCTCGGTCGCGAGTTCAAACAGGATACCGCCGGCGTCACGCACGTACAGCGAGTGGTAGAAGTGGCGGTCTTTCACGTACGAGGCCCGCACGTCCTCGCGGCCGGCCAACTGCTCGCGCCACTCGTGGAGCCGTTCTTCGCTGTCGACGCCGAACGCGACGTGGTGGATGGTGCCGGCTCCCTCCCGGCCGAACTCGGTCTCGCGGTCGAGGATGTCGACGACGCCGCGGCCGGTCTCGTACCGGACGCGTTCGCCTTCCTGTCCGCCGCGCTCGAAGCCGAACGTCTCCAGAATACTCGCCGTCACGAACGGGCTCGCCGAGAGCAGCGAGACGCCGGAAACCCCGCGTGTCGCCGTCGACTCCGGGACGGTCTCCGTCCACGGCTCGCCGTGACCCTCGGTCTCCACGAGCGCGAGGTGCGTCCCGTCGGGGTCTTCGAGCGTGAGCGTCGGCTCGCCGAACCGCTCGGTCCGCTCGCCGACCGTCCCCGCGCTCTCGGCGACACGGGCGTCCCACTCGTCGAGCGAGCCGCTCGGCACGGCGAGGGCTGTCTCGGAAATCTGTGGCCGGCCCACCCGGCCGTCCGCCTCGTCGCGAAACGGGAGGAAGGTGACGGCGCTCCCGGCGCTGCCTGTCGCGTCGCCGTAGTGGAAGTGGTACTCGAAGCGGTCTTCCATGTTGACCGTCCGCTTCACGAACCGGAGTCCGAGCGTGTCGGTGTAGAAGTCGACGTTCGCCCGTGCGTCACGGACGATTCCCGTGACGTGGTGGATACCCGTCGGATGCATACACGCCGTTCACGCTCCACCGGTATAACGACGCCAGCGACGCGCGTGCCACTGACACCGGCGTCACCCGGCGACGTGGACGCCCGCGACTCCTTATGTAGGACGGCCACCAATAATGTGTATGGCAGACGACAGCCCCGAAATCACCGCCGAGCAGCCAGACGCACCGTTCAACACCACCGGCACCGACCACATCACGGTCTGGGGATCGAACGAGGAGGACACCCTCGCATTCTACCGCGACCTGCTGGGGATGCCCCTCGTCCTCCGCCAGCCGAACCTGGACGACCCCTCCCAGACACACCTGTTTTTCGACACGGGTGACGGCCGGATGCTCACCTTCTTCGTGAGCGACGACCGCCCGTCGGCGGCGGGACAGCGACCCCAGACCGGCGCGGTCCACCACCTCTGTTTCAGCGTCGACCCGGAGCGGTTCGAGGAGATGGAAGAATCCATCAAAGACGACGGCCGCGGCTACAACATCTTCGACCGCGGTATATTCTACTCGTTGTACACCCAGGACAACAACGGGCTGGTCATCGAGATCTCGACGGACGTGTTCGACATCCCGGACGACCGGAAGGGCGAAGTGTTCGCAACCGCGCAGCGACTCCGCGAGGAGGACGGTGCCGACTTCGCGGAACGCGAGCACATGCGCCGCGCCATCGAGGAGCTCGGCATGGAGGTCCACGAGTACGACCTGCCGGAGGCGGCCTCGGGGACGGGCGTGTGAGCGAGATACGAAGATTCAAACCCGACCGACGTAACCCACGGCTGTGAGCACTGGGGGACTCGAAACGGCGATTCGACGCATCGAACTGACGGACGACGAGCGCCGGACGGTCGCGCACGCACTCGATGGGGGCTACTACGAACAGCCGCGTGAGACGACACACACCGACATCGCCGCGGCGCTCGACAGCGACCCGATGTCCGTCGCGAAGACGCTCCGACGGGTGGAGCGACACGCGCTCTCGACGCTGCTCGATTAAAAGTCGCTCATGATCTGGGCGAACTCTTCGGGTCCCAGATTCGACAGCATCTCGTCGGTCTCTTGCTTGAGTCGCTCGCGCTCCGCGAGCAGCGACTCGAACTCGTCGCCCAACTCCTCGTCCGGATACTCCGAACGGAGTAGCTCTATCTTGCGTGTCACCGACAACAGCTCGGTGATGCGTTCGTCGTAGCCCGCCCGCGCGAGCAGTCTCTCGACCGTCTCGGCCAGCTCCTCTGGGTCGACCGGCTTCTCCAGATAATCGTCGAACGCCATGTCGGCTACGTCGAGTTCCGGTGAGACGCCGGTGACCATCGCGACCCGGCAGTCGTAGCCCCGCTCGCGAATCACCTCCAACACCTCGCTGCCGTCCATCCCCGGCATCTTTCTGTCGAGCAAGACCACGTCGACGCCCTCGAGCATCTCCAAGGCCTCCTCGCCCGACTGTGCGGTCCGGACCTCATAGCCGTCGAGCCACAGCGCGAACGCCTGTGTGACCCGCGGCTCGTCGTCGACGGCCAACACCACTGGCTCGGCCTGGTGCTCCTCGTCCGCGTCGTCGGCCTCGACACGGTCCGAGGTGGCCGTCATCTGGTCGTCACCTCGTGGAACGCGAATCGGGCACCGCCCTCGTCGCTCTCGCCGGCCTCGACCCGCCAGCCGTGCCCTGCGCGACAGTCCTGACGATGTTCAGCCCGATTCCCGTCCCGGACTCGCTTTCCGTGTAGCCGTGGTCGAACAGCTGCTCTCTGTCGACGTGGCCCAGCCCGCCCCCGTCGTCGTTGACGGCGAAGCCGTCGTGGGTGGCCTCGACCCAGATCGACTCTGCACCGCCGTGTTCGCGGGCGTTGGGAAAGAGGTTCTCGAACAGCGTCTGGAGCCGCTCCGGGTCGGCCTCTAGGGTCACGTCGTCGCTCTCGAACGCGATGTCGCCGTGGCCGGCGACGTTCCACGCGTCCGACGCGACGGCTTCGAGCGACACTTGCTCCGTCTCGTCGACCGTCTGGCCCTGCGTCGCGAGTTCGAGCACGTCGTCGACGAGTTCGTCCATCCGGTCGAGTAGCTCGTCCAGTTCCTCCAGCGCCTCCTCGTCGTCGGTCGCCTTCGCGACCGCGAGGGTGGCTTTCGCCATCTGGAGCGGGCTCCGGAGGTCGTGGCTCACGACCGACGCGAACCGTTCTAACTGCTCGTTTTGCTGTTCGAGCTTGCGCTCACGCTCCTTTCGCCCGGTCACGTCGCGCATGATGCCGGAGAAGACATTCTGGCCGCCGTACTCGTACTCCTCGAATGTAATCGACACCTGTACCTCGTGGCCGTCGCGGTGTTCCGCCGGGAGTTCGATACCGCTCCAGTCGAGGGTTCGCTCGCCGGTCTCGATATACCGCTCGATTGCCGCCCGGTGGGCGTCCTGGAAGCGCTCCGGCATGATCGTAGTCAACGACTCCCCGACAAGCTCCTCGGGGTCGTAGCCGAACATCTTCTTAATGACGTCGTTGGCGAACCGGATCCGGTCGTCCGTGTCGATTGTGATGATCGCGTCCGAGCCGTTCTGGACCAACGCCTCGAAGAAGGCACGGTCAGTGAACGAGTTCGGCTGGGCACCGGCAGCCATAGTTACTGTCTACTAGTTTGTGAGCGACGTTGATAAAGACTGCCGGGCGTCTCAGCGACTGAATCTACGCACGTCTGCTACTCGATGTGCTCGCCTTGATACGTCCCATCGTATCTACCCTCGTGGTCCGCCGCGGCGAGGACGAACTGCGCGATGCGTGCGCCGGCCTCCAGTTCGACGGTGTGGCCCACCCGGAGGAGTCCCTCGCCGCGACCCTCGTAGCCGGCGTCCCACACCGCCGTGTTCAGCATACAGGAGTTGCGCATCAGCGACGAGCGGGGATAGACGAAGCCGACGTGGCCGTCGGGCACGGCGACGGTCTCGCCGTAGCGTGCGATGTACGCGCCCGGTTCAAGCCGGTAGACGCCTTCCTCCGGCGCTACGGTCTCGCGCTTCCCGACCGTCTTCCCGTCCGTGCCGATACGGCCCGGTTCCGTCTGGCGTTCCACGGCCGCGAGCGTCAGGTCGACGCCGTTTGGCTGTATCTGGTCGTCTGTGACGGGTTCGAGCCGCTCGGCGACGTATCGTCCGCTCTCGTACATACGTCGGCTCGCGGAGCGACTCGCAAAGCCGTGTCGGTCACACCGTCGGCGTTTTCCACGCCCGTCTCCTCGGTCCGGCATGGAGCAGACGACGACCGGGCAGTTCCGCGTGCTCGCCGGCCGGGACGGCGACGAGTGGCTCCTGCTCGACACCGAGAGCGGCGACCCAACCTACGTCGCCCGGGGTGACGCCACCGATCTCGAGCCGGGCTACCGCATCGACGCCACCCTCGCGTGGACCGACGGGGACCCGACGCTTGCCGACCACGAAGTGACCGACGAGACGCGAATCCGGTTCACGCGCACCGACGAGGCGATTTTCGAGGCCGCCACCCGCTGTTGGGACGACGCCGTCAGCGAGGGAAGCGGGATGAACGCCCGCGTCACCCACGGCACCGACGGCGACGCCAACGGCATCGTCTACACCTTCGCCGACCAGCCCGGCCAACAGGACGTGTTCGCCGAGTTCCGCGACGGGGTGAAACCCCTCGAGCCGCTGCTCGTGCGCGCAGCGGGTGGCCGCGACGGCTACCACGAGGAGCGTCAGGGCGCGAGTCCCCCGTTCGAAGTGTTCGTCATCGACCCCGACGAGCCGTTCGTCGTCGTCTACATCGTGCTCGACCCCGACGGCTTCCTGGCGGAGACGGTGCTCGACACCTACTTCGCGACGGGGTCGCTCTCCGAGCGACTCTAGACCAGGTGTCGCGCCACGCGCGGCAGCTTCAGAAAATCACTCGCCCGCGCCGGATACAGCCGTAGGAGGTCACGTATCGAGAGGTCGTACTGCTGGAGTCGGTCCAGCCCGGCCTGTGAGAACTCCCCCGACGCCCGAACGAACTCGTCCTGCTGGCCGGCGTCGAAGTCATACAGCAGCTCCCCGACGATGCGCTGGAGCCGCCAGTCCCAGCCCTTCTCACCGTCCCACCGACGTTCGTAGGCGGCCAATCGCTCGCGGGACACGTCGTCCGCATCGAGCGCGTCGATGGCAACGTCGGCGGCCATTCGCGCCGACTCCATCCCCGGCCGAATCCCCTCACCGAACAGGGGATTGATGCTCGACACCGAATCGCCGACGGCGACGAACCCGTCCGTCGCGCGCTGATTAATCGAGTTGTCCGACACCACCGCCCCCGCGTGGGTGGCGTGGATCTCGTCGGCCTGCCAGCGGTCGTCGCGCTCGAGCCACGACCGGAGGTAGTCGTCGATGGACCGGTCGTCCGTGGCGTGGCGCTCGTAGAAGTCGTTCACCCAACAGACGCCCACCTTGAACCGGTCGTCGCCGGGGAACACCCACGCGTAGCCGCCGGGCGCGACCTCGTGGTCGAACCGGAACACCATCGCGTCCGAGTCGAAGGTCCCCGACACCTCGAACTCCTTGCCGATGCCGCGCTGGCCGGCTTCGCGGTCCCACATCCCCAGCTCGGTCGTCAACGCGCCGGTCTCGCCGGTCGCGTCGACGACGAGATTCGCCCGAATCGTCTCGCCGCGCGTCTCGACGCCGACGACCTGCCCGTCCTCGACGAGCGGGCCGGTGACGCGCGTCCCAGTTCGAACGTCGACGCCGTCGCTCGCTGCTTCCTCGCCGAGCCACTCCAAGAAGGCCGGGAAGTCGAGCACGTAGTTCGGGATGGCGAGCCGCTCGCGCGCGGTCGGTCCCTCGAAGACGACGCCCGGACTCGATCCCATGACGACGGACTCGTCCACGTCGAAGCCGTCGACCACCTGCTCGAAGGTGCCGCCGGTCGATTTGTCGTTGTCCGCGAGGGAGGGATTCGCCTCCAGTAGACACACGCGGTAGTCGGTGCGCGCGCCGAGTTCGCGCGCGAACTGCAGGCCGGCAGGTCCCCCGCCCGCCACCACAACGTCGTACACTGTCATCGTCACTCGTTGGGGCGAGGGCGGGGAGTAGCTTTCGCCGTGTCGCTGTCGTGAGATTCTTCGCACCCCGGTGTGGCATCTCTGTATGCAGGACATCTGGGAGACACGAGTTCGGTTCGAGGAGACCGACGCACAGGCCGTCGTCTTCTACGGCAACTACGTCACCTACCAGGACGAGACGATCAGTCAGTATCTCCGCGACATCGACTACGGCTGGGGCGAACAGACCCAGTTCGACGTACACGTCGTCAACGTCGACGTGAACTACCGGAAGTCGGCGACCTTCGGCGACGAGCTCGTCTGTGCGACCCGCGTCGACCGTATCGGCGAGAGCTCGCTCACCTTCGAGTGGGAGTGTCGGCGCAAATCCGACGACGGCGTGTGTGCAGACGGCACCGTCACGCACGTCTGTGTCAGCGATGGCGAGCCGACGCGGTTCCCCGACGAACTGCGGGAGGCTGCCGTCGACTTCCAAGAGACCCCGCCGTCGCCGGTGTAGGCTCCGGTGGGGCTAAGGCGACGGCCACGAACCCCCGATATGACTCTCACCGAGGACGACGTCGGCGCGATACTGGAGTCGGAACTCGCGGCCGACGGACTCTACATCACGCACTGTGAACACCACGACGGCGCGCTCCACGTCGGCTACGAATCGCCGGGCGTGAACCGACAGATTCCACAGTCACAGGTCGGCACCATCCTCCGCGCGTTCCTCGCGCTCGCCGGCATCGAGACCGAAAGCAGCGACGGCCTCTCGATTCCCGACGCCGGTGGGTGGGACCCGGAAGCCGTCGAGGTGTGGGCCTTCGACAACGTCGACAGCGAAGACGACCGCGAGACGAAGGGCCACTTCGAGGTGCACGAGGGGTGGTTCCACGCGCTGGAAGCCGGCCACATCTCCGAGACTGACTTCTCGACGCTCGTCTTATCCACGCTGGAGTAGCCACAGCGTGTTCCACGGATGACCTGACGCCGGCGAACGCTACTCGGGTGTCACGCGCTCCGTCTCGCTGTCGTAGCTGAGGTCGACCTCGTGGTTCGTGTGTCGCGTGTGCGTCCGTGCCCACCGGCGGACCGCGGTCTCGTCGATGCGCTCGACGCCGTCGGGACAGTGCCGACAGTCGGCGACCCACGGCGTCACGCCGTCGGGGTAGTCGCCCGTGTGTTCCCGGTGGTCGATGGCGAACGCTTCGAGCGCACCGTTGCCCAGGCCGAGTTCGTCGAGTTCGTACGCCAACGTCCACTCCTCGCAGGCCAGCCGGAAGAAACATCCCGGCGTCGGGGCTCGCTCCGCGCCGACTGACACCCACCGCGTTTTTGCACGCGCCGGGTGACCTCCGGGTATGAGTATCCGCCAGACCGCGCTCGAGGCCTACCGGGAGGCGCTTCCGGTGGTGGCACTCAGCGCGGTCGGCGGACTGTTCGCCGGAGTCGTCCTCGGGGGGATGGAAGCCGAACTCGCAGCCGTCCCCGGCTTACTTCTGCTCGTTCCCGCCCTCCTCGCGACCCGCGGAAACGTCTACGGCTCGCTGGGTGCACGGCTCGCCAGCGCGCTCCATCAGGGACTCATCGACCCGCGATTCGACTTCGCCGACCGGCGGACCCGGGCGGCCGTCGCCGCGGCGATAGCAAACGGCGTTCTAGTGAGCTGTTTTGCCGCGACCGCCGGCTTCGCGCTCCTGTCCGCGCTCGGGCGCGACCACGCCACGCTGGCGACGCTTCTCGGCATTGCCCTCATCGCCGGCACCGTCTCGGGAATCCTGCTCACGATTGCCGTCGTCGTCGTCGTCTTCCTCGGCTACCGTCGGGGGCTGAATCCCGACACCCTGGCCGGGCCCGTCGTCACGACCACCGGCGACGTGGTCGGCATCGCGACGATGCTCGCGGCCGCCAGAATCGTCCTCGTGCTCGGGGGTGGGTAGATGGCGCGCTGGACCGTCCGGGAGATTCTGGCCGACATGCTCCCCGTGCTCGTCGTGTTGACGCTCGTGGAGCTGGGGTCGGGACTCGTCCTCGACACCTTACAGGAGACACTGCTGCAGTACCCGTCGCTGCTCGTGCTCGTCCCCGTCACCATCGGGATGGCCGGCAACCTCGGTGCCATCATGGCCTCGCGTCTCTCGACGGCGACGCATCTCGGCTTACTGTCGTTTGAACCGACCGACGAAACGCTGGCCGGCAACGCCATCGCGACGGTCGCGCTGGCTGCGACTCTGTTCCCGGTCGTCGGCACGAGCGCGTGGGCCGTCCAGTCGGTCGTCGGCCAGACCGCGCTCCCGGTCGCCACGGTCGTCTTCGTTGCGACGCTGTGTGGCGGGATACTCGCCGTGTTGTCGGTCGTGGTGAGCGTCGCGGCCACCTACGTCGCCTTCCGGGTCGGTGCCGACCCCGACGACGTGGTGTTGCCCGTCGTCACAAACACCTGTGACGTGCTGGGGGTGCTCGTCTTGTTCGCCGTCGTCCGACTGTTCGTCTAAGGGTCGACCTCCTCGTCCATCGGGTAGTAGCGGTCGAGGATGTCGTCGAGAAACTCCAGCCCGCCGAACACGAGCGCGAACAGTGTCAGCCCGCCGACGATGAACAGCAGGTCCATACCCCGTGGTAGGGCGTGGCAGGTAAAGAAAGCGTGGGCTAGCCGCCCAGATACAGCCGCGACACCTCTGGGTCGTCCAGCAGCGAGGCGGCCTCGTTCTCGTACGCGACCGTGCCCTGGTCGAGGACGTAGCCGCGGTCGGAGATTCCCAGTCCCTTGTGGGCGTTCTGTTCGACCATCAGGATGGCCGTCCCGCCGTCGTTGACGGTCTGTACGTCGGCGAACACTTCGTCAGCCGTGTTGGGCGCGAGGCCGGCAGACGGCTCGTCGATGAGCAACACCTCCGGCTCCATCATCAGGGCGCGAGCGAACGCGAGCAGCTGTCGTTGCCCGCCCGACAGGGTCGACGCCTTCGCCCGGCGCTTCTCCTCGAGCACCGGGAACCGGTCGTACAGCCCGTCGATAATCGGGTCGAGGTCGTCGTCGCGCGCGACCCCACCCATCCGGAGATTCTCTTCGATGGTGAGCGAGCCGAAGACGTTCTCGGTCTGTGGGACGTAGCCGATGCCCTCACGGACGATGTCCTCGGGTGCGAGTCCGCCGATGTCGTCGCCGCGGAACTGGACCGACCCGGTCCACGGCTCCAACAGTCCGAACACCGTCTTCAGGACCGTCGATTTGCCCGCGCCGTTGGGACCGATGAGACAGACGATCTCGTCGGCCGCAAGCGACATTGAGAGGTCGTCGAGCACCTGTACGTCGCCGTAGCCGGTGTCGACGCCCTCGAGTTCGAGGATGCTCACGCCGAGTCACCCCCGAGGTACGCGTCGATGACGCGCTGGTCGTTGCGCACGGCCTCGGATGGCCCTTCCACGAGAACACTCCCGCGGTCCAGCACGATGACCGGGTCCGCGAGGTTCATGACGAACTCCATGTCGTGTTCGATGAGACAGAGGGTGACGCCCTCCTCGTTGAGACGGGCGATGTGGTCGGACAGCTTGTTCGCGAGCGTCGGGTTCACACCCGCGACTGGCTCGTCGAGCAGGAGTATCTCCGGCTCTGCGAGCATCGCGCGGGCCAACTCGACGAGCTTCATCTGCCCGCCAGAGAGGTCCGTCGCCGGCTGGGTCGCCAGGTGTCCGATTTCGAACTGTTCGAGCATCTCGTGGGCGTCCTCGATGTTCGCCCGCTCCGCGGCTTCGACCCCCGACGGGTCGGTGAACAGCTTCAGGAACGACTCGCCGGGCTGGTCGCTCGCGCCGACCAACATCGCCTCGCGGACGGTCATCCCCTCCAGTTTCCGGGGGGTCTGGAACGTCCGGATGAGGCCCTCTGTGGCGACTTCGTGCGGCTCCATCCCGGTCACGTCGGTGCCGTTGACCCGGACGGTGCCCGCGTCCGGCTCGTAGAAGCCGGAGACGAGGTTGAAGATGGTCGACTTTCCCGCGCCGTTTGGCCCGATGAGCGCGGTTATCGTCCCGCGCTCGACGGCGAAGCTGGCGTCGTCGGTCGCCACCAGCCCGCCGAAGGCCTTGTGCAGCCCCTCGACTTCGAGCACGGTGTCGTCTTTCTCTCGGTTCGCGCCGGTCGTTAGTGTCTCACTCATCTCTCTCCTCCAGTGCGCTCGGCCAGACGAGTTCGCGCTGTGGCGGCAACACGCCCTCCGGTCTGAGCCGCATCACCAACACGATGAGCAGACCGACGATGAGCAGTCGCGTCGAGCCGAAGTCGCTCACGATTGCGCCGTACACATCCACGAGCACCGGGATGTTCACGGGAAGCTGGCTGGGGAGGATATCGCTCGCGAACCGCGTCCCCTCGCGGATGGCGACGACGACGAAGCCGCCGAACATCGCCCCGCGGTTCGACCCGCTCCCGCCGAGGATGACCGCAATCCACACGTAGAACGTGTTGATGGGTTCGAGGTCGCCGGGGCTGACGTACGCCGAGAGGAAGGCGTAGAAGACGCCGCCGAGCGCCATCACGATCGAGCCGAGCACGAACGACTGGAGCTTGAACCCGTAGGTGTCCTTTCCGAGCGCCGACGCGAGGTCCTCGTCCGAGCGAATCGTCCGGAGGACGCGCCCCCACGGCGACCGGTGGACCCGCCGGAGCAGGAGATACACGGCCACGACGAACACCACGACGACCACGAAGTTCAACAGGTCCGTCCAGAACGGCGTGTCGAGGGTAAATCCGAGCACGCGCACCTGGAACAGTCCCGGAATGCCGGCCGCGTACTCCGTGAACTCTAGGCCGGGAAGCCGCTCGGGGAGTCCCCCGAGGACGGGCCAGCCCGCGAACACGTCCGGAATCCCGCGCAGCCCACCGGAGCCGTTCGTCCAGTCGCGCTGATTGAGAACGATCTGTCGAACGACCTCGGCCAGTCCGAGCGAGGCGATGGCGAGATAGTCAGACCGGAGCCGCAGCGTCGGAATCGCGATGGCGACGGCGATGACTGCCGACGCGAGTATCGCGAGCACCAACCCGACGACGACGCCGCCCGGAATCGAAAGCGGTGAGTTCGTCGCCGTGACGAGCGCCGTCGCGTACGCGCCGATGCCGAAGAAGGCCGCGACGGAGAAGTTGATGAGTCCGGTGTAGCCCCACTGGGCGTTCAGCCCGAAAGACAACAGGATGTACATCCCCGTCAGCCCGGCGAGATACAGCGTGTACGTCGGCGTCAGCGTGCCGGTCAGCAGTGCGAGCACGAGCAGGAAGCCGAAGCCGCCGACGAACAGGGTCACGCCCTGTTCGGCCCGCGTCATCGCGTCGTACCGCTCGCGCAGCGTCATGTCGACTCACCTCCGGCAATCCCCGACGGCCGAATGAGGAGCACGGCCACCATGATGAGGAAGGCGACGGAGTCGGCGTACGCCGGCCCGACGTTCGGCACCAGCGGCAGCGCGACGGCGAGATCGGAGATGGCGGGCATCAGCTGATTGATGACGCCGATAAGCAGTCCGCCGGCCATCGCCCCGTAGACGGAGCCGATTCCCCCGAGGATGACGGCTGCGAAGACGACGAGCAGGATGTCGAACCCCATCCGCGGCGAGAGCTGGTTGTACAGTCCGAGAAAGCCCCCGCCGACGCCGGCGAGTCCGGCACCGATAATCCAGGTCCACCACTCCACGTGGCGAGTGCGAATCCCGGAGACACGCGCGAGGTCGGGGTTGTCTGCGGTCGCGCGCATCTTCCGCCCGAGGTCGGTGTACTGTAACAGGACGTGCAGCCCGACGACGAGCAGCGCCGCGGTCGCGACGATAGCTACGTCGTGGACGGTGACGCGGAGTCCCAGCGGGACGAGCGCGTCGATGGGTCGCTGGAGCGGGATGTCGAACTCGACCGGGTTCGACCCGAATCGGAGCTGGATGATGGCCCGATACACGAAGGCGACACCGATTGAGGTGATGAGCAGGCCGATTGAGTCCACCTCCAGCGGCTCGTAGACGAGCACGTGGGTGACGACGGCGACGAGCGCGGCGACGGCTGCGCCGATCGCCAGCGCGATGAAGAAGCCGGCCGGTAAGGCGAGGACTGTCGGTCCCACGCCACCGACGACACCGAAGGTGAGCAGGGAGGCGTACGCGCCGACGGCCATCGTGTCCCCGTGTGCGAAGTTGGCGAAGTCCGCAATCGAGTACACCAGCGACAGGCCGATGCTCGCGAGCACGATGATGCTCGAGAACACCAGCCCGTTCGCCAACAGTTCCAGAATCGCCACGGCTACCCCTGGACGGTGTCGGTCTGGACGTACTCGTGGTCCTGGACGGTGAGCACCTGCAGGAAGCCGACCGGGTCACCGTTCTCGTCGAAGTCGATGGGACCGGAGACGCCTTGATAATCGATGTCGTCGGCGGTGCCGTCCTCGCCGAGCACCTCCATCGCCTCATCGAAGGTGAACACCTCCTCGCCCTCGGGACGGGTCACGTCGCGCACCGTCTCCTGGAGCGCGCTTCCGGTGAACTCGTCTGCGGTCGCAATGGAGAGGGCGGCCGTGACGACACAGTCGTACATGAACGCGGCCCACGAGGTCGGCTGTTGGCCGTACTCCGACTCGAAGTCGGCGGCGAACTGCTGGTAGTTGTCCTGGTCGATCGCCGCCGAGGGGACGACGACCTGCATCCCCTCGAGACTTCCCTCCGGGGTGCTGTCCAGCACGTCCGACCCCTGCACGGAGTCGGCCCCGTAGTAGGGTGCCTCGTAGCCGTTGGAGTACGCCTCCTGTGCCATCGTAGTGAACTCCGGCTGGTAGGTGATGAACACCCACGCGTCGGCACCGGAGTTGGCCATCGAGGAGACGACGCTGGAGTACGACGACGCGCCCTGGTCGTGGGGCTCGTCGTAGACGATGTCGCCGCCCCACTCCGAGCGGAACGTCTCCGCGAGACCCTGCCCGTAGTCGTTGTTCACCCACGCCAGCGCGACGGAGTCGTGGTCGTCTGCGTCGACCAGCGAGGCGAGCGCCGACGACTGGACGCCGCCGGGGGGTGACATCCGGAGCAGGCCGGGGTAGTTCGTCAGGTCCGTCCCCGTGGAGTTTTGACTCAGCTGTACCACGTCGGTGCCGTCGACGACGGACTCGTAGATGGCGAGCGAGACGCCCGACCCGACCGCGCCGATGAGGAACGGGACGCCGTCCTGATTCACGAGCTTCTGTGCCGCGGAGACGCCCGAACTGGACGTACTCTCGGAGTCCTCGCCGATGGCGTCGAGTTCGCGGCCGCCGATGGTCGTCTCGTTCACGTCACGCAGTGCAAGCTCCAGTCCGCGGGCGTTGCGCTCGCCGAACGCCGACAGCGAGCCGGTCTGTGAGTTCACCACGCCGATGCTGTAGGGTCCACTCGACCCGTCGGAGTCGGTGGCGGTGTCCTCGTCGCCGCCGCTGTCTCCGTTCCCCCCGCCGCCGCTGGAGTCGGTCGGCGTCTCTTCGTCGGTCGTGCTCACACAGCCTGCAGCGAGGGTAACCGCTCCCGCGCCCGTGATCCCGAGTACTGTTCGTCTGTCAATGGGTCTCTCTGTCATACACCGCTGTTTGACGAACTACAGGGGTATAGCTGTTCCCGACCATGGTCGATTCGGCGGTGAGTGGCAAATATTGCCGCCCACGCGTTCGGTTACGACGACGGATTCAGCAGCTTCGCCTCGGCCTTCCGGAGATGTTCCAGATACGTGGTCTTCGACACGTCGAGTTCGGCGGCGAGTTCGCGGGTCGTCGCCTCCCGTGGCCACTCGTAGTACCCCTCGGTGCGCGCGGTCTCGAACGCCTCCCGCTGGGTCGGCGTGAGCGAGTCGAGCCGCTGCTCGCGGGGCGACTTCCGCGAATCGCCGCTGGTGATGGACTCCACCTCGACGGTGGCGTCGGCCTGCTCGCGAACGCCGTCGAGCGCCGGCTCGATGCCGCTGCGGTCGCCCGCGAACACGACCTGCCACTCCTCGCGTCCGTCCTCGATGCGGACGGGCGCGCTGTGGACGAAGCCGTGTTCGAGCAGGGTCGGACACACCATATCGTCGGGGTCGTATTCGAGGAAAAACTCCGTGACGACGCGCCCGGGTGCGTCGCGCTCGCGTCCGAACCGCTCCTGTAGCTCGTGGACGCTCCCGCCGTGAGGGACCTCGCGTATCTCGTCGAGCAGCTCCTCCACCTCCGATTCGCTCTCGCCGAAGGCGGTAAACAGCCCGTTGACCGACTCCGGGCTGTCGGCCTCCGGGGAGCTGTAGACGGCGTGGGCGAGCACGCCTCCCGGCGTCTGACTCGTCGCTTCGATGGCCCAACAGTCGGGATGCCACAGGTCCAGCGTGAGACGCGTCCCGGTCGGTTTCGTCTGGCTCATACCCACTCGTTCGCACCCACCGGCTTGTAGCTTCCGCCCATGGTCGGGTGTACGGTTTCGTGTGGGGCTATCGAAGCCCGGGTATGTCGGACACCTATCGACACTACATCGGCGGTGAGTGGGACGACGGCGACGGGACGGAGACGTTCGAGTCGCGGAACCCGGCGACGGGCGAGACGCTCGCCAGCTTCGAGCGGGGCACACAGAGCGACGTCGACCGCGCGGTCGCGGCCGCCGACGCCGCAGAGGAGGAGTGGCAGGCGCTCAGCCACCCACAGCGTGCGGAGTACCTCTGGGACATCTACCAAGAGCTGAAAGACCGCCACGAGGAGCTGGGCGAAATCGTCACCAAGGAGTGTGGCAAGGAGATTTCCGAGGGGAAAGCCGACGTGACCGAGGCGTGGCACATGGTCGAGTGGGCCGCCGGCGACGCCCGCCACCCGAAGGGCGACGTAGTACCCTCCGAGATTCCGTCGAAGGACGCCTACATGCGCCGGAAGCCCCGCGGCGTCGTCGGCTGTATCACGCCGTGGAACTTCCCGGTCGCCATCCCGTTTTGGCACATGGCCGTCGCGCTGGTCGAGGGGAACACCGTCGTGTTCAAGCCCGCCGAGCAGACGCCGTGGTGTGGCCAGATTCTCGCCGAGATGTTCATCGACGCGGGCATCCCGGACGGCGTGTTCAACATGGTGCAGGGCTTCGGTGACGCTGGCGAGGCCATCGTCGACGACGAGCGCGTCGATACCGTGCTCTTCACCGGCAGCGCGGAGGTCGGCCACGAGGTCGCCTCGAAGGTCGCCCAACAGCCCGGCAAGCTCGCCGCCTGCGAGATGGGCGGGAAGAACAACATCGTCATCACGGAGCAGGCGGACCTCGACACCGCCGTCCACTCGGCGGTCATGTCGAGCTTCAAGACCACGGGCCAGCGCTGTGTCTCCAGCGAGCGACTCGTCGTCCACACCGACGTGTACGAGGAGTTCAAAGAGCGGTTCGTCGCGCTCGCCGAGGAGGTCGCCGTCGGCGACCCGCTCGACGAGTCGACGTTCATGGGACCGCTCATCGAACCGGAACACCGCGAGAAGGTGCGCGAGTACAACCAACTCGCGCGTGACGAGGGCGTGAACGTGCTCGTCGACCGCGAGGAACTCGACACCGAGGAGATTCCGGACGGCCACGAGGAGGGCAACTGGATCGGCCCGTTCGTCTACGAGGCCGACCCCGACGCCGACCTCCGGTGTACCCACGAGGAGGTCTTCGGGCCCCACGTCGCGCTGCTTGAGTACGACGGCGACATCGAACGCGCCGTCGAGGTCCACAACGACACCGAGTACGGGCTCGCCGGCGCGGTCATCTCGGAGGATTACCGGCAGATAAACTACTACCGTGACCACGCCGAGATCGGTCTCGCGTACGGCAATCTCCCGTGTATCGGCGCGGAAGTCCAACTGCCGTTTGGCGGCGTGAAGAAGTCCGGTAACGGCTACCCGTCGGCGCGTGAGGTCATCGAGGCCGTCACCGAACGCACCGCGTGGACGCTCAACAACTCCAAGGACATCGAGATGGCACAGGGTCTCTCGGCGGACATCACGACCGGCGACGACTGAGCCGTCTCGGTCGCCCCGGTATCGTTCGTGTACAACCATGCACGAACACAAACATTCATTATAGTCTGGCTCCTCGCCGTGAGTATGCTCGCTGTACGCCACCGATAACCCTTCCCCACCGTGCGTACAGCACGCCGACCATCCTTCCCCGACCCAAATGAGCACCACAGAATCTACCACCCGACCCGGACAGCCGACGACCACCACTACACGCGACCGCTGGACCGACGAGCGTCGTGTCACGACGGCGGCTGCACCCCGGAGCTTCGGCTACCGAAACCAGAATCGACTCCCGAACCGAACCGACGAGACGAACGAGTCCGTCCCGCGTTAGGGTTCCTCGCCGACCAACACGAGCGCGTCGCCGTCCAACACGACTTCTCCGTCCCCGTCGGTCACGACCGTCGAGAGCCGGAACTGGTCGGCCGTCTCCTCTTCGACGACCTCGATGGCCGCCGTGACGCGCTCGCCGCCGTGGACCGGGGCGGTGAAGCGGGCGTTCTGTTCGAGATAGATCGGCATTCCCGGGAGCCGTGCGACCGCGGCCGAGACGACGCCCGTCGTGAGGACGCCGTGTGCGATGCGTCCGCCGAACCGGGTCGCGCCGGCGTACTCGGCGTCGAGATGGAGTGGGTTCGTGTCGCCGGTCGCCTCGGCGAACTGCTCGATGTCCGTCTCGGTGAGCGTCTTCGCGAACGTGAACTCGTCACCGACCGACAGTGCCGACCCGGTAGGGCCGTCGAACGCCCAGTCGCCCTCGTCGTAGCGGTCGCGTTCGTCCACGTCGACCTCGACACCACTCTCGGCGGTCGCGTCCGGAATCGCGTACGCGAGGTCCGTCGCCGTGACCACGCCGACGACTCCGCCGTCGTCGACGACGAGTAGGTGGTGAATCCCGTGTTCGCGCATCGTCTCGGCGGCTTGCCGACCGGTCGTCTCGGGGGAAACGGTGACCAGCGTGTCGGTCATCACCTCGCGGACCCGCGTCGTGTCGAAGCCGAGTCCCTCGGCGGCGGCCCGGCCGATATCCCTGCCCGTGGTGATGCCCACAGGCACGTCGTGCTCGTCGGTGACGACGACGGAGTCGACGCCGCTCCCGTAGAGGTACTCGGTGGCGGCACGCAGAAACGCCGCCGGCCCGACCGTCTCCACGTCGCTACTCAGCAGCTCGCGTACGGCCCGTGGCGAAGACATACGGAAACTGACGATGGGCGAACACAAGAAGCCCGGCGGTCAGCCGTCGACGAACACCACGACGGCGAGTCCACAGACCACGGCGGCGGCGTACGCCGGCTGGGTGCTCGCGAAGGAGACGAGTTCGTTCACGCCCGCGTTCGGCCCGACGGACAGCGCAGTCGCGACTGCACCACCAAGCACGGCGAACCCCCCCGAGAGCCGTAGCGGATAGTTCCCCACCAGTTCCCCGAGCCACGCCAGCGGATTCAGCCGGACCATCGTGTATCGGCTACGCTCGCTCGCAGCAAAAAACCGCACTACGGAACGGCTGACGTGCGTCTGACGCCGTGGCTTATCCGGTAAACGGCTCCCCAAACTGAGCCATACGCTCGTGCAGATGCTCTCCCGCCCTGTGAGTCGGCCAGCAGTCACAGACGTTCGCCCCGTACCGGGAGCCACACTCCGTTTCAGACGACGCCTCGTGATTCGAGCGTCGCCAACAGCTCCTGCATCGACGCGACGACCGTGTCACACGACGACTCGACCGCCGGCTTCGGCTCGAATCCGACCGCCAGCCCGGCGACCTCCAACATCGGCAGGTCGTTGGCTCCGTCGCCGACCGCGACCGTCTCCGACATCTCGACGCCGTACTCCGCGGCCAGCGATTCGAGGGCGTCGTCCTTCGTCCCCTCGATGAGCGGACCCTCCACCTCGCCGGTGAGCGCGCCCGCTTCTACGGGGAGTCGGTTCGTGACGATGGTATCGACGCTCGTCCCCGCGGCGTCGAGTGCGGCCGCCACGCCCGTCTCGAACCCGCCGGTCAGGATGGCGACCGTGTGGCCTCCCTCGCGGAGCGCGTCGATGACCGCCGCCGCGCCGTCGCGCAAGACGACTTGGTTCCACGCCTCCGCGGCCGCGTCCTCGGAGAGACCGTCCAAGAGTGCGGCTCGCTCGCGCAGCGAGGTGGCGTAGTCGATTTCGTCGTTCATGGCCCGTTCCGTGATGGCTTCCATCTCGTCGGCGACGCCGCACTGCTCGCCAAGCAGGACCGTCATCTCGGAGTCGGAGAGCGTGCCGTCGAAGTCGAACGCGATGAGCATACGCCGTCTTCTCCGCCGTCGTATCCAAACCCATCGGTTCCCGCAGTCGCCAGCCGTTGTGCTTTTGCTCGCGCCGAGGATACGAGCGGTGAGGGCACGTAGCTTAGCTCGGACCAAAGCGTCGGACTTCTAATCCGAATATCGTGGGTTCGAATCCCACCGTGCTCGTCATCTGCGAGCAAGACGAGTAGTGACGACACAGGGATTCGAAGCAGGGAGGTCGCGCGCAGCAAAGCGAGCACGTCTGACCGCAGTTCCACTCCCACCGTGCCCGTCGGTCCCTGCACTCTCCTCCCACGGTGTAGGCGCAAACGCTTCGCGTTTGCTCACTCCTCTCGTTCTCTCGTGTGTAGAATACATCAAATCTGCTCTATTTTGAGATATAACACCACGAACAAGCTCTTTCACCGTGTTGTATAAGGTGATATGAACAGTAATTAGACTCAAAACTGCATACAGCACAACGCTTATACACTACCAGATGGACGAATAGAGTGTAATGTGCGAACGAGTGCGTTGGACCATACAGTGGTTGGCTGAGACCACAACATTCAGACAGAAAAAATCGGTTGAGGTGTTCAGATAGAATCGGGACTGGTAACCGGCCAGATGGGCTACCGCGGCGAGAGCCGCAATCCGGTACGAGTGCGCTCAACACCGTACCATCTTACGCGTTGTCACTTCGCGTCCACCGTCCCCATCCCGTGGCGGTGGTTATCTGCCTGGGATCCAGCGAGGGCTCACTCGCTGGGTGTTTTTCAACGACCGCAAGCGACTGCGACGTTCCTCTGGACCATCACCTGCACAGCGACGCGTGTCGTCGTTCACTTCGTTCCTCTCGCTCCGTCTCTGTTCAGCCTCGCGTTGCTTGGCTGAACTACTCCGCGTGTCGCTCGCAGCGCTCGCTCCCGCTCCCTACTTGTCCAAACTCACTCCGTTCGTTTGGACTACTCCGCGTGTCGTCACTCACTCGGTTCGTTCCTCCCGCTCCGTCTCTGTTCAGCCTCGCGTTGCTTGGCTGAACTACTCCGCGTGTCGCTCGCGGTGCTCGCTCCCGCTCCGTTCGTGTCCAAACTCGCTTCGCTCGTTTGGACTACTCCTCAAACACGAAGGTCCCATCCTCCTGGACGCGCTCGCCGTCGACCTCGATGAACGAGTCCTCGCTCATGTCGACGATCATGTCGACGTGAACGGCGGAGTCGTTCTGTTCGTTTGCCTCGCCGACGCAGGCGTCGTACGCGCGCCCGACCGCGAGGTGAATCGTATCGCCCATCTTCTCGTCGAACAGCATGTTGTAGCTAAACCGGTCGATATCGCGGTTCATCCCGATGCCGAGCTCGCCGATATATCTCGCGCCCTCATCAGTCGTGAGGATGTCGTCCAACACGTCGGCGTTCTTCTCGGCGTCCCACTCGACGGCCTTCCCGTCCTCGAAGCGGAGCCGCGCGCCGGTAATCTCCTTCCCGCGCTGATACACCGGCTTGTCGAAGTACACCTCGCCGTCGACGCTGTCGCGCACGGGCGCGGTGAATACCTCGCCTCCGGGGAGATTCGCGTGGCCGTCGTCGTTGAGCGTCTCGTTGCCGGCGACGCTCATCGTGAGGTCCGTCGTCTCGCCCGAGACGATACGCACCGACTCCGCACCGTCCATGATGTCGGTCATCTGCGCTTGGTGTTCGCGCACCTCGTCCCAGTCTTTCAGGACGGCGTCGTAGACGAAGTTCTCGTAGGCTTCGGTGCTCATCTCCGCGAGCTGGGCGTTCGCGGCGGCGGGGTACTGCGTGAGACACCACGTCTTGCCGAGCCGTTCTTCCAGTAGGGGTTGGCGAGTCTGGTCGTAGGCGGTCTGGACGTCGCCGTCGATGTCGGCCTCCTCGGTGACGTTGGCGTCCCCGCGGACGGCGACGTAGGCGTCCATCGCCTCGAACAGTGCCATCTCGTGGTCGGGCAACTCGAACTCGCCGTCGTAGTTACGGAGGTACGCGCGGCGGAATCGCTTGCCCGCACGCCCCTGAATCGCAAGCGGGTTCGCGCCGATGTCGGCGAGTCGCTCGTGGAGCGCCGTTACGAGGTCCTCCGCGACGGGGTGGGCGTCGATGACGATATCGTCGCCGGCCTCGGCCTCGATGGAGTGGTCGACGATGACTTCCGCGTGTTCGCGAATCCGTGGGTCCATACGCACACGGTCGTGAGGCCCGGCCTAACGGATTTCGATGCCCGACCGCCGCGTATTTGTCTCCCCGCGTGAACCCTCTGTATGCTCGACTTCCGCTCCGACACCGTGACGAAACCCTCCGAAGCGATGCGGGAAGCCGCTCGCGACGCCGACGTCGGCGACGACGTGTACCGCGGTGACCCGACGGTGAACGAACTCGAAGCCCGCGCCGCCGAGGTCGTCGGCACCGAGGCCGCACTCTACGTTCCCTCCGGCACGATGGGTAACCAGATCGCCATCCGGACTCACACGGAGCGTGGCGACGAACTGCTGTGTGAGACGGACAGCCACATCTACAAGTGGGAACTCGGCGGCATCGCCCAACACTCGGGCGTACAGGCCCGGACCATCGACGGTGGCGACCGCGGCGCGCTCGCCCCCGAACAGGTCCACGACGGGTACGTCGCCCGCGACGGCCACCGACCGGGCACGAGTCTGCTCTGTGTCGAGAACACCCACAACAGCAAGGGCGGGATCGCCATCCCCGTCGACGATATCGCTGCCGCCGCCGAGGCTGCCCGCGACCACGACGTCTCGGTCCACCTCGACGGCGCGCGACTGTTCAACGCCGCGGCCGCCCTTGACGTGCCGGCGAGTGAGATCGTCGCGCCGGTCGACACCGTGATGTTCTGTCTCTCGAAGGGGCTTGGTGCGCCCGTCGGCTCGATTCTCGCCGGTCCGGAGTCGTTCATCGAGGAGGCCCGCCGCGTGCGCAAACTGTTCGGCGGGGGAATGCGACAGGCCGGGGTGATAGCTGCCCCCGGACTGCTCGCCCTCGAAAATCGGACGCGACTCCAGGAGGACCACGCGAACGCCCAACTGCTCGCCGACGGCCTGCGCGATATCGAGGGACTCGGCGTCTCTGACCCCGACACGAACATCGTACTCGTGGACACCGACGGTCCAGCGGAGACGTTCCTCGATGCACTCGAAGCCGAGGGGGTACTGGCATCGCGATTCGGTCCCGAACAAGTCAGGTTCTGCACTCACTGGGACGTAGACGGGTCGGACGTGGAGACAGCGATTGACGCCGCTAGCTCGCTTTAATCGCGCCTGGAGTCGCGCATCCCTTCCGAGAAGGCGAGCAGCGTCCGCCGGATGAACAGATACACGAAGAGGACCACGCCCAACAGCAGCGCGATGATGACCACGAGTACGGGGTCCACGTTGACCATACGCCTGAGTCTTGGCTCACGCGAATAGGCGTTTCCCCTCACAAAACTCATACTGGTGGCAGGCCACGGGAACGTGTGAGCCTGCTGCCCTCCTCCCCCGACATCTCGTCCGACGGCGACCCCAGAGTGGTCGGCGTCGACAGCGAGGACGCCGACGACCTGCTCGCCGCCCTTGGTTCCGAGACCGCCCGGAGTATCGTCGCAACGCTCCACGAGGAGCCGGCCTCCCCAGCCAAACTCGCCGACCGCGTCGACACTTCCGTCCAGAACGTCCAGTACCACCTCACCAGACTGGAGGACGCCGGCGTCGTCACCGTCGCCGGCACCGCCTACTCCGAGAAAGGCCGCGAGATGGACGTGTACGCGCCCGCGGACAGCCCGCTCGTCATCGTCGCTGCCGAGGAGGAACGCACCTCCGGAGTGCGGGCCGCGCTGTCGCGACTGCTCGGCAGCGTCGGCGTCCTGCTCGTCGGGAGCCTCGCCGTCCAGCAGTACCTCGGCGGCGGACTGTTTCCCGGCGGCGAATCGGCAAGCGGTGGCACAGATGGCGGTGGCGGCGCGGCCGGCGACACCGCCCCGACCGAGACCGCCACGCCGACGGACGACGGCGGTGGATTCAGTATCGCCGAGGCGACACAGACGCCACAGGAGACCGCCGCGGAGACGGCCCAGGCGGCGACGGAGGCGGCCGCGAGTGGTGGCGATGCGCTGTTCGGCTCGCTCCCGCCGGGGCTGGTCTTCTTCCTCGGCGGCCTACTGGTGTTGTGCACCGCGGTCCTTCTGTCGTACACTCAAAGAGCTGTTTGAGCTTAGGACACGGCTTTTTATACTCCCCGTGTAGCGAGAGGTGCTGACTTCGGCCCTCCCCTATCTCGGTAGCTCGAACCGCTCGAACGTCTCGCCGTCGGGCGAGACCAGCGAGCCACCGATAACCTTCGCACCGACCGATAGCTCTGCGTGTGCCGGGCGGTAGCGGCGCGGGTCGGCGTGGCTCCCCGGATTCAGTACCGACACCTGTCCGAGCCGTCGAAACTCGGGCTTGTGGCTGTGGCCGACACAGACGAGGTCCGCGTTCGACTGCCGGCCGAACATGGCGAGTGCGGTGTCGTGGTGGCGGTGGCCGTGGACGAGCGCCAGCCGGACGCCCTCGTGTTCGACGACGGTCTCGTCGCCGATGCGTTCGCGGACGGCCGGCGGGTCGTTGTTGCCGGCGACGGCCGCGAACTCTCCGCCGGCCGACTCCACGACGGACTCGAACTCGTCGAGCACCGTCTCGGTCGTAAAGTCGCCGCAGTGACAGACGAGGTCTGCCTCGCGGACGGCGCTCGCGGTCCGGCCGTCGAGCCGTGAGCCGGTGGTCCCGTGGGTGTCGGAGAGCACGACAATCATACGCGAACTCGGTCCCCAGAGGGCAAGGACTTTGCCGTCGCTCCGTGTCCTCGGGACAATGGCGAGTAGCAAATCAGTTGTCCTCGCGGCGCTCGTCGCGAACGGCGCGATTGCCGTGCTGAAGTTCGCCGGCTATCTCCTCACCGGGTCGCCGGCGATGCTCTCGGAGACGTACCACTCAATCTCCGACACCGGCAATCAGGTCTTTCTGCTCATCGGGCTCCGGTACGGCGGGAAGTCGGCCACCCGCGACCACCCGTTCGGCTACGGGAAAGCGCAGTTCTTCTACTCGTTTCTCGTCAGCGTGCTCCTCTTTGGCATCGCCGGCTGGGAGTCGCTCAAACACGGCTATCACGCCATGCGTGAGGCGTTGTTTCACCCCGCGCCCGTCGAGGTGACGGAGGTGACCCTGCCGCTCGTCGGTGCGGCGATTCCGAGCGTCTGGGTGAACTACGCCGTCCTCGTCGGCGCAATCGCCTTCGAATCGTACGCGTTCAAACAGGCGTACGCCTCGATGTCCGGTCAGATTGACGAGCACGGCTGGTCCGGGTTCCGGGAGGCGTTCACGAAGACCGCAGACGTGACCGTGTTGACGGCGCTCACCGAGGACACGATTGCTCTCGGCGGTGCGGGTATCGCCCTCCTCGGCGTCTTCCTGACGCGCACCACCGGAAACCCGATTTACGACGCCACCTCGGCCGCCATCATCGGGCTTATGCTGATGGGCTTTGCCGTCGCGCTCGCGTGGGAGAACAAGCGACTCCTGCTCGGTGAGTCAGTTCCGGCCGACGCAGAACAGCAGCTCCGCAATATCGTTCTCGAAGCCGACGGGGTCGACGGTATCGTCGACTTCCGGACCGTCTACTTCGGCCCGGAGAACGTCCTCGTCACAGCCGACATCAGCTTCGAGGCCCGGATTCCGACCGGCGAGATGGACGAGCGTATCACCACCATCGAGCAGTCGCTCATCGAGGCCAACCCCGACATCAAGAAGGTGTACGTCGAACCGGAGCGGTAGCGAACAGGTGGACACGGCCCCGGACCGGTCGTCCACGCATTCCCCTGCGTCGGCCCGGGTACGGCTCAGCGCACACGGCCGGTGGTCTCGGCATCCGTGATAAACGCTAGCTTTACTTCCGCTCCGCCGGGCGACCCTTTTTATCCAAGAACGACCGAGCGCCTGTGTGAGCGAGAGCGCGTCGTATCTCCGCTACTTCCCGTACGAGGAGCCGTACGACCACCAGCGGGACGCGATGGGGCGGATTCACGACGCGCTCGCCGACGAACGCGACGTGCTGTTCGAGGGGGCCTGCGGGACGGGCAAGACGCTCGCCTCGCTCGTCCCCGCACTGGAGTACGCCGACGCCGAGAACAAGACGGTCGTCATCTCCACGAACGTCCACCAACAGACCCGCCAGTTCATCGAAGAAGCCCGCGCGATTACCCGCAACGAACAGATTCGGACGGTCGTGTTCAAAGGGAAGGGGTCGATGTGTCACATCGACGTGGGGTACGAGGAGTGTCAGGCGCTCCGCGACACGACCCGCGAACTCGCCGAGAAACAGGAGGAGTTGGCGGAGCTGGAAGCTCGCCAGGCGGAACTGCTCGATGCCGCACGCGACGGCGACGACCAAGCTAGCGAGGCTCGCTCGGCCGTGATGGACGAACTGGAAACCGTCGAGGAGAGCGTCGAGAGCCTCGAAGCCGAGGGGAACATCTGTGAACGCTACCACGCGAACCTCACGGAGGACACGGACGAGTTCTACGCGTGGCTCACCGGCGACGTGCGCACGCCCGAGGAGGTGTACGACTACGCCGAACGCGCCGGCTTCTGTGGCTACGAACTCCTGAAGAAGGGGATGGACGGCGTCGATTTGGTCATCTGTAACTACCACCACCTGCTCGACCCGATGATTCGCGAGCAGTTCTTCCGGTGGCTCGGTCGCGACCCCGAGGACGTGATTGCGGTGTTCGACGAGGCGCACAACATCGAGGAGGCGGCCCGCGACCACGCCACCCGACAGCTCGCGGAGCCGACGCTCGATTCGGCGCTCACTGAGCTGGACGACGTGGACGACTACCGCGTCGATGCCGCCGAACGCGTCATCTCGGCGTATCTGACCGGGCTGACCGATAGCTACGACGCCGCTCTCTCACTCGGCGAGAAGCAGTCCGTCGGCGACGACTGGCACGACCTCGATATCGACAACGAGGCGGGCCGCGACGAGGTAACGCTCGGCTTCTTGGAGGCGTACGAGGGACCGGGATTCAGACAGGACCTCGAAGCCGCCCTGAATCTCGGCTCCACCCTCGACCGGCGATATCAAGAGCAGTACAAGGCCGGCGAGACGACGACCCGGAAAGAGTGTCGCGTGCTGCAGGCGGCCGGTTTCATCGACGAGTGGGTCGACAGCACCGACGAGACCACCTATCCGGTCGTCTCCGTGCGCCGGGACGACGCCGGGCTGTACGGCCGCGCGGAGCTGTTCGCCTGTCTCCCCCGGTCGGTGACGGAGCCGCTGTTCGAGAGCGTCCACGCCGCGGTCCTGATGTCCGCGACCTTGCGGCCGTTCGACGTGCTCGGCGACGTGCTCGGGGTAGGGAGTGGTGACGAGGACGGTCCCGTGACGATGGCGTACGGCGAACAGTTTCCGGAGTCGCGCCGGCGCACCTACGCCGTCGACACGCCGGCGCTGTTCGCCAGCGCGCGCGACGACCCCGCGGTCCAGGAGACCATCACCGAGACGCTGGAAGACGTGGTTCAGTTCACGCCCGGCAACACGCTCGTCTTCTTCCCCTCCTACGGTGAGGCCGAGCGCTACTACGGCCGGGTCGAGACCGACGGCCGGCCGTATCTCGACCGCGCGGGCGTCTCCGCACAGGAGCTCAAAGCGGAGTTCACGAGCGACGACGACGGCGTCCTCTTCACGTCGCTGTGGGGCACCCTCGCCGAAGGAGTGAGCTACGACGACGACCAGGCCCGGTCGGTGGTCGTGGTCGGCGTCCCGTACCCGCATCTCGACGACCGGATGGCCGCTGTTGAGCAGGCGTATGCGACCGCCTTCGACGACGAGGACGCCGGCTGGGAGTACGCCGTCGAGGTGCCGACGGTTCGCAAGACGCGACAGGCGCTCGGCCGCGTCGTGCGCTCGCCCGACGACTTCGGCGTGCGTGTGCTCCTCGATGAACGCTACACCCAGTCGAAGGCCCGCGAGATGGGTCAGTACTCGGTGTTCTCCTCGTTCCCCGAACAAGAGCGGGCCGAACACATCGACATCGCGTCTCAGAAGCTGAAGTACGCGATGTTGAATTTCTACGCCGACATGGACGCGTGGGACGGCCCGCCACCACAGCCGTAGCTACAGCGCGATCGATTCGACTTCCATCTCGCGGCCCGGATGCCACACGGCCAGCCGGTCGACGGTCCACTCTCGCGGCTCGATCTCCCGGCCCAGCAGACTCGCCGCGTCGCCGCCACGCGCGATTGTGACGTGGGGGTCGTACTCCTCGCCCTCGAACCCCTCGACGGGGTCGAACACCTGACACAGTTTCTGGTGGAGCTGTTCGAGCCCGGCAGAGTCGACGGCGAGATACGCCACCGGGGCGGTCCCCGTCGGTGGCTGGCGAAACAGGTCGACCGCCTCGATGCGGATCTCGAAGGGGTCGACGCCGTCGAGCACCGACCTGACCTGGCGGACCATCCCTCGCAGTCGCTCGTCGGGCAGTCGTTTCACGACGAGACTGTGGCCGCGACGCGGGGTCGCGGTCAGACACTCGCTTGCGAGTCCCCGTGCGAGTCGGATGATATCGCCCGGGACGGGAACGTTGACGCTGTGCACGCTCGGTAGTGTCGCGCCGGTCGCTAAATCCTATCGAGGAGGAACGCGACGATGAGCGCGATGATAATCAGCCCGATGATGGAGTCGAGCGCACCGAGCAGCGTGAACGTCACGTCGAGTATCGCGCCCAGTATCTCCAACCCGACCCAGAGGGCGACGAGCACCAATACCAGCTTCAACACGCCATCTTCGTCCATGACCCCGCGTTCGTCGGTCGGCCTGATAAGTTGACTGGGCACGTTGAGTGTTACCACGGTCGGACAACGTTGCGCTTGCACAAGTGTTTAATATCGCGTGGTAGGTACAGAGAGGTACGATGTACCACACCCTCACTCGTGGCGGCGCGGCTTCCACGTCGAGCGGTGTGCTCGTTCTCTCGCGGCGACCGCGGCCGGGCCTTTGAGCCCGCACAATACCTATTTTCCACGACGGTCGCCCGCTTTCAACGATTTACCGCCCGGTCGGCGGTAGCCACACACCCACAACACACATATGACGGATACAGTTGCGCTCGCCTTCTCCGGCGGGCTTGACACGACGGTCTGCGTCCCGCTACTGAAAGAAGAGTACGGCTACGACGAGGTCATCGCGGTCACGGTCGACGTCGGCCAACCCGACGCCGAGTTCACCGAGGCAGAAGAGACGGCCGACGCGCTCGGACTCGACATCCACGTCATCGACGCCAAAGACGAATTCGCCGCGCTCGCACTCGATGCCGTCCGCGCCAACGCCACCTACCAGGGCTACCCGCTCGGCACCGCCCTCGCTCGCCCGGTCATCGCGAAGGCCATCCTCAGCGTCGCCGAAGCGGAGGGCTGTACCGGCATCGCCCACGGCTGTACCGGCAAAGGAAACGACCAGCTCCGCTTCGAGGCGGTCTGGCGCGACTCCGACCTCGAGGTCATCGCCCCCGTGCGCGAACTCGGTCTCACCCGCGAGTGGGAACAGGAGTACGCCGCAGAACGCGACCTCCCGGTCGAAGCCGGCAAGGGCGGCGACTACTCAATCGACACGAACCTCTGGTCTCGCTCCGTCGAGGGGAAGGAACTCGAAGAGCCGAGCTTCGTCCCCGGTGAGGACATCTACGAGTGGACGGAACTGCCGTCCGCCGCCACGGAGGAAATCGAGCTCACCTTCGAGAAGGGGTATCCCGTTGCGCTCAACGGCGAGGAGTACGACGACGTGGAACTCATCGAGACGCTGAACGAACTCGCCGGCTCCTACGGCGTCGGTCGCACCGACGTGATGGAAGACCGCATGCTCGGGCTGAAGGTACGCGAGAACTACGAGCATCCGGCCGCGACGACGCTGCTCAACGCTCACCAGGGACTCGAGGACCTCGTGCTCACGAAGGAGGAGCGTTCGTTCAAGACGCAGGTCGACAACCAGTGGGCCGAGAAGGGGTATCAGGGGCTCATCGACGGCCCGCTGATGAAGGCGCTCGACGCCTTTATCGCGACGACGAACGAGCGCGTGACGGGCACCGTGACCATCCGCTTCGAAGGCGGACAGGCGCGCGTCGTCGGGCGCGAGTCACCGTACGCCGTCTACTCCGCCGAGGCCGCCTCGTTCAACACCGAGGCCGTCACCGGCAGTATCGAGCAGGCCGACGCGACGGGCGTCGCCAAGTACCACGGCTTCCAGGAGCGTCTCGCGAACCGCCGCATCGCGGCCGCGAACAAGGAACAGGGCGTCACCGCTACCGACGGGGGGATCGGCGAGGAATCGCCCCTCTCCGGGACGGACATCGACCAGACGGCGAAGAAACAGGAGGAGGACGAGTAGATGAGCGGGGAATCTGCGGGCGACGTGGTGCGGCGCGAACGGTTCAGCGGCGGCCCCGCCCGCGGATTCCTCTCGTCGCTCGCGGCCGACGAGTGCATCTTCCACGCCGACCTGCAGGTGGACCGCGCCCACGTCGTCATGCTCGCCGAACAGGACATCATCGCGGACGACGAGGCGAGCGAGATTCTGGCCGCGCTCAACGCCGTCGAGGCCAGCGGCCACGACGACCTCCCGGACGGGGAGGACGTGCACTCGGCAATCGAGACGGCCGTTATCGACCGTATCGGCCCAGTTGGGGGGAAGATGCACACCGGGCGCTCACGCAACGACGAGGTGGCGACGTGTCTGCGCTATCGCCTCCGTGACGACCTCCTCGGTGCCGTCGAGACCGTGCTCACCTTCCGCGAATCGCTGTGTGAGTTGGCCGAACAGGAGGCCGAGACGACGATGCCCGGCTTCACCCACCTGCAGTTCGCCCAGCCGACGACCGTCGGCCACTACCTGCTGTCGTACGAGTCGGCGCTCGCTCGGGACACCGAGCGTCTGCTCGCGGCCTTCGACCGCACGAATCGCTCGCCGCTCGGCGCGGCGGCCTTTGCCGGCACGACGTTCGATATCGACCGCGGGCGCACCGCCGACCTGCTCGGCTTCGACTCCGTCGTCGAGAACAGCATGGACGCCGTCTCGGCGCGTGATTTCCTCACCGAGACGACAGCCGCGCTCGCGACCCTCGCGACGACGCTTTCCGGGGTCGCGGAGGATATCATCGTCTTCGCGAACAAGGGATACGTCGACCTCCACGACGACTACGCGTCGACCTCCTCGATAATGCCACAGAAGAAGAACCCCGACTCGCTGGAGCTGGTGCGTGCCGCCGCCGGCGACGCGAGCGCCGGTCTCAACGGTCTGCTCACGACGCTGAAGGGGCTACCGCGCGCGTACAACCGCGACCTCCAGCGCGCCCACGGCCACGCCTTCGAGTCGGTCGACGCCGTGGCCGAGGCGGCCGAGGTGGCCGCCGGCGCGGTCGCCACGGCCGACTGGAACGACGAGACGCTCGCGGAGGAGGCGGGCGCGGGCTTCTCGACGGCGACCGGCGTCGCGGACCTGCTCGCGGCCGGCGGACTCCCGTTCCGCACGGCCCACGAAGTCGTGGCCGAGGCCGCAGAACAGGGGGCCGACCGCGCGGCAATCGAGTCGGCCGCGGCCGATGCCGGCGTCGACCTCGGTGAGTACGTCGACGTGGCCGCACTCGATGCCGCACTCGACCCGACCGAGAGTGTCGCTTCGCGCGACTCACACGGCGGGCCGGCACCCGAGACCGTCGCCGCCGCGCTCGACCGCGCCGCGGGCGACGTTGCCGACGCCGAGGCGGCCCTCGCTGCGCGCCGCGAGACGCTCACCGACGGCGCGAACCTCCTGGAGACGGAGGTCGATTCCTATGTCTGAGCCGTTCCTGCGGCGGCGGCCACTGCCGCCGTCCCCCTCCGGGGACACATAACAACATTCTGGTACTCGAATCAGAAACCGGCTTCGGACGCGCTCTACCTCTATAGCAGCGGCGCCAAACAGTTAATTTTAGTTGACACATCCGACGGAGTTAAGGGGATGTGGTGTGGATAGATGACTGATGACAGAGTGCATTGAATGTGGAGCGGACGTGACCCTCCACGACGATTTGGAAGTCGGCGAGATTGTTGACTGTGCGACGTGTGGCGCGGAGCTCGAGGTGCTGGGGACCGACCCCGTCGAGCTCGACACCGCGCCCGAACTGGAGGAAGACTGGGGCGAGTAAGCGATGCGAATCGGCATGTTGTACTCGCGGATCCGCCGGGACGAGAAGCTCCTCCTCTCGGAGCTGCGCGAGCGCGGCCACGACGTGGTAAAGATTGACGTGCGCAAACAGCGGTTCGGGCTGACGGAGCCACCGGCCGACATCGAGGGCTGTGACCTCGTCATCGATCGCTGTCTCGCGACCTCGCGCTCGCGGTACGTCACCCGCTTCGTCGAGCAGTACGACGTGCCGGTCGTCAACGACCCGGAGACCGCCGCCGTCTGTGCCGACAAGGCGCACAACAGCCTCGTCCTCGCGGACGCCGGCATCCCGACCCCGAACACCGAGGTCGCGTTCACCAAGGAGGCGGCCATGGAGATTATCGAGTCGTTCGGCTACCCCTGCGTCATCAAGCCGGTCGTCGGCTCGTGGGGGCGTCTCATGGCGAAAATCGACACCCGCTCTGCGGCCGAGGCCATCCTCGAACACAAGGAGACGCTCGGCCACTACGAGCACAAGGTGTTCTACATCCAGGAGTTCGTCGAGAAGCCGGGCCGCGACATCCGCGTGCTCGCCACCGACGGCGAGCCGGTCGCCGCGATGGCCCGCTCGTCGGACCACTGGCTCACCAACGCCGCGAAGGGCGCGGAGACCGAACACACCGAGGTGGACGACGAGATGCGCGACCTCGTCGCCCGCGCCAGCGAGTCGGTCGGGGGCGGCTTGCTCGGCGTCGACCTGATGGAGACGGGCGACGCCTACACCGTCCACGAGGTGAACCACACGGTCGAGTTCAAGGCGCTCAACGAGGTCGCCGAAACAGACGTGCCCGCTACCGTCGTGGACTGGCTCGAAGCCCGCGCCGAGGCCGGGATGGAGGCCACCGTATGAGGGCTGCCGTCGTCGGCGGCTCCGGCTTCACCGGCGGCGAGCTGTGTCGGCTCGTCGACGGCCACCCCGACTTCGAGCTGGTACAGGCCACCTCCCGCGAGTACGAGAACAAGACCGTCGGCCACGCCCACCCGAACCTCCGCCATCTCGACCTCCGCTTTTCGGACCCTGCGGACCTCGAGTCGGTGGACGTGCTCTTTGCCGCGACGCCACACGGCGTCTCGATGCAACACATCGACGCGTTTCGGGACGCGGCCGACACCGTCGTCGACCTCTCGGCGGACTTCCGTCTCCCCGAGGCGTCGACCTACGACGAGTACTACGACGGCCACGACCGCCCGGAACTGCTCGCCGACGCGGAGTACGCGCTCCCGGAACTGAACCGTGCGAATCTCCCCGGCGCGAATCTCATCGCCGCCGGCGGCTGTAACGCGACCGCCTCCATCCTCGGGCTGCTTCCGCTCTTCGAGGCCGACATCCTCTCGGGTGACGAACAGGTCGTCATCGACGTGAAGGTCGGCTCCTCGGAGGGAGGCGCGAGCGGCGGAAAGGCCGCCTCACACGCCGAGCGCTCCGGCGTCGTTCGCCCGTACGCGCCGACGGGCCACCGTCACGAGGCCGAAATCAGCGAGTATCTCGGCATCGACGTGTCCTTTACCGTCCACGCGGTCGACATGATTCGCGGCGCGAGCGCAACCTGTCACGTCTTCCCGAACTCGCCCGTCTCCAAGGGCGACCTCTGGGGAGCCTACCGCGGCAGCTACGAGGACGAGCCGTTCGTCCGGCTCGCCTCGGGCGGCGGCGGAGTGTATCGCTACCCCGAGCCGAAGGCCGTCGCCGGTTCCAACTTCGCGGAGGTCGGTTTCGAACTCGACGCCGCGAACAAGCGACTCGTCGTCTTCTCGGCCATCGATAACATGATGAAAGGCTCCGCCGGACAGGCCGTCCACGCCGCCAACATCGCATACAGCTTGGACGAGACCGCCGGTCTCGAACACACCGGACTCCACCCGGTGGGAGCGCCGTGATGCCCTCTTTCGAGTCGATTTTCAGTACCATGACGAACGACGATTTTCAGGCGATTACGAGCACAGCCCCTTCCATTCCCGCCCGTACTAATTCGGCCGGCGCGTCCACGAGGTGGACAGCGTGACAGTCGTCGTCAAAATCGGCGGCGCACGCGCCGTCAACCCCGAGGGCGCACTCGCCGATATCGCCGAGTTGGACGAGGACTGTGTCGTCGTCCACGGCGGCTCCACCGCCGTCGACGACACCCTCGACGCGATGGGGAAAGCGCCGGAGTACGTCGAGACGCCCTCGGGCGTCGTCGGTCGCTTCACCGACGAGGAGACGATGGACGTGTTCAAGATGGCGCTGCCCGGGCTGGTGAACACCGACCTCGTCACCGGCCTCCAGAACGCCGGCGTGAACGCCGTCGGACTCTCCGGCGTCGACGGCGGCCTGCTCACGGGCAAGCGCAAGTCGGCGGTCCGTGTCGTCGAGGACGGAAAAAAGAAGATTCGCCGCGGCGACCACTCCGGGACGATTCAGGAGGTGAACGCCGACCTGCTCGAGACGCTGCTCGCGGGCGGTTACACGCCAGTCGCGTCGCCGCCGATACTCGCCGATGGAACGGCGGTCAACACCGACGCCGACCGCGCGGCCGCGGCAGTCGCCGGCGCACTCGGGGCGACGCTCGTCGTCCTCACCGACGTAGAAGGTGTCTACGCCGACCCCGCCGACCCCAGCACGCGCATCGAATCCGTCGCGACGTCCGCGGAGTACGACGCCCTCACCGACGCCGCGGAAGGGTTCATGACTCGGAAGGTGATGGCCGCCACCGAGGCCCTCGAGTCCGGTGCCCGTGAGGTCGTCGTCGCGTCGGCCAACGCCGACCGACCGATTCTGACCGCACTCGATGCGGGTGGAACTCACATTCACCCGGAGGCGCTCGCATGAGTTCCTTCGTCTTCTCCGAGAAGCCCATCCCGATGGAGTCGGGCGAGGGCGCGATACTCACGGCGCGTGACGGCACCGAGTATCTCGACTTCGGGGCCTCCTACGCCTGTACGCCCGTCGGCCACTGTCACCCGGATGTGGTCGACGCCATCACGGAGCAGGCGAAGGACCTGCTGTACGTGCAGGCCTCCTACCCGCAGGCGGCCCGCACCGCGCTGTACGACCAACTCGCCGACGTTGCGCCGAGCGATGTCGACAACGTCTGGCTCTGTAACTCCGGCACGGAGGCGAACGAGGCGGCGCTGAAGTTCGCTCGCTCCGCGACCGACCGCACCAAGATTATCGCCACGACCCGCGGCTTCCACGGGCGCACGATGGGTGCCCTCGCCACGACGTGGAAAGACGAGTACAAAGAGCCATACGAACCGCTTATCGGGGACGTGGAGTTCGTCCCCTACGGCGACGCCGAGGCGATGGCCGAGGCCGTCGACGACGAGACCGCGGCCGTCATCCTCGAACCGCTCCAGGGCGAGGGTGGCATCAATCCCGCCTCGACGGAGTATCTGCAGGCGGTGCGCGTCCACACCGCACAACACGGCGCTGCGCTCGTCATGGACGAGATTCAGACCGGACTCGGGCGCACCGGGACGATGTGGGCCTGCGAGCAGCACGACGTGGTACCGGACGTCCTCACCTCGGCGAAGGGGCTCGCCTCGGGACTCCCGCTCGGGGCGACGCTCGTCCGCGACTGGGTCGCCGACGGCGCGGCCAGCCACGGCTCCACCTTCTCCGGTACGCCGGTCGTCTGTGCGGCCGCCGGCGCGACGCTCGACGTGCTCGAACACGAGAATCTTCCCGACCACGCCGCCGAGATGGGCCAGTATCTCCGCGAGCAGCTCACCGAGCGCGTCGGCGACGACGTGCGCGACGTGCGCGGCGAGGGGCTGATGGTCGGCATCGAGGTGAAACGCGGAGCGAACCGCCTGCTGCGCGACTTGGCGCTCAACCACCAGGTGCTCGCGCTGCCGGCCGGCCGGACCGTGCTCCGCCTGCTCCCGCCGCTCGTCGTCGACGAACAGGAGTGTGATGCGGTCGTCGATGCAATCGAGGCGGTCGTGTCGTGACCCGGACTGCGCTCGCTCCGAACGACAGCGCGGACACCGAAGCGCGTGAACTACTGTATGACCTCGTGTCGATTCCCTCGCCGACGGGCGAGGAGAGCGAGGCCGCCGAGCGACTCGCGGCCTTCTTCGAGGCGAACGACCGCGAGGTGTGGCTCGACGAGGTCGGCAACGTCCGCGCGCCGGCCGACGACTCGCTCCTGCTCACCTCACACATCGACACCGTCCCCGGCGAGATTCCGGTGCGCGTCGAGCAAACCGACGACGCGGACGAGTACGAGGCCAACGGTCCCGTCCTGTGGGGCCGCGGCAGCGTCGACGCGACCGGCCCGCTGGTCGCGATGGCCGTCGCCGCCGTCCGAACCGGCGTCTCCTTCGCCGGTGTCGTCGGCGAGGAGGTCGACTCCCGCGGTGCCCACCACCTCGTGGAGACGCGCGAGGCCCCCGACGCCGTCATCAACGGTGAGCCGTCCGGCTGGGACGGTGTCACCCTCGGCTACCGCGGCATCCTCTCGGGGACGTACGTCGCGACCAGCGAGTCCGGCCACACCTCCCGACCGGAACCGAACGCCATCCAGCACGGGCTGGGATGGTGGAACCGCGTCGAGGACAGATTCGAACACGACCCCTACGAGCCGACGTTCGAGCAGGTGACGGCCAAGCCGATTGCCGTCGACGGCGGGACGAGCGAGGACGGACTCAGCGTCGAGACGACACTCGACGTGCAGCTTCGCGTCCCGCCCCGATTATCGGTCGCTGACGTGCGCGAGCGCGCCGACGCCGAACTCGACGCCGGCCACGTGAACTGGCACGACTCCGTCCCGCCGGTGATGGTCTCACCGCGCAGCGAGGCGGCCCGCGCGTTCCGGGTGGCTATCCGCAACGCCGACGGCGACCCGCGGCTCCTCCGGAAGACCGGCACCAGCGACATGAACCTGTTCACGCCGTGGGACGTGCCGATGGCGACGTACGGTCCCGGCGATTCGGACCTCGATCACGCACCGAACGAACGACTCCCGCTCGCGGAACTCGACCGCGCGACTGCCGTCCTCGAAGAGGTGGCGACACGCCTATGACACACTTCACCGATATCGACGACCTGACACGCGATGAACTGGCCGACGTACTCACCCGCGCCGAGGACCTGAAAGAACGGCTCAGCCGCGGCACGGCCCATCCCGAACTCGCCGGCGACTCGATGGCGATGATCTTCGAGAAACCCTCGACGCGCACGCGCATCTCCTTCGAGACCGGGATGACCCAACTGGGCGGCCACGCCCTCTTCCTCGGGCCGAACGACATCCAACTGGGCCACGGTGAACCCATCAAGGACACCGCACGCGTCCTCTCGCGGTACGTCGACGTGGTGATGGCCCGGATGTTCGACCACTCGGACGTGACCGAACTCGCCGAGTACGCCTCGATACCGGTCGTCAACGGCCTGACCGACGACGCCCACCCGTGTCAGACGCTCGCCGACCTGCTCACGATTCGCGAGCTGACGGGGGGGTTCGACGCCTCCGTCGCGTGGGTCGGGGACGGCAACAACGTCTGTCGCTCGCTCATCAAGGGG
>Ga0209945_1000013_pt1 | contig 60707 bp, 52 predicted proteins | sample SalPonR2_A_D2_MG_FD_185703 | JGI IMG/M metagenome (GOLD analysis project Ga0209945, IMG submission 185703) | Salt pond soil microbial communities from South San Francisco under conditions of wetland restoration - Salt Pond MetaG R2_A_D2_MG... ...
GGCGTCGACTCCTCGAAGCCGCCGCGGTCCCACGCGCCCGACTCGCGGAGCCACTCGATCACGTTCTCGCGGGTCTCGGGCCACGAGAGCCCGACCATCTCGTACCACGCGACCATCGCGAAGACGGCGTTGTCGTGACAGCCGGGGACGGAGCCGTACTCGTAGACGGTCCGCATGGGGTCGCGGGTCGGCTCCGAGACGAGCTCTTTGAACTCGGCGGCGGTGAGGAGTCGGAGCCGACCGCCCTCCTCGACGACCCGCTGTTCGCGCTGCAAGGCGTCGAGCGCGGCCTTGTGGAGCCCGCCCCACTCGCCGTGGACCGCCTCGCGGAGCGTGGCCTCGGCCAGCCCGTCCGGCTCGGCGGTGAGGACGGTCAGCAGGTCCGTGTACGCCTTCTCGATGGTCGGCCAGCTCACGCCCTCGAACTCGCAGTCGGCGTCGTGAAGGCTGTTGGTCGTCCGGCAGCCGGGGCACGGGTAGCGGAACGTCGGCACTAGCAGGCGATGGGTGACGACCGGAGTTAGGCGTTTCGCGACGGGGCGGCTCGCGGGCCCGCTCGGTGCGGGCAGCTGCGGGGTTCCGAAACGTTTACTCGCCGTCCGGTCGCGAGTGTACACGGTATGACAAAGGTAAGCGTCATCGGTGCGGCGGGCACTGTCGGTGCTGCAGCCGGGTACAATCTCGCGTTGCGAGACGTGGTCGACGAGCTCGTCTTCGTCGACATTCCGGACCAGCGCGAGACGACGATCGGACAGGCGGCCGACACCAACCACGGCGTCGCTTACGACTCGAACACGACCGTCCGGCAGGGCGAGTACGAAGACACCGCCGGCTCGGACGTCGTCGTGATCACGGCCGGCATCCCGCGTCAGGAGGGGCAGACCCGGATCGATCTGGCCGGCGACAACGCGCCGATCATGGCCGACATCGGCGCCTCGCTCGCCGAACACAACGACGACTTCGTCACCGTCACGACCTCCAACCCGGTCGATCTCCTCAATCGACATTTATACGAGGCGGGCGACCGCGACCGGCACAGCGTGATCGGGTTCGGCGGCCGACTCGACTCGGCGCGCTTCCGGTACGTCCTCTCGGAGCGCTTCGACGCGCCCGTCCAGAACGTCGAGGCGACGATCCTCGGCGAACACGGCGACGCGCAGGCGCCCGTCTTCTCGAAGGTCCGCGTCGACGGTCGCGACCCCTCGTTCGACGCCGACGAGAAGGAGGCGATCCTCGCGGACCTCCAGGAGTCCGCGATGGACGTGATCAGCCGCAAGGGCGCCACGCAGTGGGGCCCCGCCACCGGCGTCGCCCACACCGTCGAGGCCATCCTCAACGACACCGGCGAGGTGCTCCCCTGCTCCGTCGTCCTCGACGGCGAGTACGGCTACGAGGACACCGCGCTCGGCGTGCCCGCGAAACTCGGCGCGGACGGCGTCGAGGAGGTCGTCGAGTGGGACCTCGACGAGTACGAGGCCGACCTGCTCGACGAGGCCGCCGACAAGCTCTCCGAGCAGTACGACAAGATCGCTTAAAAGCCAGATCGGCTCTTGCCGGCCGGCTCTCGCGGGTCGCCGGCGACGTGACCGCGCCGCGGTCGCGACACGCCGACTTTTCCGCACCACCGACGCGAGCCCCCGCCAGCGACGCCCGCGGTCCGCGCCGATCGAAACCGACTCCTCGCCGCCGCCCGAACGCCCGGTTATGAGCGAACCGGACGCGTCGGACGCCGTCCCCGTCACGGTGTACACCCGCGAAGACTGCTCGCTTTGCGTCGCGGCCCGTGACACCATCGAGTCGGTCGCCGCCGACCTCGACGTGGCCGTCGCTATCGAGATGGTCGACGTCGACGAGGACCCAGAACTGGCCGCGGAGTACGGCGAGCGCGTCCCGTACGTCCTCGTCGACGGCCATCCCGCTTTTAAATACACCGTCGAGGAGCGCGACCTGCGACTGAAACTGCTCGCCGCGTCCTGAGACCCCTCCGGCCGGTCCGGTCGCCTCCCCCGGCCGACCGCGACCCGAGTCTTTACGACTCGAACGCCCCTGATGCGGCTATGCACCTGATTCGAGGCGGGCGAGTGGTCGACGCCGACGGGAGCCGTGCGGCCGACGTGGCGGTCGCTGACGGCGACATCGTCGCGGTCGGCCCGGACGCGGTCGACGAGATCGGCGGCGAGGGCGCGGTCGACGCCGAGACCGACGCGACCGGCGCGGTCGTCGCGCCCGGCCTGATCGACGCCCACGTCCACGTCATGCTGGACGGGCGCCCCGACGTCGCGACCGCGGTCGCCGACAGCGACTACACCGCGAGCTACCGGGCCGCCGGCAACCTCCGAGACGCCCTCGAAGCGGGCGTCACGACGGTCCGCGACCTCGGCAGCCGCGGGACGCTCGCGCTCGACGCGGGCGAGGCGGTCGCGGCGGGGGACATCCCCGGCCCGCGCGTCCTCGCGTGCGGCCGCAACGTCATCATGACCGGCGGCCACGGCAACTGGTTCGGCCGGGAGGCCGACGGGCCGGCCGAGGTCCGGAAGGCGGCCCGCGAACAGCTCGCACACGGCGCGGACGTGCTGAAGTGTATGGCGACCGGCGGCGTCCTCACCGAGGGGGCGGTGACCGGCGCCCCCGAGTTGACCCCCGACGAACTGGCGGCGTTCACGGACGCGGCCGCCCCGACCGACACCCCGACCGCGGCGCACGCCCACGGCGAGCGGGGGATCAAGAACGCGGTCGCCGCCGGCATTTCGAGCGTCGAACACGGCACCTTCATGGACCGCGAAGCGGCCGAGATGATGGCCGACCGGGGCACCTACTGGGTGCCGACCGCGAGCGCGCTCCGGGGGGTCGTCGACCACGGAGTCGAGGCCGGCATCCCCGAGGACGCGGTCCGCAAGGGCGAAGACGCCGCCGACCGCTTCGACGACGCGTGGGACCACGCGCTGGCGGCCGACGTGCCCATCGCGATGGGGACCGACGCCGGCACGCCGTTCAACTTCTTCGCCGACATCCCGACCGAACTCGCGTACATGGTCGACTACGGCCTCTCGCCGGCGCGGGCGCTGGAGGCCGCCACGGTCAACGCCGCCGACCTGCTCGGGCTCGACGACGTGGGCCGCGTCGCGACGGGCTACCGCGCCGACCTCGTCCTCCTCGAAGCCGATCCGACCGACGACGTGACGACGTGGCAGGACCCGACCGCGGTGTTCGCGGCCGGCGAACGGGTCGCGTAGGACGGCGACCGCCGACCGGCCGACCGGCCGACCCGCCGGCCGCCGCCGAACGCGCGTTTTTAACCCGAGCCGACCGAACCGTCGGGCGATGACGAGCGCGAACTCCGGGTCGTCGCCCCGGCACGCGGACCCCGACGAGAACCCCTACGTCGAGGCGCCGCCGACCGACTTCGAGCCGGTGGCGACGCTCTCAACGGCGGAGGCGACCGAACAGGCGTCGCTGCTTCGAGCGGCGATACGGGAGCACGACCACCGCTACTACGTGGCGGCCGACCCGCTGATCGCCGACGAGGTGTACGACCGGCTGTTCGCCCGGCTGCGAGAGCTCGAAGACGCGTTCGACCTCCCCACCGCGAACTCCCCGACGCGCCGGGTCGGCGGCGAGCCGCTCGACGAACTGGAGACGGTCGAACACGTCGCGCCGATGCGCTCTATCGACAACGCGACCGACCCGGACGCGGTGCGCGCGTTCGACGACCGCGTCCGGACGGGGCTCGACGCAGACGGGTTCGACCCGGATTCGGTCGCGTACGTCTGCGAGCCGAAGTTCGACGGCCTCTCCATCGAGGTGGTCTACGAGGACGGCGAGTACGTCCGGGCCGCCACCCGCGGCGACGGCACCGCGGGCGACGACGTGACCGAGCAGGTCAGAACGATCCGGTCCGTCCCCGGACAGCTCCGCGGCGACCCGCCCGCTCGACTCGCGGTCCGCGGCGAGGTGTACATGCCCCGCGACGCCTTCGAGGCGTACAACGAGACGCTGATCGAGCGCGGCGAGGAGCCGTTCGCGAACCCCCGCAACGCCGCGGCCGGGACCCTCCGTCAGTTGGACCCGTCCGTCGTCGCCGAGCGCCCCCTCGACGTGTTCTTCTTCGACGTGTTGGGGTGGGAGACGGGCGACGGCCCCGAGCGCCCCGACACCCACTGGGGGGAGTTCGCCGCGTTCGAGTCGTTCGGGCTCCGCCACACCGATCGGATCGAGCGCGTCGACGACATCGGCGCCGCGCTCGCGTACCGCGACCGGCTCATGGACGACCGCGAGGGGCTGAACTACGCCATCGACGGGGTGGTGATCGCGGTCGACGACCGCGCCCACCGCGAGGCGCTCGGGGCGACCGCGCGGGCGCCGCGCTGGGCGTTCGCTTATAAGTTCCCGCCGCGGACCGCGACGACGACCGTCGAGGGTCTCACGGTGCAGGTGGGCCGGACGGGGCGGCTCACGCCCGTCGCGGATCTCGAACCGGTCGACGTGGGCGGCGTCAGCGTCTCGCGGGCGACGCTTCACAACCCCGACAGGATGGCGGCGCTCGGCGTCGGCGTCGGCGACCGCGTCCGGGTCTACCGCGCCGGCGACGTGATCCCCTACATCCCCGAGGTGGTCGACCGGCGCGCCGACGCGCCGGCCTCCTTCCCCGAGACCTGCCCGGTGTGTGACGCGCCCGTCGAGCGCGACGGCCCGCTCGCCTTCTGTACCGGCGGGCTGGGGTGTCCGGCGCAACTGGAGCGAGCGATCGAACACTGGGCGCGCCGGGACGCGCTCGACATCGAGGGGCTCGGCCCGGAGCGCGTCGAACAGCTCCGCGAGGCCGGCCTCGTCGAGTCGCTGCCGGACCTGTACGACCTCACGGTCGAGGACCTCGCGGCGTTGGAGGGTTGGGGCGAGACGAGCGCCGAGAACCTGCTCGCGGCACTCGACGGGACCCGCGACCCCCCGCTCGACGACTTCCTCGCGGGGCTCGGCATCCCCGACGTGGGGGCGACGACGGCCCGCGCGCTCGCGACGCACTTCGGCGACCTCGACGCGCTCCTCGCCGCCGACGAGGCGGACCTCCGCGCGGTCGACGACGTGGGGCCGGCCGTGGCCGAGTCGATCCGGGCCTTCCTCGACAGCGAGGAGAACCGGGACGCCATCGAGCGCCTCCGCGAGCGCGGGGTCGACCCCGAGCCGGTGCGCGCCGACTCCGGCGACGCGCTCGACGGGCTGACCTTCGTGTTCACCGGGTCGCTGTCGACGACCCGCGGGGACGCGCAGGCCCACGTGGAGGCGCACGGCGCGAACGCCACGTCGAGCGTCTCCGGCAACACCGACTACCTCGTCGCCGGCGAGAGTCCGGGGCAGTCGAAGCGGGACGACGCCGACAGCGAGGGCGTACCCGTCCTCGACGAGGACGCGTTCGCGGACCTCCTCGCCGAGCAGGGGGTCGCGTGGCCGCCCGAAAGCGACGAGTAAGCGGCGGCGCGGCCGCCCACGGAGGGGTGAACCCGCAACCCTTTATCCGGCGACGCGGCAACGGGGCGGTATGACCGCCATCGAACTGCGGGGCGTGACGAAGGAGTTCGCCGACGTCACGGCCGTTCGCGGCCTCGATCTCACCGTCGAGTCGGGCGAGGTGTACGGCTTCCTCGGCCCGAACGGCGCCGGCAAGTCGACGACCATCGACATGGTCCTCGATCTGGTCCGTCCGACCGAGGGGACCGTGCGCGTCCTCGGGCAGGACGCCACGGCCGACGGGGTCGCGATCCGGCAGCGGACCGGCGTCCTCCCGGACGGCTTCGCCGTGTACGACCGCCTCACGGGGCGTCAACACGTCGCCTTCGCGGTCCGGTCGAAGGACGCGGCCGACGACCCCGACGCGCTCCTCGACCGGGTCGGGCTCCTCGACGACGCCGACCGCACGGCCGGCGGCTACTCGAAGGGAATGCGTCAGCGGCTCGCCTTGGCGATGGCGCTCGCCGGCGACCCCGACCTGCTCATCCTCGACGAGCCCTCCTCCGGACTCGACCCCGCGGGCGCAAAGGAGATGCGCGAAATCGTCCGCGCCGAGGCCGACCGCGGCGCGACCGTCTTCTTCTCCTCGCACCTCCTCGAACAGGTCGAAGCCGTCTGCGACCGCGTCGGGATCTTGCGCGACGGCGAACTCGTCGCCGAGGACTCCGTGGAGGGGCTCCGCGAGGCCGTCGGCGGCGAGGAGACGCTGGAGATCGCGGTCGGCGACGACGCCGAGGCCGTCGACGAGGGGACGGCCGCGGTCCGCGCGCTCGACGGCGTGAGCCGCGTCGACCGCGACGGCGACGCGCTCGTCGTGAGCTGTGCCGACGACGCGAAGACGCGCGTCATCGCCGCGTTAGAGGACGCCGGCGTCGCGGTCGCCGACTTCCACACCCGCGAGGCGTCGCTCGAAGACCTGTTCTTGGCGTACACGGAAGGCGAGACGCCGGCGCCGAGCGCCGACGACGCAAGCGAGGATGGTGACGCCGACGCCGACACCGCGGGCGACGAAGACGGCGAGGACAACGACGCGATCAGCGACGACGCCGACACCGAGGAGGTGAGCCGATGACCCTCGCGCCCATCGCGAAGAAAGACTTCCAGGACGCGGTGCGCTCCCGCGGCATGCTGGCGCTCGTGGCGCTCTTCTCGCTGCTCGTCGCGGCGTTCGCCGTCGTCGTCAGACCGACCGGACAGGGGACAGAGCAGTTCGCGACCGAACTCCTGTTGCAGTTCTTTGTCGGGCGGTTCCTCGTGACGCCGCTCGTCCCGCTCGTGGGGATCGTCGTGGGCTACAACGCGATCAGCGGCGAGCGCGAGTCGGGGTCGCTGAAGCTGCTCCTGTCGCTCCCGCACTCCCGTGCCGACGTGGTCTTCGGGAAGGTGATCGGGCGGGGCGCCGCGCTGTCGCTCGCGGTGTTCACCGGCTTCCTGCTGCCGGGACTCGTCTTGTTCGCGCTCGAACAGACCGGCGCGCTCGCGGCGTTCAACGTGGGATCGTTCCTCGGCTACACCGTCTTCGCGGCGGTCCTCGGCGTCGTCTTCGTCGCCATCTCGGTCGGCTTTTCGGCGGCCGCGTCGACGCAGCGCCGCGCGCTGATCGGCAGCGTCGGCATCTACGTCCTGTTCGTCCTGCTGTGGAGCGCCGTCACCGGGCAGTTCCTCAACGCCGCGAGCGGCGTGATCGACCCGCTTCCGGTCTCCCAACAGCAGGTGAGCGTGTTCCTCCAGGCCGCGAACCCGACGAGCGGCGTCGAACTGCTCTCCAGCGCGTTCCTCGGCGGGCAGTTGCTCGCGGGTGAGACGCTCAACCAGCAGATATCGGCGGTGTCGATGCTCGTGTTCTGGACCATCGCGCCGCCGCTCGTCGGACTCTGGACGTTCGACGCGGCCGATTTATAAGCGTCGTCGGGCGGTCGACGGTCGGTAGTGTATAAGAGACGGCGGGCGGGTTCGCCGGCCACCGCCGGTTTATAAGCGGTCGAGGGTCGCGTCGCTTACTTGGTCGCGTGTTCGATCGCGGCTTCGAGGTCGGCGACGATGTCGGCCGGATCTTCGATACCGACGGAGAGCCGCACCATGTCGCTGGTGACGCCGGCGGCCTCCTGTTCTTCCTCGGTCAACTGCTGGTGTGTCGTCGAGGCCGGGTGGATGACGAGCGTCTTCGCGTCGCCGACGTTCGCGAGCAGCGAGGCGAGGTCGGCGTTCTCGACGGTCCCCTTCGCGGCCTCGTAGCCGCCTTCGAGCCCGAAGGTGATCATGCCGCCGTAGCCGCCCTCCAAGTACTCGCTGGCCTCCTCGTGGGTCTCGTGGCTCTCCAAGCCGGGGTAGTTCACCCACGCCACGTCGTCGTGGGCTTCGAGCGACTCCGCGACGATCGCGGCGTTCTCGCAGTGACGGTCCATCCGCAGCGGGAGCGACTCCGTCTGCTGCAGCGTGTTCCACGCGTCGAACGGCGACTGCTGGTCGCCTAAGTCGCGCAGGCCGCGCGTCGTCGCCGCGAAGGTGAACGCCGCGTCGCCGAACGCCTCGACGAAGTTGATCCCGTGATACGCCGGGTTGTCCTGTGCGATCTCCGGGTACTTCTCGGCGTGTTCGGCCCACGGGAACGAGCCGCCGTCGACTAATATCCCGCCGACGGTGGTGCCGTTGCCCGTGAGCCACTTCGTCGTCGACTCCCAGACGAGGTCGGCGCCGTGGTCGAGCGGCCGGCAGAGGTACGGCGTCGCGAACGTGTTGTCGACGAACAGCGGCGCGCCGTGCTCGTGGGCGATGTCGGCGATACGCTGGATGTCCGGCGTGACGAGCGCGGGATTGCCGATGGTCTCGAGGTGGACGTAGGCGGTGTCCTCGTCGATGGCCTCGGCGTACCCCTCGTAGTCGAGCGGGTCGACGAACCGGGTCGAGACGCCGCGCCGCTCGACGGAGTGGGTGAAGTAGGTGTACGTGCCGCCGTACAGCGCGGACGACGAGACGATGTTGTCGCCCGCGGACGCGAGCATGAACGTCGCCAGGTCGAGCGACGCCATCCCGGAGGCGGTGGCGACCGCGCCGACCCCGTTTTCGAGGGAGGCGATCCGCTCTTCGAGGGCGGCGTTCGTCGGGTTCATGATCCGCGAGTAGACGTTGCCGGCCTCCTCTAACCCGAAGAGGCGGGCCGCGTGGTCGGCGTCCTCGAACTCGTAGGAGGTGGTCTGATAGATCGGCGTCGCGCGGGCGCCCGTCGCCGGGTCGGGGTTCGATCCGGCGTGGACGCTTCGGGTGCGGAACTCGTGGTCGCCGTCGTCGTCGGCTGGCATACTCGCACGTGACGCGCCGAACGGTTAAAGCCGCCCGGCAGTTACGGACGTTTCCGGTATCTCGGACGCGGACGGGCGTCCTCCGCGCCCGCGACGCCCGAATTCGTGGCAACCGTTAACAGCGTCGGGTCGTAAGGTCACGCATGGGAACACAAGGTCCTCGCGGCAACGCCTTCGACGTCGGAGAGGCGACGGGCGCGATCCCGGACGCCGTCTGGCAGTACATGGCGCTCGCGCTCGCGCTCCTCGTCGGCTTCGCCCTCCTCAGCCAGAGCCTCGTCTACGGCGTCGCGGCGCTCGCGGTGCTGGTGGCGGCCGTCACGGTCGTCAGCGCCGTCGAGATCGTCGACGCCTACGACAAGGAGGCGCTCACGGTGTTCGGCGAGTACCGCAAACTGCTCCAACCGGGCGTGCATCTGATCCCCCCCTTCGTCTCCCGCACGTACGCCTTCGACATGCGGACGCAGACGATCGACGTTCCGAGCCAGTCGGCGATCACGCGGGACAACTCGCCGGTGACGGCCGACGCGGTCGTCTACATCAAGGTAATGGACGCGAAGAAGGCGTTCTTGGAGGTCGACGACTACAAAAACGCGGTCTCGAACCTCGCGCAGACGACGCTTCGCGCCGTCCTCGGCGACATGGAGCTCGACGACACGCTCTCCCGCCGCGACCAGATCAACGACCGCATCAACGAGGAGTTAGACGAGCCCACCGACGAGTGGGGGATCCGCGTCGAGGCGGTCGAGGTCCGCGAGGTGAGTCCGTCACAGGAGGTCCAACGCGCGATGGAACAGCAGACGGGCGCCGAGCGTCGCCGCCGCGCGATGATTCTCGAAGCGCAGGGTGAGCGTCGCTCCGCGGTCGAGCAGGCGGAGGGTGACAAGCAGTCGAACATCATCCGCGCGCAGGGTGAAAAGCAGAGCCAGATCCTCGAAGCGCAGGGTGACGCCATCTCGACCGTCCTCCGGGCTCGCTCCGCCGAGTCGATGGGCGAGCGCGCCATCATCGAGCGGGGCATGGAGACCCTAGCGGAAATCGGCAAGGGCGAGTCGACGACGTTCGTCCTCCCGCAGGAGCTCACCAGCCTGGTCGGGCGCTACGGCAAGGCGCTCTCCGGCTCCGACGTACAGCAGATGGAGGGGTTAGAGGGCAAGGAGTTCGACGAGGAGACAGAGAAGCTCCTCGGACTGGAGGACATCGAGAGCGCGCTCGAACAGCTCGACACGGTGGCCGACAGCGACCTCCGGACCGACGAGACCCGCGACGCGGACACGGCCCGCGACGTCGACCTCGGTCGCCAGGACGACGCGGCACGCGAGGCCGACCGCGACATCGAACTGGAGACCGAAAGCGAGCGACCGAGCGACTGAGCCCGGTCTCGGCGCGCGCTCGCCGATCAGGGCTGCCACGCCGCTGAATCGACCGCCCAGAGCGCCCCGACCGCGAGGGCGCCGGCGACGCCTCCGGCGAGGAGCGCGAGCGGGGCGTCAGAACCCGCGGCGACCGCCGCGAGCAACAGGGCCGCACCGACCAGCAGCACCACGGTGTCCTCGGTCGTCGACGCGCGGACGACCGGCGCCACGGCACCGCCCACCACGGCGCCCGCGGCGATCCGGCCGCCGACCCCGGTCCCGAGCAGCTCGTACGCGGCCGGGTCGGTCGCGGTCGCGAGGGCGGAACCGGGGTCGAGTCCGAACCCCAACCCGAACACGCCCGCGGCGACCACGCCGAGTGCCGGCGCGAGCATCGCGGCGCGCGCAGACAGATTCGCGTCGGCGAGCGCGGCGGCGCCGCCGACGAACAGTACCGATCCGACCGCGAGCAGCGCGGGCGACGCGAGCAGCGAGACCGGCGAGGGCGTGACGGCGGCAAACCCCGTCGAACTCGTCGACGACGCGACGATCGCCGGAGTGGTGCCGGCCGCGAGGGCCAGCGACGCCGCGGCGACGACGAGGGCGACTAATCCGACGAGGCGGCGGGGGAGCATACTCATGTTCGGCCGGACACCGCGCGGACACAAAACGCTCGCGGGAGCGGGCCGGCACTCGGGGTGACGGCCGGCGAACTCGCTTCAGATCGTCACGCCCGCGCGGTCGCCGTCGATGGAGACGATGACGCGCTCCGGCGGCCCCTGCTCGTCGGTCAGCCGCAGGAGCAGCGTCTTGACGACCGGGTCGTCGGTCTCGATCTCGCCGCGAACGCCGGCCAGGTCGACGGCGATCCGAAGCGAGTGGTCGCCGGTCCGACTGATCGACCCCAGTCGCACCTCGACTTCGGGCGCGGTGAGTCGCTGGGCGACGACGAGCACCGCCTCGCCGCCGTCGTCGACGAACTCGGTGTTCTCGACGAACTCCGTCGTCTCCGGGTGACCGGGGCGGATCGCCCCCAGCGCGCCGGCCTGCGACCGGAAGGAGGTGGCGTGCGTGATCAACTCCTCGGGCATCGAGCGCACGCTCTGTCCCTCGACGAGCGGGTCGCCGTCGATGTAGCGGCTCCGGACCGCGATGTCGCGCGGCGTCGACGCCACCACGTCGCGGAGCCGGTCGGTACAGCCCGCGCTGGCGACGGCACAGAGTCCGGCCACCATCGCGCGGCGCTTCATACGACGCGCTCCGGCGCTCGCGAATAAAAACCCCGTCGTCGCAACTCTCGACGCGCGAGAATCGGACCGGGGTGGCGAGGTCGCCCGCGCTCACTCGTCTATCATCGGCGCCGGGACGCCGTCGTCGCCGCCGTCGAGGTCGAACGCGCGCCGGAGTTCCGCGATCCGGTCGCGGATGTCGGCCGCCAGCTCGAACTCCAGGTTGCTCGCGGCCTCGTCCATCCGGTCTTCGAGCGCCTCGATCTGTGCCGTCGCCTCCTCTTTGCTCTCGACGTCGCCGACGCTGACCGACGAGGTGTCCGTCTTCGAGCCGGGGAGGTTCGTCTCGCCGACCGGCTTGTCGATGGTGGTCGCCTCGTAGCCGTGTTCGGCGTTGTACTCGACCTGGATCTCGCGGCGCCGCTGGGTCTCCTCGATGGCGGCCTGCATCGAGTCGGTCGTCCGGTCCGCGTAGAGGACGACCTCGCCGTTGACGTTGCGGGCGGCCCGCCCCATCGTCTGGACGAGCGTCGTCGTGGAGCGTAAGAACCCCTCCTGGTCGGCGTCGAGGATGGCGACGAGCGAGACTTCGGGGATGTCCAACCCCTCGCGGAGCAGGTTGATACCGACCAACACGTCGATGTTGCCGAGGCGGAGGTCGCGGATGATCTCGTGGCGTTCGAGGGTATCCGTCTCGTCGTGCATGTACGCCACGTCGATCCCCGCCTCCTCGAAGTACTCCGTGAGGTCCTCGGCCATCCGCTTTGTGAGAGTGGTGACGAGCACGCGCTCGTCGCGTTCGATCCGGTCGCCGACCCGTTCGAGGAGGTCCTCGACCTGGCCGGTCGCCTCGGTGATCTCCACTTTCGGGTCGACGAGGTGCGTGGGCCGAACGATCTGCTCGACGATCCGGTCCGAAGTCTCGCGCTCGTAGTCGCTCGGCGTCGCCGAGACGTAGAGGGTGCGATCCGTCTTCGCTTCGAACTCGTCGAAGGTCAGCGGCCGGTTGTCGTAGGCGGTCGGGAGCCGGAACCCGTTTTCGACCAACGAGTCCTTGCGGGACTTGTCCCCCTCGTACTGGCCTTTTATCTGTGGGATCGTCTGGTGGGACTCGTCGATCACGGTGAGGAAGTCGTCGGGGAAGTAGTCGAGGAGGGTGTAGGGGGCGTCGCCGGACTCGCGATCGTCCATGTGGACGGAGTAGTTCTCGATCCCGGAGCAGTAGCCCGCCTCCCGGAGCATCTCCACGTCGAACGTGGTCCGCTCCTCGATGCGCTGGGCGGCGACCAGGTCGCCCTGTCGCTCGAAGTAGCCGACGCGTTTCTCCATCAGGTCCTCGATCTCCGCGACCGCCTGCTCCAGTTTGTCGTCGGGGATCGAGTAGTGCTCCGCCGGGTGGAGCATCACCGCCGGCTCCTCGGAGACGACCTCGCCTTTCATCGGGTCGACTTTGATCATCCGGTCGATCTCTTCGCCCCACAGCTCCACGCGAACCGCGTAGCGCCCGTACATCGGGTATATCTCGACGGTGTCGCCGCGCACCCGGAAGGTGCCCTGCGTGAAGTCCACGTCGTTGCGCTCGTAGTTCAGGTCGACGAGGCGGGCGAGCAGCGCCTCGCGGCCAACCTCCTCGCCGACTTCGAGCCGGAGCGCCATGTCCCGGTAGTTCTGCGGGTCGCCGAGGCCGTAGATGGCCGACACCGACGCGACCACGATCACGTCGTCGCGGGTGAGAAGCGAGCGCGTCGCGGAGTGTCGCAGGCGGTCGATCTCCTCGTTTATCGACATCTCCTTGTCGATGAACGTGTCCGTCTGCTCGACGTACGCCTCCGGCTGGTAGTAGTCGTAGTAGGAGACGAAGTACTCGACGGCGTTGTCCGGGAACAGCTCGCGGAACTCCTCGTACAGCTGGGCCGCGAGGGTCTTGTTGTGGGCCAAGACGAGGGTGGGCTGGTCTAACTCCTCGGCGACCCACGAGACGGTGTTCGTCTTCCCGGACCCCGTCACGCCGAGGAGGGTCTGTTTTTTCGCGCCCGACTCGTACCCCTGGACTAACCCTTCGATGGCCTCCGGCTGGTCGCCCGCGGGCTCGAACGGGGCGTCGACGCGGAGGGGTCGGTCGACGGTCGGGCGGTCCTCCGAGAGGGGGGAGTCGGCGTCGCTCACGATACGCGTCGTTGGGGGGCGACACACTTGAGCGGCGCGGCGACAGGTGGCGGCTGGACTCTCGCTCAGCTGTTCGGGCGTTTATAAATGGCTGACTGCGGACTGACAGCGAACACCCCCGAAGCCCCAGTCGCTTGGTTAGCGATCGCTGCGATCGATACGGTGACGAACACCCCCCCGAAGCCCCAGCCGTGAGGCGGGCGTACACTCGCTTCGGTCCTCGTCGCTCGCGTTGCTCGCTCCTGCGGTCCTTACGTCGTCTCCGCCCGCCTCACCGCTGCCCCTTCGAGTCCCGCCCGTCCGCAACCGCACCTCACGCCTCCCCAGCCTCGTCGCTGGCACCCTCCGCTTCGCTCCGGGAGCCAGCGACTCCCTCGCGCGGTGCTGTTCGCGCCCTCCGGGCGCTCACAGGCACGCACCACCGCGTTTGTTTATAAACGGTCTCGCGTCGACACCTGCGCCGCTCCCCGGACGAAAACGTTTCCCCCCCGCCCCGCGACGCTCCCGGTATGCGCATCGCCGTTCCCAACAAGGGCCGCCTACACGACCCGACGCTCTCACTGCTTGAGCGCGCCGGGCTCCACGTCGAGGAGACCGCCGACCGCCAGCTGTACGCCGACACCGTCGACCCCGACGTCTCCATCCTCTTCGCTCGGGCGGCGGACATCCCCGAATACGTCCGGGACGGCGCGGCCGACCTCGGCATCACCGGCCTCGACCAGGCGGCCGAGTCCGGCGGCGTCGCGGACGCGGCGACCGCGGCGGGCGACGACGACCTCGTCGATCTGCTCGATTTGGGGTACGGCTCCTGTAAACTCGTCCTCGCGGCGCCCGAAGACGGCGACGTCTCGACCGTCGAGGACCTCGCCGGCGGCGCCATCGCCACCGAGTTCCCGGCGGTGACGCGCGCCTACCTCGACCGCGTGGGCGTCGACGCCGACGTGGTCACCGTGACGGGCGCGACGGAGCTGACCCCCCACGTCGACATGGCCGACGCCATCGTCGACATCACCTCGACGGGGACGACGCTGAAGGTGAACCGCTTGGCCGTGATCGACGACGTGCTCGACTCCTCGGTCCGGCTGTTCGCGCGGCCCGACGTCGTCACGGACCCGAAAGTCGAGCAGGTGATGACCGCCTTCGAGTCCGTCCTCGCCGCCGACGGGCGCCGCTACCTGATGATGAACGCCCCGAAGGAGCGCCTCGACGCGGTGAAAGACGTGATCCCCGGCCTCGGCGGACCGACCGTCATGGACGTGGAGGCGGACGAGAACGGGAACGGCATGGTGGCGGTCCACGCCGTCGTCGAAGAACGCGACGTGTTCGCGACCATCTCCGAACTGAAGTCGGTCGGCGCGACCGGCATCCTCGTCACGGAGATCGAGCGCCTCGTCGAGTGAGGCCGAACCGGGCTACTCGTCGCCGATCAGCCGCTCCTTCTCGGCTCGCGAGAGCGACTTGATCGCGTGTTCGCGCGACATCGCCGCCGACTTCGAGTCGAACGACTCGACGTGGCGAAGGGTCACGGGCGTTCGCCCGCGGGTGTACTTCGCGCCCTCCCCGGCGTCGTGTTCGGCGACGCGCCGCTCCACGTCGGTCGTGTAGCCGGTGTAGAGCGTCCCGTCGGCACACTCGATGACGTACACGTGATGTGACCCGCCCGCGCTCGATGTGGACACGGCAGCCGGTCGGTGCGCGCGACTCGAATAGCTGCCGCTCCGGGCGTGGCGCCGCCGGGGGATCGCCGGGGAGTCGGCGGGTCAGTCTCCGGCCCGCGTGCGCTCTCGCGAGACCTCGGCGATCCCGGCGTTCGCGGAGCAGTCCGGACAGGCGTTCAACTCGCCGTTTTCGTCGGCGAACACGCGCGCGAAGCGGTCCGAGACGTGCGACCCGCAGTGGTCACAGCATGGCATTGGTTCCCAACAACATATCCAGGGGCTGGACGAACAAATACCCTTTCTCGCCACCGCTGTGCCCTCGTGTCCACCGATACGCCCTCGCCGGTATCGGCGCGGACTACGACTCCGACGCCGCGTCTATCGCCTTGGCGATCAGCCCCGCCTGCGCGCCCGCCACGAACCCCGCGTCGACGTTCACCGTCGTGAGCACGGAGCAGGACTGGAGCGCGCCCTGCAGGGCGGCCACGCCGTCGCCCCCGACGCCGTACCCGGTCGAGACGGGGAGCGCGATCACCGGGGCGTCGACGAGGCCCGCCGCGACCGTCGGGAGCGCCCCCTCGCGGCCGGCGGCGACGACGACCACGTCCGCCGACCGGATCCGGTCGCGCTGGTCGAGGATGCGGTCGACGTTGGCGACGCCCACGTCGTCGATCCGGTCGACCGTCGCGCCGACCTCGCCGGCGACGACCGCCGCCTCGCCCGCGACCGCCGCGTCCGCGGTCCCGGCCGCGACGATGGCGACGGTCGCGTCGAGATCCGGGGGCTCGAAGTCGCCCGCGTGCACGACGACCGTGCCGGTTCGCTCGTCGTGGTCGACGACCGGGTCGCCCGCCGCCCCGGCGTCGAGTTCGCGGTCCACCGCCGTTCGGATCGCGGCCGCGTCGTCGGCGTCCGCCCGCGTCACCAGCGCGCGGCCCGTCGTCTCCACCGCGGTCGTCGTCAGCGCGGCGACCTCCGCCGGCACCTTTCCTTCCGCGAGGATCGCCTCGGGAATCCCGCGCCGGCGCTCGCGGGCGGCGTCGAACCGCCCCGCCGCCGTCGTCGCGTAGCCGGCGAGTCGTGACTCCGCCTCCGTGACGCCGATCTCCCCGTCGTCGAGCGCCTCTAGCGTGTCGCGCATGCCCGTTCGTCGGGACCGAACCGAGTCGTACCTATCGATCCGAGCCGACCGCCGCCGCGAATCGTCCCTCGCTCTCACAAAGTTTATAAGTAACCGCTCTGGTACACCGCCGCGAACCGCCCGCACGGCCTCCCTCGCGGGCGAATTCAGGAACTCTTATTAACTGTCGACGGATATTCTCGACCGCATGGCAGACCTTATTGTCAAAGCGGCCGTCAAGGAAGCCCTGGACGACAAAAACGTTGCTTCGGACTTCTACGACGCGCTCGACGACGAAGTGGACGAGCTGCTCGAAGACGCTGCGCGCCGAGCCGAGGCCAACGACCGGAAGACGGTCCAGCCTCGCGACCTCTAAGACGGACGCGTTTTAGTCCTTCATTTTTTGCGCGCTGCCGACCGCCGAGCGGCGCGGCTCGCGCCCGGCTGCAGTTGACGCCGCCCGGCTCCTCGTCGGCGACGCCCCGTCAGCGCCGAGCGACGCGAACGCCCGTCTCCGTTCCGACGTGGACCGCGTCCGCGAGCCCCACGAACAGCCCGTGTTCGACGACGCCGGGCGTCGCGGACAGCCTCGCCGCGAGCCTCTCCGGGGCGTCGATTTCGCCGAACGCGCAGTCCAAGACGAGGTGCCCGTCGTCCGTGACGACCGGCCCGTCCTTCCGTTCCGCGAGCCGGAGCGTCGGCTCGCCCCCGGCGGCTCGCACCGCGTCGGCGACCGCCGACCGGCCGTCGGGGAGCACCGCTATCGGGACCGACCGATCGAGGACCGCCGCCTCCTTCGAGGGGTCGGCGACGACGTGAAACCGGTCGGCCGCGGCGTCGACGAGCTTCTCGCGAGCGTGCGCGGCGCCGCCGCCCTTGATGAGCGGGCCGACGGCCGGTTCGTCGCCGCGACCGACCGCGACCTGGTCGGCCCCGTCGATCGCTCGGTCGATTCCGGGGGCGTCGAGGCCGACGGCCTCGTCGAGGTCGATGAGGGGAATCCCGCAGTCGGCCGCGAGCTCGCGGCTCGCGAAGGAGGTCGCCACGCCCCTCACGTCGAGCCCGGCGTCCACTCGGTCGCCGAGCCGCCGGATCGCGTGGGCCGCGGTCGAGCCGGTTCCGAGGCCGACCACCTCGCCGTCGCCGACCGTCTCGGCCGCCGACTCGCCGGCCCGTCGCTTCGCCGCGTCGCTGCCGCCGCTCGTCTTCATACCGCCGAGTGCGGGCGGTGGCATTGAAAAGGCGTCGGGCTACTCCAGCCGGTCTAACACGGCCTCGGCGTCGTAGGCCAAGGAGAGTTCGCGGGAGCGCCCGCGCCCCTCCACGTCGGCGTACTCCGCGTCGATCACGCCGAGTTGGTCGAGTTTGTTGATGATCTCCGAGTAGCGGGTGTAGCCGAGGTCGGTCTCGTCGCGGAACGCGTCGTACACCGCCCCGGCGCGCTCGCCGTCGTTTTCGGCGAGGACGCGGACGAGCGCGCGCTCGGACTCCGAGAGGCCGCGGAGCGACCGCGAGAGGTGGACGTGCTTCGATTTGTCGTAGGCGGACTCCACGTCCTCGCCGACGATGGTCTTCGAGGCGCGCATCTCGGCGTTGAGTCCCGCCCGGCGGAGGAGGTCGATGCCGACCCGGAGGTCGCCGCTCTCGGCGGTCAGATCCGCGACGCGCTCCAGTTCGCTATCCCCGATGACGCCGTCGTGGAAGCCGCGTTTCGCGCGCTCGAAGAGGATGTCGTATATCTCGGTCGCGTCGTAGACGGGGAAGTACACCTCCTCCGGCCGGAACACCGACTGGACGCGGGTGTCGAGGTCGTCTATCACGTCGAGGCCGAGATCGGAGGAGACGACGATGACGCCGATCTTCGCGCCGGAGTGCGCCTCGTGGGCGCGCAAAAGCGAGTAGAGCGTGTCGGAGGCCTCGTTCTCATAAAAGAGGTAGTTCACGTCGTCTAAGGTGACGACGAGCACGTCGTCTTCCTCCACGAGCCGGTCCGTGATCTGGCCGAACAGTTTTTTAAACGAGATTCCGGAGGAGGGGGGCTCATAATCGAATATCCCCTCGAAGATGCGGGAGAAGACGGCGTAGCGCGTCGAGTCCACCTGGCAGTTCACGCGGACCGTCCGCACGTCGGTCCGGGCGCCGAGTTCGCCGAACAGTTTCTGGACCGCCGTGGTCTTGCCGGTGCCGGGCGGGCCGCGGACCATCGTGTTGAGCGGCCGAGAGCCCCGGACGGCCGGGCGGAGCGCGTACTTTAAACTCTCCAGTTGGCTCTCGCGGTGGCGGAACGTCTCGGGGACGTGGTCTATCTCGAACACCGACTCGTCGCGGAACACCGACTCGTCCCACGAGAGCATGTCGCCGCCGGCGTCCCCGGTCATGAACACACCACGACTGGCTGTCCACTTAATCGTTGCCCGCGGGGAGAGCGAAAGTGAAACGCGTCGGCTGCGCGGCTCACCCGCCGGTTCTCACCGACTCGGTCTTCACTCTCGGGACGGTCGACTCGCCGGCTCACGGCGGTCGGCGTCGCGGTCCGGCCGCCGATCGAGGACGAGCACGTGGCGGGTGAGCGAGCGGTGGACCCGGCGCTCGAAGGCGGCGTCGACGGTCCACCCGGCCGCACGCGCCTCCCGACGCCAGTCGCGGTCGGCGATCACGACCGCACGGGGGGCGACGCGGGCGGCCTCCGCGAGCGCGCCCGCCACGAGGTCGGCCAGTTCGTGCCGGGCGATCTTCGACTGCCGGCCGTACGGGGCGTCGAACGCGACGCCGTCGACCGCGTCGTCTCGCAGCGGGAGGTCGGTGGCGTCGCCGCGGGCGACGTGCCAGTTCGGCCCCGCCGAGCCGTCCCCGACGTACGCCCGGAGGTTCTCGCGCGTCCCGCGGACCATCTTCGACTGCGCGTCGCAGGCGACCGCGTCGCTCCCGACGATCCCGGCTTCGAGGGGTAACCCGCCGGTGCCGCACATCGGATCGAGCACGGTCCGACCGGGCGCCGCGCCGGCGAGGTTGACGTACGCCCGCGCGTCCGCCGGCGCCATGCTGCCCGGCTGGAAGAAGGGTCGGTCGGTGGGGTCCGGCGCGAAATCACGCGCTGCCTCGGCGACGACCCACCCCAGCGCACAGACCGCGGCCTCGTCGCCGTCCGCGCCCGGCACCGACTCGTGGGCCTCGCGCTCGCCGGCCGCGAACAGCGCGCGCAACACGTGGTCGGGGTCGTCGAGGTCGACGTCGAAGCCGCGCTCGACGAGGACGCCCCCCAGTTCGCGCTCGGCCGCGCTCGTCGAGACCGCCGTCGTGTTCCGCACGTTGCGGGCACGGACCGCGACCGTCCCCGACCGGTCGATTGGCGCCGCCTCCAGAGCGGCCGCCGCGGCGTCGATGTCGGCGTCGGTCCGGGCGACCGCCTCGGTTGCGCTGCGGGTGTACGCGAGCCGTCGGACCGCCGCCCCCGCGTCGTCGCGACCGAGCCCGACGCTCCCGGCGCGGGCGACTCCCGGCGCGAGCAGTTCGACGCCCGCCGCGGCGACGGCGGCTTCGCGCGCCGCGAACGCGTCCTCCTCGCCGGCGAGTTCGAGCCAGTACACGTCGCGGAGTCGGGCCGCCGCTCGCAAGAGGATAGCGGTTCCAACCAGCCACCTATTTATGTCTCACAGCTGTCTGTCCCGGTATAATGGCCGACCCGAAGGAGACGATATCGATAGAGAATGTCGTTGCCTCCACCGGGATCGGACAGGAGCTCGACCTCCAGAGCGTCGCGATGGATCTTGAAGGCGCCGACTACGACCCCGAGCAGTTCCCCGGCCTCGTCTACCGCACCGCGGACCCGAAATCGGCCGCGCTGATCTTCCGGTCGGGGAAGATCGTCTGTACGGGGGCCAACTCGATCGACGCCGTCCACGAGAGCCTCGATCTGGTGTTCGACGAACTCCGCGCGCTCCAGATCCCGGTCGACGACCCGGAGGTCACGGTCCAGAACATCGTCACCTCCGCCGACCTCGGCCAGAGCCTCAACCTCAACGCGATCGCCATCGGGCTCGGGTTAGAGCACATCGAGTACGAGCCGGAGCAGTTCCCCGGCCTCGTCTACCGGATCGACGACCCCGACGTGGTCGCGCTGCTCTTCGGCAGCGGAAAGCTCGTCGTCACCGGCGGCACGACGCCGGACGACGCCGCGGCCGCCGTCGACGTGATCGTCGAGGAACTCGACGGTCTCGGCCTGCTGGCGTGAGCCGTCGGCGCGTGGCGAGCGCCCGCCCGATCCGATTCCGCGACCACTTTTTACCCGTCGTCCCGTAGTTCGCCTATGATCCTGCAGACGGTGACGCCGGCCTCGGTGCTGGGGACGACCGTCCTGTTCGCGCTGTTCCTCTCGGTGACGGCTCACCTCGCCGCCCGGAACGTCCTCGGCGACGTCGACCCGCGTCGAGCGCTCTACGTCGGCCCGCTCCCGGCCGTCATCGGCGTCGTCGGCGGCGCCTTCTCCCTCCCGGAGTCGCTCATCGTCACGGCCGCGCTCGTGGTCGACGGCCTCATGTTCGCGTGGAGCTACGACCAGCCCCGACGTCTCGTGGTCGGCATGACGCTCATCCACGCGGTGATCACGACGCTGCTCGGCATCGTGTTACTCGGCGTCGCGGTGCTGCTCGCGGCCAGACCGGGGTAGGCGGCGGCCCCACGCCGCCTCACGGCTCCGGCGGCGGCCCGTCGTAGGCGTCGTGGTCGCCGTAGAAGTTGAGCATCGCGAACTTCAGCTTCTCGGGCTGTAGATCGAGCAGTTCCCCGCGCTCTTCGGGCGGGAACGCGCTTCGAACCGAGTACTTCCCCATGTCGGCCGCCGTGTACCGGCGGTCCGCGAGGATCCGGACGCCGAAGTCGTCCGGGCCGCGGACGACCCGGCCGATCGCCTGTCGGGTCTTGCGGATCGTCGGGATCTCGACGGCGTACGCCCAGCCGGGGTCGCGGGAGCGGTCGCGGTCGGCGAACGCCCGGTCGTACGCCGCCTGCACCGCCTCCATCCGGTCGGAGAGGTGCGGGTACGGGACGCCGATGACGACGACCGTCCGCGCGTCGTCGCCGTCGAAGCTCACCCCTTCCGCGAGGGTGCCCCAGAGGGAGGTAAAGAGGGTCGCGTCGTCGCTCTCGACGACCCGCCGGCGCAGGTCCTCCTCGTCTTCGCCGGGGCCGTCGAGGTAGAGCGCGCCGAGGTCCGCGCCGGCCAGCCCCCCGCCGACGCCGACATCCCGACTCCCCGAACCGGCGGCGCCCGCGTCGCCGCCGGTCGACCCGCCCAGCCGTTCGTAGTAGCGCTCGGCCTCGGCGTAGGAGGGGAAGAAGGCGAGCGTGTTGCCGGGGGTAAACCGGATCGCGTCGCGCAGCAGCGACGCCACCGTCTCCTGGGTCTCCGGGTCGTTTCGCTCGGAGGCGAAGAGCGGCGGGGTGTCGACCGCGAAGGTCCGGCGGTTCGACTCGGGGTAGCCCATCCCGTACGCCAGCGACGCCACGTCTTCGAGGCCGAGCACGTCCTTGGTCACGTCGAAGGGGCGGAGCGTCGCGCTCATCAGCACCGACGCGGCGACCTCGTCGAACAGCTCTTCGGTGACGCGGCGCGGGATGCAGGTGTACAGCTCCGCGCGGCCGTACACCTCGTCGGTGGCGCCGTCGCGGCGCACGGAGGCGACCGGGTACTGGCCCATCTCGGTCCCCTCCGCCATCCACGTCGACACGAACCGGGCGACCTGCAGGGTCTGACACTCCGTCCGGGTCGTCGTCTCGCCGTCGCGGTAGCGCCGGTCGTACTCCTCGTCTAACGCCTGCCCGAGTTGGACCGCGAGTTCCGTCTCCGTGTCGATGCCCTTCCCCTCGTAGTTGCGGAGAAAGGCGAGCGTGAGGTCGTCACGGCGGTCGTCGTTGGCGATAGACAGATCCTCCCAGTTCTCGCCGACCGACTCGCGGCGACCGGCGCCGAGCGCGTCCTCGTACGTTTCGAGCAGGGCGTCACGGAAGGCGCGGACGACGTTCTCCGCCGCCTCGCTGCGAGAGTCGTCGCTCTCCGCGAGCTCCTCTAAGGCGGCGTCGAGCGTGTTCTCGGTCAGCGTTCGCGTGGCGTGGTCGCGCGCGGCGTCTTCGATGTTGTGCGCCTCGTCGAAGACGGTGAGAATCTCGCTCGGGTCGCGGTCGATCCACCTGAAGAACTGCTCGCGGATGTTCGGGTCGAGCAGGTGGTGGTAGTTACACACCACTAGGTCGACGCCCTCCATCCCCTCCTTGAGCAGTTCGTAGCCACAGAGATCGCGCTCGTCCGCGTACGCGTACACGTCTTCGGGGGTGCGAACGTCCTCGAACAGCCAGCCGAAGAACTCGTCCGTGTCCTCGACGAGGTTGTTCCGGTAGTGCGAACAGACGTTCGCGGTCTCGTACTCGTCGACCTCTGCTTCGAGCTCGTCGAGTTCCTCCATCACCGATTCGCGGGCCTCGGCGGCCCCCGCGTCGCCCTCGCGGCTCTCGGCCAACAGTTCGCGCTGGCGGGCTTCCAGCTCGCGCACGTCGCTTTCGGTCTCGACCATCTCGCGGGTGGTGTCCCTGAGCGTCTGACACTCCTGGTAGTCGACGCCGATGTGACACATCGACGCCTTCCCTTTAAATACGACCGCGCGGATGGGCTCCTCGCGGGTGATCGCGCGGGCGTCCTCGACGAACTGCCGCATCTGCTGGTGAACGTTGGTCGTGATCACGACCGTGCGGTCGTGCTCGCGGGCGTGTTCCAGCGCGGGCACGAGCGCGGAGAGGGTCTTTCCCGTTCCGGGCGCCCCCTCGAACAACACGTCCTGCCCGCGGTCTAACGCGTTGGCGATCCTGTCCATCGCCTCGCGCTGGTTCGGGTACGGCTCCTCGTACGGGAAGAACCGCAGATGCGGCGACTCTGACACGAACCGAGGTTCGTCGCCGTCGACTAAAAGCGGTTGGGTGGCGGGGCGAAAGTGGTCTGTGACGGCTGAAGGGGTTATCGCCCGGTCTCGCAGCGTTCGGTCGGCACGATCGACCGCCGGTCGCCTCCCCCGGTGTTTTAACCGCTCGCGGCGACCACCGAGAGACGAATGTTCGACGAGATCCTCGAGAAGTTCGAGGGGTCACCGAGCCAACAGGCCGTGATCCGGCTGTTCTTAGAGCGCGGCTTCTCGGTCAACGAGGAGGGGCGGGTCGTCTCCGGCGGGATAGAGATCCCCTACACCGGTATCGCGCGCGAACTCGACGTCGACCGCCGCGTCGTCGACTCCACGACCGACGCGATACTCGCCGACCCGGAGCTGAAACGCATCTTCACGAACATCTCGTCGGTGCCGAGTCTGATGGACCTGGCTCCCGTCCTCGATCTGACGGTGCTCACGATCGAGGTCGCGTCCGCCAACGAGGCGGGGATCGTCGCCGAGGTGACCGGTATCCTCGCCGACCACGGGGTCTCGATCCGGCAGGTGTTGAGCGAGGACCCCGAGTTCACCGACGATCCGAAACTGTACGTGATAACCGACGCGGCGCTGTCCGGCGAACTGCTCGTCGAGATCCGCGAACTCGACTACGTGCGGCGCGTCGGCTTCTGAGCGCGGCGGCCGGCCATGACGGGTGACGCTACGCGGTGACGACCCCGAGCCGAGTAGTTTCACCGGGGATGCGAGACGGCGAATCGACGCAGACCCTTATATATGACACCGACGCATCCGGAGCGCGACGCGGGTGCGATTTTCACTTTCACTCGGGTGTAAACGAGTCTTTATACGGGATGGCGAACAACGGACGTGTACATGCCAGAAGACGAACTCGAGGACCTTCCCGGAGTCGGCCCCGCCACCGCAGACAAACTCGTCGAGAACGGATTCGAGAGCTACCAGTCTATCGCCGTCGCGAGCCCCGGCGAGATGTCGAACACGGCGGACATCGGCGAGTCCTCCGCCGCGGACATCATCAACGCCGCCCGCGACGCGGCCGACGTCGGCGGCTTCGAGACGGGCGCGACGGTCCTCGAACGACGCCAGGAGATCGGGAAGCTCTCCTGGCAGATCGACGAGGTCGACGACCTGCTCGGCGGCGGCATCGAGACCCAGTCGATCACCGAGGTGTACGGCGAGTTCGGGTCCGGGAAATCGCAGGTGACCCACCAGATGGCGGTCAACGTGCAGTTGCCCCCGGAACACGGCGGCCTCGACGGCGGCTGTATCTTCGTCGACACCGAGGACACGTTCCGCCCGGAGCGGATCGACGACATGGTCCGCGGACTCGACGACGAGATTCTCGCCAACGAGATGGAGCGCCGCGAGATAGAGGGCACGCCGAGCGACGAGGAGGCGATGGAGGCGCTGATCGAGGCGTTCTTAGATCAGATCCACGTCGCGAAGGCGTTCAACTCCAACCACCAGATCCTGCTCGCGGAGAAGGCGAAGGAGCTCGCCGGCGAACACGAGGAAAGCGAGTGGCCCATCCGGATCGTCTGTGTGGACTCGCTTACCGCCCACTTCCGCGCCGAGTACGTCGGCCGGGGTGAGCTCGCCGACCGGCAGCAGAAGCTCAACAAACACCTCCACGACCTGATGCGGATCGGCGACCTGTTCAACACCGCCATCCTCGTCACCAACCAGGTCGCGTCGAACCCCGACTCGTACTTCGGTGACCCGACGCAGGCGATCGGTGGGAACATCCTCGGACACGCCTCCACGTTCCGGATGTACCTCCGCAAATCGAAGGGGAACAAGCGGATCGTCCGCCTCGTCGACGCGCCGAACCTCGCCGACGGCGAGGCCGTGATGCGCGTCCAGGGCGAAGGCCTGAAGCCGGAATAGCTCTGGACCGACCGCGAGTTATCGCGACGACGTGCCGTCTTTGACGGGAACCGACCGCTAGTTTCAGATTATCTCGTCGACCGCCACGTGGGTTGACGAACGTACAATTCCCTGCAGATCTGTTCAAACGGCCGAAATCACGGGTTGCGCCTGGAACGGCGTGTCGTGCCCGCGGTTCCGGGCGGCAAAAATCGCCCGAGGTGGCCGCGCCCGGCGTCGTCGGGCGCGGATTCGCCCGATCTGCGAAGTACTCTTACAAATCTGACAAAACAGTTGCCCAGTTCGATCGCAAAGATTGCGAGGAGTTTGGCTAGAATATGGCCTTATATTCAATGTATCTGTCCTTATATCGGACGCTTCTCGTATCATCAACGAGATTTTTTGTGAAACTCAACTCAAGTGTTTATATATCTCCATACCCCCGCGTCGTAATGTGATTCAGCACATGAACACGGACAAAGCGCGTTGTTTAACAGACGTTTGTTTAGTTGAGGTGGTCGTCGCGTGACGGCTGGCGTACTCGCAACGGTCGACCCGAGCACGTTCGCGTCAGCGATGAACGGGACGTGGATCCTGATGGTAACGTTCCTCATCTTCTTCATGCACGCGGGCTTCGCCATGCTCGAAGCCGGGCAGGTCCGCTCGAAGAACGTCGCGAACCAGCTGACGAAGAACCTCCTGACGTGGAGCGTGGGCGTGACGGTGTTTTTCCTCATCGGCACGGCGTTTACGAGCGTGATGAGCGGCTCCGGCGGCCCGGTCTCGGCCGCTGGGACGCTGTTCTCCGGTGGCGAACTCGCCGTCGAGAGCGGGGCCGTGGGCCCGTACGTTAACTGGCTCTACGGCGCCGTCTTCGCGATGACGGCCGCGACGATCGTCTCCGGTGCGGTCGCCGGCCGCGCGAAGCTCCGCGCGTACGTCACCTACACGTTCCTGCTGGCCGCGGTCATCTACCCGATGGTCATCGCGTTCACCTGGTCGGCGTCGGGCGACGGGCTCGTCGCGCAGCTGACCGGTGTCGCGTTCCACGACTTCGCGGGCGGCATGATCGTCCACGGCATGGGCGGTATCGCCGGCCTCACGGCCGCGGCCGTCCTCGGCCCGCGGATGGACCGCTACGCAGAGGACGGCTCGACGAACGTCATCCCCGGTCACTCGCTGACGTTCGCCGTGCTCGGAACGCTCATCCTCGCGTTCGGCTGGTACGGCTTCAACGTCGGCACGGCCTCCGTCGTCAGCGGCGGCGTGTTCAACACGCTGACCGTCAACCTGGTCGCGATGGGGACGACCATCGCGATGGCGGCCGGCGGCATCGGCGCCGCGCTCGTCGTGTGGCTCAAGACCGGGAAAGTCGACACGCTCTACGTCGCGAACGGCCTGCTCGCCGGCCTCGTCGGCATCACGGCCATTCCGGACACCACGGCGTGGTGGGGCGCGCTGATCGTCGGCGGTCTCGCCGGCGCCCAGCTCCCCATCGTCTTCGAGTTCGTCTCGGACACGCTCAAGATCGACGACGTCTGTGCGGTGTTCCCGGTCCACGGCAGCGCGGGCGTCCTCGGAACGCTGCTGTTCCCGTTCGTCGCCGCGCCCGGCACCCTGAGCGCCGGCGTCGGTGCCCACTTCGTCGCCCAGCTGGTCGGCGTCGTCATCATCGGCGGCTGGACGCTCACCGCGACCGCGGCCGTCTGGTACGCGCTCAAGCTGAGCGGTGAAGCGCGCGTCACCGCAGAACACGAACAGGAGGGCCTCGACATCTCCGAACACGGCGTCGAGACCTACCCCGAGTTCGGTGGCGACCGCGTCGCGACCGACGGCGGCCCGTCCGTCGTCGACACCACCCAGGACTCCCCGCGCGCCGACGGCGGCGAAGAAGCGGGCGCGGACATCAAGATGGTCACCGCGGTCGTCCGCCCGGACAAACTCGGAGCCATCAAGAAGGCGCTCGCGGAGATCAACGCCCCGTCGCTCACCGTGACGAACGTCTCGGGGCGCGGCAGCCAGCCCGCAAAGAAGGGCCAGTGGCGCGGCGAGGAGTTCACGGTCGACCTCCACCAGAAGGTGAAGGTCGAAGTGGTCGTCGCCGACATCCCGGCCGACGAGGTCGCAAACGCCATCGCCGACGCGTCGAAGACCGGCGAACCCGGCGACGGGAAGGTCTTCATCATGCCGGTTGAGGAGGCACTGCAGGTCCGCACCGGCGCGACCGGAACGGAGGCCGTCTAAGCGAGTCGCTCGCGAACCACCGTCGCTGTTTCTCTCCGATCCGACCGGGACCAGCCCGGTTCGGCAACTACTTTCAGCCCGCCGCTCCAACCAGTCGCTATGAACCACGAGCGCTCTCGCGGGCTGTACGACCGCGCGCTGTCGGTCATGCCCGCGGGCGTCAACTCTTCGGTCCGCGCGACATTGCCGCACCCGTTCTTCGTCGAGCGCGGCGACGGCGGCCACGTGATCGACGCCGACGGCAACCGCTACGTCGACTGGGTGATGGGGTACGGCCCGCTGCTGTACGGCCACGACCTGCCCGAACCGGTCGAGGCGGCGATCCAGTCGCACGCGTCGGCGGGGCCGATGTACGGCGCGCCGACCGAAATCGAGGTCGAACACGCCGAGTTCGTGGCCCGACACGTCCCGAGCGTGGAGTCGATCCGCTTCGTCAACTCCGGGACGGAGGCGACGGTTTCGGCGGTGCGGCTCGCCCGCGGCCACACCGGCCGCGACAAAATCGTCGTCATGCAGGGCGGCTACCACGGCGCCCAGGAGTCGACGCTCGTCGAGGGGTCGCCCGACGACCCGCACCCGTCGACGAAGGGAATCCCCGAGGAGTTCGCGAAGCACACGCTCCCGGTTCCGTTCAACGACCCGCAGGCGGCGAAGGAGGTGTTCGCCGAACACGGCGACGACATCGCCGCCGTCCTCGTCGAGCCGATCTTAGCCAACATGGGGATCGTCATGCCGGTCGACGGCTACCACGAGACGCTCCGGGACCTCTGTGACGACCACGGCTCGCTCCTGGTCTTCGACGAGGTGATCACCGGGTTCCGCGTGGGCGGGCTCGGCTGCGCGCAGTCGAAGTTCGGCGTCACGCCCGACGTGACGACGTTCGGCAAGATCATCGGCGGCGGCTTCCCGGTCGGCGCCATCGGCGGCAAAGCGGAGATAATCGAGGAGTTCACGCCCGCGGGCGACGTGTTCCAGTCCGGTACCTTCTCCGGGCACCCCGTGACGATGGCCGCCGGGAAAGCCGGGCTAGAGTACGCCGCCGAAAACGACGTGTACGAGCACGTCGACCGACTCGGCCGGAAACTCCGCGAGGGCATCGCCGAAATCTGTGCGGAGCGCGCCCCCGAGTACACCGTCGTCGGCACCGACTCGATGTTTAAGACCATCTTCACGCGAGACGCCCCCGACGACGTCGACGCCTGCTGTGCGGGGGGGTGCCGACAGAACCCCGACTGCGCGCGCTACGACGCGTGTCCGAAGACGGGCGCCGACGTGGCTCGCGCCGCCACCGACCGCTGGGAGCGCGTCTTCTGGCAGGAGATGAAAGACCGCGGGGTGTTCCTCACCGCGAACCAGTACGAGTGTCAGTTCACGTCCTACGCGCACACGGAGGAAGACGTCGAAGAGACGCTCGCGGCCTACCGCGAGGCGCTGTAGGCCCGACTCGGCGGGCCGGCAAGCGTTGCGACCGGACGATCGGTGCGGAATATTTTTATACCGAAACGCAACTACCTACGGCTAATGCGCGCGGAGGCTCGTCTCGACGCCGCCCGTTTCCGAGGCCGACGAGCCCCGCGACCGCGACGAGGCGTCCGACCGCCGCGACCGGCTTCCGGCGCGGCGCGACGACCGGCCCCTTCGGGCCAATAATATTCTCCCTCGTCGCGTTCGCGCCGTTTCGTCTCCGTGAGTGACAGCCACGTCCGTCCGTAGCGTCGCCGCTCTCTTTTCATTGCAACAACTAAAACGGTGAATTTAAGGGGTGTGGACCGTTTTACTCCGGTAATGGCAACCGTTGCACTCGCGTTCAGTGGGGGACTCGACACGACCGTCTGCGTGCCGCTTTTAAAAGAAGAGTACGGCTACGACGAGGTCATCGGCGTCAACGTCGACGTCGGGCAGCCGACCGAGGAGTTCGACGAGGCGGAAGAGACGGCCGAGGCGCTCGGCTTAGACATCCACGTCGTCGACGCGAAAGCGGAGTTCGCCGACCTCTGTTACGACGCCGTGAAGGCGAACGCGACGTATCAGGGCTACCCGCTCGGGACCGCGCTCGCGCGCCCCGTCATCGCCGAGGCCATCCTGGGCGTCGCCGAAGAGCAGGGCTGTGACGCCATCGCCCACGGCTGTACGGGCAAGGGGAACGACCAGCTCCGGTTCGAGGCCGTCTGGCGCGGCTCCGACCTCGAAGTGATCGCCCCCGTGCGCGAACTCGGCCTCACCCGCGAGTGGGAGATCGATTACGCCGCGGAGAAGGACCTGCCCGTCGAGGCCGGCGACGGCGGCGTCTGGTCCATCGACGAGAACATCTGGTCGCGCGCGGTCGAGGGCGGCGAACTGGAGGACCCGAACTACGAGCCGCCGGAGGACATCTACCAGTGGACCGCGGAGCCGGAAGGCGAGACGACGATCGAGGTCGCCTTCGAGGAGGGCGTTCCGGTCGCTATCGACGGCGAGGCGATGGACCCGGTCCCGCTGATCCAGCACCTCAACGAGTACGCCGGCGGCTACGGCATCGGCCGCACCGACGTGATGGAAGACCGCATGCTCGGGCTGAAGGTCCGCGAGAACTACGAGCACCCGGCCGCGACGGTCCTGCTGACGGCCCACCAGGCGCTGGAGGACCTCGTCTTGACGAAAAACGAGCGCTCGTTTAAGAAGGGAATCGAGCAGGAGTGGTCCGAGAAGGCGTATCAGGGACTCGTGTTCGCGCCCGTCGTCGACGCGCTCGACGCGTTCATCGACGAGACGCAGGACGTGGTGACGGGGACGGCGACGGTGAAGGTCTCCGGCGGCAACTGCCGCGTCGTCGCCCGCGACTCGGAGTACGCGGTCTACTCCGAGGAGATGGCCTCGTTCAACACGGAGGACGTGGCCGGCATCGCGCAGGAGGACGCCACCGGCGTCGCGAAGTACCACGGGCTCCAGGAGCGCCTCGCGAACGACGTGAAAGCCGACGTGTCGAAGCCCGAACTGGCCACCGACGGCAGCGGAACCGACGACGAGTCCGAATAGATGACCGACGACGATCCCGGCACGGCCGTTCGCCGCGACCGCTTCAGCGGCGGCCCCGCCCGCGAGTTCTTATCGAGCCTCGCGGCCGACGCGGCCATCTTCGAGGCCGACCTCGCGGTCGACCGCGCGCACACGGTGATGCTCGCCGAGCAGGGGATCGTCGACGACGCGGTCGCGGGGGCGATCCTCGACGCCCTCGCCGACGTGGAGGCCGCCGGCCACGACGCGCTCTCCGACGGCGAGGACGTACACGAGGCCATCGAGACGGCCGTCATCGACCGGATCGGTCCGGACGGCGGGCGGATGCACACGGCCCGCTCGCGCAACGACGAGGTCGCGACCTGCATCCGGTACCGGCTGCGCGCGGACCTGCTCGCGGCCGCCGAGGCCACCCTCGCGCTCCGCGAGGCGCTCGTCGACGTGGCGAGCGAGCACACCGAGACGGTGATGCCCGGCTACACCCACCTCCAACCCGCACAGCCGACGACGGTCGCACACTACCTGCTCTCCTACGAGGGCGGAATCGCCCGCGACACCGCCCGCCTGCTCGACGCCTACGAGCGGGTGAACCGGTCGCCGCTCGGCGCGGCCGCCTTCGCGGGGACCCCGTTCGATATCGACCGGGATCGGACTGCCGCCCTGCTCGGGTTCGACGGGACGGTCCGGAACTCGACGGACGCGGCGTCGGCCCGCGACTTCCTCGCCGAGGGGTCGACCGCCTGCGCCACGCTCGCGACGACGCTGTCGGGGCTCGCGGAGGATCTCGTCATCTTCTCGAACAAGGGGTTCGTGGAGCTGTCGGACGCGTACGCCTCCACGTCGTCGATCATGCCCCAGAAGAAGAACCCGGACACGCTGGAGTTGGCCCGCGGCGTCGCCGGCGACGCCATCGGCGAGGCGACGGGGACGCTGAGCCTCTTAAAAGGGCTGCCCCGCGCGTACAACCGCGACCTCCAGCGCGCACACGCGGGCGTGTTCGACATCGCCGACGACGTGCGCGAGGCGACCGAGGTCGCCGCGGGCGCGGTCGCGACCGCCGAGTGGAACGACGCGACGCTCGCGGACGCCGCGGGCGAGGGCTTCGCGACGGCCACCGGGGTCGCCGACCTCCTCGCGATGAACGGGATGCCCTTCCGGACCGCCCACGAGATCGTCGCGACCGCCGCCGAGAGCGTCTCCGACGACGACTCGGCGGCCGACGCCGCCGCAAAAGTTGACGAGGCCACTCGAAAGGTGACGGGCGAGGCCCTCTCGGCACACGTGAGCCGCGAAGCCGTGGTGTCCGCGCTCGACCCCGCCGCCAGCGTCGCGAGCCGCGACTCCGCCGGCGGGCCCGCGCCCGCCGCCGTCGCCGACGAACTCGCGACCGCCGAGTCCGGGATCGAAGCCGACACCGCGGCGCTGACCGCCGAGCGCGAGTCGCTCGCCGCGGCCGCGGAGCTGCTGGCGTCGGAGGTGGACTCGTATGTCTGAGTCGGCGCCCGCGACATCGGTCGGGACGCGCTCCGATCGCCCGTCTCAGCCGCCCCGGCGCCCGGCGGCGTCGGCGGTCGAGCGACGACCGCCGTCCCTGCGAGGGGACACATTATCTACTGAAATCTGACATCGGATTTCGCACGGCGGTTGTCTGGCCGATTTCTCTCCGTTAGCGGGAAGTCTGTTTATTGTAAACTATATTACAAGTTCGAAGGCTTTATGCGGGTTCACGGTCGAGTAGGTGGTACGATGACGAACGACACCGACCCAGTGCTGGCAGAGGACCCGATCACGGGCGAAGAGATCGAACTCCCGGCCGACGTCGAAGTCGGCGAGATCATCGACAGCCCGGTCACCGGGACCGAGCTGGAGGTCATCTCGCTGGACCCCGTCGTGCTCGAAGAGGCCCCCGAACTCGAGGAGGACTGGGGCGAGTAGATGGTGACGACTGTCACGACCGCGACACGCGAGTGGTCGACATGCAAATAGGGATCCTCTACTCGCGGATCCGGAAAGACGAGAAGCTGCTGCTCTCCGAGCTCCGCGACCGCGATCACGAGATCGCGAAGATAGACGTACGCAAAGAGCGGTTCGGACTGGAGGAGACCACGGCCGACGTCGAGGACCTCGATTTGGTCGTCGACCGCTGTCTGTCGACGAGCCGGTCGCTGTACGCGACCCAGTTCCTCGACAGCTACGGCGTCCCGGTGGTAAACAGCCCCGAGACGGGCGACGTCTGCGCCGACAAGGCGAAGAACTCGCTCGCGCTCGCCGAGGCGGACATTCCGACCCCGGCGACCGAAGTCGCGTTCACGAAGGAGTCGGCCATGGAGGCGATCGAGTCGTTCGGCTACCCCTGCGTCTTAAAGCCCGTCGTCGGCTCGTGGGGCCGCCTGATGGCGAAGATCGACTCGCGCAACGCGGCCGAGGCGATCTTAGAGCACAAGGAGACGCTCGGCCACTACGAGCACAAGGTGTTCTACATCCAGGAGTTCGTCGACAAGCCCGGCCGCGACATCCGCGTGCTGGCGGTCGACGGCGAGCCGGTCGCCGCGATGACCCGCTCGTCCGACCACTGGCTCACGAACGCCGCGAAGGGCGGCGAGACGGCGACGTTCGACCTCGACGACCGCGCCCTCGACCTCGTCGAGCGCGCGAGCGAGGCGGTCGGCGGCGGGCTCCTCGGCGTCGACCTGATGGAGGTCGGCGGCGAGGGCTCCGGCGAGTACACCGTCCACGAAGTGAACCACACGGTCGAGTTCAAGGCGCTCGACGCGGCCAGCGACGTCGACGTCCCCGCGACGGTCGTCGACTGGCTGGAGGCGAAGGCGGCCGCGGCGGCCGACGGCGGCGCCGCAGATGACGACGGCGCCGGAGATGACGGCGCCGCAGACGACGGCGAGGAGGTCACGGCATGACCGACGCCACGTACACGGCGAGCGTCGTCGGCGGCACCGGCTTCACCGGCGGCGAACTACTGCGGATCCTCGCTGCACACCCCGAGTTCGAGATCGTTCAGGCAACGTCGCGCTCGGCCGACAACATGACCGTCGGGCGGTCGCACCCGAACCTGCGCGGGCTCGACCTGCGCTTTTCAGACCCCGACGATCTGGAGTCGGTCGACGTGCTGTTCTCGGCGACGCCCCACGGCGTCTCGATGGGCCAGATAGACGAGTACTTCGAGGCCGCAGACACGGTCGTCGACCTCTCCGCGGACTTCCGGCTGCCCGCCGCCGAGCTGTACGACGAGTGGTACGATGGCCACGAGTCGCCCGAGTACCTGGAGCGCGCGGAGTACGCGCTCCCCGAACTCAACCGCGAGAACCTCCCCGGCGCCGACCTGATCGCCGGCGGCGGCTGTAACGCGACCGCGACGATCCTCGGCCTCAAACCCCTCGTCGACGCCGGGGCGATCGGTCCCGACGCCGGTCAGGTCGTCGTCGACGTGAAGGTCGGCTCCTCGGAGGGCGGCGCCGGCGGCGGCGCGGCCTCCTCGCACCCGGAGCGCTCGGGCGTCGTGCGCCCGTACGCCCCCACCGGGCACCGCCACGAGGCGGAGATCGAGGCGTACCTCGGGCTCGACGTCTCCTTCACGGTCCACGCGGTCGAGATGGTGCGCGGCGCGAGCGCGACCTGTCACGTCTTCCCCGACGAGCCGGTCTCGAAGGCGGACCTCTGGCAGGCGTATCGCGGCGCCTACGCCGACGAGCCGTTCATGCGGGTCGTCTCCGGCGGGGGCGGCGTCTACCGCTACCCCGAGCCGAAGTCTGTCGCCGGTACCAACTACGGCGAGGTCGGCTTCGAGCTCGACCCCGGTAACCGGCGCGTCGTCGTCTTCTCCGCGATCGACAACATGACCAAAGGATCGGCGGGACAGGCGGTCCACGCGGCGAACGTCGCGCTCGGGCTGCCCGAAGACGCCGGCTTGGAGTTCCAGGGCCTCCACCCCGTGGGGTCGCCATGACGGGCGACGACCGCGGCGCCGCGGACGAGCCCCCGGTCGTCGTCAAGATCGGCGGCGCGAAGGCGGTCGACCCGGCCGGCGCGGTCGGCGACGTGGCCCACCTCGCGGCAAACGGGCGGCGAGTCGTCGTCGTCCACGGCGGGTCGACGGTCGTCGACGAGACCATCGAGCGGCTCGGCATGGAGCCCGAGTACGTCGAGTCGGCCTCCGGCGTCACCGGCCGGTTCACCGACGCCGACACGATGGAGGCGTTCACGATGGCGATGGCCGGCAAGCTCAACACCGAGCTGACGGCCCTCTTTCGCGAGGCCGGCGTCGACGCGGTCGGCCTCTCGGGCGTCGACGGCGGGCTCCTCTCGGGGCCCCGCAAGTCGGCGGTCCGCGTGGTCGAGGACGGCAAGCGGAAGATCAAACGCGGCGAGCACTCCGGCCGGATCGAGTCGGTGAACGCCGACCTCCTCGCCGGACTGCTCGCCGACGGCTACACGCCCGTCGTCTCGCCCCCGATGGAGGGGAAAGAGAGCGACGGCGGCGTCACGGCGGTGAACACCGATGCGGATCGGGCCGCCGCCGCGGTCGCGGGCGCGCTCGACGCCGACCTCGTCCTCCTGACGGACGTGGCCGGCGTGTACGCGGACCCGGACGACCCGGACACGCTGATCGAGTCGGCCGCGACGCCCGCCGACCTCGACGCGGTCGAAGCCGCCGCGGAGGGGTTCATGGGGAAGAAGGTGATGGCCGCCACGGAGGCGCTCTCGGGCGGCTCCGGGCGCGTCGTCGTCGCCGACGCCAACGTCCGCGACCCCATCGTCGCCGCGCTCGGCGGCGAGGGAACGACCATCGAGCGGTCGGCGCTCGGGGACGATACCGACGGTGAGCACGCCGACGCCGACACGGAGGGCGAGACCGCATGAGCGGCTTCGTCTTCTCCGAGAAACCGATCGAGATCGCTTCTGGCGACGGGGTTCACGTCACGGACACGAACGGGACGGAGTACCTCGATTTCGGCGCGAGCTACGCCTGCACCCCGGTCGGTCACTGTCACCCCGAGGTCGTCGACGCCGCGACGAGCCAACTGGAGGATCTGCTGTACGTGCAGGCGTCGTATCCGCACGCGGCGCGGACGGCGCTGTACGAACAGCTCTCAGAGGCCGGCCCGGTCGACGTCGACAACGTCTGGCTCTGTAACTCCGGGACGGAGGCCAACGAGGCCGCCTTAAAATTCGCCCGGCACGCCACCGGCCGCGAGAAGATTGTCGCCACGACGCAGGGGTTCCACGGCCGGACGATGGGCGCGCTCGCGACCACCTGGAAACAGAAGTACAAGCAGGGGTTCGAACCCCTCGCCGGCGGCGTCGAGTTCGTCGAGTACGGCGACGCCGACGCGATGCGCGAGGCGATAGACGACGAGACCGCGGCGGTCATCGTCGAGCCCGTGCAGGGCGAAGGCGGGATCAACCCCGCGGACACCGAGTACCTCCAGACGATCCGCGTCGCGACGGCCACGTCGGGCGCGGCGATGATCGTCGACGAGATACAGACCGGGCTCGGCCGGACCGGTTCGCTGTGGGCCACGGAGACCCACGACGTGGTTCCGGACGTTCTCACGACCGCGAAGGGGCTCGGGAGCGGGCTCCCGATCGGCGCGACGCTGTGTCGCGACTGGATCGCCGAGGACTCGGGCAACCACGGCTCGACGTTCTCCGGCGGCCCGGTCGTGTCGGCGGCCGCGGGCGCCACGCTCGACGTGATAGAGCGGGAGGACCTCTGTGCCCACGCCGACGAGGTCGGGACGTACCTCCGCGAACAGATCGCGGACCGGCTCGGCGACGACATCCGCGACGTGCGCGGCCACGGGCTGATGATCGGTATCGAGGTCAAGCGCGGCTCGAACCGCCTCCTGCGCGATCTGGCTATCGACCACCAGATCCTCGCGCTGCCGGCGGGCCGCACCGTGGTGCGGCTCCTGCCGCCGCTGACGATCGAGCGGGACCACGCCGACGCCGTGGTCGACGCGCTCGCGGAGGTGATCGGGTGATGTCGACCGGGGCGGAACGCGACGCGGAGAACGGCGCGGACGGGAGCGCGGACGACTCGTCTGCGGCCGGCACCGACGTGGTCGCGGGCGGCGGCTACCCCGAGGCCTGCGACACGCCGGCCCGGAAGCTGCTCTACGACATGGTGTCTATCCCCTCGCCGTCGGGCGATGAGGAACAGGCCGCGAAGCGCCTCGTCGACTTCTTCGAGGCGAACGGCCGGGAGGCGTGGATCGACGAGGTCGGCAACGTCCGCGCGCCCGCCAGCGACGCCGTCCTGTTGACCTCACACATCGACACCGTGCCGGGAGACATCCCGGTCGAGGTGAAACCGGCGGCCGAAGACGACGAGACGGGCGAGCCGGGCGAGCCCGTCCTCTGGGGGCGGGGGACCGTCGACGCCACCGGCCCCCTCGTCGCGATGGCGGTCGCGGCGGTCCAGACGGGCGTCTCGTTCGTCGGCGTCGCCGGCGAGGAGACGAACTCGCGGGGCGCCCGGTTCCTCGTCGAGGACCGCGACGCGCCCGAGGCCGTGGTGAACGGCGAGCCCTCCGGCTGGGACGGCGTCACGCTCGGCTACCGCGGCTTCCTCGCGGGCACCTACGTGAACACGAGCGAGTCCGGCCACACCTCGCGCCCGGAGCCGAACGCGATCCAGCACGCGATCGACTGGTGGCACGGCGTCGAGGAGACGTTCGACCCCACCGACGACGACACGCCCGTCTTCGAGCAGGTGACGACCAAGCCCGTCTCGGTCGACGGCGGACTGACCGACGACGGGCTCGCGGTCGAGGCGACGATGGACGTGCAGTTGCGCGTCCCACCGAACCGGACGGTCGACGAGATACACGAACTGGCCGAAACCGAACTGTCGACCGGCTCGGTCCACTGGAAGGAGCCGATCCCGCCGGTGATGGAGAGCCCGCGCACGGAGCTCGCGAGGGCGTTTCGCGTCGCGATCCGCGGCGCCGGCGGCGACGTTCGCCTGCTCCGGAAGACCGGGACGAGCGACATGAACCTCTTTGCGGCCGCGTGGGACTGCCCGATGGTCACCTACGGCCCCGGAAACTCCGACCTCGACCACGCGCCCGACGAGCGCCTGCCGCTCGCCGAACTGGACCGCGCGACGACCGTGTTGAGCGATGTCTGTCGGGACCGACCGTAGGCGTCACGGCACGGCCCGTGACGCCGTCTCCTTCTGTATCGACTCGTTGCGCCGGAGATGATTACTCTCGACTCGCTCGCTCCCCTCGATACCACCCAGAGACCAACACCCACCGACACCCCACCAATGCCACTCACTACTGACGACTTCCTCGATATCGACGACGTGACGCCCGCCGAACTGGACGCCCTGCTCGACCGCGCCGCCGCGATGAAGGCGGGCGAGACCGACCCTCGACTGGGCGACGCGACGCTCGGGATGATCTTCGAGAAACCCTCGACGCGCACCCGCGTCTCCTTCGAGACCGGCATGACGCGGCTCGGGGGCCACGCGATGTTCCTCGGCCCGGACGACATCCAACTCGGCCACGGCGAGCCCCTGCGTGATACCGCTCGCGTGCTCGGTCGCTACGTCGACGGGGTGATGGCGCGGCTGTTCGACCACGCGGACGTCGAGACGCTCGCCGAGTACGCCGACTGCCCCGTGATAAACGGACTCACCGACGAGGCACACCCGTGCCAGACGCTCGCCGACCTGCTCACGATCCGCGAGACGGTCGGAGAGGACGCGACGGTCGCGTGGGTCGGCGACGGCAACAACGTCGGGCAGTCGTTCGTCGTCGGCGCGGCGATGGCCGGGATCGACGTGGAAGTCGCCACCCCCGCCGACTACGGGATGAACCCCGCCGTCTTCGACCGCGCCGCCGAGTTCGGCGCGGACGTGACGCCCACGACCGACCCCGAGTCGGTCGTCGAGGACGCCGACGTGGTGTACACCGACGTGTGGATATCGATGGGCCAGGAGGACGAGCGCGACGAGAAGCTCGCCGCCTTCGACGGGTTCCAAGTGAACGCGGACCTGCTCGCCGGGACCGACGCGAAGGTGATGCACTGTCTGCCAGCCCACCGCGGCGAGGAGGTCACGGACGACGTGTTGGAGTCGGACCGGGCGCTCGTCTGGGACCAGGCCGAAAACCGGATGCACGCGCAGAACGCGCTGCTCGTCGAACTGCTGGGCGGGGAGTGAGCGCGGAGCGGGAATCGGCCGGGTGCGGACTCGTTTATAAATAAAATCGTGCGGTGGCGCGCTCCGGTGAGCGAGCCTTCGGCTCGCGAATCCGAGCGCGAGGGAGTCGGTGGTCCGGAGTGAAACGGAGGACCACCGACGAGGTTGGGGAGGTATGAGGCGCCGTGCGGAGCGGTGCGGGGTGGGTCTCAAACAGGCAGTCATGAGGACGAAGCACGACGACGCAAGCACTGGAAAGAGTGAGCGTGGCGAGCGACTGAAGCGCGAAGCGAGTCGCGCGAGTCCTCACGACTGGGGCTTTAGAGGCGTTCACCGCGGACCCGTTGTCAATTACTTATAAACAAACGTACGACCCTCAGAAAGTATCCGCTGCGACACCGATCCGTCCACAAACATCCGATCGGCGATCTAGTTCCCGGTCCACCGCAGCACCGCGAGCGTCCCCTCGTACAGCACGATCATGGTGAGCGTCACGATGATCGGCGCCATCCCGGTCGGGTCGGGGCTGAAGAGGAAGGCGATGCCGAGGAACGCCCCCCAGAAGATCAGCCGCTTCGCCTCCAGCCACTGCCGGGTGACGAGGTTCATCATGATCGCGAGCATGATGAACAGCGGAATCTGGAAGACGATCGCCATGAACGCGAGCATGATGACGATCAGGTTGAACGTCTCCGCGAGCCCGAAGGCGATGGTCGCGGCGTCCGAGGTGTAAGTGGTGAAATACGAGAAGATAGCGGGCAACACGAGGAAGTGCGCGAACGCGATGCCGATGCCGCCTAAGATTAGGCTCGTCGGGACCGCTGCGAGGTAGTAGCGCCGCTCGTTCTCGTACAGGCCGGGCTTCATAAAGCGGTAGGTCTGGTAGACGAACGCCGGGAGTCCGACGACGACGCCGGCGAGCCCCGCGACCTTCAGCCGCGTGAGCGGAAGTTCGAGCGGGCCGTACAGCCGCGGTCGGTTCTCAAGCGGCGCGGGGATGTGGTAGCTCCAGAAGTAGTTGATGAGCTCGGTCGACTCGGTGACGACGACGAGCGTCGCCAGCCCGCCGAAGACGAAGACGACGGCGAGCCGGCGCATCATCTCCTCGATGTGGGCCGCGAGCGGCATCTCCTCGTCCGTCTCCGGCGCCTCGATGCCGTCGTACTCGTCGTCGACGTCGGCGGTGCCCGCGCTCGCGACGCCGCCGTCCTCGACGGTCGGGGCGTCGGGGTCGGCCGCCGTGCCGTCCGCGGGATCCTCGTCTGCGTCGTCGGCGTCTGCCGAGTCGGCGGCGTCTGCCGAGTCGTCCCCAGTCTCGTCGGCGTCTCCACGCTCTTCGCCGCCCGCAGCGCCCGCCTCGTCGTCGACGCCGACCTCCGGAGTGACTTCGGACGTGACCTCCGACTCCACGGACGGCGACTCGGCGTCGCCTCCGTTCTCGTCGGCGTCTGGTTGGCTGGTATCTGACGACTCGTCGGCTGTGTCCACGGATTCGTCTCCATGTGAACTGGTGCCGTCGACCGTCTCGTGGTCGTCGGCCGAGTCGGTCTCGGGGTCCGAGGGCTCGTCACGCGACCGGTCCGAGTCGTCCATTCACTTCTTCTACGCGACTGGGTGACTATAGGCCTTTTTGGATGGCGGCGCCCGTCGGCCCGCTTCGCCGACGCGAGCGCGGTCGAAAAGGTTGATAACGCCCACGGACTTCCACTCCCGTATGGCGAGTGCCCTCGACGAGGATACCCAACAGTCGCTCGCGGACGGCCGCGAGTCGGCCAAGGCCTTCCTCCGATCGGTCCAGAAAGACCTCCAGAAGGTGTTCGTCGTCTTCCTGGTTGGCTTTCTCGCGACGTTCTGGGCGCTCCGCGTCTTCATCTGGGAGTTCCTCTACAACGTGACCAAGGCGAACATGTCGGCCGCGGTCGCCGCAGACACCGACGTGATCGCGACCACGCCGTTCGAGGTGATCCTCCTCCAAGCCAAGATCGGGCTGGTGGTCGGCGCCATCTTCGCGATTCCGCCCTTCATCTACGTCACCCGCGACGAACTTCGCGCGCGAGGCGCGTGGCCGCAGTCGCCGATAGCGCGCTGGAAACTCGCCGCGGTGGGCCTGCTCGGCTTCGGGCTGTTCGCCGGCGGCGTCGCCTACGGGATCTACGCCTTTTTCCCGATCATGTTCTCCTTTTTGGCCGGCTTCGGGCTGGAGGCCGGAATCCAGCCGACCTACGGGATCGTGATGTGGACGGAGTTCATCGTCTTCCTCTCGCTCTCCTTCGGGCTCGCGGGGCAGATGCCGCTCCTCATCACCGGGCTCTCCTACTCCGGGATCGTCCAGTACGAGACGTTCCGCGACAAGTGGCGCTACGCGGTCGTCGCCATCTTCGTCTTCGGCGCCGTCTTCTCTCCGCCGGACCCGTTCACCCAACTGATGTGGGCGTTCCCGCTCATCATCCTCTACGGCTTCAGCCTCTATCTCGCAAAACTCGTCGTCACGGCCCAGCGGAGTTCCGACCGCATCCACGTCCTCGGCGCGGCGAAGAACCACTGGAACGTCGTCGGCGGGTCGGCCGTCCTCGGCGCGGGGCTCGTCTACGCGTTCTACGAGTACGGCGGCCGCGCGGCAATAAACGGCGTCCTCCGAAACGACCTTATCGACAGCGACTGGCGCTTCCTCGAACCCGGCGCCGGTCTCGGCGTCGACCCCGCGACGGGCGCCGCCATCTACGCCGCGGCGTGGGCGCTCGCGTTCGTCATCATCGCGACGCTGTGGGCCGTCTACGCCGACCTCGACACGACGAGCGCGGGCTACCAGTACGGCGACCCGGCCGCCATCGACGTGGGCGAACTGGACGCGGCGGGCGTCCGCGCCGCCCCCGACGACGCCTTCGCAGAGATGGACGAAGGCGAGTCGCTCGCGCTCGCGCAGGCCGCCATCGACGACAACGACGCCGAGAAGGCCCAAGCCATCCTCGACCGATTCGACGCGGTGAACGAATCGAACGACGACGAAGACGGCGAGTCCTCGGGAACCGGCGGCGAGAGTGCGGGCGAGTCCGCCGCCGACTCCGGCCTGATGGGTACGGTCCAAGACCGCACCACTCGCGCCAGCTCCACGTTCCTCTCCGAACTCACCGACGGTGACGAAGGCGAGGCCGAAGACGACATCGGCGGCTACTACAAGGATCTCAAGTTCATCTTCGACTCGCTGCGGTCGCGGTCGTTCCGCCTCGTCGCCGTCTTCGCCGGCGTCATGGGTGCCGCGTTCACGTGGCTGTACCTCGGCGGCCTCGCGACGGTCCGGAACGACCTCGAATCGCGCGTTCCGGCCGAGATCGGCGGCGGGATCAACATCATCACGCTTCACCCGGTCGAGGCGCTGATCTTCATGGTGAAGTTCTCCATCCTGCTCGGGATCGTGGCCGTGTTCCCGTTCCTCCTCTACTACGCGTGGCCCGCGTTACGTGATCGCGGCTTCGTCGCCGGGCGCATTTATCAGGTGTACCTCTGGGCCGGTGCGCTGTTCGCCGGCCTGATCGGCGGCTTCGCGCTCGGGTACGGCTACATCGCGCCCACGATCATCGGCTGGCTCATCACCGACGCCGAACTGGCGAACATGATCATCACCTACCAGGTGAGCGACTTCCTCTGGCTCGTCGTCTACACCACCATCGGCATCGGCTTCCTCGCCGACATCCCGATCGCGATGCTCCTCCTGAACAACGCCGGCGTCCCGTACCAGGTCTTCCGGGCCCGCTGGCGCGAGGTCACCGTCGGGATCATGCTGTTCGCCGCGGTGTTTACCCCCGCCGACGTGATCACCATGCTCCTCGCCACGGTCCCGCTGATGGCGGCGTACGGCTTGGGCGTCGGGGTCCTCTTCCTCGTCACCTTCGGCGGGCGGCGAAACCTCTCGCCGCCGTCGGAGCTCGTCGGCCCCTGACGGGCGTCGCCCTGAGAGGGGTCGTCGGTCGTCGTCTTCGCCCGCGTCGGCCCCGGCTTTCGCGACGCGTTAGCCCGCCGAGCACGCAGCGCAGACCGCCGACACCGACGAGTATTCCCGCGCGCACACGTTATGAGCGAACGAAATGAGCAAGGACTACATCGAGGTCCGCGGCGCCGAGGAGCACAACCTCAAGGACCTCGACGTCCGGATCCCGCGCGAGGAGTTCACCGTCGTCACCGGCCTCTCCGGGTCGGGGAAGTCGTCGCTCGCGTTCGACACCGTCTACGCCGAGGGACAGCGCCGGTACATCGAGTCGCTGTCGGCGTACGCCCGCAACTTCCTCGGGCAGATGGACAAACCCCAGGTGGAGGCCGTCGAGGGGCTCTCCCCCGCCATCTCCATCGACCAGAAGAACGCCGCGAACAACCCCCGATCGACGGTGGGGACCGTCACCGAACTCCACGACTACCTCCGGCTGCTGTACGCCCGGATCGGCACCCAGTACGACCCCGTCACCGGCGAGGAAGTCGGCGAGCAGTCGGCACAGGACATGGTTCAACAGATCCTGAAACTCCCCGAGGGGACCCGTGCGAAGGTCGCGGCCCCGGTCATCCGCGACCAGAAGGGCGCCTTCGAGGACTTGTTCGAGGACCTCGTGGCCGACGGGTACGCCCGCGTCGAGATTGACGGCGAGCCGACCGACCTGACGCTCGACGACCCCGAGCTCGACAAGAACTACGACCACACCATCGACGTGATCGTCGACCGGATCGAGGTGTCGCCCGACGCTCGCTCGCGGATCACGGACTCGGTCGAGACCGCGTTGGAGGAGGCCGGCGGCGTGCTCAAACTGATCGTGCCGGACCCGCCAGACGACGTGCCGTTCGCCTCGAACGCGCGCTCGACCGGGTCGCTCGCGGCGGACGCCGACGGCGACGACCGGCTCGTCGTCGAGTTCTCCGAGGAGCTCGGCAACCCCAACTCCGACGTGCAGTTCTCGGCGATCGAGACCCGCTCGTTTTCCTTTAACAGTCCCTACGGCGCCTGTCCGGAGTGTGAGGGGATCGGCTCGACGAAGGAGGTCGACGAGGACCTCGTTATCGAAGACCCCGCACAGCCGCTCAAACACGTCTTCGAGCCGTGGAGTTACGACCGGACCTACTACTCCCGCCAACTCGACAACGTCGCCGACCACTTCGGCGTCTCGCTCGACACCCCCTTCGAGGAACTCGACGACTCGATTCAGCGGCAGTTCCTCTACGGCACCGACGACCTGGTTCACTTCGAGTGGACCACGAAGAACGGAACCCGCGAGAAGACCGAGCGCTTCGAGGGCGTCATCCCCAACTTGGAGCGTCGCCACGTGGAGACCGACTCCGAGCGCGCTCGCGACCACATCGAGGAGTACATGGCCGTCACGACGTGTCCGGAGTGTTCGGGGACCCGCTTGAAAGAGCAGTCTCGTCACGTCCTCGTCGGCGACACCGCGATCACCGAAGTCAACGAGCTGTCGATCGCGGAGGCACACGCCCACTTCGAGGGGCTCGAAGACGAGCTGAACGAGCGCGAGACGACCATCGCGACGGAGATTTTAAAAGAGATCCGCGCGCGGCTCGGCTTCATGGAGGAGGTCGGGTTGGAGTACCTCACGCTCGACCGCGAGGCGTCGACGCTCTCGGGCGGCGAGAGCCAGCGCATCCGGCTCGCCACGCAGGTCGGCTCGGGGCTCGTCGGGGTGTTGTACGTCTTAGACGAGCCGTCGATCGGGCTCCACCAGCGCGACAACGACCGCCTGCTGAACACGCTGGCCGGGCTCCGCGACCTCGGGAACACCCTCGTCGTCGTCGAGCACGACGAGGAGACGATGCGCCGCGCCGACGAGATAATCGACATGGGTCCCGGCCCCGGCAAACGCGGCGGGGACGTGGTCGCCCAGGGCGACTTCGACGACGTGATCGACGCGGAGGAGTCTATCACGGGCGACTACCTCGCGGGGCGAAAGTCGATTCCGGTGCCCGACGAGCGCCGCGACCCCGACGGCGAACTCGTCGTCCGCGGCGCCCGCCAGCACAACCTCAAGGACCTCGACGTGTCCATCCCGCTCGGCACGCTGACGACCGTCACCGGCGTCTCGGGCTCCGGGAAGTCGACGCTCGTCCACGACGTGTTTTATAAGGGCCTCGTCCGCGAGATGAACGACAACACGTCGGTCGACCCCGGCGACCACGACGCCATCGAGGGGTTAGACGAAATCGAGACCGTCCGGCTCATCGACCAGTCGCCCATCGGCCGGACGCCGCGCTCGAACCCCGCGACGTACACGGACGTGTTCGACTACGTGCGCGAGCTGTTCGCGGAGACCAAACTCTCCAAGCGCCGCGGCTACGAGAAGGGTCGCTTCTCGTTCAACGTGAAGGGCGGGCGCTGCGAGGAGTGTGGCGGACAGGGGACCGTCAAAATCGAGATGAACTTCCTCTCGGACGTGTACGTCCCGTGCGAGCAGTGCGGCGGCGCGCGCTACAACGACGAGACGCTCGACGTCACGTATAAAGGCGCGACCATCTCCGACGTGCTCGATATGAGCGTCGACGAGGCGTACGACTTCTTCGAGAGCCACCGCGGGCTCCAGCGCCGCCTCAAGCTCTTAAAAGACGTGGGGCTCGGCTACATGGAGCTCGGGCAGCCCTCCACCACGCTCTCCGGCGGGGAGGCCCAGCGCGTGAAACTCGCCGAGGAACTGGGCAAGAAGGCGACGGGTGACACGCTCTACCTCCTCGACGAGCCGACGACGGGGCTTCACAAGGAGGACGAGCGCAAGCTGATCGACGTCCTCCACCGCCTCGTCGACGCGGGCAACACGGTGGTCGTCATCGAACACGAGCTCGACCTGGTGAAAAACGCCGACCGCGTCATCGACCTCGGCCCCGAGGGCGGCGACGGCGGCGGCGACCTCGTCGCGACCGGCACCCCCGAAGCGGTCGCTCGCGACGACGACTCACACACCGGCCGCTACCTGCGCGACATGCTCCCGGACGTGGACCTGGAAGGCCCCCGCGACGACCGCCGGAAGCCCGCGGCCGCAGACGACGACTGAGTTCACCGGTCGCCGCGCCCGGTGTATCGATTCGCCCGTCACCGAACGGCCTTCTCGATCCGTTCGACGAGCGTCTCGTACTGTTTCGGACCGACCTCTTTCTCGACGTAGTCGGTCACGTCGTCGAGGATCGCCTTCTTCGCTACCGCCTCGCTGCCCCGCCCGGTGTACAGGATAAAGGGGAGCGTCGGATGGCGGTCCCGGACGGCGCTGAGGAACTCGATGCCGTCCATCTCCGGCATCTTGTAGTCGCTGACGATACAGTCGATCCGCGCCGCGCGACGCGGGTCGGAGAGCCGTTCGAGCGCCGCAAGCGGGCTCTCGGCCTCGGTTATCGAGAGCCGGTCGGACTGTTCGCTCAGGAAGACGCGGGTCATCTCGCGGCTCTGCCCGTCGTCGTCGACGAGCAGCACCTCGATGGCACCGCTCCCGTCCGACACCGACCCGAGCGCGTCGACCGCGAGCAGGTCGGCGCGGAGGTACCGCCCGAAGAGGTTCAACAGGCGGAACGACGGGAACCGAACGCTGAGCCGCTCCGCCCGGTCCGCCGCGCTCAGGTACAGGACGACCGCCGGCGCGTCGGTTCCCGAGAGGCTGAACCGGGCAACGTCGTCCCGGTGAACCGTGATCTTGTCGCCGCCGTCCGTCGGTTCGAACCGTATCTCCGTGGCCGAGACGGCGAGCCGGCAGGGCCGCCTGTCGTCGGTCTGGTCGTCCGCGCGCCGGTGGGCGACGGACACCGCCGCGTCGACGAGCAGCTGCCGGAAGAGCAGGCGCTGGAACTTCACGAGCGTCGCGGCGTCGGCCTGCACGGCGAGCGTCTCGCGCCGACCGCCGCTGTCGAACGCGAGCGTGACGGTCTCAGTCGAGTCGGCGGCGGCGGCCATCGAGACGTCCCGCACGATGTCGAAGACCTCGTCGACGTCGATCCGGCGCGTCACCTCTCCGGACCGGACGCGGATCTGCGCGGGCGTCATCGCGATGCGCCCGCGGCTCGGCGCGCCGCTCGTCGATCGACTGAACTCGACGACGGCACCGAACTCGGCGATGATCGAATCGGTCAACACTCAATAATTGACAGAATAGATAATAAGCGTACTGCTGCGACCGGTTTTCGGCTCACCCGGACGCCCTCCGCCTCAGAACTTCTCTAACAGCGCCTCGTAGAAGTCGCTGTCGCGGTCGCCGGCGAGTTTCTCGACGATGAGCTCCGGCGTCGACCGCGCGAGGTGCCCCTTTCGCGGCGAGCGGTTCACCTTGAGTTCGCCGTCGACGAGCCCGGCCGCCTCGATGCCGTCGACGGCGACCGCGAAGTCGGCGGCGTCGCGGATCTCCCGCGCGAGGTGCGAGACGAAGACGGCGGTGGCGTCCTGTTCGTCGAGCGCTTCGAGGATGCCCGCGATGATCTTCGCGGAGGCGCCCGGCTCCGTGATCGATTCGAGCTCGTCGACCAACACGAGCCGCCCGTCCGCGCCCTCGACGAGGTCGCCGAAGTCCCGGAGCGTCGCCTCGAACGCGCCCGCGTCGAGGGTGCCCTGCGATTTCGCGTAGTAGTGGACCTCTTCGAACCGCTCGACGGTCGCCGACTTCGCGGGAACGGGCATCCCCATCTGCGCTAAGACGACCACGAGCGCGACCAGGTCGAGCGTCGAGGTCTTGCCGCCGGAGTTGACCCCGGAGAGGAGCGTCGCGCCCGACACGCCGTAGTCGATCGGTTCGGCCTCGCTGAAGTCGACGTCGAGGAGCGGGGAGCGCCCGCCCTCGATCCGGAACCCCCCGCCGTCCGACTCCGGCCCGACCACGTCGGGCAGCACGCAGTCGAAGTCGCGGGCGAACCGCGCGATGGCGAGCTCCACGTCGAGTTCGAGGGCGTCCCGCACCAACACCTCGACCGGCTCTCTGAGCGCGCCGAGGTCGGTCGCGAGCTCCGCTTTCAGGCGGGCGGCCCGCCGGTCGCGCGCCGCCGAAAGCTCCGTGCGGAGCCGCGACACCGCGGTCTCGTCGTGTTCGACCGGGAACGAGGGGTCGTCGCCGAAGACCCGCGCGGCCAGCTCCGCTTCGTCCGGTTCGAGCCGGAGCGCGTCGACCAGGTGTTCGCGGGCGCGCTCGATGGCGGCGTCGTACTCGTCCGCGAGCTCCCGGTCGAGCAGCGAGTCGACCCGCGCGCCCTGCTCGACGAGGGAAAGGAAGTCGGTCCCCTCGATGGTCACGTCGCGCTCGCGGATCGCCTCGCGCAGCCGGTCGTCGGCGACGGACTCCGCGGTCGACACCGCGGCGTCCAAGTCGTCGACGGCGGCCGTCAGCCGTTCGAGTTCCGCGTCGCCGACGATCGTCCCGTCGTCGTCGAGCCGGTCGAGCGCGCCTCGGAGCGCGTCGAGGTCGGCGGCCGGGGCGAGGTCCGCCGCCTCGTGGACCGCCGCCGCCGCCGCCAGCCGCTCGCGGTTCGCGGCGAAAAAGGCGAGCAGGCGCTCGGGGACGGTCTCGGCCGGGTTCGCTACCGCGTCCGGCCGGACGTGCACGTCGCCGTCCACGTCGAGCCCGGCGAACGACTCGTCTAAGACGATCACGGTCGCGTACGACCGCGCCAGCTCGGAGACGTCGCGGGCGTCGTCGACGGTCTCGACCGACAGCTCCGGCACCGCGGACTCCGCGCGGGCGAGCGTCTCGGCGTCGGCCGTCGCGAGACAGCGGTCGCGGACCCGAACCGTCGGCGGGTCGACGAGGGGTTCGACCCCGGCGAGCGCCTCCCGGACCGCGGGAGCGGGCTCGCGCTCGACCGCCGACTCGACGAACGCCTGCGCCTCCTCGATCCGCGAGGCCGCCGCACTCGGGTAGAACGTCTCCAGCCGCTTCGCGGCGTAGTCGGTGACGGTGCGCTCGCGCAGGAGATCGATCGCCGAGCGGTACACCTCGCGGGCGCGGTCGGTCGCCAACACCCGCCCGTCGTCGCCGTGTCGCCGTCGGATCGCGCCGCGGGCGATGCGGGCGGCCCGCGCCTCGTTCACGCCCGGCGCGCGAGCGATCGCCGCTACGTCGCCGGATTCGACGGTCGCCACCGGGTCGTCGAGCTCGCGGAGCGACGCGGCCGTCTTCGCGCCGACGCCGGGGATCGCCTCTAACTCCATTCACTCGCGGGTATCGCGGCTACGCGCAAAAGGATAGGGGGTCGAAGGCGCCCCGAGATCCCGAACGGCCGCGGCCGACGCGCTTTTTCGCGCCGCCCACGAACCCGGTGGCATGAGTCAGCACCCCCTCGCCGCCGCCGACAGCGACCTCGCTCCGGAGACGGCGGCGAAAGCGGCGACCGCCCGCGACGCGCTCGCCGAGCGCGACGCCGTCCTCGTCGCGTTCTCGGGCGGCGTGGACTCCGCGGTCGTCGCGGCGCTCGCGTCCGACGCGCTCGGCGACGACGCGGTCGCCTGTACGGCCCGGAGCGAGACGCTGCCGGCCGCGGAACTCGACGACGCGAAGCGGGTCGCCGACGAGATCGGGATCTCCCACGAGGTGGTCACCTTCTCAGAACTCGACGACCCGAACTTCGTCGCCAACGACGGCGAGCGCTGTTACCACTGCCGCACGATGCGGCTCGGTCGGATGTACGAGACGGCCACGGATCTGGGCATCGAGACGGTCTGTGACGGGACGAACGCCGACGATCCGGGCGAGGGCCACCGGCCCGGCCTCCGCGCGGTCGAGGAACTGGACGTGGTCTCGCCGCTCTTGGAGGCGGGACTCACGAAAGACGAGGTTCGCGCCGTCGCCGACGCGTACGGGCTGTCGGTCGCGGATAAACCCTCGATGGCGTGTCTCTCCTCTCGAATTCCGACCGGGCTGGAGGTGACGAAGGCGCGGCTGACGCGCGTCGAGAAGGCCGAGCGCGTGCTCCGCGAGTGGGGGTTCGAGGGGTTCCGCGTCCGCGACCACGACGGGCTCGCCCGCGTCGAGATCGCCCCCGACGAACTGGAGCGCGCGCTCGACCCGGCCTTCGCCGACGCGGTCCACGAACACCTCACCGACGTGGGGTTCGACTACGTGACCCTCGACATGGCCGGCTACCGCACCGGCAGCGTGAGCCCGGACGGCGAGAGTGAGAGCGAGAGCGACGCGGAGGCCGAGGGCGACGACGCCCACGCCGCGTCCGACGACCCCGCCCCCGACCTCGGCCGCCGGTACCCGCGCTGAGCCGGCCGCGGTCGCCGGGCGCCCCTCGCGTCGCGCCCGTCATCCCCCGTTATCACCGGAGAGAACCTGACGCGAACGCTTATCACCGCTGTTGGGAAATCGACACCTATGAGCGAGGCGCAGACGCTTGCGGTCATCGCTGGCGGCGTGGGCGGGTCTGTCGGCGCGTTCGTCGGCGTCTCCATCGGCGGCGACGCGTTCGGCGTGACCCTGACGACGCTCGTCGTCGCCACCCTCGTCGGCGTTGCGGTGATCGGGAGCGCGATCATCGCCGGCGACGTGGAGTTCTTCGCGAACGCCGACGGCGAGTGAGGCGGTCACGGCGGGTCACCGACGCCCGGTCCAGTGGCTACGTAACGCCGATTCAGTGACTACTCACTGCCGGTCAGAACACGCCGGGGCCGCCGTCGGACTGCTGTCGCCGCCCGGTGATGATACTCGGCGTGCCGCCCGTCTGGATGATGTTGAACGCGGTCATCAGGTCCGACCGCGAGATGAGCCCGACCAACTGCTCCTGCCGGTCGACCACCGGGAGCCGCCCGACGCCGTGTTCCTGCATCGTCTGTAGCGCGGTCATCGCGTCGGTCTCGGGGCCGACGCCGACCAACTGCGTCTCCATCACGTCGCTCACCTGGTAGGCGTCGCGCTCGACCTCTCTTATCGAGCGGGCGTCGGCCAGCGTCACCATTCCGACGAGGCTGTCGCCGTGGATCACGGGATAACCGGTGTGACGCTCCTCGAACATCCGGTTCATCAGCGTCGCCACCGAGGTGTCTTCGGTGACGGTGTGGAGTTCCTCGCGGGGGGTCATCACGTCGGCGACGGTCACGTCCTCGAAGGCCGCTCTGAGCGTCGTCTGCTGGGCCTCGCCCGAGGCGGCGATGTACACGAAGAAGGCCAACACGATCAACAGCAGTTGGAACGTGAACACGCCGAGAAGCCCCATGAAGAAGGCGAACACCTTCCCGACCGCCGCGGCGCGCTGGGTCGCCTGCGCGTGCGGCTGGTTCCGCGCGAGGATCGCTCGGAGGACGCGCCCGCCGTCCATCGGGAACGCGGGCAGCATGTTGAACACCGCGAGGACGACGTTTAAAAGCGCCAGGTAGCCGAAGACGAACAGCACGGCGTTCGCGCCGCTCGGCGCGAGCTGGAACACCACGTAACAGACGCCGCCGACCCCGACGCTGACGAGCGGGCCGGCGATCGCGATCCAGAACTCGTGTCGCCAGTCTTCGGGGAACTCGGCGAAGCTCGCGATCCCGCCGAGCAGCCACAGCGTAATCGATTCGATCTCGTAGCCGTACCGCATGGCGACGATCGAGTGGCCGAACTCGTGGAGGAGGACGCCGCCGAACAGCCCGAGGGCGGCCGCCAACCCGAGCGTCCACGGGGTGATGCCCGCGCCGACCGCGGCGGGGTCGATGCCGGCGCCGAACGCGTCGTTCATCACCCCGGCGATCATGCCGACCTGCGAGCCGATGAGATAGGCGAAAAGCGGCAGTACGATCAGAAACGTCCAGTTGAGCCTGATCGGGATTCCCAGCGCCGTCCCGATCTTGATTCCACGCATAGCCGCGAGTTAGACGGGTGGCCGGTTAAACATCCGGGGGGAGACGATGCGGCGACTCGCCGCCGGCGTTTATAAGTTCCCGACGGCCGATCGGCCGGTATGCGCGACACCACCGACGACGCGGCGGCCCCGACGCCCGTCGTGAGACGCGGCGACGACGTCGACTACGCGGCGGTCGAGGCCGCCGCCGGGCTCACGAAGGGCGTCCTGCTCGACGAGTCCGACGGCGCCCCGAACTTCGCGATGCGCCGCTTCGAACTCGCGGCCGGCGCCGACGTCCCGCGACACACGAACGCGGTCGAACACGAGCAGTACGTCCTCGCCGGCGAGTACGTCGTCGGCATCGGCGAGACGGAACACGTCGTCCAGCCCGGCGACGCGCTCCTCATCCCCGCCGGCGTCGAACACTGGTACCGGAACGAGGGCGACGAGGCCGGCGCGTTCATCTGTGCGGTGCCGAACGGCGACGACGATATCGAACTCGTCGAGTAGCCGGCTCGCCCGGCGTCACTCGATGGTGCCGACCCGGTCCGCGACGTAGCCGAACTGGTCGCGATAGCCGTACGGCGAGAGCAGGACGGGGTAGAACGACTCGTCCGCGCGAAGCTGTTCGTCGCCGGCGGCGGCGAAGGCCTCGCCGGCCTCGACGCGCTCGAAGTTGCGGGCGAACACCTCGTACGCCTCGGCGTCCGGCTTGGGGATCCGGTCGCGGAGCCGGAACACCTCGACCGCCTCGCGTCCCCCGGCGTCGACGACGCCCTCTGCACCCGGCGCCGGCAGGACGCCGGTCGCCGCCAGAAACGCCCGCGAGAGCCAGTAGGCGTTGTCCGCGGCGCCTTCTGACCCCTGCAGGCCCGCCTCCACTTCGAGGGTGTGCGGGTGTTCGATGAGCCGGCCCTCGGTGAACGCGTCGGTCTGGATCACGGTGTCGACCGGGAGGTGCGGGGCGACCGCGCGGGCGACCTCGTCCATGGAATCGACGACGGCGAACGGCTCGGCGTACGACTGCGTCGAGTGAATCGCCAGCGTCGAACAGCCGGCGAGCGCGTCGAGCAGGTCGGCGGCGAGCCGCTCCTCGTGGGCCGCCGCGTCCGGGTCGCCGGGGAACGCCCGGTTGAGGTCGGCGTCGAGGTAGCGAACGCCGGCGTCGAGCGCCGCCTCGTTGGCCACGATCAGCCGCACCGGGCGCTCGACGTCGGGGTCGGCATCGAGGAGGCGTCGGACCGCACGCGCGCCGCAGGGCTCGTCGCCGTGGATCCCGCCGACGACCGCGACCTCCGGCTCCCCGCTGCCCAGGTCGTATACGTCCATACCACCGACACGGGCCGCGCTGATAAGTCGTGATCGGATCGCCGGCGCGGGCGCGCTCCGGACTCGACTCCGCCGCCGCGAGTCAGTGACCTTCGTCGATCCGCTCCGCGTACTCGTAATCCGCCGGGTACGCCTCCGGGCGAGCGTCGTCGATGGGAATCTTCCACCCGTCGATCGCGGCCGGGTCCTCGCAGGCGGCTCGGAGCGTCTCGCGGACCTCCTCGAGGTCGACCCCGTAGAAGTCGTCTGGGAGCCCGCGGAGGTACGCCAGCGCGGTCTCGAACAGCGACCGCATCCCGTCGTCGTTCCCGAAGTCGACGTGTTTGTACGCGCCCGCCGCGACCTGTACCATCCCGTGGAGGAACGCGCTCTCCGGGGTGCCGCTGCCGTAGTTGTACCACTCGTCTTCGAAACAGTCGTGCGACTCGTGGTACTCGCCGGCGTTGAACAGCCGAACCCCGTGTTCCGTCGCCCGCCGGAGCGTGGCGTGTTCCCAGTATCCGCCGGCGAGCCGCGCGTCGTCGGCCGCCGACGCGCCGTCCGCCGCGTGCCACCCGGTCGGGTTCCCGAGCGGCGGGGCGACGCCGGGATCGCGGGTGTGATCGTCCATGCGCCTGTAACTGTCGGCGACGGTGCTAACACTTTCGTGCGGCGTCGGCCGGGCGACCCCTCCGACACCCCTCGCCGATCGCACGCGCATGGAATTCGCACAGCGTTCATCAGTCTCGGGCGCGAATTACCGGTATGTTCGACAGCGACGAGATGCCCTGTCGCAACGTCGACGACGGGTCGAAACGCAAGGCCGGCGCGCTCCTCGCGATCGGACAGGGGCTCCTCACCGCGCTCCTGCCGGGGCTCAGCGTGCGCCTCACGCGGAAACTGCTGAGCAAGAACTTCGAGAACGCCGAGGCGCTCGAAGCGAAACCGGCGTACCGCCGACAGCTTCGCGCGCTCGGAATCGGTGCGGCCGCGGCCGGGATCGCCGGCTACGCGATGGAGGTCGCCAGCGAGAACGCGGCGGCCGAGGCGGCGGCCGCAGACGACGCCGACGAACCGGACGCAGACGCCGCGGCCGCGTAACCGCCGACGCGTCGGTCGCCGGAATCGAACCCTTCTTTCCCCCGCCGGGCATCGAATCGCTCGATGGACGCCGGCCTCCCTGCCGCGATCGGTGCTGCGCTCGTCTGGGGGACCTACATCTTCGTGCTGAAGCGCTCGTTCTCCGGCTACCCGCCGGCCGGGCTGACGGTGCTCCTCAACGCCGCCGCGCTCGCGTGGTTCCTCCCCGTCACCGCCGCGACGATCGACTTCGCTCCCGCCGGGTCCGGCTCCGGACCCGCCGGCGTCGCTACCGGAATCGTCCGAGCCGTGGCGACCGTCGACCCCGCCGCCGTCGGGGTCGTCGCCCTGACCGCGTCGGCGACCGCGGCCGCGTTCGTGCTGTTCCTCAAAGCGATCGAGGGGGGTGACGTCTCGTACGTGACGCCGATCAACAAGGTGATCCCGATGTTCGTGCTCCCGCTCGAGGTCCTGCTGCTCGGCGAGGTGCTCGCGCCGATACAGGTCGCGGGCGTCGTCGTCGCCACCGCCGCCGTGTACGTCGCGAACTACGAGCCGGGGAGCCTGCTCGCGCCGCTGTACGGCGCCGTCCGCTCCCGGCCTGCCCAGCTCGCGCTGTTGAGCGCGGCGTGTTACGCCGTCGGCGACCTCGGCAAGCGGGTGGCGCTCCAGGAGCTCGCGATCCCCGGCACCCTGTGGGTGCCCCTGCTGCTCGCGGGCGCCGGCCTCATCCTGCTGCCCGCCGCCGTTCGGAACCCGGCGAGCGTGACGCGCGGCGACCTCCCGAAGTTCCTCGCCGCGGGCGGGCTGGTCGCGCTCGGCGAGTACCTGACGACGGTCGCGTTCGCGGCGCTGCCGGCGAGCGTCGCCTCGCCCGTGATCAACACGCAGGCCATCGTCGCCGTCGTCCTCGGCGGGATCATCCTCGGTGAGCGCTACTTCCGGATCCGGCTCGTGGCCGCCCTCCTCGCGGTCGTCGGCGTGACGATGATCGCCTTATAAGATCGGAGCGGATCGTCGGCGGCTGTCCGTCCCCGTCCCGATCTGACCCGCAAAACACGTCGCGATAGGGGTCGAAGGTGACGTATGGCCCGTGACGACGCCGTCCCGACGTACGCCGAGTCGATCGTCGCTGCCCTCGGCGACGGTGCGTACGTCCTCGATACGGACCGGAACCGCGTGTTCGTCAACGACCGGCTCCGGGAGGTGACGGGATTCGACGAGGCGGTCCTCCACGGCAAACACCCGGAGCGGATCGTCGCCGAGGGACACTGGGACGAGGCGGCGGGCGACCGCTTTCGCGCCGCCACAGAGCGCGTCCTCGCCGGCGAGTCCGACGACGAGCGCGTCCAGTTGACGACGCGGCTCGCCGACGGATCGACGATCACGACCGAGACGCGGCTCACGCCGTTGACCACCGACGGGGTGAGAGACGGCAACGGGAAGGGAGCCGACGACGGGAACGACGCCGCGCCCGGCGAGATCTGCGGCGTCATCGGCGTGATCCGCGACGTGACGGACCGCGTCGAGCGCGAACGCGAGCTGTCGCGGCTCAACGAGCGGCTGGAACGCCTCGCCGCGTTCCTCTCTCACGACCTGAAGAACCCGCTCTCCGTCGCCCGCGGGTACGTGGAACTGACTCGCGACACCGGAGACGTGGACCGACTCGACCCCGCGGACGAGGCGCTCGAACGAATGGAGGCGCTGATAGACGAGGCGCTCGTGCTGGTCCGTGACCCGTCGGCGATCGACGTCACCCTCGAACCGGTCGACCTCGACGCGCTCGCGACGAACTGTTGGGAGTCGGGCGACGCCGGGACGCCGCCCGCGGACGGGACGCTCGTCGTCGAGGACGCCGGGCCGGTCACCGCGGACCGCGCCCTGCTTCGGCGAGCGATCGGGAACCTGCTTAAAAACGCGTTCGACCACGCGGGCGACGCGCCGACGATTCGGGTCGGCGTCGACGACCGCGGGCTGTACGTCGCCGACGACGGGCCGGGGATCGCCGCCGCCGACTTGGACGAAATCACCGAGTTCGGCGTCTCGAAGGACGGCGGCACGGGAATCGGGCTCGCTATCGTCGACCGGGTCGCGGCCGCTCACGGCTGGGAACTCGTGGTCGGCGAGTCCGACGCAGGGGGGTTCCGGGCGACGTTGGCCGGTGCGGAATCGACGACGTAAAGTCGCGGGGTGGCGAACTCCTGTCCGCGTGCGAGGGTAGCCAAGCCCGGAAACGGCGGCGGATTCAAGCTCCGCTCCTGTAGAGGTCCGTGGGTTCAAATCCCTCCCCTCGCATGAGCGCGTCCACAACGCGCGAATGCACAAGAGAGGAGGATTCGAATCAGGGAGCGCCTCTGGCGCGACCGTGGTTCAAATCCCTCCCCTCGCATCGCCGGGGTCCACCCCCCGTGATGCGGAAGACGCTCTCGGAGCGCTCTTCCCTCGCAAAACTTCACTCGAACGCGCCTAGCGGCTGCTACGTATAAATGGACTCCCGGTAGCGCGTGTCGACGAGCGCCCGTCGAGAGCGAGTCGCACGCACGGGGAGACGCGGCGAGCGCTCGGAGAACGCGAACCGCGAGGCCGAGGCGGTGCGAGGAGCCGAGACAATGCCGAAGCGATCCCGGAGTCATCTCGACCGCGTCCCCCGTCAAAACGTCACGAACGTCCACCTGAAACGGCGGGTCCGAAACGGTTTTGGAGGCCCCTGACGGACGGTCGATATGCCAACGGATCCCGACACCGGGTACGACCCCTCGCTGGGTCGGAAGTTCGTGTTCGTCACGGGCGGGGTGATGTCCGGGCTGGGCAAGGGCATCACCGCCGCCAGCACCGGTCGCCTCCTCGCGAACGCGGGCTTCGACGTCACCGCGGTCAAGGTCGACCCCTATCTCAACGTCGACGCTGGGACGATGAACCCGTACGAACACGGCGAGGTGTACGTCCTCAAAGACGGCGGCGAGGTCGACCTCGATTTGGGCAACTACGAGCGGTTCCTCGGCACCGACATGACGTTCGACCACAACGTCACCACGGGGAAGACATACCAGCACGTCATCGAGCGCGAGCGCGCCGGCGACTATCTCGGCAAGACCGTCCAGATCATCCCGCACATCACCGACGACATCAAGCGGCGCATCCGGGAGGCCGCCGAGGGGTCGGACGTCTGTCTCATCGAAATCGGCGGGACGGTCGGCGACATCGAGTCGATGCCGTTCCTCGAAGCGCTCCGCCAGTTCGCCCACGAGGAGGACGACGAGGACATCCTCTTTACGCACGTCACCTTGGTCCCCTACTCGAAGAACGGCGAGCAGAAGACGAAGCCCACCCAACACTCGGTGAAGGAGCTGCGCTCTATCGGGCTCCAGCCGGACATCCTGGTCGGTCGCTCTGAAGATCGGCTCGACCCCGAGACGAAAGAGAAGATCGCCCTCTTCTGTGACGTGCCCACGGACGCCGTCTTCTCGAACCCCGACGTCGAGGACATCTACCACGTCCCGCTGATGGTCGAAGACGAGGGGTTAGACGAGTACGTGATGGAGCGGCTCGGGCTCGCGAGCGAGGCGCTCCCGAAGGCCGAGCGCTCGACGGAGTGGCGCGAACTGGTCACCCGCGACCGCGACCGCGAAATCGACGTGGCGCTCGTGGGCAAGTACGCCCTCGAAGACGCGTACATGTCCATCCACGAGGCGCTGAAACACGCCGGGATCCAGACCGAGACCGAAGTGAACGTGCTGTGGGTCGACGCCGACGAGACCCGCGCCGAACACGAGGAGCGCCTCGCCGGCGCGGACGCCGTCGTCGTCCCCGGCGGGTTCGGCTCCCGCGGCACCGACGGGAAGATCGAGGCGATCCGGTACGCCCGCGAGAACGACGTGCCCTTCCTCGGGCTCTGTCTCGGCTTCCAGATGGCCGTCGTCGAACACGCACGCAACGTCTTGGGACTGGAGGGCGCCCACTCCGCCGAGATCGACCCCGACACCCCCTACCCGGTCATCGACCTGCTCCCCGACCAGTACGAGACGGAAGATATGGGCGGGACGATGCGGCTCGGCGCCCACGAGACGGACATCGAACCCGACACGCTCGCGGCGCGGGTGTACGACGCCGACGCCTGCACCGAGCGACACCGCCACCGCTACGAGGTGAACCCCGAGTACATCGACGACTTGGAGGCGGACGGGTTGACCTTCTCCGGGAAGGCCGACAACCGGATGGAGATCCTCGAACGCGAGAGCCACCCGTTCTTCTTCGGGACGCAGGCACACCCCGAGTTCCGGTCGCGGCCGGATCGCGCGAGTCCGCCGTTCGTCGCCCTCGTCGAGGCGGCGCTGGGATCGACGGACACAACCGAGCGGAACGCAGATGTGAGGCTATAGATGGTCGAGACGGACGAATTCATCGCGGAGGCGAAAGCGGAGATACAGGAGGCGATCGGCGACGCGAACGCCGTCATCGCCTTATCGGGCGGGGTCGACTCCTCGGTCGCGGCGACGCTCGCGTACGAGGCGGTCGGCGACCAGCTCACTCCGGTCTACGTGGACACGGGACTGATGCGGAAAGGGGAGACGGCGGAGATCCGCGAGACGTTCGACTTCATGGAGTCGCTGCGAGTCATCGAAGCACAGGACCGTTTCTTCGACCGGCTCGCGGGCGTCACCGACCCCGAGGAGAAGCGCCACGTCATCGGCGAGGGGTTCATCGACGAGTTCGAGACGGTCGCGCGCGACGTCGGCGCCGACTTCCTCGTGCAGGGGACGATCTACCCCGACCGCATCGAGTCCGAGGGGAACATCAAATCACATCACAACGTCGGCGGACTCCCCGACGTCGTCGACTTCGAGGGGATCGTCGAACCCGTCCGGGACCTATATAAAGACGAGGTGCGCGAGGTCGCTCGCGCCCTCGGCTTAGAAGAGATCATCTCCGAGCGGATGCCGTTCCCCGGCCCCGGTCTCGCCGTCCGCATCGTCGGCGAGGTGACCCCCGAGAAGGCCGATGTCGCCCGCGAGGCGACCCACGTCGTCGAGGAGGAACTAGAGGAGTACGACCCGTGGCAGGCGTTCGCCGCGGTCCTCGGGAAGGCGACCGGCGTGAAAGGCGACAACCGCGTCCACGGTTGGGTCGTCGCCGTGCGCTCGGTCGAGAGCCGCGACGGGATGACCGCGCGGGCACAGGAGCTCGACTGGAGCACGCTCCAGCGCATCCAGAGCCGGATCACCGGCGAAAACGAGAACGTCGCCCGCGTCGTCTACGACGTGACCCACAAACCGCCCGCGACGATCGAGTACGAGTGATGGCGGACCGCTCTGCTCGCGCTGACGGCGGTCACACTGAGGAGCGGCTCGCGCTCGTCGCGGGACCGGACGAACACGGCCTCGGCGAGGAACTCGCCGCGCTCGGCGTCGAGATACGCCGAATCGAGGGGCTCGTCACCGCCGACACGCTCGCCGAGGCGGGCATCGACGAGGCGACGTACCTCGTCCTCACGGACGTCGACGAGGCGACCGGGATCCCGGTCGCGAAGGAGGCGAACCCGGCCGTCCTCGCGGTGACGTACGCGGACCGGTCGCTGCCGGAGTTCGTCGCCGGCGTCGCCGACCTCGCTATCGACCCGGCGCTGATGGGAGCCGAGACGGTCGCAGAAGAGTTGGTTGCTGACGGCGCCGAGCGGACAGAGTAGCGGCGTCGACGGGACGAGTTTTTTTAAGCGGTCTCCATCTCGCGTTCGAGCTCTTGGAGCCGGTCGATCCGCTTTTTCGTCGAGGGGTGCGTCGAGGCGATTCGCCCGACGAACCCCGACTTGATCGGGATGATGAAAAAGGCGTTCATCTCGGCTTCCTCGCGCAGGTCCTCTTTGGGGACCCGATCCATCCGCCCGTCGATCGTCCTGAGCGCGGACGCGAGCGCGCCGGGTTTCCCCGTGATGAGCGCTGCGCCGCGGTCGGCGGAGTACTCGCGGTACCGCGAGAGCGCCCGGATCAGCAGGAACGAGACGATCCAGACGAGTATCGACACGACGATCGCGACGATGACCGGCGCGCCCTGACGGTTGTCGCCGCTGAACAGCCAGCCCCACCGAACGATGAAGAAGGCGATAGTGGAGAGGAACGAGGCGATGGTCATCACCATCACGTCGCGGTTCTTGACGTGGGCGAGCTCGTGGGCGAGCACGCCGTCGAGTTCGTCGTCGTCCAGCGCCCGAAGCAGCCCGGTGGTGACGGCGACGGTCGCGTTCTTCTTGTTCCGGCCGGTCGCGAACGCGTTCGGCACCTGCGTGTCCGCGACGGCGACGGCGGGTTTCGGCAGGTCGGCCTGCTGGCTCAGCCGCTCGATCCGCCGGTGGAGGTCGGGGTGCTCCTCGGGGCTCACCTCGCGGGCGCCCATGCTCCGGAGGGCGAGTTTATCGCTGAAGAAGTACTGGGCGATCGAGAACCCGCCGAGCATGATCAGCGGGAAGAGGAAGTCGCCGAAGTACACGGTCAGCACGCCGACGAACACGACGTAGAGGGCAAAGAGGAGGAACATCGTGAACGCCATCCGTCCACGCAGTCCCCAGTCGGTCTTCCATTCCATACCCGTAAATTACTCCTCGGCGCGGTAAAGCCTGCCGGACCCCCGAACGCCCCCGGAGTCGCCCGACGGCGACGGCAGCGCTTTTCACTCGGCCCGGTCACGCCCACCCATGGAGACTGTCCTCGTCACCGGCGGTCGCGGCGCCTCCGGGCGCTGGGTCGTCGACCGGCTCGCGGGCGACTACGAGGTCGTCGTCGTCGACTACGACCACCCCGGCTCGGACGCCGACCCGGCCCCGCACGTCTCGTTCCGCGCGGCCGACCTCGCCGACCGCGGCGAGGCGCTCGACGTCGTCCACGCGGTCGACCCCGACGCGGTCGTTCACTGGGCGGCGATCCCCGTGGCCGGCACCCACCCCGACGGGCGCGTGTTCGAGACGAACGTCCACGCCGCGAAGAACGTCCTCGACGCTGCCGGACGCGCTGACGCCC
>Ga0209945_1000014_pt1 | contig 60219 bp, 56 predicted proteins | sample SalPonR2_A_D2_MG_FD_185703 | JGI IMG/M metagenome (GOLD analysis project Ga0209945, IMG submission 185703) | Salt pond soil microbial communities from South San Francisco under conditions of wetland restoration - Salt Pond MetaG R2_A_D2_MG... ...
GCGCGTCTGGAATCGCGCCGACGGCAAAGCCGGGAACAGTTGCGGTCACGAGAAGAACGGCGATGATGAGGGCTGCGCCGCGAATACGGGCCATTGAGTGGTCCCAATTGAGGGCTGGACGACTATTAGTCCTTCCCGTACACTCCGATTCGGATGTTCTAGAGTTATATTCGACAGCAGAGCGGCTTCGATAGACGTTGTCGGGCTTACAGAGAGTCGCGGCTACTCGCGGACTACTCAATTTGCTATTGCGGTATGTAGTTTATACCTCTCCGCGCCGGGCGTATTTTGGTCGCGGAGACCGTCCGATCGGACAATGCAGGAGTACGAGCGCGAGATACTGCTCGAACGAATCGGGCGCGAGAGCGCCACCGTCGGCGCGTCCATCCCCGACCGGATCGACGTGCAGGGCGAGGAGGTCGATCTTCAGGAGTTCGTCTTCGAAATCAAGCGCCGGGACACGATTCCGGACGGCGAGCGCGAGCGCGTCGAGCGCGCAAAGAAGAACCTCCGGCGGGAGCGACTCCAGCGCAAACAGCGCATCGAGGGCGAGACGGACGAAGAACTCGCGTTCACCGAGGGCGAGCAGTTGGCCGAGGACATCGTCGGTATCGACCGCGCGCTCGCGGCGCTCGAATCGCTCCGGCCGACAGATATCGAGGGCGAGCGCGAACGGCAGGAGACGGCAGACACCAAACGCTGGCTGAATTTCCTGAAGCAGGCGCTGGGCCACGAAGACAGCTCCCAGTTGGGTGGACGGTGAGCCGAAACGCCGCCGTCGCCGACCGGCTCGACGAGATGGCAGACCGGCTCGAGGCGACGGGCGTCGAGTACAAGCCTCGAGCCTACCGACAGGCGGCCGACAACATCCGCGGCCACACCGTCGCCATCGAGACTCTCGCACAAGAGGGTGTCGAGAGCGTCAAACAGATCGACCGGGTCGGCGACGCCATCGCCCAGAAGGTCATCGAGTATATCGACACCGGAGACATCGAGGAGCTAACGGAACTGCGCGAGGAGCTACCGATTGATATCGAGGCCATCACCCGCGTCGAGGGCGTCGGACCGAAGACAGCCGCCGACCTCTACGAGGCACTCGGCGTCGAGGACTTAGACGACCTCGAAGCCGCCGCAGAGGCCGGCGAGATTCAGGCGGTGTCCGGCTTCGGCGCGACGACCGAGCAGAACATCCTTGACGGCATCCCCTTCGCCCGCGAAAGCCACCAGCGTGAACTGCTGGGCGATGCCCGACCGCTCGCCGACCGGCTGCTCGCGTCCCTTCGCGAACTCGACGCGGTCGAGGCGGCCGACACCGCTGGGTCGCTTCGCCGCTGGCGGCCGACCGTCGGTGATGTAGACGTGCTGGCGGCCAGCGACGACGGGACGCAGGTAATCGAGGCGTTCACCGACTTCGGCGGAGAGGTCATCGAAGCCGGCACCTCGAAGGCGAGTCTCCGCGTCGACGGCCTGCGCGTCGACCTCCGGGTCGTCGTCACCGAAGAGTGGGGCAGCGCGCTCCAGTATTTCACCGGCAGCCGCGACCACAATATCGTCGTTCGAAACCGTGCGCTCGATAGGGGCCTGAAAGTGAACGAGTACGGCGTCTTCGACGTATCGGAGGTCGACGATCCCGACGCCGGCCAGCGGGTCGGCGAACGCGTCGCCGGCGACACCGAGGTCTCGATGTACGAGGCGCTCGAGTTACCCCACATCCCACCCGAACTCCGCGAGGACAGAGGCGAAATCGACGCCGCAGCCAACGGCGAGCTCCCGACGCTCATCGAGGAGGGTGACCTCCGGGGCGACCTCCACCTCCACACCGACGCCTCCGACGGGCAGGCCTCCGTCGCCGGGATGATTCAGGGAGCAGCCGACCGCGGCTACGACTATCTCGCGATTACCGACCACGCGACCGGGCCGGGGATGGTCGGCGGCGTCGGCGTCGACGACGACGCCCTGCTCGACCTCGCGGAGACAGTCCGGGAAGCCGCGAGCGACGCCGACCTCCGCGTGTTCACGGGCGTCGAGGCGAACATCGGCGAGGACGGCTCCGTCAGCGTGGCCGACGACGTGCTCGCCGAACTTGACTGCGTGGTCGCCTCGCCCCACGCCGCGCTCGACGGTGATGGGACCGACCGCCTTGTCGCCGCCGTCGAACACCCGGAAGTGAACATCCTCGGCCATCCGACCGGTCGGCTGTTGAACCGTCGTGAAGGACTCGATTTCGACATGGAACGGATCGCCGAGGCGGCAGTTGTGAGCGATACCGCCCTCGAAATCAACGCGAATCCGAGCCGACTTGACCTCCGGGGCGGCTACGTGAAACAGGCAATCGAGGCCGGCGCGACCATCGTCGTCAACACCGATGCCCACCAGCCGTCGAGTCTGGAGCTCGCCCGCTTCGGCGTTCACACCGCCCGCCGCGGCTGGGCCGAGACCGACGACGTGCTCAACACGCGCGATGCTGACGGCGTCGCCGACTTCCTCGGACTGTGAGCGACCACGGCCCGTTCCTGCTCGACGTGATGTGTGGGAAGCTGGCGACGATGCTCCGATTTTGTGGCTACGATGCAGCCTACGCCCTCGACCGTGGGACACGGGACGACGACCGACTGCTCGACATCGCACGGAGGGAGGACCGAACGCTCCTCACGCGCGACGTCGAACTCGCACAGCGAGCCGGCGACCGGGGTCGGTGTCTCACCGAGCGCGACACCGACGACCAGTTGCGTGAACTCGCCGCGTACGGACTCGACATCTCACTCGACTCCGAGCCGCACTACTGTGGCGACTGTAACGGGCCGGTCGAGACCGTTCCCGACGACGACCCGACGCCGGAGTACGCGCCGTCGACCGAGGAGTTCGACATCTGGCGGTGTCGCGACTGCGGGCAGTACTTCTGGAAGGGATCACACTGGGAGTCGATGAAACAGCGACTCGCGGCGATCTAGTCGGCCGTCCACTCCGTGCAGGCGTCCATGTCGTCCATGACCTCCTCGTGGAGACCACAGTACGGCTGGAGACCGTCGTCGGTGCGGACGTATTTGAACTCGCTGCAGTTGCCACAGTACCGGTCGCCGACGGTCGACTCGCGGTCCGGCGTGGTGGAGAACTGGTCGACACCCGAATCCTGCGAGGGGCCGTCTACCTCCTGAATCGACTCGGTCGTCGCGCCGCCGTCGGAGCCGAGCACCTGTGCGCCGTTGGTGTCGGGGGTCGACCGTCGGCGCGACTGCGTCCTCGTCTCGGGAGCGTTGGTCTGTGTCTCGGCGTCGCCGTCGGGGGTTTCACCGAGCAGGCCGATACCGCCCAGCCCTTGTCGAAGGCGGTCGTTCGACACTTCCACGACGCGCGTCTTCCCCTCGCGGGTCACCTCCAGCTTGACGGTTCCACCAGGGTCGTTGCGCGCCTTGAAGTTCGCGACCGCGACGAAGAGGCTCCAGAACGTCGTGATGACGCCGACGAAGTAGACGGCCGTCACCGGCAGGGTGTAGTCGGGGGTCATCCCGAACCAGTTGCTCGGGTAGACGCTGACGAACGCGGCGACGCCGCCGACGGCCACCGCTGCACCGGCCCAACTGGCGATGCGAAGCCCGCGTGAGGCCCTCGGGAGCACGGTCATCGCACCGAGGAAAATCGCCGGAAGGCCGAGCCCGGCGAATACGCCCGAGAGCGTCCGCGTCGTCGTCACGTCGAAGCCTGCGACGCCGCCGCCACCGGAGGAGGTCCCGAACACGATGCCGACCACCGTGGCCACCGCGCCGGCGGCGAACAGCCCGAGTCCGGCGTAGAGCCGCTGTCGGCCCGGTCCGCTCGCCCCACCGTCGTACACGTCAGCGAGGCTTGTCATACCGTCAGTTTTGCAGCGACTACTAAAAAACTGTGTCAGACGCGTGGCATGCGACCGACTGCGTATGAAAAAGCCCTTTATAATCGGCCTCGGAGCCTACTGGATATGAAAGCAGTCGTCCTCGCCGGCGGATACGCCACCCGCCTCTGGCCTATCACCAGACACCGCCCGAAGATGCTCCTCCCAATCGGCAACACGACGGTCATCGACCGCGTGTTCGCCGAACTCGAACGCGACGACCGCATCGAGGAGGTGTTCGTCTCCACCAACGAGGCCTTCGCCGACGAGTTCGAGACGTATCTCGCGGAGGGCGACTTCGAGAAGCCCGTCCTCTCCGTCGAGGACACCACCGGCGAGTCGGAGAAGTTCGGCGTCGTCGGCGCGCTCGGTCAGCTCGTCGAGCGCGAGGGTATCGAAGACGACCTCGTCGTCATCGCCGGCGACAACCTCATCGGCTTCGACGTGTCCGAGTTCATCGACGCGTTCGAGTCACACGACGCCCCCACGCTCGCCGCCTACGATGTCGGTTCCCGCGACAAGGCGACCTCCTACGGCGTCATCGACGTGGAGGACGACCGCGTCGTCGACTTCGAGGAGAAGCCGGACGACCCGCCGAGTTCGCTCGTCTCGATTGCGTGTTACGCGTTCCCCGAAGAGAGCCTCCGATTCGAGGAGTATCTCGCCGACGGCAACAACCCCGACGAGCCGGGGTGGTTCATCCAGTGGCTCGTCGAACACGACGAGGTGTACGCGTTCCCGTTCGACGAGGCGTGGTTCGACATCGGGACGCCCGAGTCGTACCTCGCGGCCGTCGCGTGGGCACTCGACGGTGACTCGCTCGTCAGCGACGACGCCGTCGTCATCGACTCTGACATCGGCGAGAACGTCCACGTCATGGACGGGGCCCGCATCGTCGACTCCACGCTCTCGAACGCCGTCGTCTTCGAGAACGCCACCGTCCTCAACTGTGAGATTCACGACTCCATCATCGACGAGGAGACCAACGTCGAGGATATCGACCTCGCTGGCGCGCTCATCGGCGCACACTCACAGCTCGGCAACACGGAGTAGCACCTTTTTGCTGTTCGGGCTTCCTCGCGCGCCGGAGGCGCGCTGTGGGAGCCACTCACAGCAAAAATCTGCACCGCGAGACGCGGAGCGTCTCGCCTGCTGCTGAGAAACGCGGTGCGTTTCTCGCATCGCGGAAATCAGAGATTTCCGCAGACCTCGTTCGCTTCGCTCACGAGGACATCAAAAAGCCGCAGCCGAGCCTCCAGTCGGTCGGCTCGGAGAACCGTTCGCTCCGCTCACGGACACTCTCAGCTGTTACTGTTCAGCAAGCCACGCGTCCGTAATCTTGATGTGGCCTCTATCGGCTTCCCACACCGTCTCGTACTCCAGATCGATACGCCGGTCCATGTGTGGCCCGTCCACAACGAACGTCTCGAACTCGCCGCCCTCCCCAAGGATGTGGACGCCGTACTCCTCGTTGAGCGATTCGAGTTCGGCGATGGCGTCGTGGTCGAGAGCGCGACCGAGCCACGACTCGTCCAACCCGTAGGCCGCGACTTGGATGATGAGAATCTCGAAGCCGGCATCGAGCATCGCGTCCGCGAGGTCGCGGGGGTCTTTCTGCCACAGCGGCGCGAACAGTTCGGCGTTGAGGCGGTCACACATCGCCTGAATGCGTGAGGTCTGGTACTCGCTCTCGACTGCGCCGGCGGTGATACCACCGATACCACCCCACTCCCCGTGCAGCGTTTCGAGGGCACGCTCCAACGGCTCGAGTTCGGCGTCCCCCTGCTCACCGGAGTCGACGGCGCTGTCGGCCTCGAAATCCGACGGCTCTACCTCCAACAGTTCGATACCGACCGACTCGGCTGCGAGGCGGGCGAGATGCGTCGCCGGCGTGTGGTACATGTACGAATCCCCTTCCGGGTGGACGGTGACGAGTCGCTCGACCGGGTGGCCGGCTTCGAGTGCACGGTACAGCGCCCACGAGGAGTCTTTTCCGCCTGAAAACAGACTCACCCACGGTGTGTCGCTCATACTCGGAGACGGCGCGCTCGGGGTTTAGCACTCACGGACTGGACAGCTCCCCGACCGCCTCGCGGTCGGTGATATAGCTGACGACGAGGATACCACAGACGGAGACGGCGAGGCTGGCGGCGACGAACAGCGCCAGCCGCTCCAGCGTCGCGAGCGCAAAGGGGGCGACAGAAATCGGACCGAAGGAGAGCGCCGGCACCTGTGCCGGTCCGAGCACGCCACCGCGCTCGAGGAAGTAGCCCGCGAAGCCGCGGACGACGAGCCCGACCGCGACCACGCCGAAGGGGAGATTCAGGAGGGCAGACCGGACCGACTCGTCCTCGAGGAGTTCGTCGGCCAACCGACCGGCCGAGGCCGCCAGTGCGGCCGTCGCCAGCCACGGCACCGCGGTGTAGACGAACTCCATCACCGCGAGGAACGGGTCGTCCATCCCGGTCGCGGGGATCGCACCGACGAACGCCCCGATGAGTGTCAGTCCCGCCGCCACCACGTAGGTGACGAGCGACACCTGCCCGGAGTAGAACGCCTCGCGGACCTGACCGGGAAGCTCGTTCGCCAGCTCGTCCACGCCCAGTCCCTTGTACAGCAGGAACACGCCTAATGCGGCGACGACGATGGCAATGGCGAGCGTCACCGACTCGGCGAGCAGGAGGAGTATCGGGAACGCCAACAGCGTCGCACCCAGCGGTACGAGCACGGTCGAGCGAAGCTCCTCGTCGGCGAGGAACTGTTTGAGGACGTAGTAGGTCGATTCGATGTCGTGGCTCTGGCGCACGACGACCCGGTCGACGGCGTCGACGCGGAGCCGCGACTCCACGATGTGGACTAGTCGTTCGGCCTCGGCGCTCGCGACGACCACGACCGCCGAATCCGGATTCACGCGCTCGATGATGGTGTCGAGCCCGGCCGCGACGGCGCGGTCGGCACTCACCGCGTCACCGCCGCCCGACACGACCGCCACCTCTGCGTCTTCGTTCTCGTCGCGCAGGTCGCGAGTCACCTTCAGCGCCTCGAGCGTCGAGTTCACCCGGGAGTCGCCGGGGTCCTCGATGCCGATGTCGGTGACGAGCGCGCGCACGGCCTCCCAGCCGACGACCGGCTCGTCGGTCAGGCCAGCGCGATCGACACACACGACGAGAGTCGTCACGTTTTGTTGGATGTCACGTCAGGTGAAAAGTCTTCAGCCTACCGCCGGAGCCGGAACGCCGCGTCGCCGTCCACGCTGTCGGTTACTCCGCGACCGAACGCGTACGCCATCGACGCCGCCCCGCCTCGGACCGCCGACAGCGGTCCCCGCGACGGCTCGAACTCGCGGACCGTCACCTCGCCGAGGTCGGCTTCGAGCTGCTCTTTCACGTCGCGGCGCGTCCCCAACTCGTCGACCAGTCCCAGCTCGGCGGCCTCGCTCCCGAGATACACCTTCGCCTCCGTCGACCGGACGAACTCGGGGTCGAGGTCGCGGCCGTCTGCGACCACGTCGACGAACTCGTCGTAGTAGCCGTCGATGAGTCCCTGGAGGTACTCGCGTTCGTCTTTCTCTAGTTCCGTGAAGGGGACGCCGGCTTCCTTGTACTCGCCGGCGGTGAACTGCTCGTACTCGACGCCCGCAGTGTCGAGTAGCTCCGTCGCCGTGAACCGCGAGCCGCGGACTCCGATAGAGCCGACGACGCTTCCGGTACGCGCCCACAGTTCGTCACAGGCGCTCGCAATCCAGTAGCCGCCCGACGCGCAGGTGTCGGTCGTGTACGCAATCACCGGCCCGTCGAACCGCTCGATTGCGAGCCGGATGTCGTCGCTCGGGACGACTGCCCCGCCCGGCGTGTTCAGCTTCACGAGCAGCGCCTCCACGACGGGGTCCTCGTCGGCGCGGTCGATCTGCTCGGTGATCTCGTCTGCTCCCGGCGTCGTCGGCGAACTCGGGAGCGAGCCGCCCCCGCCGTCGCGCACGATTGGTCCCTCGACTGCGACCTCCGCGACGTTGTACGCCGGATACTTCCCGTCGAGCAGTCGGCTCGCAACCTGGAGCGTGGCGAGCACACTCACGAGCACGAGCAGAATCCCCAGTATGTCGGCGATATCGGTCACTCGCTCTACGAACAGATACCAGCTCACGACGGCCGCCGCGGCCACGCTCACCGTGAGCGCGACGAGCCGACCGAGCGTTCGTCCCTGACTCATACCGACTGTGGTGGAGCCACGGCGATAAATCCCGACGCCGCCGCTGTCGGGTGGGGAAAAACAGAGGGAAAAATCGCGATTACAGGAGACCGGTCTTCTGCAGCTTCATGAGGTCCTCGGTGTCGAGGGTCTCGCCGTTCTGGAATGCCTCGTAGATCTCCTCGGCCTCCTCGCGGGCCTCTTCCTCTTTGGCCTCGCGGGCCTCCTGCTTCTCGCTTTCTTCTTCCTTGTCGAGCTCGCGGAGCCGCTTCTGGACGCGGACGAAGTCGTCGTGGTGCTGGTCGGCGGCCTCCTGTGCCTCGACGAACTTCTCGTGCCACTCGTCGGCGTCGTCGCGAATCTCGTCGGCCTCCCGATAGGCCTCGATCATCTGGTTGTGGTGCTCTTGGGCCTTGTCGGCGAGCTCCGTCACCTTCTGGTGGTGTTCGGACGCCTCGGCGCGGACCTCCTGGGCCTTCTCCTTGACCTCTTCGAGGTCGCCGGACTGGTCGAGCTTCTCCTTTCGCTCGGCCAGCTGCTCGCGCTTTTCTTCGATCTCCTCGATGAGCTCGCGCTCGTCCTCGGTGGAGAGCACCTCGGTCTGCTGTTTGAACTCCAGATCCTCGATTTCGCTCTCGAGGTCGTCGACGGACTTGCCCTCCGAGAGTTCGAGGTCGTCCTTGCGGTCGTCGACCTTGTCGAACAGCTCGTTGGCCTTGGCGTTGAGCTCGTTGCGCTTTTGCTTGTGCTCTTGGACCTGCTCGTTGAGCTCGTCGCGCTTCTCGCGGTGCTCTTGTGCCTCGTCGACCTTCTCGCGGGTCTTGGCGTTGAGCTCGTCGCGCTTGGACGCGCGCTCGGACGCGAGCTGGTTCAGCTCGTTGCGCCGGTCCCGCAGTTGACCAGCCTTCTTGATGAGCTGTCCCTTGTTGTTCGTCTCTAGTTCGTCGTCTGTGAGTTCTACGTTGTCGCTGCTTTCGATACTGTCACTCATAGTTGTACTCGATTCCATTACCGCTCCGGGTACAGCGCCAGCTACTGAAAAACGAGCAACCACGGACAAGTGCATTCCCTGTCATTCTGGTTGGCTGGCGGTGCTTGAACGCCGGATGCGTTCTGGTAGTTCCATGTTGCTTGCACGGATACATAAAGATTTCCCACCCCGCGACGGCTGAAACGGCCTCACACACCCCACAGCGACTGCGTGAAGCATTACCACACGCTCCGGAGTGATATATAAACGCGACGCGAGTCAGCGGGCTGAAGTCGTCGCGTCGCCACCTCCGCGTATGCCCGAAACCGAGACCGTTCGCGCACGCGGCCACGAGCACGTCTCCGCCGAGCACGCGAGCACGTGGGAGCTCACGAGCGACGACTGGCTCACCCCCGCCGGCGACTGCATTCTGGGTATCGAGGCCGACACCACGCCTGCCGACTTCGACGCCGCGTTCGTCGCGGCGTGTCAGTCCCACGACGCCACCGTCGAGGCGACGCTCCGCGTCGGCGACCGCGAGCAGACGGTTGTCGGTGCCGGCCACCCCGAACTCTCTTTCGAGAGCGACCGCAGTCTCGTCGCTCGTACCAGCGGCTACGTCGACGACCGGACCGTGATGGTGAACGCCGACACCGCTGCCGAGGGAGTCGACCAAGCGTTGGTCGATGCGCTCGCCGAGGGCGGCTCACTCGAGTGTGTGTTCCGTGTCGAGTAGTCTGGGGACGGCTTGATTGGTGGCTTTGGGTTCGTTGGCTCTGCTTGCTCTGGCTACATCGATGAGGACAACAGCCAGAAAGCCCCGGGCGTGTCGCGGTGCGGTTTCCCGAGGCCAAGCAACGAGATCGGTGCTGTCGCTGTCAAATTCACACCAAACAGAGTGACGCCGTCAGAACCGAACCCAAACCGAACGGAGCGACTACTTGAACCGGAACGTCTCCAGATTCTTCGGGGCGAAGGTGCGCATGTTGTACTCGTGGTACAGCGCGCTGGAGAAGTCCTGTACGGAGGATTCGTCGCCGTGGACACACAACACCTTCTCCGGACGCGGATTCATCGTCTTCACGAAGTTCTCCAGTCCCTGTCTGTCGGCGTGGCCGGAGAAGCCGTCGACGGTCTCAACGTCCATCTTCAGGGTCAGGTTGCCCGAGCGACGGCCGTCGTTCATCGGAATCTCGTCCCAGCCGTTTTGAATTCTCCGCCCGAGCGTCCCCTGTGCCTGATAGCCGACGAAGACGAGCCGGTTGTCCGGGTCGGCACCGAAGTGGTGGAGCCACGACATGATCGGCCCGCCGGTGACCATCCCCGAGGTGGAAAGCACGATACACGGGTCGCCGTCGGCCACCTCCTGTCGCTCCTCCTCGCCGCCGTCGATGTGGTTGAACTGGTCGGCGAGGAACGGATTCTCGTCCTCGTGGAAGATGCGGTCACGGAGGTCGTCGCGCAGATACTCCGGATACGTCGTGTGAATCGCCGTCGCCTCCCAGATCATCCCGTCCAGGTGGACCGGCATCTCGGGGATGTCGCCGCTCCGCATCGCCTCCTCCAAGACGAGCATGATCTCCTGTGAGCGGCCGACCGCGAAGGCGGGAATCACCACCTTGCCGTCGCGCTCGTACGCCTCGTTGATGACCTTCTTGAGTCTGCGCTCGGAGTCCGCCTGGTCGGTCTGGTAGTCGTTGCGGCCGCCGTAGGTCGACTCCATGACGAGCGTCTCGACGCGCGGGAACTCGTTGACGGCACCGTTGAACAGCCGAGTGTCGTCGTAGTGGATGTCACCGGAGAAGGCGACGTTGTACAGGCCGTCGCCGATGTGGAAGTGGCTCACGGCGGAGCCGAGGATGTGCCCGGCGTTGTGCATCGTGAGCTTCACGTCCGGCGCGATGTCGGTCACGTCGCCGTACTCGATTGGGACGGTGTGTTTGATTGCCTCACGGACCTGCGAGGACTCGTAGGGGGGCGTGCGCCCCTCCTTGGCCGCCACGTCGAGGTAGTCGAGGGTGAGCAGCCCCATCAGGTCGCGCGTCGGCTCCGTACAGTAGATCGGGCCGTCGTAGCCGTACTTGAACAGGAGCGGGATGAGCGCCGAGTGGTCGAGGTGGGCGTGGGTCAACACGACCGCGTCAATGGTGTTCGCGCCGGCACCGAGCGCCTCGGGCACCTGCAGATACGGCACCTCGCCCTCCGCGCCGGGCTTGTCGCCGCAGTCGACGAGGATGCGCGTCTCCGGCGTCGAGATGATGAAGCTCGCGCGACCGACCTCACGACAGCAGCCGAGCGTCGTAATCCGGACCCACTCGTCGTCGGACATCTCCTCGCGGTGGATCTGACGGCCGACGCGTTCGAGGATGTCGCGCCGCTCTTCCCGTTCCTGCTTGAGGAAGTTCCGGACGTTCGAGACCGTCGAGGACTCGATCGGCGGCGTCCGGACGACCTCGGGCGTCCAGCCGACCTCTTGGGTGATTTCACGGAGGGTGGAGCCGTGGCGGCCGATGACCATCCCGGGCTTTTCCGCCTCGATGAAGATCTCGCCGGTGTCGGTGTGGAAATCGAGGTCGGTGACGCCGGCCTCCTCGGGGATGATGTCACGCACCGTGTCTTCGGCCTCACGCGGGTGCGAGAGCACGTCCGGGTCGGGTCGGACGGTGATGCGTTTCCGGAGTTTGGAGGCGAGCCGGCGAACGAGGTCGCCGTCGCTGGCGAACCTCTTCGGGTCGCGCGTGTACACGACCAACTCCGGTCCCTCGTAGGTCACGTCCGAGATACTGATATCTGAAGGAACCTCGTCTTCGATCTCTGCTTGTAGGTCGTCGAGTTGCCGCTCTACTGAGCTCATAGGTAGTAGGTGGGGTCCGGAACGCGCTGCGGCGCTGTCTGGGCTGCAGACTGCGACACGGCGCTTGTGTACGTAATCGTCATACGGTTTCTCAGTCACGCACAGTGACTGCGGGACACTGTACCGGAAAACCCGCTTACCTCGGTGTAGGATCCTATTCGCATAAAAGGCTTCCCAAAGCGGGAACGCCGGTCGACGGGAACACTTCTAACCGACCGCTTACACACTTCGGTATGTCGTTTCTCGCAGACTTCCGTTCGGGCACACGCGACACCGCCCCCGTCGTGCTCGGCATCATTCCGTTCGGACTGGTCGCCGGCGCGGCAGCCGTCGAGGCCGGGCTCACCGGCGGACAGGCCCTCGGTCTCTCCGTCATCGTCTTCGCGGGCGCGTCACAGCTGGCCGCGATCGATCTGCTCGGTGACGGTGCGCCCGTGGCCGTCGTCGTCGGCACGATTCTCGTCATCAATCTCCGGATGGTGATGTACTCCGCGTCGATTGCGCCACACGTCGCCCGGGCGCGCCGCCGGTGGAAGGCGCTGGGCGCGTATCTCCTCACCGACCAGGCGTACGCCCTCTCGCTCGCGAAGTTTCGCAGCGCCGAGACCGCCGGCATCGGCTACTATCTCGGCACCGCCGTCCCGCTGTGGGTGTGCTGGCAGCTGTGTACCGTCCTCGGTGTCGTCGTCGGGGCACGCGTCCCGCCCTGGCTGCCGCTCGATTTCGCGTTGCCCCTCGTCTTTCTCGCGCTGCTCGTCCCCGCCGTCGACGATTGGGCGACCGGGATGGCGGCACTCCTCGGCGGCACGCTCACCACGGTCGCCGTCGGACTACCGTACGAACTCGCGCTCCCGGTCGGAGCCGTGGTCGGCGTGCTCGCCGGCGTCGTGACCGACGCCGCCCTCGGGGGTGAGCCGGCGTGACCGCCTCTACCACTACCATCTGGCTCGCCATCCTCGTCGGCGGGGTCGGTACGTACGCGATTCGTGGCTCGTTCATCGCGGTGTACGGCCGACTCGAACTCCCGGCGGGCGTCGAGAACGCGCTCCGATTCGTGCCCGCGGCCGTGCTCGCCGCGCTCGTCGTTCCCGAACTCGCACAGGTGGACGGGACGCCCATCGCCCAGTCGGGACTCCCCCCGGGCGACGCGATTGTACGACTCCTCGCGAGCGACCGTCTGCTCGCGGGCCTGCTCGCGGCCGTCGCTGCCTACGTGACCGAGGACGTACTCGCCACCATCGTCGTCGGGATGGGCGCGCTGCTCGCTCTCGGGGCACTGTAGCAGAACAGCCTTCACTCCGGGTGCCTCGTCCCCGATATGGGACTTCGGTCGCGGCTCCGCACTCCGCTGCAGGCGCGCCGGCGCGTCGTCGTCAAGACCGCCTGCTATCGACTCGTGATGATACTCGTCTCCATCGTCGTCGCGTACCTCGTCGTCGGAGACGTGACCGACGCGCTCTCTATCGGACTCATCACGAACGTCGTGAAGACGCTCACCTACTACGGGTACGAGCGGCTCTGGGACCGTATCGCGTGGGGAACCTGACACGCGGCGTGGTGGCCGACGGAAACGACCGTGTTTAAGCGACCGCCCGGACAGGCTAGCGTATGAGCGACGACGGCGACGAATCCGACGCGCAGTCTCTCGGCATCACGAAACGCAAGGAGTACGAGACCGGCGAGTGGTACGCGGAGGTCGTCCAGAAGGCCGACCTCGCCGACTACGCTCCGATGGGCGGGTTCATCGTTGTGAAACCACGCGGCTACGCGCTGTGGGAACAGGTCCAGGAAAACCTCGACTCGTGGTTCAAGACCACGGGCGTCGAGAACGCCTACTTCCCGATGATGATTCCGGAGTCGTATCTCGAACGCGAATCGGACATCGTGGAGGGCTTTGACCCCGAAGTCGCGTGGGTCACCCACGGCGGCCACGAGGAGCTCGAAGAGCGCCTCGCCGTCCGTCCAACGTCCGAGTCAATCATCACGCCGTACATGGCCGAGTGGACGCGTTCACACCGCGACCTCCCGCTGCGATTGAACCAGTGGTGTTCGGTCGTGCGCTGGGAGGCGACGGACACCAAGCCGTTCTTCCGCACCAAGGAGTTCCTCTGGCAGGAGGGCCACACTGCCCACGAGAGCGAAGGGGAGGCGTGGGAGGAGACGATGACCCGACTCGAACAGTACAACCGCCTCTACGAGGACGTGCTCGCGATGCCGACGACGCTCGGTCGCAAGCCCGACCACGACAAGTTCCCCGGGGGCGAGACGACGACGACCGTCGAGGCGCTGATGCCCGACGGGAAGTCGCTGCAGGCGGGGACGAGCCACTATCTCGGCACCGGCTTCGCCGAGGCGTACGATCTCACGTACCGCGACGAGGACGAGAACGAGCAGGTGTGTCACACCACATCGTGGGGGCTGTCGTGGCGTGCCCTCGGCGGACTCATCATGACTCACTCGGACGACCAGGGACTCGTTTTGCCCCCGACGGTCGCGCCCGAACAGGTCGTCATCGTCCCCATCTGGCAGGAGGACACCCGCGAGGAGGTGCTCGACTACTGCGAACAGCTACACGCCGACCTCGACGCCGACGGGGTCCGCGTCGTCCTTGACGACCGCGACGAGCGCAACCCCGGCTTCAAGTTCAACGAGTGGGAGCTGAAGGGGACACCCGTCCGCATCGAGGTCGGGCCGAACGAGGTCGACGACGAGGAAATCACCCTCGTCCACCGCCCGGACGGCGAGACCGAGACGGCGGACCGCGCGGACCTTACCGACGCGACCGAGGACGCCCTCGATACGGTGTACGCGAAACTGTACGCCGACGCCGAGGCGAACCTGGAGGAGAACGTGCGCGAGGCGCACGGCCGCGGCGAGATTCTCGGCACGCTCGGCCAGCACGGTGGCTATGTCAAGACCGGCTGGTGTGGCGACAAGAGCTGCGAGACGGAGATCAAAGACCAGATCGCGGCCGAAATCGTGATGCTCCCGCTGGAGGAGGACACCGAACCGGTCCACGAGACGTGTGGCGTCTGTGGCGAGGCAGCGACGGAGACGGCGTTCTTCGCGAAGAACTACTAAGCACTTTTTTGCCGACTCGGGCTTCCTCGGCGCGGCAAGGCCGCGCCTGTGGGAGCAATGTGGCGGCGTAGCCGCCACGAAATAGATTGCCGGCGGAGCCGGCAATCCGCTCGCGGCAAAAACCTGCACTAAAAAGACGCAGCCGCGCCTCCCGTCGGTCGGCGCGGTGAAACGCCTCGCTTCGCTCGCCGTATACTCGTGGGGTGGAGCAATTCGCGGTACTGTCATCGGTGTGGTGTTTTCTCCTTGGTTCCTCGAAACACGCTACTTCTGGCCTCCGACGGAGGTCACACCGATGTAATACTTATACCGCTGACGCGTCTTATCACGAGTATGTTGAATCGACTCAAGACGATGAACCGGGTCACCAAAATCGAGTACGGGTTGATGGTTATGACAGCCCTGCTCGCGATTGGGGCCGGATTCGCACCGGTGGGGCGTGAAGAGAGCGTCCTCTTTGCGGCGGTGTTTCTCGGGATTACGATTGGTCTGTGGGTGTCACACCTGCTGACGATGTTACACACTGCGGTCGTGCAAAACGACGCCCGAATCAATGGCTGAGGACACACCACCGGGACAGGCAATCGGTGAAGAGTTCGGCAACTTCGCCAGCTTTGCGCTCGTCTCGGGGATGGTGTCTGCCATCTTCGTCGCAGCGTTCCTCACGGCGTTCCCGGGCCGTATCGGCCGGTACTTCGGTGGTATCGCCATCGCGGTGTTGCTCATCACCTTCGTCGTCGGGCTGACGCTCGATCTACTGGGCTTTTTCGGCAACGAGTCGTCGCTCACCCGCGAAACGGAGTCGACGCCCTTCGAGGAGACGGATCGGTATCAGCGCGTCCGCTCACAGTCGAACGAGCCGCTGCCCCGTCAAATCAACTTCAACGAGGAAGTGACGGCGCTGAAAGAGTACTTCGACGGCGACGTGCCCCGGGCCGCACAGTCGTTTTTCATCGAGTACGAGAAGCTCAGATCCAGCAGCTCGCGCCGGAAGACACAGGCGAGCAGCGTCCGGTCGGCGCTCAATCCCGTCCTCGCGTTGGTCGACGACGAGGAGCTTGAAGCCTCGCTCGAACAGATGGGCGAGGACCTGTTCGCGTACATCAAATCCAACCCCGCGGAGAATATCATCGTCACCGAGGTGGCCCTGACCCACGACGGGACCGAACAGTCCGTCATGGAGACCCAGGGACAGACGGCACACCTCACGGCCGCCCTCCACAACGAGGGCGAGGCGGTCGAAGCCGAGCTGTCGATTCGGTTCACCGACCCAACGGGAGCGAAGATTATGGAGACGACACTCCCGACCGGTCGGCTCTCGACCGAGGAGCGTATCGAACTCAACACGGACCTTCTGGTCCCGGCGGCGGCGACGGATATCCAGTTCTCGATTCTGAACGCACGGCAGGTCGAAACGGGGACCTGACCCGAACCGTTTCCTCACCACCGACCGTACCGACCCTGATGACCGAGCCTGCATTCGACGAGATTCTCCCTGCTGTCGCCGGTATCGTCCCGACGACGGACGATCGACTGCTCTTCGTCCACAACGAGGTGTTCGACGCGTGGACGCTCCCGATGGCGGCCGTCGAGCCTGGTGAGTCACTGGAGACTGCACTCCAGCACGAGGTCGAAACGGCCTCTGGACTCACGGCCGACCCGGTCGAACTCACCGGCGTCTACTCCAACCCGAACGTGCAGGCCGTCCAGTACGAATCGGGCGAACTCGTCCACTACGTGACGACGTGCTACCGGTGTCTGCCGGTTGACGCGCCGGCCTCGCTCGATGCATATCCCGACGCCGAACTGTTTCCCATCGCGAATCACCCGTATCTCGGCTACATGCAGCGGTGGCTCGACGACGGTCTCGCGGCCGAATAACGTCCCGTCAGACAGCCGGATTTATTAAAGGTACATAATATGGGTCTAATGACCCCTTACATTTGGAGCGGAACAAAAATAAGGTCCAGTCGGCTAGCAATGGTAATGTCTGACAACGCACACGGGGGGGCCACTGAGCTACTCGCCGACCCCGACGAGACGCGCGCGAACTGCGGGGTCGGAGTCGTATTCGACCTCGACGGCGACGCGAGCCACCAGCCCATCGCCGAGGGAGTCGAACTGCTCGGTAACCTCGAACACCGCGGTACCACCGGCGCGGACCCGAATACCGGCGACGGCGCGGGGATTCTTCTCCAGATTCCGGACCGGTTCTACCGCGAGGAACTCGACGTGTCGCTGCCGCCCGCTCGCGAGTACGCCGTCGGCACCGTCTTTCTCCCGCCAGACGAGACTGCCGCCAGCGACCTACGCGATATCGTCGCCGACGAGTTCACAGAACACGGACTCGACGTGTTGACGTGGCGCGGCGTCGAGACGAACAACGACGAGCTCGGGCCGACCGCCCTCGAATCGGAACCGCGCATCGAACAGGTGTTCGTCGCGCCCGACGCCGACCTCGACGGCGAGTCGTTCGACCGACTGCTCTACGAGGCCCGCCGGGCCGTCGAGACACGCATCGAGGACACCCGCCCGCCGGGCGGTGGCCGCTTCTACGTCTGTTCGCTCGACCGCAAGACCGTCGTCTACAAGGGACTGCTCACCGCCGAACAGCTGGTCGATTACTTCCCGGAGCTTTCCGACGAGCGGGTCGCGTCCACGTTTGCGATGGTCCACGCCCGGTTCTCGACCAACACGCTCGGCGCGTGGCACCTCGCACATCCGTACCGGAACATCATCCACAACGGCGAGTTCAACACCATCAAGGGGAACGTCAACTGGATGCGGGCCCGCGAGACCGACATCACACACGACGACCTCGACGTGGACACGGTCAAGCCTATCATCGACGACCCCGACCAGTCAGACACCGCGAGCGTCGACAACGCGCTCGAACTGCTGATGCAGGGCGGCCGAAATCTCCCGCACGCGCTCCGAATGCTCATCCCCGAGGCGTGGCGCGGCGAGGCGAATCAGGTCTCCGAGGAGCGCCGCGAGTTCTACGACTACCACGCCTCGCTCGTCGAGCCGTGGGACGGCCCGGCGCTCGTCTGTGCCACCGACGGCGACCGCATCGGTGCCGTGCTCGACCGCAACGGCCTGCGCCCGTGTCGCTACGACGTCCGCGAGGACAACACCCTCGTGATGGCCAGCGAGGCCGGCGCGCTCGACACCGACCCCGCCGACATCCGCGAGCGCGGCCGACTCTCGCCCGGCCAGCTGTTCCTCGTCGACCCAGAGGAGGGTCGCGTCGTCCCCGACGACGAAGTGTTCGACTCCCTCACCGACCAGAAGTACGGCGAATGGGTCCGCGACCAGCAGCTCTCGCTCGATTCGCTCGCCGACCACGACAGCCACGAGCCGAACGCCGGTGAAGACCTTCGGGCGCGGCAGGCGCTGTTCGGCTACACCCGCGACCAGCTCGACGAGATGCTCGAACCCATGGCCCACGACGGAAAAGACCCCGTCGGTTCGATGGGTGACGACACGCCGCTGTCGGTGCTCTCGGAGTTCAATCGCCCGCTGTTCACCTACTTCAAACAGCTGTTCGCGCAGGTGTCGAACCCGCCGCTCGATTACATCCGCGAGGAGATGGTCACCTCGATGGAGACGCGGCTCGGCAACCAACGGAACCTCCTCGACGAGACGCCGGAACACGCCAAACAGGTCGTCGCCGAGTCGCCCGTCCTGACGAACGGAGAACTGGACGCGCTCCAGTCACTCGACGGGGGCGACGACGTGAACGGGCTCTCGACCGTGACGCTGGACGCGACCTACGACACCGACGGCGACCTCGAAGCTGCCGTCCGCGAACTCCGGATGGAGGCGACCGCTGCCGCGAAGCACCACGACGTGCTCGTGCTCTCTGACCGCGATGCCGGGAGGGACCGCCTCCCGATTCCCGCACTGCTTGCGGTCGGTGGCGTCCACCACCACCTCGTCCGCAACGGCCTTCGCAACCGCGTCGAACTCGTGGCCGAGTCCGGCGACCCCCGCGAGGTCCACCACGTCGCCGCCTGCATCGGCTACGGTGCCGGTGCCGTCAATCCGTATCTCGCCTACGAGTCCGTCACCGACATCGTCGCCGGCCCGGACGGAGCCGACGAGGAGACCGCCCTCGGCGCGTACGTCCACGCGCTCGAAGACGGCGTGCTCAAGACGATGGCGAAGATGGGGATTTCGACGGTCGAGAGCTACCAAGGGGCACAGATTTTCGAGGCGGTCGGCCTCGATTCCGATTTTGTCGCCGAGTACTTCGAGGGGACGCCCGCCCGGACCGAGGGCATCGACATCGACGACATCGAGAGCGACCTCCGCAAGCGCCACGCCGTCGCCTTCGGCGACGAGGAGCCGGAGCTCGAACACCAAGGCGAGTACGACCACCGCTCGTCGGGGATGTTCCACGAGTGGAACCCCTCCACCGTCGGCACCCTCCAGCAGGCCGTCCGCTCGGGCGACTACGAGCAGTATCTGAAGTTCGCCGAGCAGATGAACGACCAGCAGGACCAACTCCAGTCGCTGCGCGGCCTGCTCGAACTCGACTCCGACCGCGCACCGGTCGCTATCGAGGACGTGGAGCCGGTCGAATCCATCGTCGAGCGGTTCGCCACCGCGCCGATGTCGCTCGGCTCGCTCTCGCCGGAGGCCCACGAGAACAACGCGATGGCGATGAACCGACTCGGCGCGAAATCCGGCACCGGCGAGGGGGGTGAGCCGCCGGAACGGTTCGACACACAAAAGGAGTGTGCCGTCAAGCAGGTCGCCTCCGGCCGCTTCGGCGTCACCTCCGAGTATCTCGCCAACGCAGAAGAGATTCAAATCAAGATGGCACAAGGGTCAAAGCCCGGCGAAGGGGGCCATCTGCCCGGCGAGAAGGTGAACGAGATGATCGCTCACGTTCGCTTCTCGACGCCGGGTGTCGGTCTCATCTCGCCGCCGCCGCTGCACGACATCTACTCCATCGAGGACCTCAAACAGCTGATTCACGACCTGAAGGCGGCGAACCCCGACGCCGACATCAACGTGAAGCTCGTCGCCGAGGCCGGCATCGGCACCATCGCCGCCGGTGTCGCGAAGGCCAACGCCGACGCGGTCCACATCTCCGGCCACTCGGGCGGAACGGGCGCGTCCCCGCGCACATCAATCAAGAACGCCGGGCTGCCGTGGGAACTCGGGCTGTCGGAGGCGAACCAGATGCTCCGGGCGACGGACCTGCGCTCGCGCATCCGCGTCAGCACCGACGGCGGTCTCAAGACCGGGCGCGACGTGGCCGTCGCGGCGCTGCTCGGGGCAGAAGAGTACGTCTTCGGCACCGCACCGCTCGTCACCTCCGGCTGTGTGATGGCCCGCCAGTGTCACGAGAACACCTGCCCGGTCGGCGTCGCCACCCAGCGGGGCGTGCTCCGCGAGCGGTTCCCCGGCCAGCCCGACCACGTCATCAACTACATGACGTTTATGGCACAGGAGCTGCGCGAGCAGATGGCCGAGTTGGGCTTCGAGACGGTCGAAGAGATGGTCGGCCACGCCGAGCACCTGAGCCAACGCGACGACGTGACACAGGAGAAGGCGCGCAAGCTCGACCTCTCGGCGATGATCGCCGAACAGCCGGGCGAGGCGCGCACCAAAACGGAGCCACAGACCCACGAAATCGCGGAGGCGCTCGACTGGGAGCTAATCGACGAGGCCGAAGCCGCCATCGAACACGGCGACCCGGTCCACATCGACCGCGACATCTCGAATCACCACCGCGCGGTCGGCGCGACGCTCTCGAACCGCATCTCGACGAAACACGGCGGCGACGGCTTACCCGACGGCACGGTTCGGCTCGACTTCACCGGCACCGCGGGCCAGAGCTTCGGCGCGTTCCTCGCGCCCGGCGTGACGATGCAGCTCACCGGCTCCGGCAACGACTACGTCGGCAAGGGGCTTTCGGGCGGTCGCATCATCGTCAACACGCCCGACGTGGCGACGTACGAGCCGGAGAAGAACATCCTCGTCGGCAACGTCGCCCTCTACGGTGGCACCCGCGGCGAGGCGTACATCAACGGGATGGCCGGCGAGCGCTTTGCCGTCCGCAACTCCGGCGTGAAGGCGGTCGTTGAGTCGGTCGGCGACCACGGCTGTGAGTACATGACCGGCGGCGTCGTCGCCGTCCTCGGCGAGACGGGCAAGAACTTCGCGGCCGGGATGTCCGGCGGCGTCGCCTACGTGCTCGACCGGGAGAGGGACTTCGAGCAGTCGGTCAACAAGGAGATGGTGTCGGTCACAGCGGAACTGGACGAATCCGACCGCGCGATGCTCCGCCGATTGGTCGAGAACCACGTCGCCTACACCGACTCCGACCGCGGCCAGTACATCCTTGACAACTGGGAGTCGGAACTGGAGAATATCCTGAAGGTGATGCCCGACGCCTACGCCGGCGTGCTCGAAGAGGGAGCCGACGACGTGCGCGAGGAACTGCCCGTCCGTCCGGACGCCTCCGCGCGTGCGGGCGACGAGGAGTCCGGCTTCGTCACCAGCGACGACTGAGCAGAACGGTTATCCGGCCCTCGCTACTCTTTCGCTCGTGGTTTCAGAGAACACACAGCGGTCGATTCTGTTCGCCCTCGTCGCGACGGGGCTGTGGGTCGTCACCGGCCGGCTAACCGACAGTGCCCTGCTCCGGTGGGGGTTGCTCGTCGGGGTCGGCGTGATTCTGCCGACCATCCTCGCAGAGCGGGAACGCGACGACTGAGAACTGTTTTCCCGCCTCCCTCCGGAGTGGTGGCCATGACAGCGACGGCACTCGTCATCGGCGGGACGCGCTTTATCGGCCGCCACACCGTGAGCGAACTGCTCGACAACGGCTACGACGTGACCGTATTCAATCGCGGCAACCACGAGAACCCCTTCGCCGACCACCCGGACGTGGCCCACGTCGAGGGCGACCGGACCGAGGAGGGCGAACTCCGACTCGCGGGCGAGCGGGTCGATCCGGATATCGTCATCGATTGCGTTGCCTACTACCCACGCGACGTGCGGGTCGCGACTGACATCTTCGCCGACGTGGACGCGTACGTCTACATCTCTTCGGGCGCGAGCTACGGGGCAAAGCGCGTCCCGAAACGCGAAGACGAGACCCGACTCCGCGACTGCACGACCGAGCAGGCGACCGACGACAGCGACGCGACGTACGGTTCGCGCAAGGCCGAGGGCGACCGCGCTATCTTCGCGGCTGCCGACGAGGGCGTCAACGCGATGGCCGTCCGGCCGCCGGTCGTCTACGGTCCCCACGACTACACGGAGCGGTTCGACTACTGGATCGACCGCGTCGACAACCACGAGGAAATCGTCGTCCCCGGGGACGGGACGAACCTCTGGCATCTCGTCTACGTCGAGGACGTGGCTAGCGCCCTCCGTATCGTCGCCGAGGAGGGTGAGGCGGGCGAGGCGTACAACGTCGGCGACGGCCACGCGCCCATCCTCGGGGAGTGGGTCGACCGCATCGCCGACGCCTGCGACACCGAGGTCGAGACCGTCTTCGCCGGCCCGCGGGAACTCGGCGCGGCCGACCTCGAACTGACGGATTTCCCCCTCTACATTGAGTATCCGCACCTGCTCGAAACGGCGAAGATCCGCGACCTCGGCTGGGAGCCGACGCCGTTGGAGGAGACGGTCGCCGCGACGGTCAAGGCCCACCGCGACTCCGACCGCACCGGCCGCGAGAACGGTCCCGACCGCGAGGCCGAAGAACGCGTGCTCTCCGTGCTGGAGACGTTTTAGCCGCGCGTTCGGACAACCGTTTTGTCCGGGGGCCGCGAGTCGGGAGTATGTTCGAGAAATCGACGTGGATAAAACTGCCGCGGAGCGTCGTCGTCGGCCACGGCACCATCGACCGCGTGCCCGAGGCCGTCGCCGACCTCCACCTCGCGGGGCGACCGCTGGTCGTCACCTCGCCGACGCCCAACGACATCGCGGGCGAGCGGCTCCGCGACGGGCTCGCCGGGGTCGGTCCCGCCGCCGAGACGGTCGTCGCAAAGGAGGCCAGATTCGAGACCGTCGAGCGCGTCATCGAGACGGCCCGCGCCGAGGAGGCCGGCTACCTCGTCGGGCTGGGTGGCGGGAAACCCATCGACATCGCGAAGATGGCCGCCGACGAACTCGACGTGGGCTTCGTCTCCGTGCCGACGACGGCCAGCCACGACGGCATCGTCTCCGGACGCGGCTCCGTCCCAGAGGGCGACACTCGCCACTCCGTCGCCGCCGACCCGCCACTCGCCGTCATCGCCGACACGGAACTCATCGCGAATGCGCCGTGGCGGCTGACGACGGCCGGCTGTGCGGACATCATCTCCAACTACACCGCCGTGAAGGACTGGCAGCTCGCGAACCGCCTGAAAAACGTCGAGTACAGCGAGTACGCGGGCGAGCTCTCACAGCTGACCGCCGAGATGCTCGTCTCGCGGGCGGACTCGGTCAAGCGAGAACTGGAGGAGTCGGCGTGGCTCGTCACCAAGGCACTCGTCTCCTCGGGCGTGGCGATGTCGATTGCTGACTCCTCGCGTCCCGCCTCGGGTGCAGAGCACCTCATCAGCCACCAGCTCGACCGGCTCGCGCCCGACGCCGCGCTCCACGGCCACCAGGTCGGCGTCGCGAGCATCGTCACGGAGTATCTCCACTCGGGCAACGACGGGGAGTGGACGCAGGTGCGGGATGCCCTCGCCAGTATCGACGCACCCGTGACGACGGGCGAACTCGATATCGACGGCGAGACGTTCATCGAGGCGGTCACGACTGCCCACGAGATTCGCGACCGTTACACGATATTGGGCGACGGAATGAGCGAAGGCGCAGCAATCGAGGCCGCGACGGTGACGGGCGTCCTCTAGGGCGACCGCCACGCGGCCGGCGAGCGCGGCTCGCCGCGTTCGGGAATCGCCGAGAACTGCAGTTGGAGTTGGTAGGCCTCGTCGTCGCTGGCCTCACAGCCGAGTGCGACGATGGCTGCCCGTTCTAACGCCTGAATGTCGGGGACGACGCCGGTCTGTCTGGCGACGGTGTCACGGACGGTCTCGCCGAGCGACTGGCCCGTCGAGACGGTTGTGCTCGGCGCGTGCCAGCCGGTCGGCCCGTCGATGAGGAGCCGGTCGCCGTCGCCGTTCTCGACATGCACCTCTGCGAGGACGGTCTCCTCGTCGCCGGTGATGTCGGCGAACGTCTCGGGCGAGACGCTGACCGTGGTCTGCTGGATGTCGAAGTTCTCGTAGCTCCCACGAAGTTGCACGAGCCGAGCAGTCACTCGCTCGCGCGCGGTCGCCCCTGCCATACCTCAGCCAGTCGCGCAAGCCGGATAAATCCCGCTGACTCTTCACGAGCGACCCGGCGCGTAGTGGCCAACTACCCGCACTCTCGCGTGCTGAGAAACAGCCGACTCAGACGTGTTCGGCGAGGAATTCGGCGATGCCGGCGTACGCCTCGACGCGATTTTCCCGCTTGGCGAAGCCGTGGCCCTCATCCTCGAAGATGAGCTTCTCGACGGGGACGTGCTCGCTGGCCTTCTCGACGATCTGTTCGGCCTCCCCGACCGGGACGCGCGGGTCGTTCGCGCCGTGGAGCACCATCAGCGGGGCGCGAATCTCGTCGGCGTGGTTCAGCGGTGAGATGGATTCGAGGAACTCCCTGTCCTCGGCCAGCGAGCCGTACTCGGCCTCGCGGAGCTTGCGCCGCCACTCACCCGTGTTTTCGAGGAAGGTGACGAAAGAGGCGATACCGACGATATCGACGCCGGCGGCCCACAGGTCGGGGTATTCGGTGAGACAGGCGAGACACATGAAGCCGCCGTATGAGCCACCCATCACGACGAGGCGGTCCTCGTCCACGGCGTCGTGGGCATCGAGCCAATCGACGCCGGCTCGGATGTCGCGCACCGAGTCCATCCGTTTCTCCACGTCGTCGAGGTGGGTGTACGCCTTCCCGTAGCCGGTCGAGCCGCGCACGTTCGGCTCGAAGTAGCCGTACCCCTGCGAGAGGAAGTACTGTTTCACGGCCGAGAAGGAGGGTCGCCGCTGGCTCTCCGGCCCGCCGTGGATATCTACGATGACGGGCGCGGGGGATTCCTCGCTGGCCCCCTCGGGGAGGGTGACGTAGGCCGGAATCTCGCGGTCGTCGAAGGTCTCGTAGCGCACCAGCTCCGACAACTGGAACTCCTCGCGGGGAAGCCCCGCGGTGGAGGCGTTCGTCCACCGGACGGTGTCGCCGCCGACGGTCGCGACCCGGACGTTCGCGTTGTCGGTGTCGCTCGTCGCCGTGACGGCAAACCGGTTCCCGTCCTCGAAGAAACAGACGCCGCCGGCGACCCCGTCGAAGGCAATCGTGTCGAGTTCCGTGACGCCGCCGTTTTCGATATCGCCGACGGTGAACTCCGTGTAGCCGTCGACGTTGCGGGAGTAGACCGCTCGGCCGCTGTCCTCGTCGACGGCGACGCCGTCGATGTTCCAGTCGTCGTCGGTCTGCACGTACGTCAGGTCCCCGGCAGTCGAGAGTCGCGCGAGCGCGAGCAGATCACGCCCCTCGTCGGTAACGAGGTAGATGTCGTCGTTTGGACCCCATTCGAGACCGCTGTAGCGGACCGACCCCTCGTGTGGGGTGAGGTGGGTGCGCTCGCCCGTCGCCCCGTCGAGCGCGTACACGTCGTGGTCGAACGAGGAGTGCGCCTTGTGCACGAGCAGCGTCTCGTCGTCGGGCGACCAGCCGGCGAGCGAGAGCCAGCCGTCGCCCTCGAAGATGCGCTCGGCGTCGTCGCCGGTCGCGTCGCGGTCTTGCACGTACACGTCGAAGACGGCCTCGTCGCGGCGGTTGGAGGCGAAGGCGAACTGCGAGCCGTCGCTGTTCCAGCCGCCCCACCGGTGTTTCGCCGCCGGCATGTCGGTCCACTCGGTGACGGTGCCGTCGGGGTCGAGCCGGTAGAGTTGGGCGCGTTCGTTGCCGCCCTCGTCCATGCCGAAGGCGATACTCTTGCCGTCGGGTTCGAAGTCGGCGAAAGTGATGCGGTCTTCGAAGAACGTGCGCTGGACCGGCCACTCGCCGGGGGCGTCCATCGTCCAGAGCTGACTCGTGCCCGTCGCGTCGAGCAGGAACGCGAGCGTGCCGTCGGCCGAGACGGAGGCGGCGGTCGCGCTCCTGACGTTGAGATACCGTTCGATGTCGCGCATACGTCCGGGTGTGTGCGGTCGGGTATCACTGTTTCTACACGCTTATACGCGTCCCACTCCTCTCTGGTGGCATGAGCGACGAGCAGGCGACACACGAGATTCCAGAGCCCGACGCCGACCTCGTGGCACGCGTCGAGGAGACGTCGCCCGAACAGACCGCCCGGGAAATCGCGACCCTGCGCGAGCGCGTCGAGAAACTGGAAGCCGACCTCGAGACCAGCGAAGACGAGCGCGAGGAGCTCGAATCGAAGCTCACGCGCAAGCAGGCCGACTTCCAAAACTTCAAGAAACGCCAACAGAAGAAGACCGAGCAGGCCCGCGAGCGCGCCACCGAGGACCTCGTGGAGCGGCTGGTCGACGTGCGCGACAATCTCGTCCGCGCCCTCGATCAAGAGGGAGAGATTCGCGATGGCGTCGAGACGACGCTCCGGCAGTTCGACGAGGTGCTCGACGCCGAGAACGTCGACCCCATCGAGCCCGACGCGGGGACGGAACTCGACCCACAGCGCCACGAGGTGTTGATGCGCGTCGAGAGCGACGTGCCCGAGGGCACCGTCGCCGACCTCCACCGGCCCGGCTACGAGATGGCCGGCAAGGTGCTCCGGGCGGCACAGGTCACGGTCGCCGAGTGAGCTAGCGGTTCTGTTTATACGTATCGGTCGTTCGCGCCCGAATGCGTGAAAATCGCACGGAGACGCCCCGTCGTGTCCATCCGTGTGTCTCCCCATCACGCAACTTTTAATCAGTTTAGCCCGGTAACGAGGGGTAATGACGAGCAACAAGATTCTCGGTATCGACCTCGGGACCACGAACTCTGCGTTCGCGGTGATGGAGGGTAACGACCCCGAGATTATCGTCAACGCGGAAGGCGACCGGACGACGCCGTCCGTGGTGGCGTTCACCGACGACGAGGAGCGACTCGTCGGGAAGCCGGCAAAGAATCAGGGCGTCCAGAACCCAGAGCGCACTATCTCCTCGATCAAGCGCCACATGGGCGAAGAGGACTACACCGTCGACATCGACGGCGAAGAGTACACGCCCGAGCAGATTTCGGCGATGATTCTCCAGAAGATCAAGCGCGACGCCGAGGAGTATCTCGGCGACGACGTGGAGAAGGCGGTCATCACGGTGCCGGCGTACTTCAACGACCGCCAGCGACAGGCGACGAAAGACGCCGGCGAGATCGCCGGCTTCGAGGTCGAACGCATCGTCAACGAGCCGACCGCCGCCGCGATGGCGTACGGCCTCGACGACGAGACCGACCAGTCCGTCCTCGTGTACGACCTCGGTGGCGGGACGTTCGACGTGTCCGTCCTCGATTTGGGCGGCGGGGTCTACGAGGTCGTCGCCACGAACGGCGACAACGACCTCGGCGGCGACGACTGGGACGAGGCCATCATCGAGTATCTGGCCGACGAGTTCGAGGCCGAACACGGCATCGACCTCCGCGAGGACCGCCAGGCGCTCCAGCGGCTCACCGAGGCAGCCGAGGAGGCGAAGGTAGAACTCTCCAGCCGGAAGGAGACCACCGTCACGCTGCCGTTCATCGCGGCCGACGACTCCGGCCCGAAGGACCTCGAACAGAAGATTTCGCGTGCAAAGTTCGAGTCGCTCACGACGGACCTCGTCGACCGCACCGTCGAGCCGACCCGGCAGGCACTCTCGGACGCCGGCTACGACGCGGCCGACATCGACGAGGTCATCCTCGTCGGCGGCTCCACGCGGATGCCGCAGGTTCAGGACAAAGTCGAGGAAATCACCGGTCAGGAACCCAAGAAGAACGTCAACCCCGACGAGGCCGTCGCGCTCGGCGCAGCCATTCAGGGTGGCGTGCTCTCGGGCGACGTGGACGACATCGTCCTGCTGGACGTGACACCGCTCTCGCTCGGTATCGAGGTGAAGGGTGGGCTGTTCGAGCGACTCATCGAGAAGAACACCACCATCCCGACCGAGGAGTCGAAGATCTTCACGACGGCCGCGGACAACCAGACGCAGGTGCAGATTCGCGTCTTCCAGGGCGAGCGTGAAATCGCCGAGGAGAACGAACTGCTCGGTGCGTTCCAGCTGACGGGTATCCCGCCGGCTCCGGCCGGCACCCCGCAGATCGAGGTGACGTTCAACATCGACGAGAATGGGCTCGTCAACGTCGAAGCCGAGGACAAAGGCTCCGGCAACAAGGAGGACATCACCATCGAGGGCGGTGTCGGGCTCTCCGACGAGGAAATCGAGGAGATGCAGGAGGAGGCCGAGGCCCACGCCGAGGAGGACAAGCAGCGTCGCGAGCGCATCGAGGCGCGCAACGACGCCGAGAGCGCGGTCCAGCGCGCCGAGAGCCTGCTCGAAGAAAACGAGGAGGAACTCGACGGCGACGTCATCGACAACATCCACGACGCCATCGAGGACGTGGAGGCCGTGCTCGACGACGAGGACGCCACCACCGACGAACTGGAGGAAGCGACCGAGGAACTCAGCAGCGAACTCCAGGAGATTGGCAAGCAGATGTACCAGCAGCAGGCCGGCCAGCAGGCCGCCGGCGGTGCCGGTGGCATGGGCGGTGCTGGTCCCGGCGGGATGGGTCCCGAGGGCGAGGGTGAAGACGGAGAGTACGTCGACGCCGACTTCGAGGACGTCGACGGCGAAGAGAGCGACGACGAGGCGTAACGCCTCGCTCGACTGCTGATTTTTGAGGCTATCACAACCGTGAACTGCCGCGGCTCGCATCTCCGGACATGAGTCGAGCCTACGACAAGCTCGTTCGCGACGACATTCCCGAGCTACTGCGTCGCGACGGGAAGCGCGTCGAGACTCACACGGCCGCCGCCGACGAGTACGTCGAGCGACTGGACGCGAAGCTGGACGAGGAGATTGCCGAGTATCGCGAGGACGGCTCGCTCGAAGAGCTGGCCGACGTGCTCGAAGTCGTCTACGCGCTCGCGGCTGCGGAAGGGGCGACCCGGAGCGAACTGGAGGAACTCCGGGCGGAGAAGGCCGAACGCAACGGGCGATTCATCGACCGCACCGTGTTGGAGTCGGTCGGCGAAGAGTAGCGACTGTCGCTACCGCCGGCGAGAAACGTTCGCGATTCAGAGCGCGTCGCCGCCGTGCTGGAGCGTTAGCTCCTCGGCGTGGTAGATGTCGATGAGTTCCGACACCACGTCGTCGTAGCTCTGCCCCTCGACGCGGATGGCATCGAGTCGTTCGAGCGTCTCCTCGGAGAGTTCTGTCTCGGACATACACGAAGCTACTCGATAATCAGAGAAAAGAGTCGGGGGCCGACCGTCGGGACCCGTTCCTTTCAAACGTCTCGGCGAGTTACGGCAGGTAATGAGTCAAGACTTCTACGACGTGCTCGGGGTGTCACGGGACGCCGACGAGGACGAAATCAAGGAGGCGTACCGCGAGAAGGCTCGCGAGTACCACCCCGACGTGTCCGACGACCCAAACGCCGAAGAGAAGTTCAAGAAAGCGAAGAAGGCCAAGGAGGTCCTCACGGACGACGAACAGCGCCGGATGTACGACCAGATGGGCCACGAACAGTTCGAGCAGGCCGAAAAGCGCGGCGGCGCAGGCGGCGGTGGCGGCATGGGCGGGATGGGGGGAATGGGCGGTCAGGGCAACCCGTTCGGCGGCGGCGGTGGCGGTATGGGCGACATCTTCGATCAGTTCTTCGGCGGTGGCAGCGGTGGCCAGCAGAACGGTCCACGACAGGGCCGTGACCTCCGCACCCGGATGAATATCTCGATGGAGGCGGCCTACGAGGGTATCACGCGCGAGTTCACCGTCACGCGCCCGGAGGCGTGTCCCGACTGCGACGGCGAGGGGCACCCGCCCGACGCCGACGCCCAGACCTGTCCCGAGTGTAACGGGCAGGGCCAGACCACGCGCGTCCAGCAGACGCCGCTCGGCCGCGTCCAGCAGCGCCAGACCTGTCCCCGGTGTGATGGCGACGGGACGCTCTACTCCGAGACCTGCTCCACCTGTGGCGGAGACGGCCGCGTCCAGCGCGAGGTCACCCTCCAGGTCGACGTGCCGGCCGGCATCCGTGACGGCCAGACCCTCCGCATGAGTGGCGAGGGTGCACCCGGCGAGAACGGCGGGCGGAAAGGCGACCTCCTCATCGAGGTGGCCATCGACCCGCATCCGGACTTCGAGCGCGACGGCGACGACCTCCACCACGACGCCGCGGTCTCGTTCCCGAAGGCCGTCTTCGGCGCGACTGTCGAGGTGCCAACCCTCGACGGCCCGGTCGAGATGGATATCGACCCCGGCACACAGTCGGGCGAGCGGTTCCGGCTGAAGGGGAAGGGGATGCCCCGACTTCGCGGGCGCGGCCACGGCGACATGTATGTGACCGTGCAGGTCGTCACGCCGACGGACCTCAGCAGCGAGCAGAAGGAGGCGCTCGAACAGTTCGCCGAGGCCGGCGGCGAGGAGGTCGACGTGGACGAGGGCTTCTTCGAGAAGATCAAGAATTCCTTCTAGCGCACCTTTTTCGACACTCGGGTGTCCTCGGCGCGGCTCCGCCGCGCCTGCGGGCACCGCTCGGTCGAAAAATCTGCACCAAAAACCGCAGCCGCGCCTTCGGCGCGGTGAAACGCCTCGCTTCGCTCGGCGTACGATTGCTTACTGACTTCCATTCCTCACCTACCGGCCCGCCGCCCGCCACGCTGCCCGCCAACGCACCCCTTTTCGCGCTCCCGGTCCAATCTTCGCACATGTCCGAGCAGTTCCAGACGCTCGCGGACGTGCTCGCCCGTGACCGCCGGAGCGACCGCCTCGCACACCTGCACGCGCCGTCCGGGCGCAGCTACGACTACCGGCGCTTTCTCACGACCGCGTGGAAGTCTGGCCTGTTCTTCCGCAACGAGGGCGTCCGCGGCGGGATGGCCGTCGCGATTGCCGGCGACCCCATCCCGGAGACCGTGCTCTCTTTCCTCGGTGCTGGCCTCCTGGGTGCAACCGTCGAGTTCGAACCCGATACGCTCTCCGAGGGGACGAAGGCGCTCGTCGCGCCCACCGGCCGCATCAGGGAGTTTGACACCGGCCCCGGCACGCGACTCGTCGGCTACGGCGCGGAACCAGACGACCCCTCCGTCTCCTACTGGGAACGTGACGTGTGGAGTGAGAACCCCACGCTCCCCCCCGACCGGGTCGCCCCCGAGGACCCACTGCTCCGTACTGACGGGGTGACCTACGGTCACGCCGACCTGCTTGAGGCAGCGACTGCGGTCGCGACGGAGTACGGTCTCGACGCCGACGACGAGGTCGTGATTCGGACGCCGCTCACCGACGCCGGCACCGTCGTCGGCCTGCTCGTCCCGCTGGTCGCGGGAGCGACGCTCGTCGTGCCCGACGGCGAGACGACCGGCACGCTCGGTATCGGTGACGGCCCGGACGACGCGACGATGCTTCCCGCCGACATCTGGTAGCGAGCCAACCTTTTTGTCCGCGGTGTGTGACTGGCTCTCGTGCGCTCACGACTCGCGGCGATGGAGTTCTACTACGGGTGGGTCATCACCGGCGCGTGTTTCCTCGCGGCGGGCGCGCTGTTCGGGCTGACCTACTCATTCAGCGTCTTCTTCGACGCGCTCGCGGCGACGTTTCCAGTCACGCCGGCCCGAATCTCGCTCGTCTTCGGTGTCCAGACGGCGACCCTGTATCTCGGGGGTGCGGTACTCGGACGACTGCTTGACCGATTCGGGCCGCGTACCATGCTCGGCGTTGGCACGCTCCTGTTGCCCGGTGGGCTCTTGCTCGCGGCCCGCGTCGACAGCATCCTCGCGTTCACGCTCGCGTACGGCGTCGTGACCGGGGCCGGGATGAGCTGTTGTTACGTGGTCGCGTACGCGAGCGTCCCCTCGTGGTTCGGACGACGCCGCGGCTTCGCCAACGGAATCGCCGCCGCCGGCCTCGGAGCCGGCCTGATTGCCGTCGTTCCGGCCGCTTCGCGGCTCACTCAGACCGTTGGATGGCGACGGGCCTTCACCCTGCTCGCGCTCGGACTCGGCGGGGCCTTGCTGCTTGCGACACTCGTCCTCGCCCGGCCGAGCGACGTGGACGCCGACCGCTCGGGCGAGTTTCCCGACGGGGTGCCGAGCAGTGGAACCGACACCGGACCGCCGGCCAGCGAGACCATCCTCTCGCTCCCCTTCGTCCTCGTCGTGCTCGGGTGGGCGGGGGTCTACGCCACGCTGTTCGTGCTCATCAACCATCTCGTCCCCTACGCCGACGGCCTCGGGATTCGGTGGGCTGGCGTGACGGGTATCAGTGCCCTCGGGTTCGCGACGGCGCTGGCCCGGCTCGCTATCGGCTACAGCTCCGACACTCTCGGCCGCGTCCGGGTCTTCGTCGCCTGCTCGACGCTGATGGGGGCGTGTCTGCTCGCGCTCCCGCTGGCCCACGGCCCGGCCGGTATCATTGCGGTCGCCGTCGTCTTCGGTGTCGGCTACGGCGGCAACGGCGCACTCCTGTCGCCGCTCGTCGCCGACCTGTTCGGGGTCTCGAACATCGGGACGCTCCACGGCGTCGCTTCGACCGCCTTCGCGCTGGCCGGGCTCACCGCGCCACCGCTCGCGACGACCGTCGCCGCGTCAGACGGCTACCCAATCGTCTTCCTCGCGACCGGTGTCGCTGGCCTGCTCGGGGCGGGCTGTCTAGTGTTTGCCGGGCGAACCGCGCCGCGGCCGACCGCCTAACGCGCGTTCTCCAGCCCCTCGAGCGCCTCCGGGTTCTCGATGGATGACATATCGCCCAAATCCTCGCCGGTGCAGGTCGCCTGCACCGCCCGACGGATGATCTTCCCCGACTGCGTCTTCGGGAACTCGTCGACGAACAACACCTCGCGCGGGCGGAACGGCTTGCCCAACTCCTCGCCGATAAGCGCCCGAATCTCCTCGCGCAGCGCGTCCGTCTCGTCGACGCCGTCCTCGACAGGACGGGACGAAGTCCCGCTTGCAGACGGCGGGTCCTGCCCGCCGTCGACGATGACGTAGAGCACGACCGCTGTCCCGGTGGTGTCGTCGGGCACGCCGACCGCGGCGGCCTGATTCACGGACTCGTGATCGATAGCCGCCCCCTCGACCTCTGCGGGCCCGACCTTCCGGCCCGAGACGTTGAGCACGTCGTCGGCCCGCCCGTGGAGGAACCAGAAGCCGTCCGTATCCTGTTGTGCCCAGTCGCCGTGGTCCCACATGTCTCCGAACCGGGACCAGTACTCGTCGAGATACCGCTCGTCTCCCGACCACAGCGACTTGGTCATCGAGGGACAGGAGTCGGTCGCGACGAGATAGCCGCGCTCGTGGTCGTTGGCCACCGACGCGCCGGTCGCGTCCACGATGTCGATTGCCATCCCCAGTCCGGGTTTCCCGAGCGTACACGGCTTGAGGTCCGAAATCGGGAGCGGCATCAGGAACGACCCACAGATCTCGGTCCCGCCGGAGATGTTGACGATCGGGGCCTCTTCGTCGCCGACGTGCTCGTAGAACCACTGCCACGACTCGGGGTCCCACGGCTCGCCCGTCGAGCCGAGGATGCGCAGCGACGAGAGGTCGTGACCGTCGAGCCACTCGTCGCCCTGCTTGCGGAGCGCCCGAATGGCGGTCGGCGAGATGCCGAACTGCGTGAGGTTGTGGCGGTCGATCATCTCCCAGAAGCGGTCCGGCTGGGGGTGGTCCGGTGCACCCTCGTACATGAACATCGTCCCGCCGAAGGTGTGGGTGCCGATGAGCGTCCACGGGCCCATCATCCAGCCGATGTCGCTCACCCAGAAGAAGCGGTCGCTCGGCTTCAGATCGAAGCCGAAGTACACCTCCTTGGCACACTGGAGCTGTGCGCCCGCCTGCGTGTGGACGATGCCTTTCGGCTGGCCGGTCGTCCCCGACGAATACAGGAGCATGGACTCCGCGCTCGCATCGAGCGTCCGGGTGTCGAACTCGTCATCCTGCGTCTCGACGGCCTCGGTCCAGAAGCGGTCGCGCTCGCCGGTCATCGACGGCTCGCTGTCCTCGAACCGGCGGTAGACGACGACGTTCGATACGCTGGTGTCGGCCTGTGCGAGCGCGTCGTCGGCGCTGTCCTTCAGCCCGATGCGGGAGCCGCGCCGCGAGAAGCCGTCGGCGGTGAACAGCACGTCTACCTCGGGATCCTCGATGCGAGTTGCGGTCGCGTCGACGCCAAAGCCCGAGAAGATCGGGACGGCAATCGCGCCGATCTTGAAACAGCCGTAGAGGATGGCGATGATTTCCGGCGTCATCGGCATGTACAGCGCGACAGTATCGCCTCCCTCGATGCCGACGCTGTCGAGGTAGTTCGCCACCTGATTCGACCGCCGGTACAGCTCGTGGTAGGTCAGCTCGCGCGTCTCGCCGTCCTCGCCCTCCCAGATGCAGGCGACCTTGTTGCGCCGCTCGCTGTCGCGGGCGGCGTGGCGGTCGACGGTGTTGTGGGCGATGTTGAGTTTGCCGCCGGGGTACCAGTCGGTGAACTGCGGGCCGTCGCTGTTGTCGCGGGTGGCGTCGGGCTCGCGCTGCCAATCGATGTCGAGATAGTCGGGGAGTTCCTCCCAGAACCACTCGATGCCGCTGTCGGGCTCCCCCGCCACCTCGGTCGTCGTGCGCTCGACGAGTTCGTCGTAGTCGTCGATGCCGTACGTCTGCATGAAGTCGTAGACGTTGGTCGACTCGACGAATTCGTCGTCGGGTTCGTGGACGATGGTGTCGAGGTCTGCAAGTGTTGTCTCGTCGTTGCTCATACCCGGGTATCTGTCCGCCCCGGAATAATGGTTACTGAGAATTGAGGAGGAAGCTCCGCTCTTCAGGGCGGAGATGAATCCGTCCCTATGCTTCACACCTCACCGTTCAAACGCTCGGCAGGATATTCCACGTTAATCTGAACCATTAAATAATATTATTGATATAGGTTATGTATGGCGAAACAGGTCGTTACTCGCACCTACACTGCGTCCATACAGAACCAGCAACGGGTGTCTGACGACCTCGATTCGCTTGGGTTCTCAGCCTCGAAACTCTGGAACGTCGGACGGTGGGTTTGCGACCGTGTATGGTCTGAAATCGGCCACATTCCCAGTCACAACGAACTCACCTCGTATCTCAAGAGCCACGAACGGTATGATGACCTGCATTCGCAGTCAAGTCAGCGAGTCCTGCAAGAACTCGCTGAAGCGTTCAACGGCTGGTACGGCAAACGACGCAACGGAGACACGCGAGCCAACCCGCCAACGTACCGCAAACACGGCGACAACCACCCGCGAAGCACGGTCACGTTCAAGCAGAAAGGCTTCAAACTCGACACCGAGTACGAGCGAGTCCGACTCTCGAAAGGATCGAACCTCAAGGAGTATTGGTCTGATTTCGTACTCTGCGAATATCAGACTCGTCCTGACGTTGACCTCTCCACCGTAGAGAGCGTTCAACAAGTCAGAACCGTCTGGACTGGTGGCGAGTGGGAACTACACTTCGTCTGCAAAGTCGAGATAGAAGTCGCTGAAGCACCCGGTGAGAAGACCGTGGGCGTTGACCTCGGCATCAACAACTTCGCCGCACTCGCCTACGAAGACGGCCACAGCGAGTTGTACCCGCTCAATTGCTTGAAGCAGGACGACTACTACTTCAGCAAACAAATCGCTCACTGTGACGATCCGGACTCCAAGCAGGCCACGCGGCTGAATCAGAAGAAGTCTGCTCGCCGCACCCACTACTTCCACACGCTCTCCAAACACATCGTCCAGCAGTGTGTTAATGAGGGTGTTGGAACGATTGTGGTTGGCGACCTCGCCGGTATCCGCGAGGACGAGGAGAACGACGAGTCGAAGAACTGGGGCAAGCACGGCAACCTTGACCTGCATTCGTGGGCATTCGACCGCTTCACAGACCTCCTCACGTACAAGGCCGAGATGGACGGTATCACGGTCGAACAGGTATCTGAGCGGGATACGTCGAAGTCGTGTTCGTGCTGTGGTCGGAAGCATGACGCAAACCGTGTTGAGCGTGGACTGTACGTCTGCGATGAGTGCGGGACGGTAGCGAACGCGGACGTGAACGGTGCTGAGAACATTCGGCAGAAAGTATCTCCGAGTCCTGATGGAGAGGATAGGAGTAACGGCTGGTTGGCACAGCCATCGACGTACCTGTTCGATTCAGAGAGCGGATGCTTTGCATCGCGAGAACAGGATTCGTCGTAAACCACAATATCCCAACGGCGGTCGGGAATCCTCGCGCTTCAGAGCGGGGAGGATGTCAACCGCGTTCGGGTGGGCGGTAACGATGAGTCGGCGACTCGTCGTGAACGGTGCTCCGTTATGCTTTACTCGCCGGCCCCGAACCATACCGTAATGACCGCACAGACCGCCCAGCAGGAGCTTTCGGCCGTCATCGGGCTGGAGGTCCACGTCCAGTTGGAGACGGCGACGAAGATTTTCTGTAGCTGTTCGACCGACGCCGCCGAGGGCGAGGAGCCGAACACACGGACCTGCCCGACCTGTCTCGGGCTCCCCGGTGCGCTGCCCGTGCTCAACGAGGGAGCCGTCGAGGCCGCCGTCAAAATCGGGAAGGCCATCGACGCCGACATCCCCGAGGAGACCCGCTTCCACCGGAAGAACTACTACTACCCCGACCTGCCGAAGAACTTCCAGATTACGCAGTACGACGCGCCAATCTGTGCAGACGGCACCCTCCCCTTCCGCGTCGACGGCGACGAGCGAGCCGTCACCATCGACCGCGCCCACCTCGAAGAGGACCCCGGCAGCCTCCAACACGCCGGCGGCTCCATCGACACGGCCGACTACACGCTCGTCAACTACAACCGCGCGGGTACGCCCCTGATGGAGATTGTCACCGCCCCGGAGTTCCGCGGTGCCGAGGAGGTGCGCTCGTTCCTCGCGAAACTGGAGGAGGTACTCGAGTATCTCGGCGTCTTCGACTCCACGCGTGACGGCTCGCTGCGTATCGACGCGAATCTCTCGATTGTCGAGCGCGAGGAAATCGACGACGACGGCTCGATTCCACAGGAGACACTGGAGGCCGCCAACCGCACCGAGGTGAAGAACATCTCCTCACACAAGGGTGCCCAGAAGGCGCTCGCCTACGAGGAGACGCGCCAGAAGAACGCGATTCGCCGCGGTCGCGAGGTCGAACAGGAGACCCGCCACTGGGACGAGTCGCGGGGAATTACGGTCTCGATGCGCTCGAAGGAAGAAGAGAAGGATTACCGCTACTTCCGCGAGGCCGACCTGCCGCCGCTGCGCGTCTCCGGCTGGAAAGACGAGATTTCGATTCCCGAACTCCCGGACGCGAGACGCGACCGCTTCCAGCGCGAGTATGACCTCTCGGCGGAGGCCGCCTCGAAACTCACCTCACGGAAGGCCGTCGCCGACCTGTTCGAGGACGTGGCCGACCGCTTTGACGCCGACCTCGCGGCGACGTGGGTGGCCGACAATCTGCTCGGCGAACTCAACTACCGCGACATGGCGATTGCCGACGTGAGCGACCGCATCGACGAGTTCGAACACCTTATCGCCCTCGTCGCGGACGAGGCAATCACGACGAAAAACGCCGAGGAGACGGTGCTCCGACGGATGCTCGATGACGGGCTCGACCCCGATACAATCGTCGAGGAGGAGGACCTCGGGAAGACCGACGACGACGCCGTTGTCGAGGCCGTCCGTGCGGCAATCGAGGAGAACCCCGAGGCCGTGGCCGACTACGAAGCCGGCGACGACGGCGCAATCAACTTCCTCGTCGGCCAGGTGATGGGGAAGACGGGCGGCTCCGCGGACCCGGGAACAGTCAACGAGATTCTGCGAGACGAGCTGCCGTAGTTACCGGTCGGGCGGGCTGAGGGTCAGCCCGAAGTTGATTCCACCCTCCTGTGCGCCGGGGTCGTATCTGAGTAACACGGCGAGTAGCCCGACAACGAGCAGCTCGAGCGCGACGGCAACGATACCGAACAGCGTCCGGACCGACCCCTGCCCGCTGGCTGCACTCCGGAACGTCTCGGCAACCGGGTCGATGATGTGTGCGAGCACGACGGCGACGATGCCGCCGGCGTCGTGGCTGCTCGTCGGCGGAGCCTCGCCGGTGAGCGCGAACCCGTGGTTCAAGACGGTGTGCCAGCCGAGCCAACCGAGCAGGTACGCACCCATCGCGAGGATGCCGAGCTGGTAGGCCGTCCGGCGGTCGACGGTGCCCCGACCGGCGAGCACGAGGCCGGCGAGAATCGCGAGGCCCGACGGCACGAACAGCAGTGGCCGGGGTCGCTGGACGGCGTACTCGCCGAGATACTGGCCGACAAGCCCGTTCGCGACGAGCGAGACGAGCACCTCTACCCCCACGACGATGTGGATGACCGCGACGATTCCCACGAGTTGTATCGTCGCGAACTGGAGGCCACGAACTGTTCGCGCGTTCATACCGACTAGTCGGGGCAAACGACCAAGAACGGCGCGATTGGCCGCGTCGTCAGTATTCCCGGCAGGTATTGCTGGCGGCTCAGCATGCACGGCAGTATTGGACATGCGCCGTGATAATCACCTGCTCTCGCCGGATTTGTCATGATTATGGGTGGGTTTATCGGTGTGAGTGCTCCTAGTCACAGGTAGCTATGGCAGCAAAGAAGGGCGCGACGTTCGGAATCCGTCATCCGACGGTCGTTCCACACGACACGAGAGAGCCGGACGAACAGCCGGACGCGTCCGTCACACAGGGACCGACCTGTTACGACGACTGACGGGTCGGGGTGGGTGGCTGCTGTCGGTACGTGCAGTGTCTGCCACGACCGCGGAGACCCAGTCGGTCTTCGCGTGAAACGAAACTTCTTGTGAGTAGAGCGTCCACCGGGAGTATGGGCTTGTTCGACCGACTACGCGGCGACGGTGGTCCGCGTGTCGCTTTCTTCGGTATCGACGGTGTGCCGTACAGTCTCATCGCCGATAACCCCAGCCGGTTTCCGAATCTGACCGACCTCGCCAACGACGGTGCCGGCGGTGCAATCGACTCCATCGTCCCGCCGGAGTCGTCGGCCTGCTGGCCGTCGCTCACGACCGGCGTCAATCCGGGAACGACGGGCGTCTACGGCTTCCAGGACCGCGAAGTGGGAAGCTACGACACTTACGTCCCGATGGGGCGTGACGTGCAGGCGACCCGCGTCTGGGACCGCGTGACCGACGCCGGCCGCGACGCGACCGTGATGAATGTCCCCGTGACGTTTCCGCCACAGCGCAACGTCCAGCGGATGGTCTCGGGATTCCTCTCGCCGGGCGTCGAGAAGGCCGCCTACCCCGACGAGCTGCGGGACGACCTCCAGAACTCCAACTACCGCATCGACACGAACGCGAAGCTCGGCCACCAAGCCGACAAGACGGAGTTCATCGAGAACGCCTACGCCACGCTCGACGCCCGCTACGAGGCGTTCTCGAAGTACGTCAAGAAGGACGACTGGGACCTCTTTTTCGGCGTCTTCATGACGACCGACCGGGTCAACCACTTCCTGTTTGGCGACTACGAGCAGGACGGCGAGTACAAAGAAGAGTTCCTAGAGTTCTACGAGCAGGTGGACGAGTATCTCGGCAAGCTGCGCTCGCAGCTTCCCGAGGACGTGACGATGCTCGTCGCCAGCGACCACGGCTTCACCACCGAACGCTACGAGGTGAACCTCAACACGTGGCTCGAGGACGAGGGGTGGCTCTCGTATCAGACCGACGACCACGACTCGCTGGCCGACATCAGCGAGGAGGCGCGTGCCTACTCGTTCATCCCCGGGCGGTTGTATCTGAACCTGGAGGGCCGCGAGCCGCGCGGCTCCGTCCCCGAGTCGGAGTACGAAGACGTTCGCGCGGAATTAAGAAAGGCCATCGAGGAGCTGGAGGGGCCGACCGGCGAGCCGGTCGCCCAGCGTGTCGTCACGAAGGAGGACGCCTACCGTGGCCCACACGACGACATCGCCCCCGACCTGACCGTGATTCCGACCCACGGTTACGACCTGAAGGCCGGCTTCGCGGGCAACGACGAGGTGTTCACGACCGGACCGCGCAACGGGATGCACTCCTTCGAGAACGCCTGTCTGTTCGTCGACGACGACCGCGCCCGCGTCGACGACGTGGACCTGTTCGACATCACGCCGACTATCCTGGACCTGCTGGAGATGGAGACCGACCGCACGGAACTGGACGGCGCGTCGCTCGTCTAACGCGGTCGAAAAGTATTACTCACACTACTCTAACTCCGACGTGTCGGGGTTTTCCCGACGTGGTGCCCTCGACGTGAGTCGAACGGGGATGGGTTTCATCCCCGTCGGCTCCGGTGACCTGTGGGCGTCGAACTCGCTCGTCAACGACCCGCCAGCGCCTGCTCAAAACAGGTCGTCGAGGTCGTCGTTCACCAGCGACTCCGTGGCGTCGGGCGTCTCCTCCGCAACGCTCGCCTCGCTGGCTTGGTCGAGGAACGCCTGCACGCGCTCGGACCGTTCGACGCCACCCAGCAGGACGAGCCCGGCCAGCCGCTCGGAGTCGAGCGGATAATCACCCCCGCGCACCTGCATCGACCCGAGTTCGTCCTCCAGCCACGTCTGGGCCGACTCGACGCCCTTGCGGTTGATGCGGTCTGCCCGTCCGGCGACGATGAGCAGCCCGCTTTCGGCCGTGGTCGCATCCGGGAGACTCGTTCCCGTGAGTAAGGCGTTCCGTACGACGGAGGTGATGGTGTTGAGGTTCGCGTCGGCGTCGGGGCTACTCTCGGCAGATGCGTAGCCGATGGCCGCGAGCGACCCCTCCCGGAGCGTGTTGATAATTTCGGAGCTGTCGACGACGGACTCGGCGGCGACGTTCGCTGGGTCGAACTCGCCGGCCGCGAGCAGCAGGCCGACGCGCTGGGCGATCTTCTCGTTGACGGCCGCGTACCCCTCGTGCATCGACTCACCGGCCTGTCGCCACGCGTCGTTGTCGACGAGGATGGTCGCGTCGGCCTCCCGCGCTAGCGTCTTCAGCGACCGCCCGGCGTTACGCTGATACAGCGCCCCCTCGTCGCGGCCGGGGAGCACGCCGAGCACGTAGACGGGCACGTCGTAGACGCGCTTGAGTTCGTGGGCGAGCACGGGCGCACCGCCCGACCCGGTACCGCCACCGAGGCCGGCAGTGATGATGATGGCCTCGCAGTCGGAGCCGACGCGGCCCGATACGGCGTCGATGACCTCGTTGGTGTCGTCTCGCATCACCGTCGCACCGAGGTCGTTGTCGCCGCCGACGCCGTGGCCGTTGACGCGCTCCGCGCCGACGAGGAGGGTGTCGAGACCGATGGAGGAGAGGTCCGCTCGCGCGCTGTTGATCGCGAGCGAACTGACGACCGAATCGGCCGCCAGCGGGTCACGCGAGAGGGCTTCGGCCAGCTTGCCGCCGGCTTGACCCACGCCGATAAGGGCGACTTTCATGTGATATATTCAACGTGTCGCACAATTAGTGTTGTCCCGGTCACCCGATACGCTGCCCTCATTTCTTTGGAGCGGACGCACTTCCTTGGCCCAACGACAGTCCATGATCAACGGAGTGACTGAAGCATACAGAGTAGATGAGTCGTTTCCTACTCGATTGGTCGGTCAGTGCTGATTCGGTCGATGCCGATATCGCGATACTCTTCAAGCACCTCTGGTGTCGGCCCTTCTTCGGGTGTTGCTGTCTGGACAACGAGCCCGCGGTCGTGCGCTGTCTCGACTACGTCTGCATCGGCTCCCATCGAGTGGAACAGGTGAACAGTATTACAGCCAAGATGTGCTGCGGTGTCTAATCCAAGCACTGGCGCATCTTCGTACAGTCCATGATAGAGGACATGACCAAGCGGTATCTCCGTTGTCGCCTCCGCGACGGCGTGGAGTGCAAGTGGGCTAAACGAAATAATCGTTACTGGATTGTCAATCGTATCGACAGCATCCAGCACATCCTCGACGAGTCCCCACTCTTTCAGTTCGATTTCGACGCCAGTGTCCGCTGGAATCGTCTGGAGTGCCTCGTCTAACCGCGGAATCCGTTCTCCAGAGTCTAAAACCTCCAGTGTCTGCAACTCATCCCAGCTTGCGTTCACCACGCGACCGGTGGCATCGGTTAGCCGACCCAACCACTCGTCGTGAAACACGACGAGCTCACCGGTACGACACGGTCGAACGTCCAACTCAATCCAGTCGGCTGTCTCTGCGGCCTGTTCAAACGCCGCCAACGTATTCTCTGGATACACATCCCCGTAGCCTCGGTGGGCAACAATCTCCATAGCAGCCAATATCGCGGCAGATATATGAATTAGTCGGTTAGCTGATATATATTGCATATAGCCGTGCCCTCTGTCGAATCGTTCCGTAGTAGTTCGTTAACGGCGGGAAGTAAGCGTCAATATACAGCTCTCAGAGTGGTATTGTGAGTAACTGAGAACTATTATAAGCAGATTAGAAGTTGCAGTGAAATAATTCGCTGAATGCCACGTCCGATTTATGATTCGAACATGACCGTGGGTCAATTAGCGCGGGTGGGTGAGTGATGGCACGCATAGAACTGGAGTCGCTCCAGAAAGAGTTCGGCGAGACCGTTGCGGTAAACGACATTTCACTGTCGGTGCCGGATGGAGAGTTCCTCGTCCTTGTTGGACCGAGCGGCTGTGGAAAGAGTACGCTCTTGCGAACGATTTCCGGACTTGAATCACAGACGTCAGGGGACATCAGTATCGGAGATAACCGCGTTACGAACGTTGAACCGAAAGACCGCGGCGTCGCGATGGTGTTCCAAGATTACGCGCTGTATCCCCATATGACGGCACGGCGAAACATGACGTTCGGACTGGACTCACACGTCTCAATGAGTGACGACGAAATTGAGCAGGCCGTGCAGGATGTTGGTGAGACGCTGGGCATTGGCGATCTGTTGGATCGGACACCAGATGCACTGTCCGGAGGTGAGAAACAGCGCGTTGCAATGGGGCGAGCGTTACTCCGTGAACCAGACGTGTTCCTGCTTGACGAGCCATTGTCGAATCTTGACGCGAAGCTCCGCGATCAGATGCGTGCAGAGCTGACGCAGTTACACGAGCGGATCGGTACGACAACCATCTACGTCACCCACGACCAGACGGAGGCGATGACGCTCGGCGACCGCGTTGCAGTGATGAACGACGGTGAGATTGAGCAGGTGGAGTCACCACAAGTACTGTACGACGAGCCAGCAAGCCGGTTCGTTGCTGAGTTCATCGGCTCACCACAGATGAACTTCTTACCGGTGGACGTTGAGGGTCGGAGCCGCCCAACAGTGACTACGCTTCAACGACACCTCACCAGTCCGTTCCCGACCCCGAACGAGACATCGTTACCAGCAACCGACAACGCAGTGCTCGGGGTTCGCCCAGAGGACCTCTATCTTGCACAGGAAACGGAAGACGACTCCTTCGCTGGTCCAGTCGAGATGACCGTGACGCTCCACGAGACGCTTGGTGATTCAGTGGTACTGCATGGAACCGTGGCGAACGAACGGATTCGCATTCGCACCAGCCAGCGGCCCAATGTCACTGCAGGCGACACTATCCGCGTCGTGGTTGACCCGACCCGACTGCACCTGTTTGATAGCGACGGCGATACACTTGCTCACGCGGCCGAGAAGATGGTACAGACGGTCTGACAGACGGATTGAGTAGTATATATCCGTCCTGAGACGTCATACTGATCAGACGCCTATCTCTGACGAAGTATATAAAATATAAACGGTCTAAATGATAGATTGCTCTTCACCAGTGTGATGGATGCACAACAGTCACGCCGCTCCGTACTGAAAACCACTGGACTGGCGGCAACAGTCGGTCTCGCCGGGATGGCAGGTTGTTCCAGCCTCGGTGGTGGAACTGGCGGTGGCAACGCTGCCCAGCAAATCAACTTCGAGAACCTCGGCAACCGCGAGGCGAGCGAAAACGTTGAACTGGAGTTTTGGATTTCGATCGGCGCTGAAGATCTCGTCCAAGGTATCGTTGACCGATTCAACGAACAGAGCGATTCGATTACGGTGTCAGTATCGAATCAGGGGAACTACAATGAGGTCTGGAACCAGACGCAACAAGCACAGACTGCCGGGAGTCCACCGGGAATCGTCCATCTCAATGCAGTGAGTACCCTCCCGGCATGGGCGGAAGACGTCGTGATTCCGGCTGAGGACCTTATCGGGCCAGAGATTGACCGGAGCAACTTCGTCAGCGCAGTTAGCAACTACTACGTCATCGACGACACGCTGTTGGGGCTTCCGTTCGGTGTCTCGACGGTCGCGTGCAGTTACAATCGCTCTGCATTTGAGCAAGCCGGGCTGGCTTCACACCCAGACGATGTCGAACTAACCACGTTTGACGACTGGCAGACCGCTGCTGATGCCGTGATGGCCGAGACCGAGATGAGCAGCGGTGTCACGTGGCCACAGATCGGCTGGTTTTACGAGACGTTCTTCGCGACGCAGGGACAGAACGTCGTCAACAATGAGAACGGCCGAGCGAGTCCTGCGACGGCGTCGTACTTCGATTCTGACGCGGCCCGACGTATGTACGAGTGGAACAGCAGCATGTACGAGTCGAACCGGTATCAGCTGTCGGCTGACTGGAGCGAGGCTAGACAGGCATTCCTCAGCGGACAGGTGGCAGTGCAGATGGACTCATCAGCCGCACTGGCTGCCCTCTCGGGTGGCGCACGAGAGGCCGGCTTTGAGCACGGTGTCGGAACCGTGCCGTCAGCGACGACCGATGGACGGGAGGGGCCTATTATCGGTGGCGGCGCACTGTTCGTGCCAACCGGAATCGACGGGGCAAAGCTGAAAGCGGCCGCGGAACTCATGCTCTGGTTGTCACAGCCTGAACAGCAAGCAGAGTGGCACATGTCGACTGGCTACTATCCGCTGAGCCGAGAGGCGATCACGATTGCAGAAGAGCAGGGGTTCTACGAGGAATCCCCACAGTTCCGTCGTGCCTTCGAGCAGTTCGCGAGTCGACCGGAGACGCCTGCAACAGCCGGCGCATTCACCTACGACCACGGTGAGGTGCGGACCGAGATTGTCAACGGATTAGATCGGCTCTACGGCGGAAACAGCGTCGAAGATGTCGTGTCGTCGACGAAATCGAACGTCGACGACGTGTTGGCGCGGGCAAGCGACGCTGATCCACGTTCCGAATAGATGGCCGAGCAACACTCTCGACTACAGGTGTTCACGAGTAACTGGCAGGCAGCGGCACTGCTACTGCCCACCCTCGCGCTCATCGCCGTCTTCCTCTATTATCCGTTTCTCGAAACGGTGCAACTGAGCTTCTATCAGCTGCGAGTGCTCGGTAGTGGTGAGTGGGTCGGGCTACAAAACTACGTACAGTTGTTCGAGTCCGGAGCGTACCGAAACAGCTTGGTCGTCACCGTACTGTTCACTGCAGCCACGGTAACTGCCTCGCTGTTTCTCTCTCTCATCATCTCGTTTCTCATCCACGAGGCCAACCGGTTCACTAATCTCTACTTAGTGGCCGCGATCTGGCCATATGCGATGCCAATCGCTGTCGCCGGCATCGTGCTTGATTTTCTTATCAATCCTCGTATTGGGGTCGTCACGTGGGCGATTGAAGTGCTGACCGGCTTCCAATTTGCGTGGCAAACAAACGGGGCCCTCGCCCTAGTGGCTGTCATTATTGCTGCCGTCTGGCAGGGGTTGGGCTACAGTATCATCTTCATGACAGCCGCATTCAACCAAGTCCCCGACTCAATTACGGATGCAGCCAAGCTAGATGGGATTGGACGGTTCCAGCGGCTGTTTCGCATCTACGTCCCCCTCATTTCGCCTGTGCTCGTGTTTCTGATCGTTATCCAGACGATTGGAGCGTTCTTCGGTGGCTTTGCCCTTATCGACCTGATGACAAGCGGTGGTCCGAGCAATGCCACAAACGTGTTGATGTTCAATCTGTACCAGGACGCCTTCCTGAACCAGCGATTCGGCTACGCCTCCGCACAGTCTATCGTCCTGTTTGGATTCGTTGCCGTGTTGATGTACGTTCAGTTACGTGTCACTGACCGCTACGCGTACTACGGGGGTGCCTGACGTGTCGATCGTCCCAGACACCGTCAACGAGCGGCTGTTGACGACGACCGGTGACAGCCAACTGGCGACTCACGCAGCACTCTGGCTCATCATCTCGGTACTGATTTTGCCAATTGCACTGGCTGCAGTGTACAGTACACAAACAACGAACGCTGTGTACCAAATCACGAACGTCTTCCCGGGGTCTGCACTCGTCGAGAACTACACCACGGTACTGTTTGAGTACAACTTCGGACAGTATATGTGGAACTCGTTTGTGATGGCGACCGTCGTTATCGTCGGGAAACTTGTTTTTTCGCTGCTCGCTGCGACAGCACTGGTGTACTACGACTTCCGGTTTCAGTCGCTCATCTTCTATGCAATTCTGTTTACGCTCCTGATGCCGCTCCCCGTCCGAATTGTCCCGCTGTATCAACTAATGGCCGATATCGGCTGGCTCAATTCCTTTGCGGGACTTACCTCGCCGTTCATCGCCAGTGCGACAGCCGTCTTCTTATTCCGACAGCAGTTCCGCTCAATCCCTGCATCGGTCGTTGAGACAGCCAAGCTGGACGGAATCGGTCCGATCCAATTCTTGATAAACGTCCTCATCCCGATGTCGAAGGGGATGATTGCTGGCGTCACGGCAATCATGTTCATCTCGACGTGGAACGCGTATCTGTGGCCGCTTGTCGCGATTATTGACCGCACGAACCAGGTCGCTCAGGTCGGCCTGCGGTACATCCAGGGGACCGGTGCAGAGGGCTTCGTCCAGTGGAACCTCGTCATGGCTGCCGGCATTCTCGTGTTGATTCCGCCCCTCATCGTGTTACTCGTCGCCCGCCGATATCTCCTCTCGACGCTGGGTGGTGGCGAGTAACGGCGAGGAAACGCTCTGTTTTCATTTCTCCGCGACGCAACTGGGCTGATTCGTCGTGTACCTGATTACGCGGCCCTTTCGTGGCTCTTTGCGAGTCTCGTCAGCGGGTTCGAAAGCAGTCAGGTGGTCGACCCGCTCGTCACCGCCCGCAACGCCGTCTCCAGCGAGTATCTCCCGAACCGCTTGAGCCGTGCTGGGGTGACCTGACCCGGAGAGACGACGCACCGATCTCCGGTTGCTACCCGATATGTAAACTACCCCACCCTACTTCCTCGGCGCTCCGCGCGTCGTAGTCCATCGTCTCGGCGGTGAACGTAGGGCAAGAGATTCGCTGTCCCTTCTTCCACCGTTCGATAACGCCTTTGACGGCTTCGACGGCGCGTTTGATGGCGGCTTGGACGAGCTGTGCCTGTAGGTCCGTCTCCTCTCGAAGTTCGGAGTAGAGCGCGTCACGAACCTCTCGCTTGTTGGTCTTGCACTCGGTGTAGGAGGTGTCGGACCAAGAGTAGTCGGCGGTTCGGTTCGCGCAGTACAGGTATTGGTCGGTGGTTCGGTGGAGTGCATCACGTTGCTCGTCGGAAAGGTTGAGTTTCACGACGGCAGTTCGACGCACCTCCATGACTTCAGAGAGTGCTTTACGGTACTTGAATGTCCGGGAGTCAGCCGGTCGGAGTGCGCCGTTTGTGTCGTACCATGTCGGTTTCCTCTCCGGCCTACTCGCTCCCTTCGCTACGCTTCGGTCGCTGCTTGAGGCCGGAGGCTCCACCTTGAATTACGCTGAAGCCGGAATTCGCCTTCGTTCTCGCTCCTCGCCGGAAGAACGCGGCCAATCGTGTGACCGTCCGTCCGGACGGAACGCTTCGTCTGCTCAAGATTCAAATACCAGCGCGCGACCACCGACGGCGTGACCACCGACATGCTCTCTGACCGACTCGCCGCCGTTGAACGCACGCTCACCGACTCCGAGACTGCTCCCGGCGCACTCGCCGAGGAAGCTGACATCCAGCAGCGACTCACCATCGTCGAGTCCCGACTCGACGCGCTCGAAACGCGACTTGCCGACACCGAAGGCGAAGTGACAGCCGTCCGGGCACACGTCGACGACGCCCAGCGTGTGGGCCGAGAGACCGAACGCGTGGCCGAACGCGCGCTTGCGCTTGCTCGCGAACAGACCCGCGAGCCTGCGTCATCGACGCCGACCCGAACTACGTCCGCAGTGTCGCGGCTGTTCGCTCGGCTTCGGGCGCTCACTCCGTGATTGTTCGACTCGTCGTGGCTGTCCTGCTCACCGCTGCGCTCCTTGGTGTCGGGCTGCCGGCCGCCGAGACCGCGCGCTCCGAGCGAGCAGCCACGCTCGCACAGGACGAACTCACCGACTTTCGAGACGCCACGGGCCGATTCCGGAGGCACAACGACGCCACCCGACCCGGGCAACCGGGTGCGGTGCGACTCCACACGTTCCGGGTGCCGGCGGGGACTACTATCCGGCTCGGGGTCGGCCCGAGAAACGAGTCGCTCCGGTGGAAACACGGGACCGGCGCGGGCCGCGTCGAGACCGACCTCTCCTTCGACGGCTCGCTCCGACTCACCGAAGGACGCCACTGCGTCCGACTGCGACTCGTTCGCGCCGACAGTGCGGTCAGGATTCGGCTCCGGAGATTCAAGTCGGATGCCGGGGCCACCGGCTGATATGCTCGACTTCGGCGACGACGAGGACGGCTGTGGCTGCGTGTGCCGGTTCGTGGACGACACGCTCCGACTCGACGCGAGTGACTGTCCCGGCGACGGCGAACTGGCTACCGAATCCGACTGTCGGGCCACTGCCGTCGGCGCGCTCCGTGACCGCGACGCCGACCTCGTGGTCGTCCGTACGGCCGGGCTCGAACGCCGGTACGAGACGGCGATGCCGCTGCTCGTCGCTGCCGGGCGGTTCGTCGCCCGCGCCGGGTTTCACGACGAGGCGCTCGCGGACCGTGCGCTCGTGGACCCACTCGACGCCGCGCGCCTCGCCGCCGGCCGCGCCGGTCCCGTCGCCACCATCGCCGCCGAGACCGGCTTCACCGAGTGTGCGAGCGCCGCCGAGGGGTACGAGACGCTGTTCCGACCACAGGTCGCACCGGCAATCGCGACCGAGCGAGTCGTCGCGCGTCCGCCGCACGACGCACGACTCCGCGAGCGATACGAACTCGACACCGGGGCGACCGTCCGACTGTACGACGCCCCGGACGCGGACCTGCTGACGTATCATCTCACGCCGGTCGAACTCACGCTCGAGGAGGCCGCCACGACGGCCCTCGACGCGGCCGCCGAACGACTCGTGAGCGATGCGCTCGCCGGCCAGCGGGCCGCCGGCCGCGCCGTCAGGGCCGTGGCGAGCGAAGATCAGCCGGTCGAGACGCTCACCGGCGTCTTGGACAAACACACTCGAGGGCTGGGCGTCCTTTCGGACATCTTTGCCGACGCCGCGGTCTCCGACGTGTTCGCCTCGGCGCCGGTGGAAAAATCGCCCGTGAGACTCGAACGCGACGGACGGACCGTCCGGTCGAACGTCGTGCTCACGCCACAGACCGCCGACGCGCTCGCCTCGCAGTTCCGTCGCGAGAGCGGGCGGGCGTTCTCTCGCGCGAGTCCGACGCTCGATGCCTCCGTCACCGTCGCCGGTCGTTCCGTCCGGGTGGCGGGCGTCACCGACCCCGTGAGCGACGGGACGGGTTTTACCTTCCGCGCCGACAGCTGCGACCGATTTCGGCTCGCCGACCTCGTCGCGAACGACACCCTCACGCCGTCGGTCGCCGGCCTGCTCTCCGTCGCCGTCGAACGAAGTGCGTCCATCCTCGTCGCCGGCGGGCGCGGTGTCGGGAAGACGACCCTGCTCGGCGCGCTCCTCGGTGAACTCGCCCCCGGCACCCGGACCGTCGTCGTCGAGGATACCCCCGAGCTCCCGGTCGGGTCGCTGCGCGCGTCCGGGCGTGACTGTCAGCGTCTCCACGTCGAGCGCGACGGTACGGGAGTGGGACCGACGGAGGCACTCCGAACCGCGCTCCGACTCGGCGAGGGCGCAATCGCCGTCGGTGAGGTGCGCGGCGAAGAGGCGGTCGCGCTCTATGAGGCGATGCGTGTCGGCGCGGACGGGACGACCCTCGGAACGATTCACGGGGAGAGTCCGGAGACGGTGCGCGAGCGCGTCACCACTGACCTCGGCGTCGCGCCGACCGCCTTCGCGGACACCGACCTCGTGGTGACACTCGACCGGAGCGACGGGCGACGCGTCGCGGACGTGTCCGAGGTGGTGGGTCGTGATTCGCCCGCCTTCGCCCGGCTGTTCGACCCGACGAAAACGGGGCGTGTCGACCGCGGAAACAGCGCCGTCGTCGCGTCCCTCGCCCGTCCGGGCGAGACCTACGGCGATGTGCGCGAGGCGGTCGACACCCGCGCGGCGGCGTTTCGATGACTCTTTCCGTGCTCCCGCGGTTGGCGAGGCTCTCACCCCGAACGTTCACTCCGGATTCGGACTCCGACCTGTCGGTCGCGCTCGACCTGCTCGCCATCGATTCTGACGCGGAGATGTGGCGTCGAGCCGGCGACGGTGCGGCGCTCGTTCTGCTCGCCGCCGGTCTCGCCGCGACGCTGCTCGTGCCGTCGCGAATGCGCCCGCCCGCGTTGGTCGTGACTCTCGCGCTCGCCACAACCGTCATCGTGGCGGCCACTCGGCTCCCACCCGTCGTTGCGACCGTGGTCAGGCGGCGAGCCTTCGGCGGTGCGCCGTGGCTGGTGTGTCGTGCCGCGATGCGGCTTCGCGTGGAGCCGACGCTGGAGGCAGCTACTGCGGTCGCCGCTGCGAATCCGGCGACGACCCTCGACCGGGCGCTCGCGGCCTCAGTCCGGCGCGGCCGCGCGACCGGTACCGCCGGCGTCGACGACTTTCTCGAACGATGGGGGTCATTTCTGCCACTCCAGCGCGGGATTCGCCTGCTCGCCGACGCGAGCCGAACGAGCGCCGCCGACCGACCACAGGCAATCGAGCGGGCGCTCGATGCCGTCCTCGATGGGGTGCGCGAACAGGCTGCCGAGGACGCTGCCGGCCTCCGCGGGCCGGTCACTGCCGTCTACGCCTTCGGCGTTCTCCTCCCGTTGGCGTTCGTTGCCGCCCTTCCGGCCGCCAGCGTCGCCGGTCTCCCCATCTCGCTTCCCGCCGTGGTAGTCGTCTACGACCTCGTGCTCCCAGTCGGACTGCTCGCTGCCGGAATGTGGCTCACGACGAAGCGGCCGGTCACCTTCCCGCCGACGCGGATACCGGCCACCCATCCCGCTGTCCCCGGTGGGCCGTGGTGCGCACTCGCGACCGGGGCCGCTGTCGCTGGTACCGCTGCTGTCGTCGCCCCGCTTCTGCTTCCGGCGTGGGCACCGCCACTGGCAGCCGTCGGCTTCGGTCTCGGGACGGGACTCGTCGTCCACTATCGGCCCTACCGGCAGCTTCGAGCCGAGACTGCCGCTGTCGACGCCGGACTTGCGGACGTGCTCTACGGCGTCGGTCGCCGGGTGCGGGACGGCGACCCAGTCGAGCGGGCTATCGACGCGACCCACGAGACGCTCGACTCGCCGGCGAGTGCGACCTTCGCGCGGGCGAACCGACAGGGGGCAACCCTCGGTGTCGGCATCGAGACGGCGCTGTGTGGCGAGCGAACGCCCCTCGCGACGGTACCGAGTCGGCGCGTCACGGATGTCGCTCGGCTGTTCGTCGCCGCGGCTCGTGCCGGCCAGCCGGCCGGTCCGTCGCTCGCCGCGGCCGGTGAGCACCTCGCCGCGCTCGCCCGCGTCGAAGAAGAGACCCGACAGTCGATTCGCCACGCCACGGGAACGATGGGCAACACGGCGGCGCTGTTCGGTCCCCTCGTCGGCGGCGTGACGGTCGCGCTCGCCGGCCGCGTCAGCGGCTCACAGCTCGGCGAGGCGATTCCTCAAGCCGGTCTCGCACTCGCCGTCGGCGTCTACGTCCTCCTGCTCGCGGTCGTCTTGACCGCCCTCGCGACCGGACTGGAGCGCGGCTTCGACCGCTCCGTCGTCGGCTACCGCGTCGGTCTCGCCCTCGTGGCCGCGACGACGACGTATCTCGTTTCGGCCGTCGCCGGCGGACTCCTCGTCTGATACCGCCACTGATGTTTATATCCGAAGCCGGGCCCACCCGGCGCATGTTCGATGCGACGACGGGATGGTACAGTTGGGCCGGCGTCTCCCTCGCTGCGGCGGGACTACTGGCCGTCACGTTCGGGCTTCCGACCGCGCCGCCACCGGACGTACGGGCTACGGCCACAGCCGTCGACGGCGTCGCTGACAGCGACTACGCCGGCAGGGCGACCATCGATATCGACGCGACGCAGTTCCGGCTCACGCCCCTCGGGCTGTCGGTCATCACTGACAACGGACGCGCACACGCGACGTTCGACGCCGGGCCAATCGTTCCCGTTTCTGACGGGCCGCTGCGGGCTGTCCTCGACGGGGCCGACCCACGGCGCGTGTTCGAGGGTCCCACGAGATTCGCCCTCGCGGTCGAGCAGGCGCGTTCCCGAACGACGAGATGGCAGCCAGCTCCGGACTCGCTTTCGGCCAGACAGCTAACGTGGGGTGAGACGCGTGTCACGCTCGTCGGATAGAGGACAGACCGACCCGCTTGTCGCACTCGTCGCCGTCGCGGCGGTCGGACTCTCGCTCTCGGCGTACGGCGGGCTGCTCGGCGACGCACTCGCTCCGACGACTCCCTCGCCTGCGCCGACCCTCGATTCGGTGACGGACGATATCGCTCCAGCCGGTGTCGCCGACCCGGAACACCTCCCCACGCTCTCGGTCGGCGAGGCGACGCACGTCTCGCTCGCAGTTCGCGGTCGCTCGTGGAGCGTCGGGCCGACGCCACCGGAGGGCGGGACCCGCCACGCGCGCCAGCGGCTCCCGATTCGGCGGGCGAACGGCACCGTCGACGCGGGGCGAATCCGGGTGACGGTCTGGTGAGTCGCGGGCTCTCTACGGTTGCCGACGTGCTCGTCTGTCTCGTGCTCGTCTCCGCGGCCGCGACGACGCTCGCGCTCCCGACTGCCCCGACGCCGTCGCCGGATGCCGACGCCGCTGTGACGGTCGTCGAGCGCACGACGACCGATATCGAGTACCGCCTCGTCGCTCCCGACGACGAGCACATTCCGGCGTCGATGCTTTGGCGTCGGACGACCGGTCGACTCTCTGAGCTTCTCGCCCGCAGCGCCGTCCGGAACGCGACGATCGACGGCAACCAACTGACGCACGCGAGCGACGAGTTCGAGCGCCGGGTCGCCGCGGCAGTCGTGAACGCAACCGGCCCGCAGACACAGGTAGTGGCCCGCTGGCAGCCGTTTCCCGGCGCAGCTATCGGTGGGACGGCGGTGGCTGGTCCGGCCCCGCCTGCGGACGCGGCCGTCGCAACTCAGACCCGACTCGTTACGACAGCCGGTGAGCCGCGACGACAGGCGACTCGCGCGGCCGAGGACTTCGGCTACGCCGGCGTCGCAGCCGTCGCGGCGACACGGACGACAGAACGACTGTGGCCTGCCACGGGGATGCGGAACGCGCTCGCGGCCGACTATCCGACCGACCGACTCGCAGTCGCACGGTATGAAGCCGCCGGTCGCCACCTCGGCGTGTCAGTCGAGGATGCGCTCGCGACGCGGAACGTGACCGGCGTACACAGCCGGCTCCGCGAGACACTGCAACGACGCTACGAGCTGCGGCTCCGCGAGCGGTTCGACTCTCCCGAGGAGGCAGCGCGGGCGATACAACCCGGAGTGACGGTTGTCGTCCGGCGGTGGTCGGCGTGAACGAGCGCGCCCGCGTGCCGTTCGCACTGCTCGGAGTGGTGCTTCTCGTCGGGAGCGCGAGTATCGCCGCCGGACTCGGTGGGACCTCTCCCACGCGCGAGCCGGCGACCGAGGCGGCTATCGAGCAGGGGCGCACATCGCTCGGCGGGACCGTTCACGATGCGACCCGGACGGCGGCGAGGAATGTGGCAGCATCCCCGGTCGTCGCACCGGCGAACACGACGCTCGGACGAGTGCTCGCGGCGACCGGCGACCCGTTCCGAGCCGCGCTCGAGCTTCGGACGTATCTCGCGGTTCGCGACCGGCTCTCGGCGACGACCGAACGCGGCGTCACCGTCGACCCGTCACTGCCGGCGCTGCGAGACTCGGCGGATATCGACGCCGCGCTCTCACGGACGACAGTCGAACCGGTCGGGGCGAACGCGACGGCCGTCAGAACCACCGTCGCGAACGTCACGCTCACGGCGATGCGCGACGGGCGCGTCATCGACAGGTACGCGGTTTCGCCGACGATGACCGTCCAGACACCGGTGTTTGCGCTCCACGAACGAACGAGGACCTACCAGCAGCGACTCGACAGCGGCGCGACCGAGCCAGGACTGGCGCGCCGGGCGACCGCACGCCTGTACGGGGTGGCGTGGGCACGGGGACTCACCCAGTACGGCGGCGGCCCGATCGCCAACGTCGTCTCGAACCAACACGTCGCCGTGGCGACGAACCACGCGCTCCTCGCTCAACAGCGGGCGACGTTCGGCGCGACAGACGACACGGGTCGCCGCGCGGTCCGGGTCGCCGCCGCCCGCGCCGCGGGAACTGACCTGTTGGCCGCGACAGGGCAATCTGGTAAGCAGATTCAAGAACTTCTCGCCGGTGTCGACGCCGCGACACCGGGGTCGACCCTCGACCCGGTAGCGGCGGCAAATCCACCGATAACGCCGGAATCAGCGCTGAACGTCTCCGTCGGCGAGCAGGCGACGACGGCGTTCGACCGGTTCGTCACGACCGACCTCGACGCCGTGCTCGCTGCGCCGTACCGCGTGACGGTCGAACGCCGACGTGCCGTCACCGACAGCGCGACGACGACCGCCGGACGCGAACGGCCTACCGGGGACAACTGGACGCTCGTCGGGACCGAACAGACCGACGAGACGACCGTGACAGACGGAGACGCGACAGTCGGCTCTCCCGTGAATCCGTGGCACACGCTCGCTACGACCGGCCGTCGGGTCGCCGAGACGACCCGGACGGAGCGCCGGTGGCGACGTAATCACACGACGCACACGACGGTCGAGACGACTACCCAGACGCAGCGCGTCTCGATACGACTCGTCGGCCGCCACGACGGTGGAGCCGCACCGCCGGTCGGGACATCGCCCATCCACGAGCGCGGTGGCGCGATCGACGGCCCGAACCTCGCGGCCGTCGAGCGTCGAGCGAAGACACGGCTCCTCGGCGACGAGCAGGACCTCGACGCGCTGGCGGCTCGCACGACGAGCGACGGAACCACCCAGACGACGATTCGCGGCGAGCAGCCGCTCGAGCTACGAGACTGGGTGTACCGCGACCTTGTCCGACTGCGTGAACGAGTGGCGAACGTCTCGGTGGCGGTCGAACGGGGCGCAGTCGGCACGTACCAGGTGAATCCGAGCGACGAACTCGCAGGGGCCCTCCGAGCGCGACGCGCACGACTCGTCGACCGTCCCGACGAGTACGACGGCGTCGCGGACCGGGCACGGGTCGCTGCACGCGGTGCGTATCTCGATGCGGTTATCACGGAACTAGAACGCCGAGCCGACGACCGCGACGGCGTGAAAGAGCGGCTTGCCGGCCTGCTCGCAGCGCGCGGGCTGAGTCTCGGCCGCCTGCGCTCGATTATGGCCGCACGCTCGCAGGTCACGACGCCGACGAGCCATTCGATTTCGGGCGTCGGTGGCTCCTACTCGCTCGACGTAGAGGGAGTCCCGGCGTATCTCACGCTCGCGTCGGTGAATCGGACGCAGACCGACTCGCTGCGCGAGGGAAGCGTCCGTCCGCTCGCCGCACGCAACACGAACATATTCACCGTGCCGTACGGCGACGCTGCCGACGGAATCGTCGGAAAACTGTTCGGCGGCGACCGAGTCAGGCTTCGGTCTGCGGCGCGCGCGCTCGCGGCCGGTGAGGAACTCGCGACCCACGAAACGCTCGAAGCCGATGTCGAGACCGCTGTGAGCAGACGCCGGCGCGGGATGCGTCGCGTCCTCCGGCGGGCCGGCGTGGGTGACTCCCGCAGCGACCGTCGCCGAATCGTCGCGGCCGGGCTCGGGGCGTGGGAGACGGTCGCCGAGCGTGCCATCGCTGTCACCGAGAATCGTGGACCCGACGCCGTCGCCGCCGTGGCGCTCCGACGCTCGCCCGGTTCGTTCGACGGGCCGGCCGACCGCGACGACCTCCGACGGTCGCTCCGTGCTGTGGCGACCGATGGGCGCGGCGTGCCCGAGTCATCCGTGACGCCACACGTCGAACGCGCACGCCAGATGGTCGGGAAACTGGTGAAACAGAGCGTCGGTCGTGCGGCCAACCAGACGACGACCGCTGTCCGTGAGCGACTCGAGTCGAAAACGGGTAAGCTGGCCGCTGTTCCGAGCGGAATCCCCGTTACTCCAGTTCCGTCACAGTGGTACGCAACGGCCAATATCTGGGATATCGAGGCGCGCGGTGGTTACGATCGCTTCGCCGTCAGCGTCCGTAACGGCGGGCCGGGACGGCGACTTACCTACGTCAGGGACGGTAGCACCGTCGACATCGACTGGAACGGCGACGGTGAGCTAGAACGCGCGGGGACCGCGACCGCAGTCACGTTCGCATACCGAACGGCCGTCGTGGTCGTCGTTCCGCCCGGCGGACAGGGCGTCGGGGACGTAGACGGTAACGCCGACGAACGCTCTGCGGGGTGGGGGGAGCGATAGCGTCAAATCCGTCGGCTGGCTAGTCGGCGTGTGCTCGACGAGACTGCCGATTGGTATCTACTCGCCGGCGTGGTGTGTGCGCTGCTTTCGCTGCTGCTCATCCCAATCGCCGGACTGGGAGCCGTCTACTGTGGTTATCGGATTCACGGCGACCGCCACCCGGTGTACAGCTACGCGCTCGCCGGCGTCGGCGCGTTCTCGCTCGCCGGCTGGGCCGCGTACCTGCTGTCGTGACGGAACTCGAAGGCATTTAGCCGTCGGTCGCGAAGCCGGGGTATGCTTCACGACCTCGTCGCCAACCCGGGCGACCACTCCGGACCGGAACTGTACGACGCGATGGTAGCCGAACTCGCTGCCGGCGTCGAATCGGTCGGCGTCGACGCCATCGCCGCTGAGACCGACGTGCCGGAAGCTACGCTCCGTGACCTCGTTGCTGGCGACCAACCCGAACTCACCGTCGAGGAAGCGGCAGCTATCCTTGCCGTCGTCGAGGACGACCACGCCGGCGACATCGTCGCGCTCTCGCGGGACGCCATCATGATGGGGATGTCACAGGCCGTCCTCGACGTGGAGGCGCTGGCGGCCAACGCCGGCGGCGAACTCGAACCGCGCGAGGTGCAGTCGAAAATCGAGGGTCGGTTCCCGATGACTCTCCGGGAGTTCGCACTGCTACACGCGACAATTCAGGCCCAGACGGTCTGAGACTCTATTTTTGTGGTTCGTTCCTCTCGACGACGAGCGACGGCTCAACCGGCGACCTCGGCCACCTGCACCAGTGTCCCCGGCACGATGTGCAGGAAAAGCCCCACGACTACGAGCACGACCGGAACGAGAATCGTCACGTCGGTGAAGGCGAACAGCCCGATTCCCGCGAGGACCGCGAGCAGGCCGAGGAGCCGGAACAGCCACGTGATTGCGCCCTCTAACCCGGCGTCAGCGGCGAGATCCATCACGTCCAGTAGCTCGTCCATACGCCACGTCCTGCGCGCCGGTGAAAAAAAGAACCACGACTCGGGACGTGGGCCGGCGACGAATCGGCTAAGGGCCGCCCGCTCGAACACGTGGCAAATGAGAGTCGCAATCTTGGGCTGTGGCTACGTCGGCTTAGAACTGGCTCGCCAACTCACGCCCGACCACGAGGTCATCGGCGTCCGGCGGTCGACGCTCGATGCGGTGCGCGAGATCGGCGCACGGGCCGTCGAAGCCGACGTGACCGACGCCGACGCACTCGCCGAGCTACCGGACGTGGACGCGCTCGTCTTCGCCGCCTCCTCTGGCGGGCGGGGAGCCGAGGCCGCCCGCGAGGTGTACGTCGAAGGGTTAGAGACCGCTATCGACGCCTTCGCCGATCGCGAATCGCCCCCCGACCAGCTCGTCTACACCTCCTCGACGGGCGTGTACGGCGACCACGACGGCGACTGGGTGGACGAATCCACGCCAATCGAGCCGACGACCGAAAAGACGGCCGTGCTCGCGGAAGCCGAACGCATCGCGACCGAGTACGCCGCCGAGCGCGGTATCGACGGAACCGTAGCCAGATTCGCCGGTCTGTACGGCCCGGACCGCTATCGCCTCGACCGCTATCTGGAGGGGCCGGTGACAGCCGGCTATCTGAATATGGTTCACCGCGACGACGCAGCCGGTGCGGTCGCGCATCTGCTCGCCGGCGTCGAACCGTCGGTCGTCAACGTCGCCGACGACGAACCGGCCTCGAAACACGCGTTCGCCGACTGGCTCGCCGACGCGTGTGACGTATCGCGCCCCGAGAAACGGACGAAACAGGAGCGACTCGACGCGGGCGACCTCTCGGAGCCGGCCCAACGCCGGATTCTCACGAGTAAGCGCGTCAGCAACGACCTGCTCCACGAAGTGGGGTACGAACTGACGTATCCGACGTATCGGGAGGGGTACGCCACAGCGGTAGAGGCGTACCGGCAGGAATCGACGTAGTCGCTATCGGCCCTCCTTTCTGTAACAAGTGCAGCGTCGACAAAATTGTCATGAGTGGCCCGCTTTAATCCCACAAGGGTTCGTCTGTAACTCTCGGCAAGCACAGGGTTGATTCCAGCCAGTACAATGCTTCAATCCCACAAGGGTTCGTCTGTAACACTCGCCGCCGGAGTGGGCGAATATGGATGATGCTGCTTCAATCCCACAAGGGTTCGTCTGTAACCGTTGCATGATTACGGCGATTTCCGGTGGGTGATTGCTTCAATCCCACAAGGGTTCGTCTGTAACCAGCGGGCGATGGACCACACAGACGACGGACAGGGCGTGCTTCAATCCCACAAGGGTTCGTCTGTAACACGGCCGCGTCATCTTCGCGCCGTACAACAGTTGCTTCAATCCCACAAGGGTTCGTCTGTAACACTGGTGTAGTGGTCCCGAGATGCTCGAGGAGGGCGCTTCAATCCCACAAGGGTTCGTCTGTAACGGCGGCCATGACGACCACGCCGACGCGGTGGCGTTTGCGCTTCAATCCCACAAGGGTTCGTCTGTAACCCTTCCCGCCCTCGCTCGGCGGTCGCTCGGGGTCGCTTCAATCCCACAAGGGTTCGTCTGTAACCGTTTCAGGAGACACGCGGCACGACCTACAACATCCGCTTCAATCCCACAAGGGTTCGTCTGTAACGAACACGCCGCTCGCAATCGTTATCGGGTGTTTGAGGCTCCAATCCCACAAGGGTTCGTCTGTAACGACTCGCGAGCGCGATGGCGACGTTGGCCGGGAGCTGCTTCAATCCCACAAGGGTTCGTCTGTAACCATGGTTGCTGCACCTCACGACTCTGCGCGGGAGTCGCTTCAATCCCACAAGGGTTCGTCTGTAACCGGTCGGCGCGGCAAGGTCACCCTCGCCCGCGAGGTAGCTTCAATCCCACAAGGGTTCGTCTGTAACCCACGATTCAACGCCGCGCTCCGCGTCTCTGCCGCCGCTTCAATCCCACAAGGGTTCGTCTGTAACCGTGCCCAATTCGTGGCACTCACGCCGCTATACTGGTGTTCGGGACTTAGTGTTTCCGTCGACCCTCAATACCCCCAGAATCCCCGATGTCGATGAAATCTGCCGTCGACCGACCATCGAACGAGCCTCAGTTCGAACGGCCGAACGGTTGCGAGAGCGGAACCGTTAGCCTCCGTCATCTCGAACGCGGGGTATGAACCGCGACGTGTCGTGGGCATACCGCAACGAGTTCCACGAGTCATTCGCCCGCACCTACTTCCGCCGGTTCGGTGACGGGCTCGTCTCGTCGGTCGGCGTCGGTACCTACCTCGGCGACGCGACTGACGAGCGCGACGACGCCTACTACACCGCCATCCGCGAGGCGCTGGCGACGG
>Ga0209945_1000017_pt1 | contig 56262 bp, 61 predicted proteins | sample SalPonR2_A_D2_MG_FD_185703 | JGI IMG/M metagenome (GOLD analysis project Ga0209945, IMG submission 185703) | Salt pond soil microbial communities from South San Francisco under conditions of wetland restoration - Salt Pond MetaG R2_A_D2_MG... ...
ACAGCTGCTGGCTGTGCCAAGCAGCCGGTACTCCTATCCCGGCATGGGATTCGGAGTTACTTGTGACGACACCCGCACCAGCCCCACAGAAAGGGTGTTTCTGCGGTTGGGTGAGGAAATCCCGATACTGTCCAATTAAGTGGGCGGATAGACCGCCTCGGATAACTGTCCATGCGGTGTGTGACCAGTTAAAAATATCCGTTACCCACGCCGATCAGAGCCTGTGCTGGCGGTGTCGGATTTATCCCCGCGCTGAAGCGCGAGGCTTTCTCCTTGTACTTCCGTAAGAATGCACACGGCGGCGCCGCGTCGACGACGGGCGGCGCTCGGTTTCGCGATCGATATCCAAGCGAGAACCCGGTTCGCCGGGCGGCTCACCTCACGCGACGACGAACTGGTTCCAGATCCCCGAGACGAGGAAGAAAAGCGAGTAGTAGCCGACGAACACCATCAACACGAGCGAGGCGGCGATCGAACTCTTCGGCGCCTCGATCGGCATGTCGTTGCGCGCTTCGACGTTACGCGCTTCCAGTTCGAACAGGTCGGCGATCAGCATGGTTATCACGATCACCGCCACGATCACGCCGCTGACCGGGGCATCGAGGGTGAACAGAAACGACAGGAGCACCAGCCCGATGTTCGTGAACGCGTGAGGCGTGTACGGCTCGACGCTCTCTCCGTCCGTTCCCTGCTCGACGTGACGCCGGTGCGCGATGTGTCTGGTCGCGAGGTTCGCGACCGCCATCACGAGCAGCGCGTATGGCAGCATCGGCCCGACTTCGGACAGCCAGCCGAGCGGAACGAGGAACTGCAGTGGGTCCATACCGATCCATCCGGTTACGAGTTATTAGAGTGTTTCCGATCGGCGCGCTCGCGAGCCGCCACGGGCGCCGCGAACGCGACCCGATCGACGGGCTCGATCGCGACCGGTCGGTGCGGCGCGACCACGGAGCGCCGCTCCCCGTCGACGACGATCGCGACCGGTTCGCCCTCGCGCTCGACCGTGAGCCGAACCCGGTCGGGCGTCACCCACGTGTCCGTCCGCGTGCTGAAGGGAGCGATCGGCGCGACCGGGAACCCGCCACCGGGCTCGACGATCGGTCCGCCGACGGCGTTCGCGTAGCCGTCGCTGCCGAGCGGCGTCGCGACGACGACGCCGTCGGCGCGGACCGACTCGGTCTGTCGCTCGGTGAAGTCGACGGCGAACTCCGAGATCCGAGCCGGCTCGCTGGTGACGAGCGCCACGTCGAACAGCGCTTTCGCCGGCGGGGCCGTACCGTCCGTGACCGCCATCACCGGGTGTTCGACGCGCGCGACGCGTTCGCCGGCCGCCGCCGCGCCGAGCAGTTCCCGGAGGGCCGCGACCGCGCCGTCGTGATCGAACGCGAGCCGCCGGTCGCCGACCGGGATCACCGTCCCGTCGGGCGCCGAGACGGCGGCGTCGCGGATCGCCTCGTCGCCGAGTGCGACGACGATGGGCGCCTCGGCCGCGTCGCTCGCGCTCGCGAGGTCCGTGAGGTCGGCTCCGACGCCCTCGACCGCGTCCCGAAGGGTCGACGCGCGCCCGTCGTCACCGACGACGGCGACGCGGCGTTCCGACGCTTCCATGTCCGACGGTGCGACCGGCGAGCGTGAAAACCTCCCGGTTCGCGACAGGCCGACTCACCTAGAACGGCCAGTCGCCGGTGATCTTCATCCCCGTGGCCTTCCCCTCCCGTTCGAGTGCGGCCGCGATCTCGTCCGTCGGCCGGCGCTCCGTCGACACGTCGTCGCCGGCGAGGTCGACGACGAGCGCCGTCAGGAGGATCGCCTGCTCGCGGAGGGTCCGCGACTCCAGCTTGTCGATCGTGTCGGCGCCGGTGTGTCCCCAACCCCGCCCGCGCCCCGCCGTCTCGCCGGAGACCATGTAGCCGGGGATCCCGCGCTGGACGAACGACCAGTGGTCGCTGTGAGGAACCTGCGCGCCGGCGAGCGCGATCGGGTGGTCGAACCGCTCGCTCACGCGCTCGCCGGCGGCCTCCAACGCGTCGAACCCGTGGTGGTCGAGCCTGAGCGTGCGACCGAACACGTTGCTGTCGACGTTGACGACGGCCTTGACCCGATCCGGATCGACGCTCTCGGCGAAGCGCCCGGAGCCGACCAGCCCCACCTCTTCGGCGCCGAAGCCGACGAACCGAACTCTCGTGTCGAGGTCGCCCTCGCGGGCGGCGAGCGCCGTGGCGACTTCGACGACCGTCGCGGTGCCGGCGCCGTTGTCCATCGCCCCCTCTGCGAGGTCGTGGGCGTCGACGTGCGAGGAGACGACGACGTACTCGTCCGTGTCGGGGCCGACGTCGGCGATCACGTTACCGCTCGTCGCGTCGGGGGTCGCACAGTCGACGGCGACGGTCACTTCCTCGCCCTCGTGGCGACGCGCGAGGCGCGCGCCGGTCTCCTTGGAGACGCCGACCGCGGGCACGTCACCGATCGGCGCGTCTTCGGTGCCGACGCTCCCGGTCGGCGGGAGGGTTCCCTCGACGTGGTTCGCGAAGACGAACGCCGCGGCGCCCGCCTCCACCGCGTGGTAGTATTTCTCTCGGCGGTGGATGAAGCGGTCGACCGAGTCGGGCGTGTCGGACGACACCATCACGACCGCTCCGGTCAGGTCGTGCTCGAAGTCCTCGGGGACGCCGTACCCCAGGTCGACGAACTCGCCGGTCGCCTCGTCGCTCGGGCTTCGGGGGAGCGCGATACAGGCGTTCTGTCCGGCGGCGAGGATCTCGTCGCCCCGCCGGATCTCGCTGTCGCCGCGCGTCCAGCCCTGAATCTCGAACTCCTCGATCCGGGCGTCGCGCGCGCCCGCGTCGGCCAGCGCGTCGCGGGTCAGTTCGAGACCGGCGCGCTCGCCCTCGGACCCCGCCATCCGGTCGCCAACGTCGACGAGCGATTCGAGGTGGTCCCATCCGGCGTCGCTGGTGAACGTCTCACCGATCCAGTCGGTCATGGCGTGTCGGTTCGGCGGCGGCGAGTCAAGGGTTTCGGTGGCGGCCGGCGGGGACGGGGATTATAAGACGCTCCCGAGCGGGAGCAGGAGCGTCGCGGCCTCGGCGGCCGCGAACGTCGAACTGTACGCGTGGTTCAACATGAGGTACGTGACGACGCCGAGCACCAGCGAGAGGAGCCACGCGCTCGCGGCGATCCGGCCGACGCGGCGATGCGGCGTCTCGTTGCGCAGTTCCGACTCGGTGTGCGTGAGCCCGAGGACGATGGCGTAGAGGACGACCGGGACGGAGACCACGGAGAGGATGATGTGGATCGCGAGCATCAGCAGGTACGCCGGGTAGACCCAGTCCCACAGGGGGACCCAGCCGTACGACGACTCCAAGACGAACTCCCGCGTTCCGCCGCCGGCGACCTTCGGGAGGTACATCCCCAAGAACACGAGGATGAGGGTGAACGAGGTCGTCATCGCGGCCGCGTGTTTCTTCACCTCGTTGTTTCGGATCCAGTACCACCCGAGCGAGAGCGTGAGTATCGTGACGGTGTTGACGGCCGCGATGGCGTGCGCGAGGAGGTCGACGGTGTCCCGCGTCAGGTCCGGGAAGAGCGCCTGAAACTGCGGCACGAGGAACACGCCGCCGACGGCGCCGTAGCCGATGATCGTGAGGAGTACGGTGATCGCGCCGGCCCGACCCTTGGCCCGGTCGCGAACGCTGGCGGTGGACATACGAACGCTTGTCGCGGGACGGTTATTTCGCTTTCGAGGCTCGGGGAGCACGCGGGTCGTCGCCGGGGTGCAATCGAGGTCGTGCCCGCGCTATCGCTCGATGACGCCCGTCGCGGTCGCGACCTCGATGGCCGCCTCCTCGTTTATGCCGCCCTGTAAGATCGTGTACCGGTCGCGGATCTCGTGAGCGCTCGTGAGCGCGGCGAGCAGCTCCGCGTCGTCGATGCCGAGTTCGGCGGCGGTCGTCGGCGCGTCGAGTTCGGCGAGCGCGTCGCGGATCGCGGCCCACTCCCCGCTCTCGCCGCTGTGGAGGTACTCCGTCAGGATCGAGGCGACGCCGACCTGGTGGCCGTGGAGCGCCTTCCCCGGCGCGATCCGGTCGAGCTGGTGTGAGATGAGGTGCTCCGCGCCGGAAGCGGGCCGGGACGACCCGGCGATCGACATCGCCACGCCGGAGGAGACGAGCGCCTTCACGACCACCCACGCCGACTCCTCTAAGCCGGGGCGGATCATGTCGGCGTTCTCGACGAGCAGCTCCGCGGTCATCTCCGAGAGCGCTCCGGCGTACTCGCTGTACTCGACGTTTCGCAGCCGACGGGCGAGCCGCCAGTCTCTCACCGCGGTGTAGTTCGAGATGATGTCGGCACAGCCCGCGGTGGTGAGCCGCCACGGGGCGTCTGCGATCAGCGTCGTGTCCGCGACGACCGCGAGCGGCGGGTCGGCCGCGACCGAGTGGCGCGTGTCGCCCTCGGGGATCGACGAGCGCCCCGAGACGATCCCGTCGTGCGAGGCGACCGTCGGGACCGAGACGAAGCCGACGCCGAGGTGGTCGGCCGCCATCTTCGCGATGTCGATCGGTTTCCCGCCGCCGAGGGCGATCAGGTAGCCGGGGTCGACCGCCTCCGCGGTCGCTTTCAGGTCTTCGACCGCGTCGAAGGAGGCCTCCTCGACGACGGCGGTGGCGGGGTCGTCGAACTGCGCCCGGACGCGGTCGCCGGCGATGTCGTTCGGCGTCGGGCTCGTGACGATGAGCGGCCGCCCGGTGAGGTAGAGTTCGCCGACCGCTTCCCCGAGGTCGTCGAGGACGCCGTGTCCCACGAGCACGTTCCGCGGGAGCTTGATCCACGTGGTCTTCTCGAACATACCGGCCGGTCGTCCGCGGGCGTGAAAGCCGTTGTCCATGCCGGCGGTGTGTAGCGCGACGCGGCGGTCGCCGCCACTGCCGCCGAGCGTCAGACCCCAAGCGTCGCGAGCGTCGTCGCGGCGTCGTACAGGAAGTAGACGCCGAACCCGGCGAGGACGACGGCGGAGCCGACCGCGACGAACGGCGCGAACGTCTCGATCCGGCGTTCGGCCGCGACGAGTCCCGTCGGGAACCCGACGATCCACGTCAACACGCCGAGGAAGAAGCCGCCGATGAGCGCCGGGGACCCGGTGGCGACCACGAGCGTCCCCGCGAGGTCGTCGCCGACGACGGGGAGCCTGGCGAGGACGTCGAGTTGGCCGGGTCGGAGGAGCCCGACCCCGACCGTCAGCCAGAAGAGGACCTGATAGGGGTTCGTCAGCGCGAGCACCAGCGCCTTCTGGAACCCCTTCCCCTCCGAGACGAGCGACTCGTCGCCGGCGGTCGGCCGGAACGACGCCCGCGCGCCGCGGGCCGCGCCGACGGCGAAGTACAGCATGAGGACGCCGCCGACCGCGATCATCGCGCCGCGGAGGAGGGGGAACGCCTCCACGACCGCGACGACGCCGAGGTACGCGAGGAGGAAAAATATCGCGTCGGCGGTCGCGGCGCCGAGCCCGGCCCGGAAGCCGGCGAGTCGGCCACGCAGCACCGACTCCTCGGCGATCACGGCGTTCATCGGTCCCGGCGGGGCCGCGAGCGCCAGCCCGAAGACGACGCCGGCACCCAGCGTTACGAGCAGAGTCACACGGGAACAGACGGTTGGTTTCGTGAAAAAACTCGCGAATAAACCATGGGCGTCACGGCCGACGAACCCGCATCGATGTACGATTGTGGGTGCCGCACGTTGGTGGTTGCGCAGTCGCTGAGGGCCGTCCGCGCGCGAGGCACCACGCCCCGATCAGTCGGCGTCTTCGACCCGGATCGACCGCGCGATCTCCGCCGGGAGGCTCTGCTCGCCGGTCGGCGTCGTCACCGTCACCATCCCGAACGGGGCGACGTCGGTGACCTCGATTTTCGTTCCCGGCGTGATCCCGGCGTCGGCGAGGTACGCGAGTTCGTCCTCGTCGCGGTCGGAGACGCGACTGACGACCACGCGGTCGCCCTCGGTCCGGTCCGCGAGGCGCGCGCCGGTCCCCTCGTCGACGGGTTCGAGGTCCGCGCCGGGGATCGGGTCGCCGTGGGGGTCGACGGTGGGGTCGCCGAGCGCCTCCGCCACGCGGCGCTCGAACGCCTCGGAGATGTGGTGTTCTAAGGCGTCCGCCTCGTCGTGGACCTCGCTCCAGTCGTAGTCGAGCCGCTCGGCGAGAAACGCCTCCAACAGCCGGTGATGGCGGACGATCTCCAACGCGACCGCCTCGCCGTCCGCCGTCAACTCCACCCCGCGGTACGGCTCGCGCTCGACGAGCCCGCGCTCCTCTAACTTGCCCAGCATGTCCGTGACCGAGGGCGCGGTCTTGTCGAGGTACTCCGCGATCGCCGAGGTCGAAACCGGCGGGTCCTGTTCGGACTGGAGGACGTATATCGCCTTTAAATAGTCCTCCATCACGTCGCTCAGCATTTATAAACGATCGCGGACGGCGGCTGAAATACCTACCGGGAGACGGCGATGTGTGAGCCGTGAACGGCTGTCGACGACCGGGCTACTCGTCTTGGAGTTCCGCCTCGCGCAGCGCCTCGTTGAGGTCCTCGCGGACGCGCTCACCGGTCTCGCGGTCCATCGCAGTGGTGACGATGCGGTTCTCCTGAACGCTGGAACCGTCTCGCAAGAGGAGTCGCACGTTCCCGTTCGTCCCGGCGCGCGTGGCCTTCGCGCGCAGCCCCGTCCGCGACCCGGTGCCGCCGGCGTCTATCGGGCCGGGGACGATCTTCTTTACGTGCGGGTGGTGGGCGACCGTGCTGACCGCCTTCCGACCCTTGCGGTCGCCGATGAGCGTCGAGTGCGACCCGCCGATCTTCTCTCTCGGCGGCGTCTCGACCACCTCCAGCGCGCGGTCGCCGCGACGGTCGAGGACCCACGCGACGACGGGGCTCGCGTGTTCGTCGTCAGCAGACTCCCCGTCGACGCCCGCGTCGGGAACGCGGTAGAACTCGTGGTGGACCTGCGCGCGCGTCTCGCGGAGCGGCTCTCGGTCGCCGGCGGCGTAGACGGTGTCGGGTCGCTTTCGGCGGATCTCGTCGGCGACGCGCCCGGCGAAGTTGCGGAGCTGTATCTCGGTGAGCTGCTCGTCGGTCTCGGGGCGCGTCGTCACGGTCGTCTCGCCGACGACCTCCTCGTCGTCGAGCATCGTCAGCCGCGCGCGGCGCTCGCCGAACTCGACGACAACCGCGTCGGCGTTGGGGGTGTTACACGTGAGACAGTAGTCTCCGGGCTTGCGAAGCGGGGTCCCACACCGCCGACAGTTCATACGCCACGGAGGAGCGTGACGGATAAAAGCGCGTCCGTTCGCGGAGTCGCGGAGACAACCCATTTAGCCGGGGACGGCCTGGTAGTGGTATGAACACCGACCGATCCGCGGCGGATCCCCCGGAGCGTGAGTCCGGTGACGACACCGATCCGGACGCCACCGAACCGGGGGCTCCGGACGGGGGCGCCATCGAGGACCGGTTGGCGCGGCTGTTCCGCAGCGGGCGGACCAACGCGGTGATCGCGTGGTCGATGGTCGCCGTCCTCGCCGGCGTGTTCGTCGAGAGCCTGCTGGGTCTCGACATCCTCCCGATGGTCCTCGTCGCCGCCGTCGCCGCCGTCGTGGTCGCGCCGGCGGTCGCCGCCCGGAACCCGCAGGTGATGCTCCCGTGGGAGGTCCTCGGGCTCGCGCTGCTGCCGATACTCGTGCGGACGCTTCTCGGCGGGGAGTTGGGGACGTTCGCGACCTACCTCGCGATCGCCGCGTTCGCGCTCATCGTCACCGTCGAACTCCACATGTTCACCTCGCTGCGAGTCACCCACTGGTTCGCGGTGCTTTTCGTCGTGTTGACGACGATGGCGACGGCGGCCGCGTGGACGATTCTCCGATGGAACGCCGACCGCCTGCTCGACACCGCCTTCCTGACGACGAACGAGGCGCTGATGATCGAGTGGCTCTACGTGACGCTGGCCGGGCTCGTCGCCGGGGTCCTCTTCGACGCGTACTTCCGGCGACGCGGACTGCGACTCCGCCGGGCCATCCGCCGAGTGGTGAGCCGATGAACCTCCGCGGAGTCGTCCGCCTCCGCCCGTCGCTTCGCACGCAGCGTCGCCTCACCAGAGTGATGCAGGTCCTGCTCGTCGGTATCGTCCTCTACGGCGTCGCCTTCGGCCAGCCGAAGGCGATCACGAACGGCGGGCTCGGGCTCTTCGTCACCTTCGTGCCGGCGCTGCTCGAACGCAACTACAACATCCCGCTCGACCCGTGGCTGGGCGTGTGGATCACCTCGGCCGTCTTCCTCCACACGCTTGGGTCGGCGTGGTTCTACGCGCAGATATCCTGGTGGGATCACCTCACGCACGCGCTCTCGGCGTCGCTCATCGCCGGGGCCGGATACACGACGCTCCGCGCCATCGACCTCCACAGCGACGACATCTACATCCCCTCGCGGTTCGCGTTCGTGTTCATCTTCGTCGTCGTCCTCTCCTTCGGCGTGGTCTGGGAGCTCTTCGAGTTCGGCCTCGACATCGTCGCCGACGAGACGGGAATCTCGATGCCGCTCGCGCAGTTCGGCCTCGACGACACCGTCGCGGACCTGATGTACAACTCGGTCGGGGCGCTGCTCGTGGCGATTTTCGGGCAGGCGCACCTCTCGGGAGTCGCAGAGACCGTCCGAGAGGCCCTCTTCGGAACGTCCGAGGACCGGGCCTAGCGCAGGCAGGCGGCGACGACCCGCAGCGCGTCCTCGCCGCGAACCTCCTTCGCGAGCAGCGGCACCCGCTTTACCTCGCGGCCGCGGAACAGGTCGGTCGCTCGGCGCAGCGCGGCCTGCTGGACCTCCCACCGTCGGGCGCAGAACTCGCAGGTGTCCGGGTTCGGCTCGACGATCCAGTCGGGGTCGATCCGCGGCGCGTCCTCGTCGTCTGTCGGCTCGGTCACGTCGCCGACGCCCTCCATCACGCGGTTGACGACGAGGGTGTTCACCGGAATCTCGAACTCGTCGAGGCGCGCGACGAGGCGTTCGGACTCGGCGACGCTCATCTCTTCGGGGATGGTCACCACGCGGAAGTCGGTCTTCGCGGGGTCGCGCAGCACGTTTCGGAGCCGCTCGATCCGGTCGCGGAGTTCGTCTAAGTCGGCCGAGGGGTCGGGGTCGTCGTCGCCGCCGAACATCCCTTTGATCCCGTCCATCATCCCCGAAAAGCGGTTGCGGAGCTTCATCACGCGGCCGACCATCGAGTCCATGATCTCCGGTAACTGGAGGAGCCGGAGGGTGTGACCCGTCGGCGCGGTGTCGACTATCACTCGGTCGAAGCGCGGGTCGTCTAAGTACTCCAGCAGCTGGCGCATCGCGGCCGCCTCGTCGGCGCCGGGCATCGTCCCGCCGAGCAGCGAGCCGAGGCCCCCCTCGTCCTCACCGGGACCGTCCGCGCCGCCCGCGTCGCCCATCATCCCGCCCATCGCGTCGCCCATCTCGCCCATGCCGCCGAGCGGGTCGCCGTCGGCGCCGAACATCCCCTCCTCCATCGCGTCGTCGGGGTCGATCTCGGCGGCGTACAGCGGGACGTCCTCGCGGATGCGCGTCGGCTCCGCCGGAATCTCCGTCTCGTAGGTGTCAGAGAGGGAGTGGGCCGGGTCGGTGGAGACGACGAGCGTGTTGATCCCGCCGGCCGCCGAGGACAGCCCGGTCGCGGCCGCCATCGTCGTCTTCCCGACGCCGCCTTTCCCGCCGTAGAGCACGTATTCGGGGGCGTCGACGCCCACCGGGAGCTGCGTGGTCACGTCGGTTTCGGTCGGGAGGTCCGACTCGGCGCCCGCGTCGTCGGCGTCGGCGCGTTCGTCGCTGGCTGAGTCTTCGACGCGATCGACCGGCTCGACGTCGATATCGTCCATACCGGGTCGTGGGTGCGGCCCGCTTGTGTACCCGTCGGTCCCGGTTCGTCCCGGCGCTCCGGCCGTGTCCGCGTTGCCGGCCGCGGGCCGACGGTGATGACTCCGGACTCAAGCCGGCCGGGGCACCCGTCTTTTTACCCCCGCCACGTCGGCTACACGCCCCAGATGACCGCGATGCCCGCCGTCGCGACGACGGCGAGGAGCAACTGGAGCGGGCCGCCAACGCGCAGGAAGTCGGTGAACTCGTACCCGCCGGGGCCGTACACCATGAGGTTCGTCTGGTAGCCGACCGGCGTCATAAACGACGTCGCCGACGCGAACATCACCGCCAACAGGAACGCGAACTCGTTCGCACCGAGCTGTGCGGCCGCGTTGACGCCGACCGGGATCATCAACACGACGGTCGCGACCGGCGTGATGACGCTCGCGAGGACGCCCGCGACCGCGTACAGGACGAACATGACGCCCACCGGCGGGAGGACGCTGTCCGTCGCGACGAGGAACTCCGAGACGAGGGCCGCCCCGCCCGTCGACTCCAACGCGATCCCGAGGGGGATCACCCCCGCCAGAAGGAAGATCACGTTCCAGGAGACGGCGTCGTAGGCGTCGCTCGTCGTCAAACAGCCGGAGACGACCATCGCGACGACGCCGGCCAGCGCCGCGATCACGATCGGGAGGACGTCGAGGGCGGCGAGCGCGACCACGCCGACGAGGACGCCGACCGCGACGGGCGTCTTGGGCGACAGCGGCGCGATGTCGTCGATGTCGGCGTCGGCCAGCCGGTCGAGTGCGCGCTCGTCGGCGACGACGAGACTGCCGGTGTCCGTGAAGTACCGGACGGCCGCCGGCGTCGTCCGAACCAAAAGCAGGTCGCCCGCCTCGAGCGTGCGGTCGCCGAACTCCGTCCGGAACAGGTCGCCACCCCGGCGGAGGGCGAGCACGCTCGTCTCGTGGTAGTCGTGGAGGCCGGTCTCGGCGACGGTCTCGCCGACGAACGGCGACTGGTCCGTGACCACCGCCTTCGCGAGCATCCCGTCGGTGGCCGTCGACTCGAACGTCTCCTCGGTCACGGTCTCGCGAGGCCGCCGCCCGAGCGTCGCCGCCTCGCGAAACCGGGTGACGGCCTGGAGGGGGCCGTGGACGATCACGCCGTCGCCCGTCTCGATGATCCGGTCGGAGTGCGGCCCGGCGTACGCCCCGCCGTCGCGCCGGATCTGCAGGATGCGGACGTCCGGGTGGGCGTCGTCGAACGCCTCGACGGACTGGCCGGCCGCGGGCGACCCCGGTCTGACGTACAGGTGGGTGAGGTAGTCGTCGAGGTCGAACTCCGCGACGGGGTCGCTGTCGACGGGCACGCGGGCCGGCGTGAGCCGCCAGCCGACGGTCAGCAGGTACGCGGTTCCGACGACCAGCAACACGGCGCCGAGGCCCGTGAACTCGAACATCCCGATCCCGTCCCGGCCGTCGATGAGGAGGCGCGCAAAGTCGCTGGCCAAGATGTTCGTCGACGTGCCGATGAGCGTGAGCGTCCCGCCGAGGATTGCGGCGTACGAGAGCGGGAGCAGGAGCTTCGAGGGGCTGACTCTGGACTTCTCGGCGAGGCCGGTGACCATGGGGATGAAGACGGCGACGACGGGCGTGTTGTTCACGAACCCCGCGATGGGGCCGGTCGTACAGACGGTGGCGACGAGCGCGCGGTAGTCGCGCCCGCCGGTGAAATCGGCGAGGTACAGGCCGAGCCGCTCGACGACGCCCGTGTTCTGGACGCCCGCGCTGAGCATGTACATCGCCATGATGGTGACCGTCGCGGGGTTCGCGAACCCGGAGATAGCCGCCCTGGCGCCGACGCCGGTCCACGGTTCGAGCACGACGAGGGCGGCGACGACGCTGATCGCGGTGACGTCGTTGGGGACCACCTCGGTGACGAACGCGACCAGCACGGCGAGGATGAGTAGGAAGACGACGGCAGCGCCTGACGCCTCGACGATTGCCATACCCGGAGGACTCGCGTCGGTGACTTCACTGTTCCCCCACTCGGCTGGCGTACCTCACGCGGGCACAACAATCGACGGCGACCGGCAGGGTCGCGGCCAGCGGGACCGCAGACAGCGACTCGCAGACCGCAGACAGCGGCCAGCAGTCCGACGACGCCGCCCGAAGGCGCTCTACCGTTCGTCTTCCGCAGTTAAGTACACAGACGAATCTGGGCTTGCCATTTATAAAGAACTGCACGGCCGCCACCCCACCGACCGGATCGCGGACGCTCAGTCGCTTCCGGCGCCGTTCCGCACCTTGACCGCGACGCCGCTCGCGAACTGCTCGGCCTCGGCGCCGGAGAGTTCGGCCCGCCCGACCGCGAACAGCGCGTCGTCCTCGTCGACGACGAGCACCTCGTCGCCGGGGCGGATCCCGTCGTCGGCCGCGGTGACGAACTTCGCGAACGCGTTGCGCCCCTCGCGGACGAACGGTTCGCTCTCCTCGCCGACGACCATCCGGTGATGCGGGGCCGGAAAGGCCTCGCGGAGCCGGCGCCCGCCGGCGACCCCGAGGGTGAATCGCCCGTCGGTTCCGTAGGAGACGAGACGGTCGCCCTCCGGACTGCCGGGGTCGTCGTCCACGTCGCCGACGATCACCTGCCGGGGGCGGCCGCCGCTCGATCGCCGCAGCGTCAGCGTCTCGTCCGGGGGGAACAGCGCGTCGCCCGCGCCCGCACCGAACTGGTAGTCGGCGCCGGTCCGCAGGTCCGCGAAGGCCGCTACGTCGCTCATACACCGGCTATCGGGGCCACCCGCAAAGCGGTTGCGACACGCCGCCCGGCGCGCTCGGTGGGCCGCCGCGAAGACGCGAGACGCCCGCGGGCGGCGGGCGGCGCTCTTCGATTACAGCTCGATTCGGTCGACGATCGACCCGTCGCCGTCCCGGTGGGTGTTGATCGCGACCGTCCGGAGTTGGTCTTCTAACAGCGACCCGTCGATCTTCGCTTTGAGCAGGGAGTCGACCTGGTACACCCCCGCCGCGTTGTTCATCCGGATCACGACCTGCGCCGGCGTCTCCTCGCCTTGACGCAGCGAGACGCGCTCGATCGACTGCGAGGAGACGGTGTTGATGCCCCGACCGCCCTCCTCGTAGGGGACCCGCGAGCGCCCGCGCTCCATGTCGAGGCCGTCGGCGACCCGGACGACGCCCGCCTCGCGCGTCAGCGGACGCTCCTCGGTGTGGTGACAGAGGATGGCGTGTAACACCTCGGCTTTGATCCGGACCCGCTCCGGAACGTCGTAAAACGAGGGCAGGAAGTCGTCGAGGAGGTCGGCCGCGAGCGGAATCGAGTAGTACGGGTGGTCGTCCCGGTGGACGACGTGGCCGATGTCGTGGAGGGTGGCCGCGAGCGCGATGATGACCGACTCGTCGGCCTCGTCGAGCCCCTGCTGGCGGGCGCCGTTGAACTCGACGCCGCCGGCTTTTAAGAGATCGTAGAGGCGGAGCGCCCGGTCGCGGACGATCTCGACGTGTTTCGCGCCGTGGTCGTTGTACCCCTTCCGGTCGACGGGGTTGACGTTCTGTGCCTCCAGGTACGCCGTGATCTCCGGGTCCGACTCGATCCGGTCGAGGACCCCTTTGAGCCGGTCGTCGGGGAAGGCGTGGTCGCCGTCCGGGTGGAACTCGTGGCGGTCGGCGTCCGGGTTGGGGTCGACTTCGCGGTCGGCGTCGACGGCGTCATCGAGCGCGCGGTCGCTGTCGGCGCCTGCCTCCGCGTCGTCCGTGCTGTCGCTCATGGATCCTGCAGAGACGCTCGATACGGATAAATGCGCGAGCCGGGCGCGGCGACCGGCAGTTTCGACCCGAGGCATAATCTATAAGCGCGCGTCGGTCACACAGGTTGGTGTGACCCGCCCCGCGTCAGTACGCTGCTCGCGAACGCCGGCAGCGACGCGGTTCTTCTCGAAAAAACGCGCGTGACCTGTTCGGAGGCGGGAGTGGCATCCCCGTCCCGGACGACCCCCGACCGCGCGAGCGCGTACTCGACGACCGACCTTCGCTGCGACGACTCCCACACCATGACGGACACCACGACAACCACGCCGTACACGACCGACGAGACGGATCGAGAGACCACAGACGAGCCCTTCGAGGGCGTCTATCCCGCGATGACGACCCCCTTTACCGACGACGACGCGGTCGATCACGACCAGCTCGCCGCCAACGCCCGCTACCTCGAACGCGCCGGCGTCGACGGGGTCGTCCCCGTCGGATCCACCGGCGAGTCGGCGACGATGACCCACGACGAACACATCGACGTGATCGAGACGGTCCGCGACGCCGTCGAAGACGTGCCGGTCATCGCGGGCACCGGCTCGAACAACACCGAGGAGGCGCTCTCGCTGTCCCAGCGCGCGGCCGACGCGGGCGCCGACGGGCTCCTCCTGATCGCCCCGTACTACAACATGCCGGAGCCGGAGGGGTTTCTGACCCACTACCGGACCATCGCCGACGCGGTCGACCTCCCGCAGATCGTCTACAACGTCCCCAGTCGGACGGGCCAGTCGATCCCCGTCGACGTGAGCGTCGACCTCGCGAGCCACCCGAACATTCAGGGGTACAAGGCCGCATCCGGCGATCTGAACCTCATCAGCGAGGTGATAGAGCGCACGCGCGACGAGGAGTTCTCCGTGCTGTCCGGCGACGACGGGCTCACCCTCCCCGTCCTCTCTATCGGCGGCACCGGGACGATAAGCGTCGTCGCCAACGTCGAGCCGGAGCGCTCCTGTGCGATGGTCGGCGCCGCGCTCTCGGGCGATTACGACCGCGCCCGCGCGCTCCACCACGAGCTGGCGCCGCTGATCCGCGAGCTGTTCGCCGAGACGAACCCGATTCCGGTCAAGGAGGCGATGCACCTCCGCGACCGCGGCGGCCCGCACGTGCGCCCGCCGCTCAGCCGGCTCTCCGAGGAGCGCCGCGAGTCGCTCCGCGCCCTGCTGGCCGAGTACGAGAACGGCACGCCGGAGCCGGTCGAGACCGGACGCGTCTCCGGAGGCGCCGAATGAGCGGCGAATCCCTCTCTCTCGCCGTCACCGGCGCCGGCGGCCGGATGGGGCAGGAAGTGATCGCGGCGGCCGCCGACCGCGAGGGGGTCGCGGTCGCGGTCGCGGTGAACCGCACGCCGACCGACCCGGTGGCGGGCGTCGCCGTCGAGGACGCCGACCGCCTCGGCGAACTGGTCGCGACCGCCGAGCCGGACGTGCTCGTCGACTTCACCGGCCCCGAATCGGCGGTCTCGTACGCCGAGACCTGCGCCGACGCGGGAGTGCCGATGGTCACGGGGACGACCGGCTTCTCCGAGCCGCAACTCGACGCGCTCACCGCCGCGAGCGAGTCGATCCCGGTTCTTAAGGCGCCGAACTTCGCGCGCGGCGTCGCGGCGCTCCGGCGCGCGGTCCGTACGGCCGCCGCCGCGCTCCCCGGCTACGACGTGGAAGTGACCGAGACGCACCACAACGCCAAGCGGGACGCCCCCTCGGGCACCGCGGCGTCGATCCTCGACGACGTGGAGTCCGTCCGCGAGGACCTCGACGAGCGCGTTCACGGCCGCGAGGGCGACGCGCCGCGCGAGACGGGCGAAATCGGCGTTCACGCGCGGCGCGCGGGCGACGTGACCGGCGAACACGAAGTCCTCCTCGCGGGGAACCGCGAGGTCGTCGAACTGACGCACCGCGCCGGCGACCGGGGGGTGTTCGCCGAGGGCGCGCTCGACGCCGCCGACTGGCTCGCCGACCGCGACCCCGGCTGGTACGGGTTCGGCGACGTGCTGGACGCGGATGCGGACGCGTGACGCGTCTCGGGACATCGACGAGTAAATACCGACACCCTGCGATACACTAGCCAATGACACTCGAAGCCGACGTCTCCGATCTGTGGGACCGCTACCAGGAGGGACTGACGACCGCGGACGCGACCGACGCGGACGCAGCCGTGATCGACGAGTTCCTCGCCGCGCTGGAGGCCGGCGAGGTCCGCGCCGCCGAGAAGACCGGCGACGACGTGACCTCGTGGGAGGCCAACGAGTGGGTCAAACGAGGCATCCTGCTCAACTTCGGCCTGCGCGAGACCGAGCCGCGCGAGTACGGCGGCGTCACCTATCACGACGTGCTCCCCCTGCGCGACACCGCCGACCTCGGCGCGCGCGGCACCCGAAACACGCCGGACGGCACGGCGATCCGTCGCGGAGCGTACCTCGGCAGCGACTGTATCATGATGAGCCCCTCGTTCGTCAACATGGGCGCGTACGTCGGCGACGGCACCCTCGTCGACTCGTGTGACACGGTCGGCTCCTGTGCGCAACTCGGCGAGAACGTCAAACTCGGCGCCAACACGCTGATCGGCGGCGTCCTCGAACCCGTCGAGGACGCGCCGGTGATAGTCGAGGACGGCGTCTCGCTCGGCGCGGGCTGCCGAGTCACCTCGGGGTTCCGGGTCGGCGAGCACTCCGTCGTCGGCGAGAACACGCTTCTCACTCCGCGAATCCCCGTCTACGACCTCGTCGAGGAGGAAGTCATCTACGGCCATCTGCCCGCCGAGCGCCGCGCGTTCACCCGGATGGTCGAGTCGTCCGTCGGGGACCACGAGCTGTTCGACGGCGGCGCGTACAAGCCCGCGGTCGTCGCCACCCACGTCGAGGAGGAGACGCTGGAGGCGACACAGCGCGAGGACGCGCTCCGGGAATGAGCGAACGCGACGCGCGGGACGCGGCCGCGGACGCCCCGGTAACCGAGCCGGTCCGCCGCGTGACCGACTGGGACGCCGACCGACTGCGGCGCCTCGCCGCCGACCACGACACTCCCCTGTACGTCCAGGACCTCGGTCGGGTCCGGGAGAACTGCGAGCGCCTGACCGACGCCTTCCCGGACGCGGACGTGCGGTACGCGGTGAAGGCACACACCGGCCGCGCCGTGTTGGAAGCCGTCCGGGCCGCCGGCCTCGACGCCGAGTGCGCCTCCGCCGGCGAACTCGACCGCGCGCTCGCGGCCGGATTCGACGGCGAACGACTCCACTACACCGCGGTCAACCCGCCCGCTCGCGACCTCGACTACGTCGTCGGCGTCGCCGCGGCCGAACCCGACCTCACCGTCACCGTCGGCGCCGTCGACACCCTCGACCGACTGGCCGAGCGCGGGTACGACGGCCGGGTCTGTGTCCGGGTGAACCCCGGCGTCGGCGCGGGCCACCACGAGAAGGTCCGGACCGGCGGCGCCGCGAAGTTCGGGATCCCCTACGACCGGGCCGCAGAGGCGGCGCGAACTGCGGCCGAGCGGTTCGACGTGGTCGGGATCCACGCCCACGCCGGCTCCGGGATCGACTCGGACCAACTGGACAGCCACCGCGAACTGGTCGCCCGGATGGGCGAGCTGGCACGCGAGTTGGCGTCGCCCGACGGTGACGCGGCACCCATCGATCTGGAGTACGTCGACGTCGGCGGCGGGTTCGGGGTCCCCTACGAACCGGCCGACTCGCCGCTCGACCTGCCCGCCGTCGCCGAAGCGACGCGCGAGGCGGTCGCCCCGCTCCCGGCGAACGCGACCCTCGCGATCGAACCGGGCCGGTACGTCGTCGCCGACGCCGGCGTCCTCCTGACGCGCGTCAACACGGTGAAGCCGGCGGGCGACGAGCGCGTCGTCGGCGTCGACGCCGGGATGACCGACCTGTTGCGCCCGGCGATGTACGACGCGTACCACCCGATCTGCAACCTCGGAGGCGACGGCGACGGTTCGGACGCACCCGCCCCAGACGACCGACCGGCAACCCCTGTCACCGTCGCCGGACCTATCTGTGAGACCGGAGATGTCTTCTGTAGGAACCGAGCGCTCGCCGACCCGATCCGGGGGGACCTCCTCGCGGTCGGGATCGCGGGCGCGTACGGATACGAGATGGCGAACCAATACAACTCGCGGCCGCGACCGGCGGAGATTGCACTCGACGGCGACACCTCGACGGTCGTCCGCCGCCGAGAGACACTCGACGACCTGACGACGGTCGAGCGGGAGGCGGGAGCCGACCGCTCCGCGCGCTCGGGGGTGGACCGATGAGCACCCACGCCGTCCCGTTCGAGAAGTACCACGGGACGGGCAACGACTTCCTCGTCGTCGACGCGGCCGCCGAGGCCGTCGGCGACCGCGCGGCCTTCGCGCGCGCACACTGCGACCGCGACACGGGCGTCGACGGCGCGGACTTCCTCGACGACGCGGAGCGAGCGGGCGGAACCGGACGACGCGGCGCCGACGGCGTCCTCTTTTTGAGTATCGAGGAGCGGTTCGACCCGACGCGCGTCGTGATGACGCTCGTCCAGCCCGACGGCTCCACGGCGACGATGTGCGGCAACGGCGCGCGCGTGGTCGCTCGGTGGGCCCACGACCGGACCGGCGACCGCGAGTTCATGATCGACACCCAGGCCGGCACCCGGCGCGCCTCCGTGAACGCGGACGCGACCGCGGCCACCATCGAGATGGGCGAGCCGACGTTCGACCCGGCTCGCGTCCCCCTCGCACGCGACGAGCCCTTGATCGACGAGCCGGTCGCGGGGCTGACCGTCACCGCGGTCAACACCGGGGTCCCGCACGCCGTCGCGTTCGTCGAGGGCGGCCGCGACGACCCCGGCGGCATCGACGCCGTCGACCTCGACGCGGTCGCGCCGCCGGTCCGCAACGCCGACGTCTTCTCCGACGGCGCCAACGTGAACCTCGCGAGCGTCGTCGACGACGGGCGCGGCGACGGGCCCGCCGTCATCGACCAGCGCACCTTCGAGCGCGGCGTCGAGGGCGAGACGCGCTCTTGTGGCACCGGCGCGGTCGCCGTCGTCGCGGTCGCGCGCCGCCTCGGCCTGATCGCCGGCGAGTCCGCGGTCAGTCGCCCGCCGGGCGGCGATCTCGAGATCACGGTGCCCGACCGCGGGCACGCGACCCTGACGGGCGCCGTCGCCCGCGAGTACGAGGGAACGCTCCCCGCCGACCCGCGATGAGCGACCCGGCGTTCGACCCGGTGTCGTTCCTCGAAACGGCGGTACAGACCCCGTCCCACGAGTCGGTCGACGCCATGCGGCAGTTCGTCGTCGAGACGCTCGACCGGTTCGGGGTCGACGCCGAGGTCGTCGCCGGCGGCTGCGTGCTCGCGGAACGGCGCTCGCCAGCACCCGCCGACGGCCCCCATCTCGTCTTAAATACGCACCTCGATACGGTGACCCCGCACGTGCCCTTCGAGCGCGGCGCGGCCACCGACGACGAGCGCGGCGCGGACGAGGCTGAGACCGAGGTGATCCGCGGTCGGGGCGCCTGCGACGCGAAGGGACCGCTCGCGGCGCTGCTGGCGGGCTTTCTCGCGGCCGACCCGGAGGTCGGTCGGCTCACGCTGGCGCTCACGCCGGACGAGGAGGCGCTGTCGCTCGGTGCCGCCGAGCTGACCGGCCGGCTGCCCGACACGGCGGACCGACTCGACGCCGACCTGTTCCTCGTCGGCGAGCCCACCGGGCTCGACGTCTGTACGGCGGCGAAAGGGCGGTTTCAGGGAACGGTCGAACTGTCGGGGACCGCGGCACACGCGGCGGAGTTCGCGGGCGCGAACGCGGTTGCGGCCGCCGAGGGCGCGCTCGGCGCGATACGCGCGTTCGACGACGGCGCCGAGGCACACCCGCAACTCGGCCCCCCGAAGCTCACCCCGACCGTCATCGAGGGCGGCGGGGCGACGAACCAGGTGCCGGCCGACTGCGCGATAACCGTCGACCGGCGGAGCGTCCCGCCGGAGTCGGCCGAGGGGTTCCGGTCGTCGCTCGCGGCCGCGGTCCGCGAGTCGACGCCCGCCGCGGTCGGCGTCGATGTCGCCCTGACGGACCGGGCGTCGCCGTTCTTCGAGGCGTTCTCGACCGACCCGGACCACGATCTCGTCGGCGCGGTCGCGGAGGCGGCCCGGACCGCCGGCGAGTCGATCGGCCTCCCGGCAGACCGGGGCGCCGGCGTGCGTCCCTTCGGCGCGGCGACGGAGGCCTCGTACTTCGCGCCGACGCCGACGGTCGTGTTCGGCCCCGGCGACCTGGCGGACGACGCCGGCGCGGTCGCCCACGCCGAGCGGGAGTACGTCCGCGTCTCGGAGGTCGAGGCGGCCGCGGAGACGGTCTCGCGCTCGGTGTCGGCGCTGCTCGCCGCGGAGCGCTGACGGGCCGGGCGGCCGACTATTTATAGGAGGAAGGTCTCTTCGTCCTCGGCGAGGTCCACGAAGTCGTCCGCGGCCTCGATGAGCTCGTCGGCCGCGGAGTTCCCGAACCCCATCGCCTCGACGCGGACGCCCTCGTGTCTGAGGTGCGAGCAGAGCCGGGCGAAGTCGCCGTCGCCGGTACAGAGGACGACGGTGTCGACGTGGCTCGCGAGCGACACGGCGTCGAGGCTCATCCCGAGGTCCCAGTCGGCCTTCTTCGAGCCGTCGGCGAACGTCTTTATCTCCTTTATCTTCGTCTCGAAGCCGATGTCGCGGAGCGCCTCGAAGAAACTCTCCTCCTCCGGCGAGTCGGCGCGGATCACGTACGCTATCGCCCGGACGAGCGAGCGGTCGTCGACCGCGGCAGACAAGAGCCCGGAGTAGTCGATGTTTTGGGAGTAAAAACTCTGTGCGGAGTGATACAGGTTCTGTGAGTCGGCGAGCACTGCGACGCGCTGGTGCGGATGTATCTCGGTCATGTCGGTACGTTCATCGGCGCGGCTTAGTGGCTTTGGGATCCGTCCTCCCGGCCCCTTGGCGTCGGTCGCCGCGGGACGGTCTCGCGTTCGCTGGCTCCGGCGGCGTGCTCGCGGTCAGTCGCCAGCGAACGACGGCAACGTCGCCCGGACCGGTTCCGGAACCGGGGCCTCGCTGTCGGCGGCGACGACCGCCACGTCGCCGCGACGCTCGGCGGACTCACCGCCGGCGCGCGCGGTCAGTACGGCGGTTCCGCCGACGGAGAGCGGGGCGACCACGCCGGCCGCGAGCGCCCGCGCGTCCGCGAAGTCGCCCCGGAGGACGACCCGCGTCTCGGCGTCGATGTCGTGTCGGTCGACGACCGCGGCGGCCGCCGCGAGGAGGGCACGGTGGGTGACGGGCGCGTCGCCCTCGCGCACGACCGGGTCGGCAGGGCCGACGCCGCTCGGCGGCATCCCCGGATTCTCGCTCCACAGCTCCTGTTCCCAGTGGGTCGTCTCGGGTCGCTCCGGCGGCCCGCCGAAGACCGCGAGGTTGGTTCCGGGCGCCGGCTCGGTCGTCGGCTCGTCGGCCACGTCGACGAGGACCACGCGGTCGCCCCGTTCGATTCCCGCCGCGGGGTCGAAGCGGACGGGCGCGCCCACTCCCGCGGCCCCTAAAAAGGCGAGCGTCGTGTGGAGCCGCGGCGTCGCGTCGACGGCGACGGTCGACCCCTCGCGCGCGCCGAGGTACCGCAACACGTTGGCGGCCTTGTACGCGTTGGTGATCAGGTCGCGGTACGTCCGTTCGCGTCCGTCGGCCGTGACGAGCGCGGCGTCGCGGCTCCGTCTATCGCGTGCCAGCAGGTCCCCGACGACATCCATACCCGGCCCTCGGAGCGGGTGAGACTTAAAAACGCGGAGGAATCAGGGCGCGCCGGCGATGACCATCTTCGACCCGTCTGCGGTGAACGCGAGGTCGCGTGTCGAATCGGCATCCACCCGAACCGCGTCGCCGGGGCCGAGTGCGACGGCGTCGCCGTCGACGGTGAGCGTCGCTTCCCCATGAAGCAGCACGTACACCTCCTCGTGGCCCTGTTCGCCGTGGTCGTGTTCCATACCTTCCCAGCCGTCGTCTGCCTCGACGACAGTCACGCCGAGCCCCTCACAGCCGAGCGCGTCGCGGAGGAAGTACATGCCCGGAGCGCGCGGTTCCACGTCGTCGTAGGCGGTCGTGTCGTAGCCCATGCCGGTACCACACACCGGCGCGAAGAAAAGGTCGGGGGTGGTAAGCGGGCGTCGACGCCGCAGGCCCCTGCGGGGCCGAGGGGGCGGCTCGGGCGCTTCGGAACTCGTCAGTTCTTAAAAGGAACTTTTGAGTTTCTCGAAGAAGCCGCCGCCGACGTCGACGTCCTCGCCGCCGGCCTCGGCGAACGCCTCCAGCGCCTCGCGCTGTTCGTCGTTGAGCGAGTCCGGAATCACGACGCCGACCTTCACGTAGAGGTCGCCGCGTCCCCGCCGGCGGAGCCGCGGCATCCCCTTCCCTTTGAGTCGGAACGTCTCGCCGCTCTGCGTGCCGCCAGGAACGTCCATCTCCACGGTGCCGTCGACGGTCTCGACGTCTATCGTGTCGCCGAAGACGGCCTGCGGGAAGGAGACGGCCTCGTTGACGCGGAGGTCGTCGCCGTCGCGCTCGAACCGGTCGCCGACGTCGACGTCGACTTCGATCAGCAGGTCGCCGTTGGGGCCGCCGTTCTCGCCGGGGGCGCCCTCGCGCTCCATCCGGAGGCTCTGGCCGGACCGGATCCCGGCCGGAATCTCGACCGAGAGCGTCGCCTCCTCGCGGACGACGCCGTCGCCGCCGCAGTCGGCGCAGTCCTCGCTGTACAGTTCGCCCTCGCCCTCACACCGCGGGCACGTCGAGGTCTGCTGGACGCGACCGAGCGGGGTCTGCTGGACCTGCTGTACCTGCCCCTGGCCGTTACACTGCGAGCAGGTCTCCACGTCGGCGTCCGGGGGATGTCCCGCGCCGTCGCAGGTGTCGCAGGCGGTCGGCCGAGTGAGCGTGACCTCCTTGGTCGCGCCCTCGAACGCTTCCTCGAGGTCGATTGAGAGCCCGGTGCGGAGGTCTTGTCCCTGCCGGGGGCGGTTGCCGCCACCGCCGCCGCGACCGCCGCGACCACCCCGGCCGCCGAAGAACTGGTTGAAGATGTCCTCGAAGCCGCCGGCGCCGCCCGCCCCGCCGAAGGGCCCGCCAGCGCCGCCGGCGCCGCCCCCGCCGGTCGCGCCGCGCTTGTCGGCCTCGGTGAAGCGGTCGTGACCCAGCTGGTCGTACTGCTGTCGCTTCTGCTCGTCGGTGAGCACCTCCTTGGCCTTCTGTATCTTCTTAAACCGCTCCTCGGCGTCGTCGTCGTCGCTGACGTCCGGGTGGTGTTCGGCGGCTTGCTTGCGGTACGCCTGCTTGATCTCCTCCTCGCTGGCGTCCCGCGATACCCCGAGGACGTCGTAGAAGTTCTCGCTCATGCGTTACGTTCGGTGTGTTGGTTGTAAATGGTGGTCCGAGACCCGAGCGGCGTTACGCGTCGTCTTTGTCGTCTACGTCCTCGAAGTCGGCGTCGACGTACTCCTCGTCGTCGGCGTCCGCACCGGGACCGGCACCGCCGGGACCGGCCGCGCCGCCCATGCCGCCCATGCCGCCGGGACCAGCGCCGCCGGCACCGCCGGGTCCGGCCTGTGCGGCCTGCTGGCCTTCGTACATCTGCTTGCCGATCTCTTGGAGCTCCTCGGTGAGCGACTCGGTGACGGCCTCGATTTCGTCGGTCTCGGCGTCCTCGTCTTCGAGGACCGCCTCGACGTCTTCGATGGCCGCCTCGATGTCGGCGACGAGGTCGTCGTCGTCGAGCTCCTCCTCGTTCTCCTCTAGGAGGGTCTCGGCGCGCTGGATCGTCGTCTCGGCCTCGTTGCGGGCCTCGATCCGCTCGCGGCGGGCCTCGTCCTCCTCTTTGTGTTTCTCGGCTTCCTCCTGCATCTCCTCGATCTCCTCGTCGGAGAGGCCGACGCCCCCCTCGATGGTGATCGACTCGGCGTTGCCCGAGCCCTGGTCTTCGGCCTCGACGTTGACGATCCCGTTCTCGTCGATGTTGAACGAGACCTCGATCTGCGGGGTGCCGGCGGGCGCCGGCGGGATGCCCGAAAGCTGGAAGGCGCCGAGCAGTTCGTTCTCCTCGGCTATCTCGCGTTCGCCCTGGAAGACGCGGACGTTGACGGAGGTCTGGTTGTCCGCGGCCGTCGTGAACACCTTCGACTCCTCGGTCGGGATCGTGGTGTTCTTCTCGATGAGTCGCTCGAAGAGGCCGCCCTTCACCTCGATACCGAGCGAGAGCGGGGTCACGTCGAGCAGGACGATGTCGTCGACGTCGCCGGAGAGTACGCCGCCCTGGACCGCCGCGCCGAGCGCGACCGCCTCGTCCGGGTTGACGTTCTTCTTCGGCTCCTGGCCGACGAGGTCCTCGACTTTCTCCTGGACCTGCGGCATCCGGGTGGACCCGCCGACGAGGATCACTTCGTCGATGTCGGACTCCGAGTAGCCGGCGTCCGAGAGGGCCTGCTTCGTCGGGTCGACGGTGCGGTCGATCAGGTCCGAGGTGAGCTTCTCGAACGTCGCGCGCGTGACGGACTGTTCGAGGTGGACCGGGCCGCTGTCGGTCGCGGTGATGAAGGGGAGGTTGACCGTGGTCTCCTTTTTGTTCGACAGCTCGATCTTCGCCTCCTCGGCGGCGTCTTTCAGCCGCTGGAGCGCCTGCCGGTCCTCGCGCAGGTCGATGCCGTGGTTGTTCTGGAACTCGTCGGCGAGGTGGTCGATGAGCGCCTCGTCCCAGTCGTCGCCGCCGAGGCTGTTGTCCCCGTTGGTCGCGACGACCTCGTAGACGCCGCCGCCCAGGTCGAGGACGGACACGTCGAAGGTGCCGCCACCGAGGTCGTACACGAGCACGGTCTGGTCGGCGTCGTCGTCGAGGCCGTACGCCATCGACGCGGCGGTCGGCTCGTTGACGATGCGGTCGACCTCGAAGCCGGCGATCTCGCCGGCGTCTTTCGTCGCCTGCCGCTGCTTGTCGTTGAAGTACGCGGGGACGGTGATGACCGCCTTCTCGATGTCGTCACCGAGGTACTCTTCGGCGTCGCGTTTGATCTTCTGGAGGATCATCGCCGAGACCTGCTCGGGCGTGTACTCCTCGTCGCCGATATCGACCGTGTAGCCGTCTTCGCCCATGTGCCGCTTGATCGACTGGATCGTGCGGTCGGGGTTCTGCACGGCCTGGTTCTTGGCCGGCTTGCCGACGAGTCGCTCGTCGTCGTCGGCGAAGGCGACGACCGAGGGAGTGGTTCGATCGCCCTCTGCGTTGGCGATGATCTCGGGCTCGTCGCCCTCCATCACCGCGAACGCGGAGTTGGTGGTACCGAGGTCGATACCGAGGATCTTGTTGCTCGCCATCTTGCCCACAGGTAGCGGCTTGTGTCGGTTAAAGGTTACTAGACGGCGCGATCTCCGGCGCGCACCGATCCCGGCGCAGTCATGCGGTTTCTGCGATCGTGTGAACGCGTAACATCGGTGTATTTATACCGATCCGCAATCGCAGCACCCCGCTCCCGGTTCGGCGGGGCGTCGCTCGGGAGACGGCCGCGGGCGTGTGGCCGTCGCTGACGCCCGGCCAGGGACTCGTCGAAGAAAAATGCCAACTCGGACGCGGTCTCGTCCGCGCTCAGATCCCGCTTACGAGGTCTTCGAGCACGGCCGCCGGGTCGTCGGCTTTCGCCACGCCGGACGCGAGCAGGACGCCCGCGGCGCCGAGGTCGCCGGCGGCGGCCACGTCCTCGCCCGTCGAGACGCCGGCGCCGCAGAACACGTCGACGTCGGGGTCGACGGCCTCGGCGGCCGCGACCGCGTCCTCGACGATGCCGGGGTCGGCCGTCGCCACGGAGACGTCGCCGCCGATGAGTTCCGGGGGCTCGACCGCGACCGCGTCCGGACCGAGCGCGGCGGCGGCGCCGATCTGTGCGGGGTTGTTCGCGCAGACGACGGTGGAGATGTCGGCGCGCTCGGCCGCGTGGACCGAACCGTCGATGTCGGCGAGCTTCAGGCGGTTCTCGGAGTGGTTTATCAGGGTCCCCTCGGCGCCGTTGTCGGCGACGGCCTCGGCCAGGGTCGAGCCCGTGTGGGAGCCGTGCGCGTTCGGCGAGACGTGTTGGGCCCACGTCTCGACGCCCGTCTCGGCGACGCGAGCGATGTCGGCCGCCTGCGGCGAGACCGCGATCCGAGCGCCGGACGCCTCTGCGACGTCGCGAGCGGCGGTCGCGACTTCGATCGGATCGCACGGGTACGCCTTGAGATTCACCAGGATGAACATACTCGACGTGAGGGACGGGGGCGCAAATAGGTTGATGCTTCGGCGACGCTTGGGCGACGCCTCGACCACGCTTGCATCGTCCCTAACAACGCCTCCACCGCGCCTCGCCGGACCAGACGGTCGGCGTCACGTGGCCGCTCCCCGCCGGCCCGTGGCCGATTCTCCCCGGTCCCCCTCCCCGATCCGCCGGACTCCGGGAGCAGAAACGACCTTATACCCCGCTGTTGTGGGTTCGACAAGGAATGTCCCTCATCGAGCTCATCGCGGGCGTGGAAGCTCACGAGGCCACGTTGACCGTGTTCAACGCCGAGCCGTCTGTCACCGACGAACTCCGGGCGTACTTCGCCGACCGGAACATCCGGATCGTCGACGAGCAGACCGCCTCCGGGCCCGAGGAGTTCGCGGTGTTGGCGCGGGACGGCGGGTTCGTCACCGCCGTCCCCGTCGGCGACCTGCTGCCCCGATCGGACGGCGGAAAGGGGGGGTCGACCGCGTCGGAAGGCGGCGGATCGAGCGGCGGCCGCGTCGGCGAGCCCGTCTTGGACCACCTCGACGAGACGATGTTCACCTCGTACTCCCGCGACGACATGGTCGCCGCCTCCCGCGAGATCGAGGACCGCGCGTGGCGCGTCGGTAACGGCGAACTCCACGCCGGGTTCCAGACGCTCGACGTGTTGACCGGCGAGACAGACACCTACGACCTGCTCGGCGGGAAAGAGGAGTTGGACGTCCACGCCTACGCCGCCGCGGAAGGCGCCGCGCCCAGCGTGGAACACTACACCGTTCACGTGGGCGAGACGGCCGAGATACGGGAAACGTGGTTCGTCGCCTACGACGGCGGCGGCTACGACCAAGCGAAGTGCGCCCTGCTCGCGGAGGAGCGCGCGCCCGGCGAGTTCTACGGGTTCTGGAGCTACGACCCCGAGACGGTCGACTCGATCATCGAGTACCTGCGAGAGCAGTACGGCGAGTCGGAGCCGACGGACGACGGCGGCGCCACGGTGTGACGGCCAGGCCCTCGGCGACGACGCTGTGCCTCTCGGCCGCCACGCTCGTCGCGGCGGTCGCGACCGCGGGGAGCCTCTGGTTCAGCCTCGGACTCGGGCTCACGCCCTGCGATCTGTGTTGGTACCAGCGAATCTTCATGTACCCGCTCGTCGCGGTGCTCGGCGTCGCGACGTTTGAGCGGCGAGCGGCGGTCTCCCGGACCGCGCTGCCGCTCGTCGGTCTCGGACTGGGGCTCGCCGCCTACCACTCCTACCTGCAGGCGACGATGACGGCGTGCACGCTCGGGGGCTCGTGCGTGGCCGTGCTCTGGCGGAGCCCCGCGTTCGGGCTCACGATTCCGAACCTCTCTCTCGTCGCGTTCGGGACGGTCGCGGCGCTGCTCGTCGCGGTCTGGCTGCGGGAGTAACCGACGACGACCGGCGAGAAACAGCGGATCTCCGAGCGGCGCCGACCGATCAGTCCTTCCGTTTCACGACGTCGCCGAGGGTCATCGTCCCGGCGTCGCCGCTGTCCCAATCCGCGTCGTCGACCGACTCGCCTTCGACGAGCGTGATGTCGAGTTCGCTCTCTAACTTCCGCTGGATGTCGTCGGTCGGGAGGGTGTCGCCGCGTTCGAGCTTCCGGATGAGACTCGCCTTCTCGTTGAGCTGGTTGGCCAGCTCCTCCTGGCTGAGTCCCCGCGACTCGCGGGCCGTGCGGATCCGGTCGTCGTAGTCCGTGGCGATCTCGTCCATGTCGTCGAACATGTCGCGGCGACGGGTCGAGCCGCCGGACCCGGACGAGCCGCTGGAACCGGACGAGGAGGACGACCCCGAGGACTTCCCGGTGCTCGAACTCGTGGAGTACTTGCTGCCGCCGGAGCCTGTGGACTCGTCGCGGACCTCGGTGCCGAAGTCCGTACACGAGCTACACAGCTCCAGCTCGGCGCCTTCGACCTTCGTCGTCGTCAGCGAGGCCTGCTCGGCGCCACACATCTCACACTGGGGCATACGCGTCGGTAACGCTCCCGATGGTATAAAGGGTGCGCCGGCGGCCCACCACGGCCGCCGGCCCGCACCGTAGGCCGGCCGGGCGAGAGCGGCGTCCCGCAGAATCGTGCCGCGGCCGGTACCCACTTGTCGTCGGGGCCGGCAGTGGAGGTATGGACGTTCACGTCACCACCTCGACCGTGCGCGGCACCGCCCGCGCGCCGCCCTCGAAGAGCTACACGCACCGCGCGCTGCTGGCCGCGGGGTACAGCGACGGCGCGACCGTGCGCTCACCCCTCGTCTCGGCCGACACGAAGGCGACCGCCCGCGCCGTGCGCGCCTTCGGCGGCGCGGTCGCCCCGGCGTCCGGGGAGGGGCTCGACGGCGCCGAGGAACTCACAGTCGACGGCTTCGGCGGCCGCCCCGCCGTCCCCGACGACGTGATCGACTGCGCGAACTCCGGGACGACGATGCGGCTCGTCACCGCCGCCGCGGCGCTCGCGGACGGGACGACCGTGCTGACCGGGGACGGGTCGCTCCGCTCGCGCCCCCAGGGACCGCTCTTAGACGCCCTCGGCGAGTTGGGCGTCCGCGCGGAGTCGACCCGCGGGAACGGGCAGGCCCCCCTCGTCGTGGGCGGGCCGCTCGCGGGCGGCGAGGTCTCGATCCCCGGCGACGTCTCCTCGCAGTACGTCACCGCGCTGTTGATGGCCGGCGCCGTCACCGAGGGGGGCGTCGAGGTCGACCTGACGACGCCGCTCAAATCGGCCCCGTACGTCGACATCACGCTCGAACTGCTCGCCGACTTCGGCGTCGAGGCCACGCCGGTCGACGGCGACGGCGACGCGCTCGACGGCGCGGCCGGCGCGGCCGGGTTCGTGGTCGAGGGCGGCCAGTCGTACGCGCCGGCAGACGGGGAGTACACCGTCCCCGGTGACTTCTCTTCGATCTCCTATCTCGTCGCCGCCGGCGCGGTCGCCGCCGAGCCCGGCGAGCCGGTTCGGATCGACGGCGCCGTGCCGAGCGCGCAGGGCGACTCCGCCATCGTCGACATCGCGGAGCGCATGGGCGCGGATATCGAGTGGGACCGCGAGGCAGGCGTCATCACCGTCCGTCGCTCCGAGTTGTCTGGCGTCGAGGTCGACGTGGGAGACACGCCGGATCTGCTCCCAACGATCGCGGCGCTGGGGGCGGTCGCCGACGGCGACACCACGATTACGAACTGCGAACACGTCCGGTACAAGGAGACGGACCGCGTCTCGGCGATGGCCGAGGAGCTGGCGACGCTGGGCGCCGAGACGACCGAGGAGCCGGACACGCTGACGATTCACGGCTCTGAAAGCGAACTTCAGGGGGCGAGCGTCGACGGGCGCGCGGACCACCGGATCGTGATGTCGCTCGCGGTGGCCGCCCTCGTCGCCGACGGCACGACGACGATCCGCGGCGGCGAACACGTCGACGTCTCGTTCCCCGACTTCTTCGAGACGATGGAGACGCTGGGCATGGACGTGCGTCGGGACGGAGACGGCGAGTAACGCGACGGGGACCCCGAGGACCTCAACGAGAGCGACCCCGACTGATGGGCCGCGGCGCCCGGATTCGCGGTCGGATCCTCCTTTTGCGCGTGTCGACTTCGAGTGGGCCGATAGCGGCCCGAGTCGCGGTTTTCTCTCCCCCTGTCGGTCGTGCAACGGCGAAAGCAATAGTTATACTAATACGCAATATATACAATACTATATGGTGGCTGATAGCGGATGAGCGGAGAATCGGCGGCGCACACGGGCGGCGGGCCACATCCCGCGGTCGTCGTCGGGGGCGTGTTCGCGACGATCGTGACGCTCACGCTGGTGGCGTACGCGGTTGCGGTGAACACGATCAACCTGTTGGCCGTGGACGTGCTCGCGTACCCGGTCGGCGCCGTCGCGCCGTTCGTCGTTATCACCGGCGCGATTCTCACGATTCCGATCGTGATCCCGACGGCGCTGGTCTCTTTGAAGCGACTCGGGTGAGGAACGGGTCTGTTCGAGGTGGCGTCCCTAGAGGAAGCCCGCGATGCCGGCCGCCTCGACGAGGGGGACGCCCGCGACGACGGAACCGATCAGGTAGCCGCCGATCGCGCCTCCATTCAAGAGTGGTAACCCGGCGTGTGGCCGCCCTTTGATCACCCAACTCATCAGCACCAACAGCCCGCCGAGGCTGCCGACCATCGCGAGCAGCGCCGGGAGGTTGAGGCCGATGAAGGGGACGGAGAGGGCGGCCGCGGGCGAGAACGTCGCCGCGCTCGCCACCAGCACTGTCGGGATCACGGCGTCGCCGAGTCCGATGAAGAACGCGTCGCGGTCCTCGATGTCGGTCGGCTCCGTGACGTCGCTGTCCGCGTCGCCGGCGTCGTCGCCCGCGTCGCCGTCGGCGTCGCTTGCGGAGTCGCCGCCGAGGTCGTCGCCGTCAGCGCCGTCTGCCACCGCGTCGCCCGCTCCCGACTCGCCGTCGTCTTGCTCCGCGTCGAGCAGCGAGTACGACACCGAAAGCGGGATGACGAGCACCACGGGGATGTTCAGGTCCATGACGCCTTCCGCGAGCGACAGCATGTGTTCGGTCCCGTACACCGATATCGCGTCGTACACCGCCAGAAAGCCCAACAGGAGCAGCGCTGGCAACAGCCCGAACGAGATGCCGAACAGCCCCGCCGCGCCGGCGCCCATCAGCACGCCCGCGGCGTCGATCACGTACCACTCGGGGTACACGAGGAGGGCGACGCCGACCGCCGCCGCCGGGACCGCGGCCGCGAGCGGCGAGACGAGCGCGGAGAAGACGTACCACGAGAGCCACGCCGAGACCCCGACGATGAGCAGCCGGATCCCCTGATCGAGGTCGTAGCGGAACGCCGCGAGCATCAGCCCGGTCATGGCGATGATAGCGAGGATGTAGACGACGCTGTTCGTCGGATTGTCGGGGTTTTCGACCGCCTGATAGCCGCTCTCGGCGAACTCCGGCACCAGGGCCAGCGCGCCCAGTTGGACGACGAGGAAGAGGCCCACGACGAAGGCGACGCCGCGGTACTCGCGGGGGAACATTCGACCGTCGGTTCGATATCCGAGGGTTTTGTCCTTGCGCTTCGCCTCGGGCGGGCGGGGACGTCCCTCTCGGCGAACGTCGGTCGCGTCGTAGAATGGGGATCGGGTACGGTGTGGGAGCAGGTTACCCGAGCCCGAACGCCAACGGACGACGGACGGTGGAAGCGAGTCTCCGGCCGGCCCGTCCGAGAACGGGATAGGGCCGGCCGACTTCGTCCGCGGCGTGTGAGTGCAGTCCCGATCGGCGTAAGTAGCTATCGCTCACATTATCGCGATTGATTCTCGCCCGGCGAGCGGGTGGTCGCCGCCGTCGGCACGCGCGACGATCGGCGACGCCGCTCGGTCGATGCAGGCGGTACACGAGAGAGCGCACGGAAAGGGAGGCGGCGAAGAGAGGCGGACGACGGCTGTGGCGAAGGCGAAGCGAACTTCGAACGACGGGAGGCGGGCGGGCGGCGGCCGAACAGCGGACCCCCAGGCTGTCACCGGCGTCGCCGCCCGAGTGGTCGGGACGGGCGCGTGGTTTTGTCACCGAACCCCAACGAGAAAAGCGTCGGACTTCGGCAAGTTGCCCTATACACTTCTCCGGTATAAATGAGACGGTCCGACGTTACCGTCGGTCCCGCAACGCGGGGAACTCCTCGCGCACCGTCGCGACCTCGGCGGGGTCGACCTCGGCGGTCACCGTCGCCGGCGCCTCGCCCGCGGACGCCAGCGTCGTTCCCCACGGGTCGTAGACGGTCGTCCGGCCGCAGAGCGCGTCGCCGTCGAACGTGCCGCTCCCGTTGACCGCCGCGACGTACGTGAGGTTCTCGATCGCTCGCGCGCGCCCGAGCGTCCGCCAGTGTTCGACGCGGGGGTACGGCCACGCGCTCGGCACCAGCACGCACTCGACGCCGGCGTCGACCATCTGCCGGAACTGCTCCGGGAACCGGAGGTCGTAGCAGGTCGTCACGCCGACGCACACCCCCTCGATTTCCGTCACTGGCACCCGGTCGCCGGGGACCATTCTGTCGGTCTCCTCGGAGCCGTAGCCGAACAGGTGACGCTTCCGGTAGACGAGCCGGCGCTCCCCGTCTCGGTCGAAGAGCACTGCGGTGTTCGCGAGCCCGTCGTCGGCCGGGACCGCGATCCCGTCCGCCGCCGACGCGGCGAGGTCCTCGACGACGGTCCCCGCGAGCACGTTCACGTCGGCCTCGTCGGCGACCGCGGCGAAGCGGCCGAGTCGGTCGCCGGCGAGGCTCTCGGCCGCGCGCTGGTAGGCGTCGAACGCGAAGTATCCCACGTCGAACAGCTCCGGGAGGACGACCAGGTCCGCTCCCGCGGCGGCCGCGTCGCGCACCGCGCCGAGCGCGGCGGCGACGTTCTTCGCGACGGCACCGCCCTCGACGCCGAGCTGGACGCAGGCGAGCCTCATGCCGTGCGTCCGAGCGACGCGCGGAGGGCCGCCTCCAAGTTGTCCAACTCCTCGCCGAAGTTGCTCTTGAAGAAGGACTCGACGCCCGGAAGCCGCCCGTCGACCACGAACTCGTTTGCCAGCCGACAGCCGTCGTCGCTCTCGGTGATCGTGTGTTCTCCGGTAACGCGGAACGCGCGCGACTTCCCGACGAACTTCACGCGGCGCGGCGGGTCGCGTTCGATCTCTTCGGTGTCGACGGAGATGGTCGACCGGATCATCGGGATCGGGAGCGCGACGTGCCACGTCGCTCGTCCGTCGCCGTGTACCTCGAAGGTGTCGACGACGCTTATCGCCCCTGCGCGCTGCTCGGCGTCCGAGATGAACGCCCATACGTCCGCTGCGGGCGCATCGAACTCGAACGTCCGGGAGACTCGGACGGTCATACGATTCCTGTTGGGACTGGGGGGGTTAAAACCACGCGAGTCGCGCGAGCGCGGCCGCCGCGGATCTCGCTCGGAAACCACAGAACGGTCGAAGCAAAACCGGAATCGCTGGGAGCCGCGTCGAACTCAGCCCTGCGGCGTCACGCGCCACGTCGTCGACCGCGCGCGACCCCACTTCTCGATGTCCACGTCGTCGGACTTCTCGGCGAGTCTCGGGAGTCTGGAGCCGACCTGCTTGGCGGTGAGGCCGATGGCGTCGGCGATCGTCTTCGAGCGGACGTACCGCTCGCCACGGGTGACGCTGTCCGTGAGGTACGCGAGGATGCGCTGCTCTTCCTCGGTGTACTCGCTCATACACAGAAGGTACGCGACAAACGTTATTAACGGTTTCTCGTCCGACCCGCGCTCAGTCGAACACCTGCACCGCGACGACCGAACAGAGGGCGAACACGAGCGCCGCGCCGAACCCCCAGGCTTTCCCTAACTGCTCCGGGTGGCCGAACATCACGACGGCGCCGACGACCGCGACCGCGCCCAACGCGAGCGCCACGCCGATCTCCTTGTCAGACTCGATGGATGCCTCGCTCATACTCGACGCTTAGCGGGTGGCCACTTAGTTCATACGAACGCGGGGGCGCGGCGGCGCCTCAGATGATCTCGACGTGTTCGGACTCCTCGTTCAAGGCGAGGTTCGCCGCGATCTCGGCGTTCCGCATCGCGTACTCGGCGGTGTGCTGGAGACTGACAAGCACCTCGCGAGTCATCAGCAGCGTGTCGTTGTCGAGTTCGCTCGGGAGCTCCCCGAGGATCTCCTGCTCGCGGTCTTCGAGCCGCGCGAACAGCTCCCGGCACTCGACGGTGAGGTCGTAGTCCCGCTCGACGACCGCCCTGACGGCGAGAGCGGTCAGGTCGTCGACTTGGTCGGTGAACTCCCGAATCTGGCGCATCGTCGCGCTGTCGACGTCGAGGGTGTGGCCGTCCGCCTCCATCACGATGTCGGCGATGTCCTCCGCGTTGTCGGCGGTCAGTTCGAGGTTCTTCGCGACGGAGCGGTAGCCGATGAGGGGGAACCCCTCCTCTAACCCCACCGCACGGGCGAGGTTGGGGTTCTGGTACGCCGTGAAGATCAGCCGGAGCAGGAGGACGAAGATCTTGTTTGCCTGCCGCTCCCGGTTGAGCGCGCGCTGTGCCAGGTCCGGGTTGCCGTGCGCGAGGGCCTTCACGGCCTCCCCGCGCATGGTCGAGCCCGTGTTCTCCAGCCGTTCGAGCAGGTTGTCGAGGGTGAAGTCCTCCGGGTCGACGGAACACCGGATCGAGATGTCCGACGGCGTCTCCTCGATGACGCCGAGCCCCATCAACTGCGTCTCGGCTTTATAAACCGCGTTGATGTGTGCGCTGTCGAGCGTCCCCTCGCTTCGGACGTGGATCACGCGCCGACCGAGGACGTACTGCGCGACGACGGCGCGTTCGAGGGACTGCGCGTCGAGGCCGTCCGCGTTGATCACCGCTTCCGATTCCTCGGTACTCACGGACTCCGGAAGCACCGTGAGCGTCCCTTTTCCGCCCATCCGCAGAGACACCTCGTCGCCCTTGTTGACGCCGTGCTCCTTCGCCCACTCGGCGGGGAGGGTCATCGCCAGGGTCGATGGCCCCAACCGCTGGACTTTCCGCGTTTCCATGACCGGCAGTACCGCTGGATACACCTTAACGTTGTTCCTATGTTCATTATACGTCTCGCTCGATATACAAGGTGTATGGCGGTCGACAGGGAGCCGACTTGAGACACGTGATCGATCCGGGGGCTTATGCCGGTCAGCGCCCGAGCGATTGACATGACCGAACGGGTACTCGTCGTCGACGACTCCTCGTTCCAGCGGACCGTCGTCCGGGACGCGCTGGAGGGCCCCTTCGAGGTGGTCGGCGAGGCAGAAAACGGTGCGGAGGCAGTCGAACTCTTCGAGGCGTACGAGCCGGACGCGGTGTCGATGGACGTCGTCATGCCGGAGATGACCGGTATCGAGGCCACCGCCGCGATCAAAGAGCGCTGGCCGGACGCCGTGATCGTGATGTGTACGAGCGTGGACCAACAGGAGAAGATGATGGAGGCGGTGAAAGCCGGCGCAAACGGCTACGTGACGAAGCCGGTCGACCCCGACAAGCTGGTGCCCGAGATGCAGAGCCACTTCGAGTGAGCCTCGCGGTCGACTCCGACCGCGCTCGACGAGGAGGTTCGGTTTAAATACCGAGCGGTTCGATTTTACCTCCTCATTGCCGGTTTACGCACCCAATCGCCCGGCTCTGACACGCCGAAGCGGCCGGCGCCGGCGTCGCCGAGGTAGACGGCCGACATCAGCGTCGCCGAAACGACCGGCGTAGTCGACGGCGGTCGCCCTCGCGCCGTCGACTACGCCGGATCGAACGAGCGCAGTATCGCCGCGAGCGCGCTCGCCAACTCCTCGAAGCGGTCGATGTCCATCGAATCGGTGGTCACCCACGCGCCGTGACCGTTGGCGATGACGCGCGTGAGGTACCCGTTCTCGAACACGCGGACGGTGAACTTGTACGCGCCAAGCTGGGTGTCGGCGTACAGCGACTGCGCGTGAAACCCGTGTCGTTCGCTCTCCGCGAAGCCGACGAGGTCGGCCGTCCGGCTCAGGTCGTTTCGGAGGTACAGCTGTTCGACCGCCTCCTCCGTGAAGTACGTGAGGCTCCGCAGCTCGTCTCCCGTGGCGGTTCGCGCCGCGCTGAGCAGTTCGTCGCCGTCGGCCCCGAGTGGATGTGCCATGCTATCACGATCGATCGTCTGCTACATGAGCGTATGGGTGTCCGCGGCCCTCACGCGCTGTGCGCGTCCGTCGGTTTCGACGGACCGCCACGACACAGAGGGACAGAGTTTAGCGACTCGCCTGATATCACCCCGGTAATGAGCGACTACGACGACGTCTGCGTCCTGCTTCCGACGATGGACGAGGTCGAGACGGTCGCGCGCGTCGTCGAGTCGTTCCGCGAGGTCGGCCTCGACGAGATTCTCGTCATCGACGGCGGCTCGACGGACGGGACGCAGGCGGCCGCCAGTGAGGCGGGAGCGCGCGTGGTCGAACAGTCCGGACGCGGCAAGGGACAGGCCGTCAGGGAGGCGGTCCGGAGCCACATCGACGCGCCGTACGTCGTGATGGCCGACGCCGACGCGACCTACGACGCGAGCGACGTCGACGCCATGCTGGCGCCGCTCGTCGACGGCGAGGCCGACCACGTCATCGGGAACCGGTTCGCCGACATGCGGCCGGGTGCCATGACGCGGCTGAACCGGATCGGGAACCGGATCATCAACCTCTCGTTCCGCGTCATCCACGGCGAGTCCTACCGAGACATCCTCTCCGGGTATCGCGCGTTCTCCCGCGAGTCGTTCGACAGGCTCCACCTCACCGCCGACGGGTTCGGCATCGAGACGGAGATGGCCGTCGAGTGCGTGAAAAACCAGCAGTCGGTGACGGTCGTCCCGATAACCTACCGCGAGCGGCCCGGCGGCTCCGCCACCAACCTCCACCCCGTTCGCGACGGCGGCGTCATCTTCATCGAGCTGTACCGGAAGGCGAAGACGAACAACCCGCTGTTCTACTTCGGGAGCCTCGGCGTCCTCTCGACGGCTACCGGGGCGGCCCTGACCGCGTACGTCCTCTACCGCTGGCTCGCGTTCGGCGCCACCCACGAGATCATCGCGATCGGCGCCGTGGGGAGCGCCATCCTCGGCATCCAACTGCTGATCTTCGGCTTCCTCGCCGACATGATCCACTCGCTCCACCGCGAGCAGATCGCGCGCTTCGAGCGTGCGGTCGATCGGCACGCGGAGGGGGCGGCCGAGACCGGCTCCGGTCGCCCGGTCGACGACGCCGACACGGTCGAGGAGACCGAGTGACGCGCTCGGTCGCACAGATTGAGCCCACATAGTTTATGACGAATCACTGAGAGAGGCCGCTATGGACGAAAAGCGGTTCGTCATCGCCCTCTTCGGACTCGTCATCGCGGCGCTCGTCGGGTTCATCGCGTATCGGTTCGTCGCCCCGCTCACCGTCGCGGTCTTCCTCTACTACTCCACGCGACGGCTCTACCACCGGCTCGAACGCTTCCGGCTCCCCGCCAGAGTCAGAGCGGCCGTCTCGCTGTCGTTAGTCGGGGTTCCGCTCATCGCGTTGTTGAGTTACACCGTGGTGCTTCTGATCGTGGAAGCGCGCCGGTTCATCGAGCAGTATCCGGTCGCAGAGACGGTCGGCGCCGAAAACTCGTGGGTCGGCGACTTGGCCGAACTCTCGAACCCCACCTTCGACGGCGTCTTGCAGGCCTACCGGTCCGGTCAGCTCGACCCGCTCATCGACTTCGTGTCCGAACAGGCGTCGATTTTGGCGAGTACCCTCTCCGGGCTCACGCTGAACCTCGTGATCACCGTCGTCGTCACCTACTACCTGCTTCTGGACGGCTCGAAGTTCCACGAGTGGCTCCTGACCTTCGACGACGACGCGGTCGTCCGCGAGTACCTCGAGACGGCCGACGACGAGCTGGAGGCGGTGTTGTACGGGAACCTGCTCAACGTCATCGCCATCTCGATCATCGCCGTCGTGACGTACACCGGCTACAACATGGTCGCGCCCGAAATCGTGGAGGTGCCGTACCCGGCGCTCGCGGGCGCGCTCACCGGCGTGGCCAGCCTCATTCCGGTCATCGGGATGAAGATCGTGTACATCCCGCTCGCTGCGGCGACCGCGGTCCCCTCGGTCCTCGGCAACGAACTCACCGGGCTCGTCTACGTCGCCGGATTTCTCGTCGTCGCCGCCATCGTCGTCGACACGATTCCCGATATCGTCCTCCGGCCGTACTTCAGCGGAAAGGCCACTCACGTGGGGCTGCTCATGCTCGCGTACATCTTCGGGCCGGTCGTCTTCGGGTTCCACGGGCTGTTCCTCGCGCCGATCATCCTCGTGCTCGCGCTGACCTTCGCCAACACCGCCCTGATACGACTCCTCGGCGGCGACGTCGACGACCCCGGCCCAGAACTGTCGCGGGGACAGCGGCAACTCGACGAGTTCTGACCGACCCCCCGCCCGACGCGTCGACCGACTCGGCCCGCGGTGGCGGCTTTGCGAATATATAAACCCTCGCTCGACGACCGGGGTGACGTATGCGTGTACACGTCATCGGTCTCGGCGGCGCCGGCGGCCGGGTCGTCGACCGACTCGCCGCCGACCGCGACGGGGACCGGTTCCTGCACGGCGTCAACGCGTTCGACACCGACGCCGCCGCGCTCGACGCGCTCCAGTCGGTCGGCGAGTCGCGGCGGTACCGCTTCGGCGACGCGGCCGCCGGGAGCGGACTCGACGGGGACCTCCACGCGGCCCGCCGGCTGGGCGACGCGCACGCCAGCGAACTCAGCCGGGCGATGGACGACCAGCAGCCGTCGCTCGCGGAGGCGTTCGTGCTCGTCGCCGGCGTCGGCGGGGGTGCGGGCGCGGGAGCCGCGCCCGCGCTGGCGGACGAACTGACCCGGCTGTACGACACGCCGGTCTACGCCGTCGGCCTCCTGCCGACTCCGGGCGAGTCTGCGCCCGGCGACCCCGACGCGCCGCGGTCCGCGGGCGAGGACCCCGAGCGTCGCACCCCGGACCGCCCGCTGGCCGAGCAGAACGCGGCCCGGACGCTGAACGCGCTCTCCGATCGTTGCGCGGCGATTTTCCCCTTCGACAACGACGCGTGGATCCGGCCGGGTGAGGACATCGCCGACGCCCGAGACCGACTGAACGGCGTCCTCGCGGCGCGGCTCGCGGCGCTCTTCGGCGCCGGCGAGGCCGACGACGCGGACTCGACGCCCCAGCAGGTGCTCGACGCGAGCGACGTGGCCCGCGCGGTTGGGTCGGACGGGGAGATCGCGGTCATCGGCCACGCGACGCAGGCGGTCGACCCGCCCGAGTCCGGGTCTCGGTTCGGTCTCGGGCTGTTCGGCTCCTCGAAGCCGGCCGAGGTCGACACGAGCGCCGCGGTCTCGGCGATAGAGACGACGATCCGGAAGGCCGCCCGCGGGAAGAACACGAGCGAGGTCCCCGAGGGCCGAGCCGATCGGACCCTGCTCGTTGTCGGCGGCCCGCCGGCGTGGCTCAACCGCGAGGCGATCGCCGACGGCCGGCGGTGGCTCGCCGACGAGACTGGCTCGGGCGCGATCCTAAGCGGCGACGCCCCGGTTCCCGACGGCGACGAGGTGTTCGCCGTAGTCGTGCGCTCGGGGATAGACGAGCCGCCCCGAATCCGCGAGATCCGGTCGTCGATCGCGTAGTTGTCGAGGCTTCCCCTCGTTTCGACCCGCTGTCGGCCCGCTCTCAACCTGTTCTCGACCAACTCTCGACCCGAACTCGTTAACCGGATGAGGCGCCCAGTACGCCCGTGACATCCGCCGACCTCGGACTCGATCTCGACGTGCGCGACACGGACGCGGTCGCCGACCGACGCGACGACCTCGTCGCGGCCGTCCGGGACCACGCCGGGACGATCGCCTACCAACTCGCGCGGCTGCAGGGTGGCGACTACGGCCGCCAGGAGCTGTCGACGCCGGGCGGGACCTGGACGGTCAAACACGAGGCGGGCGAACTGGAGTTCCTGCTGTTCTCACCGAAATCCGGCTCCGACGTGTACGTCATCTCGACGAAACAGCCGCCCGAGCCGGCGGACCTGTCGGCCGCGCTCGGCGACTACGCGAACTTCGTCGCGGCGTGGAACGAGTGGGTCGACTCGCTGTCCGGCGTCTTAGACGACGTCCACGTCGACTTCCCCGAGCCCGCTTCGACGGACGGCCTCGTCGCCGAGCGCGACCGCGTGCTGGACGCGATCCGCGAGGCCGCCTCGGTCATGGCCGGCGAGATCTACCGATACGAGGGGGACGACTACGGCACATTCACCGCCCGCGTCGACGGCGACCGGTGGGAGTTAAAGTGGGAGGAAGGCGCCGTCTCGTACCTCCGGGTGGGCGGCTCCGGCGGGCTCTACCTGCTCTCGCAGTACGAGGCCCCGTCGGCCGTCGACGTGCGCGAACACGCCGACGCGGTCCGGGGATTCATCGAGGCGTACAACGAGTTCGTTACGGAGGTAGAAAGCGACCTCGCGGCGGTCGAGCTCGCTCCCTGAGGGAGCCGGTGGCGGCGCTGTTGTCCACGACCGTGCGCATTCACCCGCCCAATGTGAGAATATTTATGCAGTAACGTCCGGTAGCGGCGCGCATGAGTGTCACTCTGCCGGGACCCACGCTCGGTATCGTCGGCGGCGGCCAACTCGGGCGCATGATCGGCGAGTCGGTCGCGCGTCTCGGCGTCGAAGTCGTCGTGTTAGACCCCACGCCGGACTGCCCGGCCAGTCCCGTCGTTAGCGACCAGATTGTCGGGGGGTTCGACGACCCCGACGCGGTCCGCGAACTGGCGAGCAGGGTCGACGCCCTCACCTTCGAAATCGAGTTGGCCGACCCGGATCTGCTGGCCGAGGTGGCCGCCGACCACGACGTGCCCGTCCACCCGGACCCGGACACCCTCCGCACCATCCAGGACAAACTCGTCCAGAAGGAGGCGCTGGTCGACGCGGGGATCCCCGTCCCCGAGTTCGTCGCTATCGCCACGGCCGATGGGCTCGAACGAGTCGTCGAAGAGTACGACGGCGTCATGCTGAAGGCCCGCGAGGGAGGATACGACGGGCGCGGAAACGTTCCGGTGCAGGACCCCGACGACGCGGCCGACGCGCTCGACGAGATCGGCGGCGCCGCGATGGCCGAGGAACTCCTCGACTTCGAGCGTGAAATCGCCGTGATGGGGTTAAAAGGGGCCGACGGCGAGGTCCGGACCTACCCCGTCACCGAGACGATCCACCGCGAGGAGATCCTCCGCGAGAGCGTCGCGCCGGCCTGCACCGACGACGCCATCGTCGCCGAGGCCGAGTCGGTCGCTCGCGACGTGCTCGGCGTGCTCGACGGCCGCGGGGTCTTCGGGATCGAACTGTTCGAGACCCGCGACGGCGAGGTGCTCGTCAACGAAATCGCGCCGCGCCCGCACAACTCGGGTCATTGGACCATCGAGGGGGCGCGCACCTCCCAGTTCGAGAACCACGTTCGCGCCGTCCTCGGGTGGCCTCTCGGTCCGACCGACCTCGTCGCGCCCTCGGTCACCGCGAACGTGCTCGGCGACGTGGACGAGACCGAACCGGCGACGCTTCGTCACGTCGAGGAGGTGTTCGCGGCGCCTGACGCAGACTTCCACTGGTACGGCAAAGACGACGTGCGTCCGCTCCGGAAGATGGGGCATCTGACGGCGACGGAGCGGGATCCGGACTCGCCGAACGATGGCGAGACCGACCGCGACGCGCTGCTCTCGCGAGCGAGAGAGCTCCGCGACGCGCTTACGTTCCGGGACGCGTAATCGCGACAGATGACGAACGCCCACGCGCCGGACGCCCCTCGCGAACGCCAGTCGATCCGGCTCCCGCCGGATCGGATCGAGGCGCTCCGCGAGTGGGCGGAGGAAGGGACCGCCCTGACGGCCGCGGCTCGCGTCCGCGGCACGGACGACCGGATCGCGTTCGTGAAGACCGCGTGGTCCGACGGCTGGGTGCTCCCCGGCGGGGCGGTCGAACCCGGCGAGTCGCCCCCGGCCGCGGCGGCGCGGGAGGTCCGCGAGGAGACGGGACTCGACGCGGCGATCGGCGACCCCGTCGTCGTCTTCGAGCAGTCGTACGTCGACGCCGGCCGCGACGCGGTCGCGTTCGAGGCCGACTACGTCGTCTACGCGGCGCGCGCAGACGGGCCCATTCCGGATGTCGCCGACCTCGGCGTCGCTCCCGACGAGATCCGGGCGGCACGGTGGTTCGATGAGGTTCCGACGGAACTGCACGACGGCGATCTGCTCCGCGCGTACCTCTCAGGAAAGAACTACTAACCGCCCGCTGCCGGTCCCCATCGCCACGGTCGCGAACAGCGTCCCGTCGGCGGCGGTGACGTAGCTCGCGCCGCCGTCTACCTCGCGTTCGAACCGCGTCTCACCGACGCGGACCGACCGGACGCCGACGCCCCCACCGACGCCGATCCCGTGGAGTCGTTCTCCGCCGACGTATACCGTGTCGCCGACGAGCGCCGGCGGCGTCGGCCGGACGGCATTCCCGATTTCGGTCCGCCACGCGTGGTTCCCGTTCTCGGCGTTCAGCGCGTACAACCGTCCGCCGGAGGCCGCGAACACCCCGCCGTGGCCGACCGCCATGCCCCCTTCGGTGAATCCGAAAACGTCGGCTCGCCACTGCGGCTTCCCGGCCGGATCGAAACAGCGAACCGACCCGTCTCCCGCGCCGACTACCACGTCTCCCGACCCCCGTATCGAATTGCCGTCCGGCCCGCGTGACCCGACGACGGTCGGCGCGGTACGGATCCCGCCGTCGACGGTCCGATTCCAGCGTACGCGGCCGTCGTGGTCGACCGCGTACAGCTCTCCACCGGTGGTCGCGGCGTAGACGGTGCCGTACACCGACGCCAGTGCGCGGGCGACGGGACGCCGGACGATTCCGTCCAACCGGCGCTCCCACCGCAGTTCGCCCGTCGCGCCGTCGAACGACCGGAGGTACTCGCCAGCGCCGATCACCACTCGGTGGTCGTCCCCGCGGTCGATCACGAGAGGAGTCGTCTCCCCGAAGACGTACTCAAACTCCCGATCCCACAGCCGATCGCCAGTTTCGAGGTCGCGCGCGACCAGTGTGTCCCTCTCCGGAACGTACGCCACGCCGCCCGCGACGGCCGGCGCCCCGGTGTAGCGAAACGCGTCGTTGCCGTCGGGAGCAACGGACCAGCGCGGGCTCAGCTCCTCGCAATCGAGCGCGATCACGTCTACGCCGGTATTCAGGAGAACCGTTCCGGCCGTCACCACCGGATCGCCGGCGGGGATCCCGTCGAACTCGTGCGTGCGATCGAGCGTCGGGTCGTCGCGCGGCGCGACGCCGTTCGGAACCGACCGCGAGTTCCACTCGTCGCCGCTGCCGCTGGGCCAGTCGTACGTCTCGTCGCTTCCGGGGTCAGCGTCGAATCCGGCGAGACAGCCGGCGGTAGCCGTCAGTCCGGCCGCTCCGAGGCCGGAGAGAAACGCGCGTCTGGAGGGCATGCTCGTCCCACGATTCCGCGGCCGAGCCTTTCGGCCTTGCGGTCGTCGGGGCGTCTCTCGACGGCGTACCGGTCGGCCGCCGTACCGGCACGATTTACACCCACGCTTGCGTCACTCACGCCCATGACCACGGTTCAGGACCTGATCGATCGACTCGACGCGGAAGCGGCGGCCGACGCCGACCCGGCGACGACCCCCGACGTGGGGATCATCATGGGGTCGGACTCGGATCTCCCTGTCATGGAGGGGGCCTACGACGCGTTAGCCGACCTCGGGTTCGCAGAGCAGACCGACTTCGACGACGCGCCCGCCGAGCGATTCACCTACGAGAGCTACGTCGTCTCCGCACACCGAACGCCGGAACTCATGTACGCGTACGGGGAGACCGCCGCGGCTCGGGGGCTCGATGTCGTGATCGCGGGCGCAGGCGGGAAGTCGGCCGACCTCCCGAACATGACCGCGTCGATCGCGTACCCGATCCCGGTGATCGGCGTCCCCGTCCAAGAGAAGTCGGTCGACTCGGTGATCGGGATGCCGACCGGCGCCCCGATCGTCGCGGTCGACGCCGGCAAGTCGTACAACGCCGCGCTGTCGGCGGCGCAGGTTATCGCGCGCGAACACGACACCGTCGAGGACCGACTGGTCGCCCTCCACGAGGACCAGAAGGCCGGCGTCGCCGACGTCTCGGCGGCCCTCCACGACCGCGGACTCGCCGGCTTCCGCGAGCGCGACGACGCGTAATTCCGGGCGGGCGTACCGGGGCGGCGAGCGGTGACCGACGCGCCGACCCGTTCGGTGCCGTTTTCGGTGACGTTGGGTTCGTTGCGGTGAAGACTCAACGCTTATGAGGGGGCGGTTCAAACCCTCGGACGTTACGGAGACCTATATGAGCGATTGGATAGCGATTGGCGCCTTGGCGGTCGTCGGCCTGCTCATCCCGATAGCGATGATGACAGTGTCGGCGTTGCTCCGACCAAGCGTGCCTGAGACCGGTAAAAGTACCACCTACGAGTCCGGCGAAACCCCGACCGGCGGGACGAAGATCCGGTTCAACATTCAGTACTACATGGTCGCGCTGTTGTTCGTCGTGTTCGACATCGAGACCGTGTTGCTGTTCCCGTGGGCCGTCATCTACCGCCCGGCCATCAGCGCGGGCGTCCCGATGATCGACCTGCTGTGGCCGATGTTGGCGTTCGTCGGCATCCTCGCCGTCGGACTCGTCTGGGCGTGGCGCTCCGGCGCCATCAGCTGGGCGCGGAGTCCGCGCGCGACAAACCGAAAGACGGAGCGTGACCTCAACTAATGAGCAGCGATCAACCATTTATCACCGACGAATCGCAAGTCGTGACCGAGACGCGGGACGCCCGGATGACCGGGCAGGGAGACCGGTTTAACTCCCGCCTCCGCGAGGCGTTCGGCTCTTCGCCGTTCATCCTCACCAAGTTCGACAAGTTCCTGAACTGGTGTCGCGGCTCCTCGATGTTCATGCTGCAGTTCGGTATCGCCTGCTGCAGCATCGAAATGATGCACACCTACGCGGTGAAACACGACCTCGACCGCTTCGGGTCGGGGGTCCCCCGCGCCTCGCCGCGACAGGCCGACGTGATGATCGTTCCGGGGACGATCGTCTCGAAGTTCGCCCCCCGGATGAAGCGCGTCTACGACCAGATGCCCGAGCCGAAGTTCGTGGTCGGCATGGGTTCGTGTACCATCTCCGGCGGCCCGTTCCAGGAGGGGTACAACGTGATCAAAGGCGCCGAGGAGGTCATCCCGATCGACATTCACGTCCCCGGCTGCCCGCCCCGTCCGGAAGCGCTCGTCTACGGCGTCGTGAAGCTGCAAGAGCGCGTCGCCAACGGCGAGGCCGCCCCCGTGACGGTCAAGCCGTACGAACTGGAGGAGTTCTCCGACCTCGAACGCGACGAGCTCGTCGACAAGCTCGCCGACCAGATAGACGACGACGAACTCGTCATGCGGTACAACTTCGCTGATTCGCCATGAGCCTCGAACGACAAGACCCCGTCGACGACGGCGCCCTCGAGCGCACTCCGGACGAACTGGAGGCGCTCTTGGGCGACCTCGTCGTCGACCGCGACGACCACCTGAACGCCCCCGGTTTCGTCATCCGCCCGGACACCGTCCAGGAGACGCTCTCGACGCTGAAACAGGAGGCGGGCTACGACCACCTCTCGGTCGTGTCCGCACAGGAGTACGAAAACCGGTACGAGTCGATCTACCACTTAAAAAAGTACGACGACCCGACCCAAGAGGTCAGCATCGTCGTGCCCGCCGACAAGGACAACCCGGTCTCGGAGTCGGCCGAGCCCGTCTTCCGTACCGCCGACTGGCACGAGCGAGAGGCGTACGACCTGATCGGCATCGAGTACGACGACCACCCCGATCTCCGCCGGATCCTGCTGCCGGAGACCTGGCAGGGACACCCCCTGTCGATGGACTACGACAAAGACCGGCCGCAGATCGCTACGCTGCCGGAGCACGCGAACCCGCTTGAGGAACACCACAAGGACGCCGAGTCCGACACGATGTTCCTCAACATCGGGCCGCACCACCCGGCGACTCACGGGGTGCTCCACCTGAAGACGGTCCTCGACGGCGAGCAGGTCGTCGACGTCGAACCCGACATCGGCTACCTCCACCGGAGCGAAGAGCAGATGGCACAGTCCGGGACCTACCGCCACCAGATCATGCCGTACCCGGACCGCTGGGACTACATTTCGGCGGGTCTCCTCAACGAGTGGGCGTACGCCCGCGCGGCCGAAGACCTTGCAGACATCGAAGTCCCCGAGTACGCGCAGGTCATCCGGACGATGGGCGCGGAGATGTGCCGCATCGCCGCGCACATGCTCGCGCTCGCCACGTTCGCGCTCGACATCAACGGCGACTTCACGGCGACGTTCATGTACGCCATCAACGACCGCGAGCGCGTACAGGACCTCTTAGAGGATCTGACGGGCCAGCGCCTGATGTTCAACTACTTCCGGCTCGGCGGCGTCGTCTGGGACCTGCCGGAGCCGCGCGAGGAGTTCTTCTCGAAGACGCGCGACTTCCTCGACCAGCTCCCGGAGTCCGTCGAGGAGTACCACAACCTGATCACCTCGAACGAGATCTTCCAGATGCGGACGATCGACACCGGCGTGCTCCCGCCGGATGTCGCGAAAAACTACGGTGCGACCGGCCCCGTCGCCCGCGGCTCGGGCGTCGACTACGACCTGCGTCGTGACGACCCGTACGGCTACTACGACGAACTCGACTGGGACGTCGTCACCGAGGAGGGCTGTGACAACTTCAGCCGGCTGCTCGTCCGGATGCGCGAGGTCGAAGAGTCCGCGAAGATCATCGAGCAGTGTATCGACCTGCTCGAAGACTGGCCCGAAGACGAGCGCAACATCCAGGCGAACGTGCCCCGCACGCTCCGCCCGGACGACGACACCGAGATCTACCGTGCCGTCGAGGGCGCAAAGGGCGAACTCGGCATCTACATCCGCGCCGACGGCACCGACAAGCCGGCGCGGTTCAAGATCCGGTCGCCCTGCTTCTCGAACCTCCAAACGCTGCCGGAGATGGCGAACGGGGAGTACATCCCCGACGTGGTCGCCGCCCTCGGTAGCCTCGACATCGTTCTCGGGGAGGTGGACCGCTAATGGGCGCGGTGCCCGCACAGCTGTTCCCCGAGTTCCTCGCGAACGCGGTCGGCGTCGAGGGGCTCCTCGCCGAGATCGTCAGCTCCCTTATCGGAGCGACCGTCGTCGCCAGTATCATCCTCGCCTTCTCCGGCGTCGCCGGACCGTGGGCGAAACGGAAGATCACGGCCGCGTTCACCGACCGCATCGCGGTCGATCGAATCGGGCCGTTCGGGCTGCTCATCATCCCCGCCGCGTCGGTTCAGCTGCTGGCGAAAGAGCTCATCATCCCCGAGGGCGTCGACCGCCCGACGTGGGACATCGCCCCGATAATCCTCCCGGCGTCGGCGCTGCTCGGCTTCTCCGTGATTCCGATGGGACAGATCGGCCCGCTGAACATCCACCTCGCCGACCCCGAAGTCGGGCTGGCGCTGGTGTTCGCGTTCGCCTCCATCGCCTCCGTCTCGCTGGTGATGGCGGGCTACGCGTCGAGCAACAAGTACTCGCTTCTCGGCGGGCTCCGTGCCGTCGCGCAGAACCTGGCGTACGAAATCCCCCTCATCGTCACGGCCATGTCGGTCGTGATCTTCGCGGGGACGCTCCAGATCAGCGGCGTCGTCGGGGCACAGACCGAGACGCTCGTGACGATCGCCGGGTTCGACATCCCGTCGTGGTACGCGTTCGTGAACCCGTTCGCGTTCGTGCTGTTCCTCACGGCGAACATGGCGGAGATCGGGCGGAACCCGTTCGACATCCCCGAGGCGCCGACCGAGATTGTCGGCGGGTACCAGACCGAGTACTCCTCGGCGTACTTCGTGCTGTTCTACCTCGGCGAGTTCGTCCACATCTTCCTCGGCGGGGCCATCCTCTCCGTGGTGTTCCTCGGCGGGGCGTCCGGTCCGGGTCCGGAGAGCATCAGCTTCATCTGGTTCGTGGTGAAGGTCTGGGGCTTCTTCCTGTTCACGCAGTGGGCCCGCGCGGCGATTCCCCGCGTCCGGATCGATCAGCTGATCGAGATCGGCTGGAAAGGAATGCTGGTGCTGTCGTTCGCGAACCTGGTGCTCACGGCCGTAATCGTGGGGGTGATCGCGTAATATGATTGGACTGATGAAATCCATGGCGACGACGATGAAACACGCGCTGGACGGGACGACGTTCACGGTGGAATACCCCGAGGACGCGCCCGACGTGAGCCCGCGGTTCCGCGGCGTTCACAAGTTCAGCCAGGAACGGTGCATCTGGTGTCGGCAGTGTGAGAACGTCTGCCCGAACGACACCATCCAGATCGTCCAAGACGACCAGCGAAACGGCGAGCAGTACAACCTCCACATCGGCCAGTGTATCTACTGTCGACTGTGTGAGGAGGTCTGCCCCGTCGACGCGATTCTGTTGACGCAGAACTTCGAGTTCACCGCGGACACGAAAGACGACTTCGTGTTCAACAAAGAACAGCTCAAGAACGTCCCGTGGTACAAGGGAATCGACCCGCTGGAGTCCCGGAACCCCGATCGCGGCGCGTGGATCGGGGAGGGAGACGGCGAGGTCGACTACCAGTAGCGGGCGCGTCTCGAAATCTTCAAAGGGGTTCTCATAGGAGACAAACACAATGGTTTATCCTACCATCGCGTTCGGGCTGTTCGCCGCGGTCACGCTGGCGTTCGCCCTCGGGGTCGTCCTGGCGCGCGACGTGTTCCACGCCGCGTTGCTTCTGGGCGGTGCCCTCACGAGCGTTGCGGTTCACTACGTGATGCTGCAGGCGGAGTTTATCGCCGCCATGCAGATCCTCGTCTACGTGGGCGGGGTGCTGATTCTCGTCACGTTCGCCGTGATGCTCACGCGATCGGACACGAAAACGGAGGTGAATAGTGCATGAGTGACGATGAAACGCGGCGCGGCGGGCGTCTCGTACCCGCACTTACGGTCGGGCTCCTGTTCGCGGTGATGGCGTTTACCGTCCTTTCGGCCGAGTTCAGCGCCGAGATGGCGGCGTTCCCGGCGGACGCGTCTATCGTCCACAACATCGGGTACGCCCTGTTCAACCTCGGCGAGTACGAACTCGGCTCGGTGCCGTCCGAAGGGTTCCTCGCGGCGTTCCTGATCGCGGCGGTCGCGCTCGACGTGGCCGTCGACGGCGCGGTCTACCTGGCGAAACGCGAGAAAGACGGCTCCATCGTCTCTGCAGTTAGTGCCGCCCTCACCGACGGCGGTCGCGACGGAGGTGACCGGCAATGACGGCCGTCGCGTCGTCGATCCCGCCCCAGTGGTACCTGCTGCTCGCCACTGCGGTGTTCTGTATCGGTCTGTTCGGCGTGCTCACGCGTCGTGACGCGCTGTACTTCCTCATGAGCGTCGAACTCATGATGAACGCCGCGAACATCAACTTCGTCGCGTTCGCGCTGTACTACGGCGACCTCACGGGGCAGGTGTTCGCGCTGTTCGTCATCGCGCTCGCGGCTGCCGAGGTCGCGATCGGGATCGGCATCATCCTGGTGTTGTACCGCAACTTCGGCGTCACCGACGTCACCGTTCCAACGGAGATGAGATGGTAACATGATTGATGTGTTTTCGTACGTTCCGGCGATCGTTCTCCTCCCGTTCTTCTCGTTCCTCGTCGCTCTCAGCGTCGGGAAGTACCTCCCGAAAGGCGGCGCGTTCGGCGGTATCGCGGCGACGGCGGGCTCGTTCCTGCTCTCGCTGTGGGTGCTCGCGTCCGTCGCGGGCGGGGAGGCGGCGAACCGCACGCTCTACACGTGGGCAAGCGGCGGCGGGATCGGCCCGACGGACGTCGAACTGTCCTTCGGCATCCTGATCGACCCGCTGTCGGCGCTCATGCTCGTCATCGTGACGCTCGTGGCGCTGCTCGTCCACGTGTTCTCGCTCGGCTACATGAACGACGAGGGCGAGACCGGGCTCCCCCGGTACTACGCCGGACTCGGCCTGTTCACGGCGTCGATGCTCGGCTTCGTCGTCGCCGACAACCTGCTGATGGCGTTCATGTTCTTCGAGCTGGTCGGACTCTGTTCGTACCTGCTCATCGGGTTCCACTTCCGCGAGCCCGGCCCGCCGTCGGCGGCGAAGAAGGCGTTCCTCGTCACCCGCTTCGGTGACTACTTCTTCCTTATCGGCGTCGTCGCCGTCCTCGCGACGTTCGGGACGGCGCAGTTCGGCGGTCCGGAATCGTTCCCGGCGCTCGCCGAGGCGGCGCTCGCCGGCGAGGGATCGCTCGCATGGACTCCCGGCGGCGTCGGCGTCCAAACGTGGTTCACCGTCGTCGGGCTCCTCGTGTTGGGCGGTGTCGTCGGGAAGTCCGCACAGTTCCCGCTTCACACCTGGCTCCCCGACGCGATGGAGGGCCCGACGCCCGTCTCCGCGCTCATCCACGCCGCGACGATGGTCGCGGCCGGCGTCTACCTCGTCGCGCGGATGTACGGCTTCTACGCGCTGACGCCGACGACGCTCGCGGTGATCGCCTTCATCGGCGGCTTCACCGCGCTGTTCGCGGCGACGATGGGGCTCGTGAAAGACGAACTGAAGCAGGTGCTCGCGTACTCGACCATCTCGCAGTACGGCTACATGATGCTCGCGCTCGGCTCGGGCGGGTACGTGGCCGCGGTCTTCCACCTGACCACGCACGCCTTCTTCAAGGCGCTGCTGTTCCTCGGTGCCGGTGCGGTGATCATCGCCATGCACCACAACGAGAACATGTGGGACATGGGCGGGCTCAAATCGAAGATGCCGGTGACGTACTACACGTTCCTCGCCGGGTCGCTCGCGCTCGCCGGCATCTTCCCGTTCGCCGGCTTCTGGTCGAAAGACGAGATCCTCTACGAGGCGCTCGTTCACGCGCCCGGCGAACCGCTGCTGTTCGGCGGCTACCTGATGGGGCTGCTCGCGGTGCCCGTCACGGCCTTCTACACCTTCCGGATGGTGTTCCTGACCTTCCACGGTGAGGCCCGGAGCGACACCGCACGCGACCCCGAACCCGTTCGCTGGAACGTGAAGGGGCCGCTGACGGTCCTCGGGTCGCTCGCAGTCGTGACCGGATTCATCAACATGGTGCCGGTCCAGAAGGTCCTGGGACTCGAGGGGATCGACTTCCTCCACCTGTGGCTCGACAACGAGTGGGGCGGGATCGAGGGGCTCTCGTCGCACCACTACGGAGACATCGGGCCGTACAGCAGCCAGTACCTCGTCGGCGGCGAGGTCGGCACGGTGCTCGCCGGCGCGGCCGTCTCGCTCGGCCTGGCGCTGGCCGGCCTCGGCGTCGCCTGGCGGCTCTACAACGTTCCGTCGCCGACGGAACACACGGCGAAGCTCGGCGGGATCAAAGACGTGCTGTACAACAACTACTACTTAGACGAACTGCAGGTATGGCTCGCGTATCGAACTGAGGACGTGGCCGGCGGCGCAAACACCTTCGACCAAGGCATCATCGACGGCGTCGTCAACGGCGTCTCGTCGGTGAGCCTCTTCGGAGGGAGTCGCGTCCGGCGGCTCCAGAACGGCGTGGTGTCGCAGTACGCCATGCTGCTTACGCTGGGGCTCGTCGCGCTCATCCTTGTCCTCGGCCTGACCGAAGGAGGGTTCCTATGATACTCGAAGCGCTCATCGGCGTGACGTTCGTCGCCGCGCTCCTCGTGCTCTTGGCCCCGGACGCGTGGGCCGGCCGGCTGGCGTTCGTGTTAAGCCTGCTCCCCTTCGCCGGGTCGCTGTACCTCTGGTCCGGCTTCGACGCCGCTGGCAACGCGCTCAAGGGCGGTGACATCGCGTACGCGACGCAGGTCGAGTGGCTGGAAGTCGGCGGACGGACCGTGTCGTGGTTCGTCGGGCTAGACGGGATCAGCCTCCCGCTCGTCGTCCTCACGACCTTCCTCGTCCCGCTCGCAATCGTTAGCGCGTGGACGCCGATCGACGCCCGACAGAGCCAGTTCTACGGGCTCATGCTGTTCATGGAGGCGAATCTGCTCGGCGTGTTCACCGCGCTGGACTTCTTCCTGTGGTTCGTCTTCTGGGAGGCCGTCCTCGTCCCGATGTACTTCCTCATCGGCGTCTGGGGCGGTCCGCGCCGGAAGTACGCCGCGATCAAGTTCTTCGTGTACACGAACGCGGCGTCGCTGCTGATGTTCATCGGGTTCATGTCGCTGACCTTTGCGCTCGGCGACTCCGTGAGCTCGTTCGCGCTGCCGGAGATCACCGGGGCCATCGCCAACGGCGGACTCGGTGAGTTCTTCGGCATCGCCGGCGGACAGATCGCGCTGTTCGCGTTCCTCGCGATGTTCCTCGGGTTCGCGGTGAAGGTCCCTATCGTGCCGTTCCACACGTGGCTCCCGGACGCTCACGTCGAGGCGCCGACACCGGTGTCGGTGCTCCTGGCGGGCGTCCTCCTGAAGATGGGGACGTACGCGCTGCTCCGGTTCAACTTCACGATGCTCCCCGAGCAGGCGTCCGCGCTCGCGGTTCCCATCGCGGCCATCGCCGTCATCAGCGTCATCTACGGCGCAATGTTGGCGCTGGCACAGAAAGACCTCAAGCGCATCGTCGCGTACTCGTCCGTCTCCTCGATGGGCTACGTCATCCTCGGTCTGATCGTGTTCACCGAGTACGGCGTCGGCGGCGCGACCTTCCAGATGGTCGCGCACGGCCTCATCTCGGGGCTGATGTTCATGGCCGTCGGCGTCATCTACAACGCGACGCACACCCGGATGGTCGGCGACATGTCCGGCATGGCCGACCGGATGCCCATCGCCGTGGGCATCCTCGTCGCCGGGGCGTTCGGCTACATGGGACTCCCGCTGATGGCCGGCTTCGCCGGGGAGTTCTTCATCTTCGTCGGCTCCTTCGCCGCGCCGACGCTGCCGTACGCGCCGGTGTTCACGGCGCTCGCGATGTTCGGTATCGTCATCGTCGCCGGCTACCTGCTGTCGGCGATGCAGAGCACGCTGTTCGGGCCCTTCGAGATCGAAACGGACTACGACATCGGTCCCGCGCCGTTCCACGACGTCGCCCCGCTCGCGGTGCTTCTGGTGGCGATCATCGTCCTCGGCGTGGCGCCCGACATCTTCTTCGAGATGATCCGTGATGCTGCCGTCCCCGTGGTCGAGGGGGTGACCGTCGATGGATAGCGCGCTACCCAACCTGGCGGCGCTGCTCCCCGTCCTCCTGCTCGCGTTCACGGGGCTCGCGCTGCTGCTCGTCGACACGATCAGTCCCGACGCGCGGTCGAACACCTCGATGGCGGTCGTCGGCGCCGTCGGATCGCTGGCCGCGCTCGCGGCGAGCGTCTGGCTGGTCGTCGCCGGCAGCGGCGAGCCGATCACGCTGCTCGCCGAGGCGATCAAAGTCGACACGATGGCGCTGTTTTTCACCGCCATCTTCGCCTCCGTGACGGCGCTCGTCGTCGTCGCGGCCCACGACTACTTCCACGACCACCCGAGCCCGGCGGCGTTCTACTCGCTCGTCGTGTTCGCGGCGACCGGGATGGCGCTGCTCGCGGCCGCGAACTCCCTCGCGGTCGTCTTCGTCGCCCTGGAGATGGTGTCGCTGCCGTCGTACGTCCTCGTCGCCTACCTCAAGGAGAACCGCGGGAGCGTCGAGGCGGGGATGAAGTACTTCCTCGTCGGCGCGCTCTCGTCGGCGATATTCCTGTTCGGCATCTCGCTCGTGTACGCGGCGACGGGCTCGCTCCTGTTCGCCGATGTCGCTGAAGGGATCGGCTCGCTCGACGGTCTCGCCGGCGTCGCCGGCATCGGCATCGTGATGATCGTCGGCGGAGTCGCGTTCAAGACCGCCTCCGTGCCGTTCCACTTCTGGGCGCCGGAGGCGTACGAAGGCGCGCCCGCACCGGTGAGCGCGTTCCTCTCGTCCGCCTCGAAGGCGGCCGGGTTCGTGGTCGCGTTCCGCCTCTTCACCGAGGCGTTCCCGGTCGGCGCATCGCCGGCCATCGACTGGGTGCTGGCGTTCGGGATCTTAGCGGCCGTGACGATGACGCTCGGTAACTTCGCGGCGGCGGTTCAAGAGGAGGTCAAGCGGATGCTCGCGTACTCCTCGATCGGGCACGCGGGCTACGTCCTCATCGGCGTCGCGGCCCTCTCGCAGGGCTCCAGCGGGAACGGTGCCGTGATGGGCGCCGCGATGGCGCACCTGCTCGTCTACGGGTTCATGAACACCGGGGCCTTCCTCTTCGTCGCGATGGCGGAGCGGTGGGGTGTCGGCCGGACCTTCGAGGACTACGCCGGGCTCGCCAAGCGCGCGCCCGTCGCCTCCACGGCGATGGCCGTGTTCATGTTCTCGCTCGCCGGGCTCCCGCCCTTCGCCGGGTTCTTCTCGAAGTACTTCCTGTTCATGGGCGCCATCGACAACGGCTTCCTGTGGCTGGCGGCCGTCGGCGCCGTCAACAGCGTCATCTCGCTGTACTACTACAGTCGGGTCGTGAAGGCGCTGTTCATCGATGATCCGGCGTCGTCGAGCGCGCTCGACGCGATCGACGTGCGGCCGACCGGCCTGTACGCGGCGGTCGTCTTCGCCGCGGTCGCGACGGTGCTGCTCCTGCCCGGCTTCGGCCCGGTCATCGAGACCGCCGAGGCCGCCGCGTCGGCGCTGTTCTGACGCGCCGACTCCGTTTTCCGCCGTTTTGTACGGGCCTTCGGTACCGCTATCCGCAGGTATTAGCGCGTTCGGTCCCAGTATTTGGTATGAGTCGAACTCGGACGTACCGCTGTCTGAGCTGTCTCGAACACACCGTGAGCCGCGAGTTCGACACCTCGCACCTCTCGGTGACGTGCCCGAACTGCGACTCGTTCGAGCGGTTCGTCAACGAGGCGGTGTACCAACGGTTTCAGTCGTTCGAGGAGTCGCCGCCGCCGGAGTTCGAGTGGAACCGCCTCGACAAAATGGAGAAGCTCGTCGTCGCCGAGCGGCTCGTCCGCTCGACGAAGACGCTCGCCGACTTCGAAATCGTCGACAGTGGTGCGCCGGACGAGGGTGCCGACGGCGAGCAGGGCGAGTCGCCCGCGCTCAAATAGCGCCGAGCAGCGTTACCGGGCGTACAGTTTGCCGCCGACGAGCGCCGCGAGGTCGTCGTCGTTCGGCGTCACCGCCACGTACGGCCGCTCGACGGGACCGAACACGTCGACGACGCGGCCGACCGTCGCCAGCGACTCGTCAACGACGGACGACCCGATGCGCGGCGGCTCTGTCTCCGAGGCCGTGCGCGCGATGGCGAGGCCGCCGGCGGTGCGGACGACGGTGCCGACGCGGCGCATCGTCACTCTCGGATGACGCCGAGGTAGGCCCCGACCGCCTGCACGAGGTCGTTTTTCGCGGTGTCTTCGGTTCCCCGAACGACCACCGCGCCGCGGGGCTCGAACTCCCGCGAGTAGGCTTTCTCGCGTTCGATCACCGCGTCGTACCCAACCTGCTGAACCGCCTTCGCGATCTCGTCGACGGTCGGCTCCTCGATCGCGAGGTCCATCGGAACGCGACGCCCCGCGGACCGCGACAGATCGGCGTCGAAGTACGCTGGATAGACGACGTTCTCGACCATATATCAGAGACGCGAGCGCGTGTCGTAAGGTCGTTTCGGACCGACTCGGAGCCGCGGTTACACTCCCCGCTTCGGTTACGGGGAATCAAGGACAAAGCCTCGCGCTTCAGCGCGGGGAGGATGTCAAGACGTTCTGAACTCGAAGCGCGCGCCGCCCGACTCGCCGGCCACCGCGTGAACCTCCCACCCGTGGGCCTCGGCGATGCGCTCGCTGATCGCGAGCCCGAGCCCGGTCCCCTCCTCGTTGGTCGTGAACCCGCTCTCGAACACGCGGTGCGCCTCTTCCGGAAGCCCACAGCCGTCGTCTTCGACGAAGAACCCCTCGCCGTCGCCGTCTACGGTCTCGGAGACGAGGCCGCCGATGCGCACCGTGAGGCGGTCGCCCGTGCACTCTTCCGTGGGGGACCCGGTCTCATCGTCCGCCGGCTGCCCGTGTTCGACGCTGTTCCGAAACATGTTCTCTAACAGTTCGCGGGTCCGGGCCGGGTCCGCGGTGAGCGCCACGTCGTTCGCGACGACCAGGTCGGCGCGGGGGGTGTCGACGCTCTGCCAGGCCTCTCGACCGATCGCCGCGAGCGAGACCGATTCGGTGTCGCTGACCGACTGGCCCTGCCTGGCCAGCGAGAGCAGGTCACCGACGAGCTCGTCTATCCGATCCAGCGCCTCGCCGGCCGTCGCGAGATGGGCCGTCTCCCCGGTTTCGCTCGCAAGGTCGACGTACCCTTCGGCGACAGACAGCGGGTTCCGCAGGTCGTGTGAGACGATGCTCGCGAACTCGTCGAGCCGCTCGTTCTGCTCCCGGAGTTTCGCTTCGCGCTCGCGTTGCTCCGTGACGTCGGTATAAATGGCGTACCCCGAGCCGTTGTCCTCGTCGAGCCGGACCGGGACCACGTGAACGATGAAGTGGCGGGTGCCGTCGGCCGTTTTCCGGGCCGCTTCGCGCCGAACGCTCTCGCCGCGCTGGAGCCGGGTGTTGATCTCGGCGACCTCTCGGACCGCCGTCGTCTCGTCTGGGATGACGTAG
>Ga0209945_1000018_pt1 | contig 55108 bp, 46 predicted proteins | sample SalPonR2_A_D2_MG_FD_185703 | JGI IMG/M metagenome (GOLD analysis project Ga0209945, IMG submission 185703) | Salt pond soil microbial communities from South San Francisco under conditions of wetland restoration - Salt Pond MetaG R2_A_D2_MG... ...
GCAGCGGCCGCGCACCTCACGCGGCAGCGGCCGCGCTCACTCCAGTCGGTCGCGGACGAACGCGGTCGCGGCCGGCACCGCGTCGGCGTACAGGGCGACGTACCGTAATCGGGCCTGCGTCCGTCTGGCGTCGGCGTACCTTCGATCGATATCGTCGGCGACCCGTTCGAGCGACGTCACCGCCGGAAGGGCGATCCGCGAGGCGAGACCGTCGCCGTCGGCGACCGCCTCGGCGACGGCGTCCCGCGCTCGCTCCGACGCCGACCGGAGCGAGGACTCCGACGGCGGCTCCCGGTGGCGGCCGTCGCGGATCGCTTCGGCGGCCCACCGCCGCGCCTCGAGGGCGGCCAACGCGGTGCCGGCCTCGACCACTGCCTCGGCGTGGTGGCCGGCGTCGGACGCCCGCTCGATGTCGCCGACCGCCGCCTCGGCCCGTCCAGCGCTCACGGTCGCCAACTCCCGTGCCACCGTCCCGCTCAGGTCTTCGCCGTCCGGCGTCGCCGCACCGCCGGTGCGCTCTCGGACCCTCGCGCGCGTCCGGTGCACCGACCCGTCCAGCGCGTCCGCGGCCGCGGTCAGCGACGCCCACCGCGGTTCGAGCCCCTCGCGTCCGCCCCGGAACGCGTCGCGGAGCCCCGCGGCGTCGGTCGCTGCGGCCCGCGCGCGCTCGACGTCGCCGACCGCGTTCCCGGCCCGAAACGGCGCCGCGACCGGGTCGTCGGGGTACCGGACGGTGGGGCGGAGGTGCCGCTCGCACGCCGCGAGCAGCGACTCGACCGGCTCGTAGGCGAGCGCCGCGGCCGCCGTCGACGGCGCGCGGTACTCCAGGTCGGCGGCGAGCGCCGCCCGGTCCTCGCGGACGGCGCGACGGCGAGCGGCGAGGTCGGCGCCGTCGTCGACGCCGGTCGCCGCCCGGTAGGTACCGCGGACCATCGCGGCCTCGCCGCGGGCCCGTCGCCGGGCGGAGAGGGCTTCGGTCGGCCACGGGTCGGACGGCTGGGCGGCGCCGCGCTCGGCCGCCCGCTTCCGGTCGTCGGCGATCGCCGCGGCGACCGCCGCGTTCGGGAGCGACGGGTCCGCCGGAACGGCGTCGAGCAGGTCGCGTGCGCGGGACTCGTGGCTCGCACCGAGCGACGCCGGAACGTTCGCCGGGAACGGCGCGGGCGGCCACTCGACCGCGTCGACGAGGTCCGGCGGCACAGCGGCCGCCTCGACGCGCTGCCCCTCGTCGTCGTCGAGCGGCGGGGTGGAACATCCCGCGATCGCCGCCGCGCCGGCCGTCGCGAGCCCGGCGAGGACCCCGCGGCGTGACATCGGCTCGCGGCTCACGCGTCCTCACCCCCGGAGGCGGTCGAAGCGTCGAGCGCGTCCGACGCGTTGAACGCGACCGGCGGGTCGCCGGAGCCGCAGGAGCCGGCCATGCGCCGTCCGCTCCCCCGCGACCTGTCGGCGGCGACGGGCATCCGGATCGCGAACCCGACGGTGTGGATCGCGTCGAGCTCGCAGTCCACGTCGGCCGGCCGGTACGTGCGGCAGAAACCGGCGTGCGGCTGGAGGTCGCCCTCGGCCAGCGAGCCGCGCTCGACGCGCACCGACCGGAACCGGACCTCCCGACACGCCTCGATCGGCATCGCGAGGAGGTACACCGACTCGGCGTCGAACTCGGTGGCGGCGCAGAACTCGCGGAGTCGCTCGCCGGGCGGCGTCTCGGCGAAGGCGAGGGCCGCGAGGTCGTCTTCGGCGACCAACACGCGTCGCGTGCTGCGGCGCTGCGGCGCTCGCTCGTCGGTCGACAGCGACGGCACGTCGTCGCCCTCGGCGACCAGCGCGCCGCCGTCTTCGTCGCGGACCGACTCGACCTCGTGGCCGGTGAGCGGTCGCTCTCTGTTCGGATAGCCGTTCGTCGTGGTTTCTCGGCCGGCGCAGCCCGCCAACGCGGCGAGCCCGGAGGCGGCCGCGAGGAGGGCGCGGCGGCGGAGAACGTCTGTCATCGGCGGGCGTTCGGCCGAGCGCCCCAAACGCTTTGTGGGGGCCGTCACCTCGCTCGGACGCGATCTGCGGTGTCACGGCCGAACCCCGGTGTTTTTAATGCGGGCGGGAGTACGCCGAGGTACCACACTCCCGCGGGACACGGTGAGCCGACGACGGCTCGGCCGTAGCGGGGCCTCAACGACGCGCGGACAAACGTAGCGCTGACGGCTCCTTGCGGGGTTTCAGTGATGGACGCCAATTACGGCGTTCGACACCACAATCATGGAAATCGAAATTGCGACACTCGGCGGTTACGAAGAGGTCGGTCGACAGATGACGGCGGTGCGAGCGGGCGACGACATCGTCATCTTCGACATGGGCCTGAACCTCAGTAAGGTCCTCATCCACGACAACGTGGAGACCGAGAGCATGCACAGCCTCGACCTGATCGACATGGGCGCCATCCCGGACGACCGCGTCATGAGCGAGCTGGAGGGCGACGTTCAGGCGATCGTCCCCACCCACGGTCACCTCGACCACATCGCGGGCATCCCGAAGCTCGCCCACCGGTACGACGCCCCGATCGTCGGCTCGCCGTACACGATCGAACTCGTCAAACAGCAGATCTCCGACGAGGGGAAGTTCCAGGTCGACAACGACCTCGTGAAGATGAAGGCGGGCGGAACGATGGCCATCGGCGACTCCGAGCAGGTCGAGATGGAGTTCGTCAACGTCACCCACTCGATCATCGACGCGATCAACCCGGTCCTCCACACGCCCGAAGGCGCCGTCGTCTACGGGCTCGACAAGCGACTGGACCACGACCCCGTCATCGGCGACCCGATCGACATGGAGCGGTTCCGCGAGATCGGCCGCCAGGACGAGGGCGTCCTCTGTTACATCGAGGACTGTACGAACGCCGGCCGGAAGGGTCGAACGCCCTCCGAGTCGTACGCGAAGAAACACGTCGAGGACACGCTCACCTCGATGGAGGACTACTCGGGCGGCATCGTCGCCACCACGTTCTCTTCGCACATCGCTCGCGTGAAGACGCTCGTCGAGTACGCCCGCGAAATCGGCCGTCAGCCGGTTCTTCTCGGCCGCTCGATGGAGAAGTACTCGGGCACCGCCGAACGACTCGACTTCGTCGACTTCCAGGGCGACGTGGGCATGTACGGCCACCGGAAGTCCGTCGACCGCGCGTTCAAGCGCATCATGAAGGAGGGGAAGGGCAACTTCCTCCCCATCGTGACGGGCCACCAGGGCGAGCCGCGCGCGATGTTGACTCGCATGGGTCGCGGCGAGACCCCCTACGAAATTGACGACGGCGACAAGGTCGTCTTCAGCGCGAGCATCATCCCGGAGCCGACCAACGAGGGCCAGCGCTACCAGTCCGAACAGCTGCTCCGGATGCAGGGCGCGCGCCTCTACGACGACATCCACGTCTCCGGCCACCTCCGCGAGGAGGGGCATTACGAGATGCTCGACGCGCTGCAGCCGCAGCACCTCATCCCGGCACACCAGACGCTGAAGGGTCGCTCGCCGTACGTCGACCTCGCGAAGTCGCAGGGGTACAAGCTCGGTCGTGACGTCCACGTCACGCAGAACGGCAACGTCATCCAACTCGCCGAATGACGAGCGAGACGAAGGAGGCGCGGGTGCTGGACGCCATCCGCGAGCGGCGTGAACTGATCAACGCCGCTATCGACGAAGAGCTGCCGGTGCAGCACCCGGAGCGCCTCTACGAGGCGACGCGGTACATCCTCGAAGCGGGCGGCAAGCGGCTCCGGCCGACGGTGACGACGCTCGCCGCGGAGGCCGTGACCGGTAACGATCCGATGAGCGTCGACTTCCGCGAGGTCGACGGACTCGACGGCCACACCGTCGACGTGATGCGGGCCGCGGTCGCCATCGAGGTGATCCAGTCGTTCACGCTGATCCACGACGACATCATGGACGAAGACGACCTGCGTCGGGGCGTCCCGGCCGTCCACGAGCAGTACGACACCTCGACGGCGATCCTCGCCGGCGACACGCTGTACTCGAAGGCGTTCGAGTTCATGGCCGAGACGGGCGCGAACCCGGCGAACGGGTTGGAAGCGATGCGGATGCTCGCGTCCACCTGCACGGAGATCTGCGAGGGGCAGGCGCTCGACGTCTCCTTCGAGAACCGGGAGGGTATCCTGCCGGAGGAGTACTTGGAGATGGTCGAACTGAAGACGGCCGTCCTCTACGGGGCGTCGGCCGCGACGCCGGCCGTCCTGCTCGGCGCGGACGACGCGGTCGTCGACGCGCTCTATCAGTACGGCATCGACTCCGGGCGGGCGTTCCAGATCCAAGACGACGTGCTCGATCTGACCGTCCCCTCCGAGGAGTTGGGCAAGCAGCGCGGCTCCGACCTCGTTGAGGGCAAAGAGACGCTCATCACGCTCCACGCCCGGCAGGAGGGCGTCGACGTCGACGGGTTGGTCGACGCCGACACGCCCGCCGAAGTGACCGAGGAGGCCATCGACGAGGCGGTGGCGGCCTTAGAGGAGGTCGGCTCGATCGCGTACGCCCGCGAGACGGCCGAAGACCTCACCGAACGCTCGAAGGAACACTTAGAGATCCTCCCTGAGAGCGGGTCGCGACAGCTCTTGGCCGACCTCGCCGACTACCTGATCGTCCGCGGCTACTGAGCGGAAACGGACACCGCTTTACCCGCCGGCGTGGTCTCTCTACCCGTGTCCCGGTACCGAAATATCCTCCTGTTCGCCGCGCTCGCGCTGCTTTGGGGCGCCTCGTTCGTCGCCATCGAGGTCGGGTTACAGTACTACCCACCGTTGCTCTTCGCCGCGTATCGGTTCGATCTGGCCGCGCTGGTCCTCGTGTCGTACGTCCTCGTCACGGAAGCGGGTCCACTCCCCCGAACTCGCGGCGACGCGGCCGCGATCGGATTCAGCGGGGGCCTCTCCGTCGCCGCCAACAACGGCCTGCTCTTCGTCGGCCAGCAGTACACGACGAGCGGGATCGCCTCCATCACTTACAGCCTCGTTCCCATCGCGACGGCAGCGGTCGCGGCCGCCTGGCTCGGTGACGCCGAAATCGACGCGCGCGGCGGGATCGGCGTCGTGTTAGCGTTCGTCGGCGTCGGGCTCGTCGCCCAGCCGGATCCGGGGAACCTCGCCGGCGGCGTCACGATCGGCGTCGGACTCATCTCGATCGGGGTGATCGCGGTCGCGATCGGTAGCGTCGGGCTCCGAACGGTGGAGACGACCTTCTCCAGCGTCGCGCTCACCGGATGGGCGATGCTGTTCGGTGCGCTACTGATCCACGGGTTCAGCCTCGGGCTCGGCGAGCCGCAGCGGCTCCCGTCGACGACGCTCCCGGCGATCGGCTCCCTGCTGTTCCTCGGTGTGCTGGCCTCCGCGGTCGCGTACGTCATCTACTTCACGCTGCTCGCCCGGCTGGGTCCCTTCGAGATCAACCTCGTCTCCTACGTCGTGCCCGTGGTCGCGACCGTGACGGGCGCGCTGCTCCTCGCCGAGCCGGTCACGTCGCTGACGGTCGCCGGCTTCGCGGTGATCGTCGTCGGGTTCGGGCTCCTCAAGCGACACGCCATCGCCGACGAGGTGAGGCAGGTCAGAGCGCGGGTCGACGGGCGTCCCTGACGGTCGAGGAGCCGCGTCAGTCCGTCAGCGACTCGATGTCGTCGAGGATCTCGACCGCGTGGTCCTCGGGCGAGACGCCCTCGTAGGCGAGCACGACGGTCCCCGCCGAGTCGATCACGTACGTGTTCCGGAACACGCCGTCGAACGTGTTCCCGAACATCTGTTTCTCGCCGTAGGAGTCGTAGGCGCCGGCGACCGCGCCGTCCGGGTCGGAGAGGAGCGCGAACGGGAGGTCGTACGTCTCGGCGAACGGCGCGAGGTCCTCGACGGGGTCGTCGCTGATCCCGACCACGGCGATGTCGGCGCCCTCGAACGCGTCCCACTCGTCGCGGAAACTGCAGGCCTCGGTCGTACAGCCCGGCGTGTCGGCGCGGGGGTAAAAGTAGACGACCGTGTAGCGCGCCGCAGACGGGTCGACGGTGGTCTCCGTGCCGCGGTGGTCGGACAGCGTGATCTCGGGTGCCGGATCGCCCGGTTTAAGCATACCTACCGTGGCTTCGCCCCGCTATTAGTCGATTCGGTCCGGTTCCTTTTTACAGGGAAGCAGTCTCTCTACGGTATCGATGGTGTGGCAACCGACGCCGTACACGCTCCCGTTGCTCGTGGCAGCGTTCGCGTCGTTTGCCTTCGCCGCGTACGCCGTCTGGAACCGCGCGCGCGGCGACCGACGGCTCGTGTGGAGTTTCGTCGCCGTCACGGTCGCGAGCGGCCTCTGGTCGCTGGCGTACGCGGCGCAGCTGTCGGCGGCGACGCTCGCGGGGTCCCTGCTGTGGAATCGTTTCGTGTGGATCGGGGCCGCGGCGCTCACCGTCGCCTGGCCCGCGTTCGTGTTCGCGTACGTCGACTGGACGGCGTGGCTCCGACCCGCCCGGATCGCCGCGCTCGGTCTCGTCCCGGCGACCGTCGTCGGCGCCGTCCTCCTCGTCGGTCCCGACCCGATCTTTTATATGTCGCCGTCGCTCGCCGACGCGAACGGCTACCGAGTCGTCGAGTTCCTGCCGACGCCGGCGCTCGGTGCGTTCATCGCGTACACGTACGTCGTGAACCTCGGAACGTTCGGCGTGCTGGGGTACGCCGCCCTCGCGAACGACGGCCTGTTCCGCCGGCAGGCCGCGCTGCTTTTGATCGCCGGCGTCGCGCCGATGGCAACCGGCGTCGCCGGCATCGCCGGACTGCTCGGCCCGCGGTTCGTCGATCACACGCCGGTCACCTTCGCGGCCACCTCCGGGATACTCGGGTGGGTCGTGTTCCGCTATCGCCTCCTCGATCTGTCGCCGATCGCGCTCGAAACGGTGTTCGCGAACCTCTCCGACGGCGTCGTGGTCGTCGACGGCGACGGCCGCGTCGTCGATCTGAACACGCCCGCCCGTCGGCTGTTCCCCTCCGCGGCGGTCGGGAGCGACGTCGAAACGGCGTTCGAGCGCGCGCCGGCCATCGCGGAGCTGGTCTCGGCGGGCGACGACCGGACCGCGAACGAGCCGAACCGCGCCCCCGGATCGGGCATGGAGAACGACCTCAGGGTGACCGTCGGCGACGGGAGCGACTCCTGGTTCCTGACGGTCGCCGCCCACCCGATTTCGACGGCCGGGGCGGGGGTCGGCTTCGGGACGCAGTCCGACGAAGAAGCGGTCGCCGAGTCCGACGGAACCGTGTTGCTGTTCCGCGACATCACCGAGCGTGAGACCCTCCAGCGCCGCTATCGGGCGCTCATCGAGAAGTCCCCGAACGTCATCGCCGTCTGCGGGACCGACGGGCTGCTCCGCTACGTGAGTCCGTCGATCGAGCGCTTGCTCGGCCACTCGCCGGTGGCGATCGAAGGGCGCCCCGTGATCGATCTGGTTCACCCTGACGACCGTCCGGCGGCCCAGCGAGCGTTCGAACGCGCCTTCGAGACCGGCGAGCCGGAGACGCTCGACCACCGGATCGTCCACGCCGACGGGAGTTGGCGCCGGTTCGAGACGGTGGTGGAGTGCCTGTTCGACGACACCGAGGAGCTGGTGATAACCGCCACCGACGTGACCGAGAGCCGGCGGTACGAACAGCGGTTACAGGTCCTCAACCGAGTGCTTCGCCACGACTTAAAAAACGATACGAACGTCATCGCCGGGTACGCGGACCTCCTGCGCGACCACGTGGACGACGAGGGCGAGGAGTACCTCGACGTCATCGACCGGAAGGTGGGGACGCTGACGCACCTCAGCGATCAGGCCCGCGAGATCGACGTGGCCCTCCACAGCGACGACGCCCGCGCCGAGATCGACCTGTCCGTGCTGGTCGAGCGGCTCTGTGAGTCGCTCACGTCGTCGTTCCCGGAGTCGACCGTCACGGTGTCGACGCCCGACGAGGCCGTCGTGCGCGCCGACGAACTCTTAGAGTCCGCGATCCGGAACGTGTTGGAGAACGCGGTCGTCCACAACGACAGGGACCAGCCGATAGTCGAGGTCTCCGTCGACCGGGCCGACGAGGGGTATCGCGTCGCCGTCGCGGACAACGGCCCCGGCATTCCGCCGATCGAGCGGAGCGTGTTCTCGGAGGCCCGCGAGACCGCCCTCGAACACGCGAGCGGGCTCGGCCTGTGGCTCGTCCACTGGATCGTCGCCGAGTCCGGGGGCAGGGTGGACATCCACACCCGAGAGCCGACGGGGACGCTCGTCTCGATGTGGCTCCCGGCCGGCGGCGACGGGGCGGCGACCCCGACGGAGCCGAGCGGAGCGGAGGCGACCGCGTCGTCGTCCCGGTGACGGCCCGCGACTCCCCTCCGCAACCTCTTTGCGGACGCTCGCCGAACGCGGAGACATGAGTCACGGACCCCTGGACGACGACGCGATCGAGAGTTATCGCGAGGCCGGTGCGGTGTTGGTCGACGCGATGAACGAGGCCCGCGAGATGGTCGAACCGGGGCGGACCCACCTCGAAGTCGCCGAGTGGGCGGAAGATTACATCCGCGAGGAGGGGGCCGGACTGGCGTTCCCCGTCAACATCAGCGTCGACCCCGAGGCGTCACACGCCACGCCGAGCCGGGACGACGACACCGAGTTCGGCGAGGAGATGGTGTGCCTCGATATCGGCGTCCACGTCGACGGCTACATCGCGGACGCCGCGGTCACGGTCGATCACACGGGGACGCCCGAGCTGGCCGAGGCCGCCGAGATGGCGCTCGAAGCCGCGGTCGACGAGGCCGGACCGGGCGTCGAGGTCGGCGTCGTCGGGCAGGCGATAGAGGACGTGATCCGCGGGTACGGCTACACCCCCGTGTTGAACCTCTCCGGCCACGGCGTCGAGCGATACGACGCACACACGGCGCCGACGGTCCCGAACCGCGGCGTCGACCGCTCGGTCGAACTGAAGCCCGGACAGGCGGTCGCCATCGAGCCGTTCGCCACCGACGGCCGCGGCAAGGTCGGCGAGGGGACGACGGAGGAGATCTTCGAGCGCGAGGGCACCGCGAGCGTTCGCGACCGCCGCGCTCGACAGGCGCTCGACGAGATCGAGGCGTTCGACGACCTCCCCTTCGCGGCGCGGTGGCTGGAGGGCGACCGCGTGGAGATGGCCCTGCGCCGGCTGAAACAGGCGAACGCGGTGAAAGGCTACCCCGTCTTAAAGGAGGCCGACGACGCCCTCGTGAGCCAGGCGGAACACACGCTGCTCATCACCGACGACGGGGTCGAGGTGACGACCGCCGGGATCCACAGCTTCGACGCCTGATGGACCAGATCTACGCGCCGTGGCGGATCGAGTGGGTCGAGCGCGACGCCGACCCGATAGACGGCTGTCCGTTCTGCGTCCTCCCGGAGCGCGAGGACGCCCGCGACGCGCGGATCGTCGCCCGCAGCGACCACAACTACGTCCTCTTGAACAACGCGCCGTACAATCCGGGCCACGCGATGGTGATCCCGGACGACCACCGCGAGGACCCCACCGACCTCGACGACGCGACCCTCCTCGATCACGCGAAACTGCAGTCGGCGACGCTGGAAGCGTTGCGCCGCGATATGGACCCCGACGGGGTAAACACCGGGCAGAACCTCGGCGCGTCCGCGGCCGGCGGCTCGATCGACCACCTGCACACCCACGTCGTCCCGCGGTGGAACGGCGACACCAACTTCATGCCGGTCACCGGCGGGACGAAGGTGATCGTCGAAGCGGTCGACCGCACCTACGACCACCTCCACGACGGGTTCGCGGCCGGCGACGACGTGGTCGATGCGGGCGACGCCGCGGCCGGCGACGCGGTGCGACTCTCCTTCGACCTCTGACGCGACGATTTATACAGTTTATAAATAGCGGTGCGGTGGCACGCGCGAGGCCGGGGAGGCGCGAGGCCGCGGTTCGGGACGCAAACGGGCAGTCGCGAGGGCTCACACGCCGCAGCAAGCACCGCAGCGAAGGAGCCAGCGACTGAGCGAGGCGCGCGAGTCCTCGTGACTGGGGCTTTGGAGGTGATCACCGTCGCTCCGCCGTCAACGACTGATAAACAGCCGACGGCGACACCCCATTCCGATGACTCCCCGTTCACACCGCCGCAGTCCGCCGAGCGTGCCTCAGTACACCAACTCGCCAGAGATGAACTTCCGGGTGCGCTCGTCCGAGGGGTTCTCGAAGATCCGGTCCGTCTCGCCGACTTCCGTGAGGCCGTCGTCGAGCATCACCGCGACGCGGTCCGCGACGCGCTCGGCCTGATGCATGTCGTGTGTCGCCACGACGACGCCGATCCCCCGCGATCGGGCGGCGTCGATCGCCTCCTCGATCACGGCGGTGTTCCGCGGGTCGAGGTCCGAGGTCGGCTCGTCTAAGAGCAACACGTCCGGACCGTACGCCAGCGCGCGGGCGAAGGAGACGCGCTGGGCCTCGCCGCCCGAGAGCGAGTCGACCGGCTGGTGGATCTTGTCGGCCAGCCCCACGACCTCTAGGGACTCTCCGACCGCGTCGGCGGCGCCGTTCAGGCGGAGGACAGAGGCGAGCCGGTCGCCCCACGAGCGCCGGACGCGGAGCCCGTACTCGACGTTGCGCGCGACCGACCCGCCGAAGAGGCTCGCCTCCTGGAACACCATGCCGACGCGGCGCCGGAGCGCGAGGCGCTCGGGCTCGTCGACCGCCCACGCGTCGGTTCCATCGAGCGTCACGGCCCCCGCGCTGGGTTCGAGCGAGAGCGCGAGCGTCCGGAGCAGCGTGGTCTTGCCGACCCCGGAGGGGCCGATCACCGCGACGACCTCGCCCGCGTCGATATCGATCGAGAGGTCGCGGAACACGGGCTCGTCGCCGTACGCGTGCGACACGTCGTTCGCGCGGATCACCATCGCGTCACCTCCCGGCGCATCAGCCCGCAACCCCCCGATCGCCGAAGCGGACGACGATCGCGTTGACCGTCAACACGAGCGCGACGAGGACGGCGCCGAGCACCATGGCGGTCTCGTACTGCCCCTGCCGCGCTTCGAGCTGGATCGCCGTCGTCAGCGTGCGCGTCTTCGAGATGCCGTCCGCGCTCGTGATGTTCCCGCCGACGATCAGCACCGAGCCGACCTCGCTGATCGCGCGGCCGAAGCCGGCCAGCACCGCGGTCGCGATCCCGTACCGCGCCTCCTTGATCACGACGAGCGCCACGTCGACGCGCGTCCCGCCGAGGACGCGGGCCGCGTCGCGGACCCCGTCGTCGACGCCGCTCACGGCCGCGAGGCTGATCGCCGTGATCGGCGGCGTCGCGAGGACGAACTGCGACATGATCATCGCCTCGCGGGTGAAGATGAGCTCCAGCGAGCCGAGCGGCCCCTGGTTTGACACCGCGAACAGCACGACGAGCCCCACGACCACGCTGGGGAACCCCATCCCGGTGTTGACTACCGACTTCACGAACCCCTTGCCTGGGAACTCCGCGAGTCCGATGGCGACGGCGGCCGGCACGCTGACGAGCGTGCTCAGCGCCACCGCGGTCAGGCTCACGTACAGCGAGACGGCGATGATGCTCCCGACGTAGCCGTCCCTGAACGAGACGCCGAGGAGCGACGCCGCTGGCCCCGCGGCGGCGTCGAGCAGCGCCGGGACCGACTGGACGGTCGCTTCGAATGGCACGACTACGCGTCGCCGCTCTCGCTACTCCAACCCTCCGGAACGTACTGCTGGAAGTCGGGATCCGCCGAGACGGCCTCGGGGAAGAACAGCTGTTCGCCGTTCGCCGTGTACTCCGAGATGGCCTCCTGGACGGCCGGGCTGGTGATCCAGCCGATGTACGCCATCGCGAGGTCGTAGTTGGCGTTGTCGTGGACGCCGGGGTTGACGGCCATGATGCCGTACGGGTTCGCGAGGATCTCCGGACCGTCCTCGATCGGCCCCTGCACGAGGATCGTGAGGTCGATCTCCGAGCGCTGTGAGATGAAGGTGCCGCGGTCCGAGAGGGTGTACGCGCCCTGCTGGTTGGCGATGTTCAGCGCCTCGCCCATCCCGGAGCCGGTCTCCTGATACCAGTCGCCGCCGGGGTCCGTGCCGGCCGCCTCCCAGAGGTTCAGCTCCTTGGTGTGGGTACCCGAGTTGTCGCCGCGCGAGACGAACGGTTCCCCCGCGTCGGCGATGGCCGTCAGCGCGTCGGTCGCCGAGCTCGTCCCCTGAATCCCGGCGGGGTCGTCCTCGGGCCCGACGATCACGAAGTCGTTGAACATCAGGTCGCGGCGATTGACGCCGTACCCGTTGCGCATGAACTCGTCTTCGAGCCCGCGGGCGTGGACCATCACGATGTCCGAGTCGCCGTTGCGGGCGGTCTCTAACGCCGCGCCGGTGCCCTGCGCGACGGCGTCGACGGTGACGCCGTACATCTCCTCGAAGTCCGTGTGGATCGCGTCGAGGAGGCCGGTGTCGTACGTGCTCGTCGTCGTCGTCAGCGTCAGCGTCTCGCCCGCGACGCCGACAGACTCGTCTGTGCTCTCGCCGCCGGTCTCGTCGTCGGTCTCGTCGCTCCCGCTGCCGGCGCTTTGGTCGCCGTCGCCGCCGGTGTCGCCCGACGAGCAGCCGGCCGTGCTCACGACCGCCCCGGTTCCCAGCGCCGCCACGAAGCCGCGTCGATGTATCGTCATAGATACAACGGTGGGTCGACGCGACATATAACTTTTCGTCGGGTGGCACGACGCCAGGGGAGGGCGCGACCCCTCGGGCGAAAACACCAACACGGCCCGGACGCATCGTCCGGGCATGGGAGAGCCGACCGAGTCCGGTCCGGACGCGGCCGCGGGTCGCGGCCGCGCCGCGCTCATCGAGGACGGCGTCGAGTTCGACGGCCGCGACGCCGCGCTGTTGCGCGCGGTGGACGCGGCGGGGTCGGTCGCGGGCGCCGCGTCGGCGCTCGGTCGGTCCCGCGCCCGCGCCCTCTCGCGGATCGAGTCGATGGAGTCCGCGTTCGGCACCCTCGTCGAGCGACAGCGCGGCGGGACGGGGGGCGGCGGGAGCCGGCTCTCGACGGCCGGACGCGACCTGCTCGACCGGTACGAGCGCTTACAGGCCGTGGTGGCCGCGACGGCGCAGGTGCCGGAGACGGTGCTCGGCGGGACGGTCACGAGCGTCGACGGCGAGTTGGCGGCCGTCGACACGCCGGTCGGACGGGTGCGGGGGCTCCACGACGACGCCGCGGTCGGCGACGACGTGCAGGTTCGGATCGGCGCGGACGCGGTGACCGTTTATAAGGGCGACGAGAAGGTCGACCCGGACGCGACGAGCGCGCGGAACCGGCGCCGGGGCCGCGTCGTCGGCGTCGACGCCGGCGAGACGGTGTCGACGGTCCGGATTGGCGTCGATTCGGTGACCTTTCGGGCGCTGATCACCGCCGAAAGCGCGGCGCGGTTGGGACTTAGCGAGGGCGAGGAGGTCGCGATCCGGTGGAAGGCGACCGCGACGCGGGTCGTCGCCCACGCGACCGACTCGAACTGACGGGTCGGCGGTCGGGAAGAAGAGAGCGGTCGGCGGTCGGAGTTACCCGAGTCTCACTTGCCCCAGAAGGGGTCCCGCTTCCGCTTGGTCTCCAAGTACGCCGACAGCGCCTCGCGCTCGTCGGCCGTGATCTCCTCCCGCAGTTCCTGTTCTAGGATCTTCGCGTGCTTTTCTGGGATCTCCGTCCAGAGGGTGTCGCCCTCCTCGATACCGCGCCCGACGGTCGGCCCGTCGATGGCGATGCTCACGCGCTCGCCGGCGCGGGCCTCGTCGACGTCGTCGCCCTGCTTTTGAATCCCGGAGAGCTGCCCGGCGCGCTCGAACTCGTTGCCCTCGAAGGAACCGACGTTCCGGTTGTTCTGGAGCGTCCCGGAGATGATTTCCACGCCGACGACGGCGGGGTCGTTCTGACGGAACGTGTGGTCGGGGAGGATGCGGAACCGCGAGGGGCGCACGACCTTGTCGAGGACCGTCTCCTGTTGGGCGCGCTGTTTCTCCTCGACGTACGTCTCGTACTCATCGATCAGCTGATAGATGACCTCGTCGGTGAACAGCTTCACGTCGGCGTTTTCGAGCTCCGTCTCCGCGTTCGCGAGCAGGTCGACGTTGAACCCGAGGATCGCCTTGTGTTCGTCCTGGTTCGCGGTCTCGGCCACCGCGATGTCGCGGGGCGCGATGTCGCCGACCTCCGCGCGCAGGATGGGGACCTCGGCTTCGCGGAGCGCGTTCGCCATCGCTTCGAGCGAGCCGAGCGTGTCGGCTTTGACCACGACGCCGTTGTCGGCGGTTTCGACCTCGATCTCCGCGAGTTCGGCTTTCACCTCCTCGATGACGTGGTCGACCGAGTGGTCGCGGACGACGCGCACCGGCGCGCCGGCCATCGCCTTGTCGAGGTCGGGCGCGGCGATTTTCACGCCGGCCGCGGCGCCCACCTCCGCCACCTTCTCGAACTTCTTCTCGGTGCGGATCTCTTCGAGGGGACGCGGCTGCAGCAGCGCGCGTATCTCCGTGACGATCGGCTCGTTTTGCCCGCCCACGACGATCTGGTCGCCGTTTCTGACCACGCCGTCGTACACGACCGTGTCGATGGTCGCGCCGAAGCCGCGCTCGTCTTTCACTTCGAGGACCGTCCCCTCGCCCGCCCCGAAGACGTCGATGGCCATCTCCTCTTTCATGAAGCGCTGTGAGAGTCCCATCAACACGGTGAGCAGGTCGGGGACGCCCTCTCCCGTGATCGCGGAGAGCGGGACGACGCCGATGTTCTTCTGGAAGTCCTGAACCCGCCAGTACAGGTCGGCGGAGAAGCCGGCGTCGGAGAGCTGGCCGATGATCTCGTAGAGGTTCTCGTTGAGCATCGACTCGGCGCGCTCGGATTGGGCCTCCAGGCTCCGCTGGATCGGCTGGCCGTCCTGCGGGTTCCAGCCCGGCGTCGTGTCGACTTTGTTGGCGGCGACGACGAAGGGGGTCCCGGTGCGTCTGAGGATGTCTATCGCCTCCTCCGTCTGCGGCTGGAACCCGTCGTTGACGTCGACGACGAGGACCGCGATGTCGGCGAGCGCGCCCCCGCGGGCGCGCAGCGTCGAGAAGGAGTGGTGGCCGGGCGTGTCGATAAAGAGGAGCCCAGGGAGGTCGAAGTCGGTCGGGTCGATGAGTTCGCCCGCCATCCCGGAGATGGTGTCGAGCGGGATGTCGGTCGCCCCGATGTGTTGGGTGATCGCGCCGGCCTCGCCCTCGCTGACGGCGGAGCCGCGGATCGTGTCGAGCAGGCTGGTCTTGCCGTGATCGACGTGCCCCAGCACGGCGACGATCGGCGTCCGAAGGGTGTCCGTGTTTGTGTGGTCGGTCATCAGTGATCGCCCCGAAAAGGTCGGTTGTCTCTCGTTCAGCCCGGACATCAGTTAAGCCTTTCAAAACGCGCGCGTCGCGATCGAGCCCGCGGCCCGGCCACGGAGCGAGTCGATCCCGGTGGCGGTGCCCAGAGAGCGCTCACCGGCAGTCGTCTGTCGGACGCCCCCCGTGGAGTTTAAGACCGTTGCCCCGGAGGATGTGGGTATGGTCGATATCCTCGCGGAGAACCTCTCCGGGAAGGCGGTGATGAGCGCGGATGGAACCGAACTGGGGGACCTGTACAACATCACGATGGATCTCAAGTCCGGCGAACTCTCGGACCTGCTCGTGAGCCCGCACGAACAGCTCAGCCACGATCACGCCGGCTTCGACGTCGACGAGATGGGCCGGCTGAAGGTCCCGGTCGCGAACGTGCAGGCGGTGAAAGATTATATCGTCGTCGCCCGCTAATGGAAGTCCTCGACACCTCGGCGTTCATCCACGAGTACACCACCGACGACGACGTGGTCTCGGTGCCCGAAGTCCACGACGAACTCACCGGCGAGGGGGCGCTCCGCTTCGACGCGATGGAGGGTTCCGGGATGACGATTCACGTCCCGGCGCCGGAGGTCCTCGACAACGTGCGCCGCGCCGCCCGCGGGTCAGGCGACGCCGCGGAGCTGTCCGACACCGACACCCGCCTGATATCGACCGCGCTCGAACTCGGCGCGACCCTCGTCACCGACGACTACGCGATGCAGAACGTCGCCGAACGGCTCGACATCGACGTCGAAGCGATCGCTCGCGACGGCATCTCCGAGGAGCGCGAGTGGCGGTTCCAGTGTGTGGGCTGTAACCGGACGTTCGACGAGAACAAGGAGCGCTGCCCGATCTGCGGCAGCGACCTGACGCGGAAGAACCCGGCGTAGTTCGGCGAGTACGTCCGCGCTGTCGCTGTTTCTGCAGTCCGCAGAGGCCCCGCGTTAGTCCGCAGACTCCGACTCGCCGTCTCGACTGCCGGAGAGTCCCGGAGCGGCGTCCCCGGCGGCGACGCCGGACGCGGCTCCGCTGCCGGGGTCGCCCCCGTGACCACCCGCGGGAGCGCGCTCACCGGAGACGACGTCGGGGAGCGCGTCGGCGTCGACCGACAGCCGACTGCGGAGTCGCCCCGCGACCGCCTGCGCCTCGGCGAGTTCGACCTCGGCCATGGCGCGGACGAGCGCGGCGGCGCGCTCCGCCCTGGCGTGACGCCACGACGCTTCGCGAGACTGGTACGTCCGGATCGCGCGGAGGAACTCCACCTCCGAGAACTCGGGCCAGTAGGGGGCACAGAAGTAGACGGCCGCCTCGTTCCCGTTCGCGTGCCACGGCAGGAAGTTCGAGGTGCGCTCGTCGCCGCCGGTCCGCACGATGAGGTCGACATCCCGGACCGGTCGGTCGTACAGGCGCGCCTCGACGGTCTCGGTGTCGACGGCCTCGGGGTCGAGGGTGCCGGCGTCGACGTCGCGGGCGATGGCCGTGGCCGCGTCGAGCAGTTCGGTGCGACCGCCGTACGCCAGCGCGACGTTCAGCGTGAACTGGTCGTTCTCGGCGGTGCGGCGCTCGGCGTACGCGACGGCGTCGCGGACGCGCACCGGGAGGCGGTCGATGTCGCCGATGGCGCGAACGCGGACTCCCTGGTCGTGGACGCGGTCGGCGTCCGCGAACTCGCGGAGTTTGGCCTCCAACAGGTCGAACAGGGGTTCGAGTTCCTCGTCCGGCCGCTCGAAGTTCTCGGTGGAGAAGGCGTACAGCGTGAGCTCCGCGACGCCCAGATCCGCACACCAGTCGAGGACCCGCTCGGTGGTGGCGGCGCCGGCCCGGTGGCCGTCGGGGGCGTCGTCGCCGCGCTGGCGGGCGTATCGCCGGTTGCCGTCTTGGATGATCGCGACGTGCGTCGGCACGTCGTCGATCTCTCGGCGGAGATGCCGGCGGTAGGCGCGTTCGGCGAGGTCGCGGAGGCGATACAACATACGGCCGAAGCGACACGACCGAGGGGTATGTACTTTTACCTTCGACGACCCGACTGAGCGACGATGGACGCCGCCTACGTGTTCCGCGTCGAGTTCCGGCTCACGCCCGAGCGCGCCGCCGTCGACCCGGAGCGCTTCGAGACGACGGTCGAACTCCCCGCGAGCGAGCCCGGCACCGACGGGTGGCTCCGATTCCGCGACCGGCTGTGGCGCGGAGCGGTCGGCGACGAACCGTCGTTTCGGCGGGAGACGGCGGCGCGACTCGGGATCGCAGACGCCGCCGGCATCGAGGTCTCCGCCGTCGACTTCCGAGAGCTCCGCACCGACCGCGAGTACCTCGAAGCGTTGCAAGCCGCGATCGCCGCCGACCTCGGTCGGTTCAACGCCGATTCCGTCGACGACGCGCTCCACAAGTACTTCGGGTCCTCGATCCACGTCCGAGAGGCCTGAGGCGTCTCTCGCGTCCGCGGTCGCACCGGGCTACGAGCCGGCGACGCCCCGAACGCGTTCTTTGCCGCACTTCGGGCAGCGCTCTACCACCTCGTCGGGGTTTACCACCACCGCCCGGCGCTCGTATCGGTGCCGACAGACCAACCGTTCGACCGTTTCGCGCATATGGCAACGATCACCACACTGAGGCAAAAAACTTCTGTGAATAGATGTTTATAAACATAATATCGCTTCAAACATACACGTACTGGCCATTTATAAACGTATATCTAAGAGAATAAGAGATATCGGTTGTTGTTCGTTTGATTGCCGTGGATTACCGGCGGCGCCGGGAGAGCGTCCGTCCGACTGGACCGTCCTCGCCGCGGCCGCTCCTCACCGCCGACCGAAACGGTCGTGTGGTATCGGCCGGAAGCGACCGTATGACGAAGTGGCTCCACAGCGGTCGCCGCCGCGACCTGTGTGCCCTGCTGTACGACGCCGGCGAACTGCGGGCGCAGTCGCTGAAGAGCCGGCTCGAATCGCATTACGACCAGCGGATCGACCCGAGCTCGTTTTACGCCACGCTGACCTCGCTCGTGGAGTCCGGCTTCCTCGACCGGCGGACCGAGGGGCTCGCCGACGTCTACGCGCTCACCGACGCCGGGGAGGGCGCGCTCCTCGACCACTACGCGTGGCTGTCGGAGCGGATCGGAGCGGCAGCCGACGAAGACGACCCGAGCGAACGCGAACCCATCGGTGACGAGGCGGGCGAGCGACCCCCGACCGACGCGCCGGACCTCAAGGATTAACAACTGCGGCGCATTGGGTTAATACATGACGGTCGTCAGCGTCTCAATGCCGGAAGAGCTGTTAGATCGGATCGACGGCTTCGCCGACGAGCACGGCTACACCGGGCGCAGCGAGGTCGTCCGCGAGGCCTCCCGGAACCTCCTCGGGGAGTTCGAGGACGCCAAACTCGAGGAGCGAGACCTGATGGCGGTGGTGACGGTCCTCTTCGACTACGAGACGACGAGCGTCGAAGAGCGGATGATGCGGCTCCGCCACGAACACGAGGGGCTGGTGGCGTCGAACTTCCACAGCCACGTCGGCTCGCGGTACTGCATGGAGCTTTTCGTCCTCGAGGGGCGCTTAGACGACATCTCCGCGTTCGTCGGGAAAATCCGCGCCACGAAGGACACGCTCACCGTCGATTACAGCGTGACGCCGGTCGACGAGTTCGGCGAGGACGGGGAGACGCCGGCCCACGAGGGCGCGGCGAACGCCGCGGGCGGTCACGGACACGACCACGGCGATTGACTCAGCCCGTCGCCGTGTCGTCGGTCGCGCTGTCGGCGAGGACGCCGACGAACGGGACGGTGACGCCGACGACGTAGCCGGCGAGGTGCGCGAACACGTTGCTGCCGAACGGGACGAGCACGAGCGACCCGATGACGCCGGCGGCCGCGACGCTCGCGCCGGTGACGTACAGGAGTTCGCGCTCCGGCGGTAAGCCGAGTCCGGACACGCGCGGGCGCCCGACGGCCGCGTAGAGCCCGGCCGCGGCGAGAACGGCCCCGACCGCGAACAGCGATCCGACCGCCGGGAGCGGCGGGAAGTAGCCGGCGCCGCTCGGCGCGAGGTACGCGAGCGCGAGCGAGGCGAAGGCGGCGACGATAGCCCAGCGCGGGTCGACGCCCGCGGAGCCCTCGCTCCGGGCCCGGTCGCTCTCCGCCGCCAGCGCGGCGAACCAGACGACGACGAGGTACCCGAGGAGCGCGCTGTTCACGTCTGAAAAGCCCGCGGTGGGAGCGTCGGTGAGCCCCCCGATGGCGACGAGCGTCGCCCACGCCGAGACGAGCGGGACGACGACGAGGAACGCCGCGGCGAACCAGAACAGGCGCCGCCGCCAGCCGGCAACGACGGTGAGGGGGTACGCGACCGCGACGAGGAGCCAGTAGTTGACCACGTTGTCCGCGAGGTGGATCGGGTCGGTGTGGACGAAGCTCGACGCGAACGCGGTCCACAGCGCCCACCGGCTCTCGACGACGCTCGGCGTCGCGAGCGAGAGCTGCCACGCCTCGGTCCCCGGCATGAGACTCACCGCGACGAGCAGCGTCGGCACCGGGAGCGCGAGCAGGAAGAGGTCGGTGGGCGGGCGCGACCGGACGGCCGCGCGAACGCTGGCGAGGAGTCCGCGAAGCGTGGGAGCGCCTGCGTCGCCGCGGGCGTCCTCGTCGTCGCGAGACGCCGGCTGCTGCCCGTCTGCCGACCCCATCTCAGGCGGTCGCCGGCCGGATGTTTTTCAGTGCCGTCGCGAAGTCGTCGGCGGTGATACCGATCTCGTCTGCGTGGTCGTTGGCCGCTACGCCGTGTTCGTCGGCGACGCGCTCGATGGCGACGAGGGCCGCCTCGCGGCACAGCGCCGCGATCTCGGCGCCGGAGTACCCCTCGGTCTCGTCGGCGAGGTGGTCCAAGTCGACGTCTTCGGTGACGGGCTTTGCGCGGGTGTGTACGTCGAGGATCTTCCGCCGCGCGTCGCGGTCGGGTTCGGGGACCTCGACGTGCGTCTCCAGCCGCCCCGGTCGGAGGAGCGCGGGGTCGAGGGCGTCACGCCGGTTCGTCGCCGCCAGCACGACGAGGTTGGGGTTGTCGCTCGCCCGGTCCAACTCCGTGAGCAGTTGGGAGACGACGCGCTCGCCGACCCCGGAGCCGTCGCCGCCCGCCCCGTCGCGGTCGGCGGCGATCGCGTCTATCTCGTCGAAGAAGACGATCGCGGGCGACGCCTGCCGGGCGCGGTCGAAGAGGTCGCGGACCGCCTTCTCCGACTCGCCGACGTATCGATCCAGCAGTTCCGGTCCCGCGACCTGGATGAAGTTGACGCCGCTTTTGCCCGCGATCGCGCGCGCGAGGAGCGTCTTCCCGGTTCCGGGCGGGCCGTGAAGCAGGACCCCGGTCGGCGGGTCGGCGTCTGCGGCCTCGAAGAGGGGGCCGTACGTCAGCGGCCACGTCACCGCCCGCTCCAGTTTCGCCTTCGCCTCCGGGAGCCCGCCCACGTCGTCGAAGTCGGTCGTCGGCTGCTCGGCGACGTACTCCCGCATCGCGCTCGGCTCGACGTTCGCGTGTGCGGCTTCGAAGTCCGCCCTCGAGACGGTCACGTCGTCGAGGGCCGCGGCGTCCGATTCGCGGGCGCGTCGCAGCGCGGTCATCGCCGCCTCCTGCGTGAGCCCCTCGATGTCGGCGCCGACGAACCCGTGGGTTCGGCCGGCGATCCGGTCTAGATCCACGTCGTCCGCGAGCGGCATCCGGCGCGTGTGGACGTCGAGGATCTGCCGGCGGCCGGACTCGCCGGGGACCCCGATCTCGATCTCGCGGTCGAAGCGCCCGCCTCGCCTGAGCGCGGGGTCGAGGGTGTCGACGCGGTTGGTCGCGCCGATGACGATCACGTCGCCGCGGGCGTCGAGCCCGTCCATCAGCGAGAGCATCTGGCCGACGACGCGGTTCTCCACGTCGCCGCCGTCGTCGCGCTTGCCCGCGATCGAATCGATCTCGTCGAAGAAGATTATCGCCGGGGCGTCCTCGCTGGCGCGGGTGAACACTTCGCGCAGGCGCTCCTCCGACTCGCCTTTGTACTTCGACATTATCTCCGGGCCGTCGACGGTGATGAAGGTGGCGTCGACCTCGTTGGCGACGGCGCGGGCGATGAGCGTCTTCCCGGTTCCGGGCGGCCCGTGGAGCAGGACCCCCTTCGGCGGGTCGATCCCGAGCCGGGTGAACACGCCGGGCTCCGAGAGGGGGAGTTCGATCGTCTCGCGGACCAGTTCCAACTCCTCGTCGAGCCCGCCGATGTCCTCGTAGGTCGCGCCCGCGGTGTGGTCTTCCGGGGGCGCAGTCCCGCTGCCGGCGGGCCGGGAGTCGCTGCCGGGGCGGTCGGTCCCGGAGCGGTTCGCGGCCGAGCCGTCGCCCGACCGGGCGGGACTGCCGCCCCCTGAGCCGCCGGCCCGACTCCCTCCGACGCCCGAGTCGGCGTTGCCCCCCGCGCCCGTCTCGGCGTCGCCCGCCTCGCGGTAGGTCACCGACACGGCGGTCCGGCTCGTGACTCGCACGGTGCCGGCGGGGTCGGTCTCGGCGACGACGAACCGAATGCCGCCGAGCCGTTCGACGTGGACCGCTTCGCCTACGGTGACGGGTCGGTCCCGGAGGTCGCGGCCGAGCGCGCGCTCTACCACCTCGCGGCTCACGTCGACGTCGGCGAGCGCGCCGGGCGCGGCGAGGACGACCCGGTCGGCGTCCACGACGTCGACCGGGCCGACGGCAACCGTGTCGCCGACTTTCACGCCGGCGTTCGCGCGGGTGTCGGCGTCGATGAGGATGGTGTCGGCGTCGGCGTCCGGGCCGCCGGGCCACACCTTCGCGACCGCGGTGCGCTCGCCGCGGATCTCGACGGTGTCGCCGCTGAGGAGGCCGAGCCGCTGCCGGGCGGATTCGGAGAGCCGAGCGATGCCGCGCCCCGCGTCCCGCTTTTCGGCGGCACGCACCGTGAGCCGGAGGCCGGCGGTGTCGTTCATACCTCTCGTTCCCGCCACTGACTCTTTACGCTTGCCCGGCCGCACCCGTCACGGCCGACCGCAACCCCCTTACCCCGCCCGACCCCGTCGTTCGGTATGCAACCGACAGGGCACCTGCGCGGCGACGCGGTTCACGTCGCCGGCGACGCCCGCCAGCGGTTCCACGACTCCAGCGGCTACGGTCGGCCCCTCCAGGGCAACGAGATCGCGCTCTCGCGGGTCGAGGCCGCCCACCTGCTCTTTCGCGGGGACCTCTCCGGAGTCACGATCGGCGAGGGCGAGTCCGACCCGGTCGGCTTCGAGCGCTTCTTCGTCGCGTGTGCGGCCGCGACGGAACGGTTCGCGGTGCGGTACCTCGTGTACGCCGACCTGCGCGACCGCGGGTTCTACCTCTCGCCGGCCCGCGACCCGTGGCCCGGCGGCGACGCCGACGTGGCCGCCGCAGTCGACTTTATCGCCTACGAGCGCGGCTCGACCCCCGACACGGGCAACGTCAAATACCCCGTGCAGGTCGTCGGCGAGCGCGAGTCGCTGCCGGCGGCCGGGCTCGCGGGTCGCACCCTCGCGGTCGTCGACGAGGAGTCCGACATCACCTACTTCGAAGCGGCGGACGGGACAATTTCGGGCGCGACCGACTACGAGCCGCCGGCGACGCTCGACGGCGTCCTCCTCGCCGACCGCGTCGTCGTCTGGGACGCCCCCGACGGGCTCTACGAGCGCGGCTTCTACGGCCAGCCGCTCACCGGCCGGGCCGCGGCCGTCGAGGGCGCGATCCAGCTCTCCCTCGTCGAGGCCGCGTCGCTCGCGGCCGACGGGGTCCTCTCGCTGTCGGCATCGGTGGGCGATGCGGACGCGGACCGAGGCTCGGCCGACGCCGCCGCTCGGATCGTCGCTCGCGGCCGAGACGTGGAGGGCGAGCGGTTCGACCGCCGCCTCACCGTTTATAAACGGCTCCGCGAGGCCGACGCCGTGCCGAAGACGGGATTTAAGTTCGGCGCCGATTTCCGGACCTACCTCGACGTGGAGACGGTGGAGGACCTGCCGCACTCAGAACACCTCGTGCGCGTGGTGGGGCCGGCCCACGAGTTCTCGCCCCGCGAACTCTCGCTCGACGTTCGGCTCGCGGGCGGCGTCCGCAAGGAGATGGTGTTCGCGCTGACGGCGGTGAAACGCGGTGACAGCGGCGACGCCGCGGCTCGCGATTCCGACGTGGAGTGGCTCTCCGTCGGGCGGCTGACGCCCTGACGGACGCCGGCGCTGGCGCGTCGTCGGGGAGAGCGGAATCGTTTTCCGACGCCTGATTCTTGTGCCGGCCATGCCCGACGACTCCGTGTTCCCCTCCGACTCGGACGCTTACGACATCTCCACGGTCGACCTCAGCGACGACCGCTACGAGGTGAAACAGTCATTGGTGCGAAACAAGTACACCGTCCGCGACAGCGCCGGCAACGTCGTCTTGCGCGGGAAACAGAAGCTGTTCAAGCTGAAAGAGGAGTTCCCGTTCGTCACCGGGGACGACGAGGACGCGTTCTCGGTGAAGGCGGGCGGCATCGTCGACATCGGCGGCAACTACGCCATCGTCGACGCCGGCACCGGCGAGGAGGTCGTCGTCTTGGACGAGGACTACTCGCTGTTCGTCGAGAACTGGACGGTCCGCGACCCCGACTCGGGGGCGGCGCTGGCGACGATCAAATCCAAGAACAAACTGCTCTCGGCGCTCCGTCACCTCGTCGGCGCGGCGAACCTGATCCCGAACAAGTACGAGATATTCGACGCCGACGGCGGCCACGTCGGCGACATCGAGGGCAAGTTCTCGATGCGGGACGCCTACACGGTCTCCATCGACGACGCGAGCGGCGTGCCGAAGGAGGCGGTGATCGCCGCCGCCTGTATCCTCGACGCGTTGGAGAACCAGTAGGGTCGCTAGTGGGCCAAAGAGTGTCTACTCTCCGCCCAGTTTCGACTCGCCGACCGCGTCGTGGCCCTCGATGACCTCGGTGCCGCCCATGTACGGTCGGAGCGCCTCGGGGACGGTGACGGTGCCGTCGTCGTTCTGGTAGTACTCCAGGATGGCGACGACGATGCGGGGGACCGCGAGCCCGGAGCCGTTCAGCGTGTGGAGGTAGTCGGCCGACTCGTGGTGCTCCTCGCGGTACCGGATCTGTGCGCGACGCGCCTGGAAGTCCTCGAAGTTCGAGACCGAGGAGACTTCGAGCCAGCGCCCGCCCACGTCGGGACCCTCCTCCATCTCGTCGCCCGGCGCCCACACCTCGATGTCGTACTTCTTCGCCTGCGTGAACCCCAGATCGCCGGTACACATCTCTAAGATGCGGTAGGGGAGTTCGAGCCGACGCAGCACTTCCTCGGCCTCGTCGACGAGCCCCTCGAAGCGCTCGTCGCTCTCCTCGGGCCGGACGAAGTTCACCATCTCCACCTTGTTGAACTGGTGGACGCGGACGATACCGCGCGTCTCGGTGCCGTGTTCGCCGGCCTCCTGCCGGAAGTTCGGCGTGTACGCCTGGTATTTAAGCGGGAGGTCCTCGCCGAGGAGAATCTCGTCGCGGTGGAGGTTCGTGACGGGCACCTCGGCGGTCGGGAGCAGCCACAGGTCGTCGTCGTCGTAGGCGTCCTCGTTCGTCCCCTCCACGCGATACGCGTCCTCGGTGAACTTCGGCAGCTGGCCGGTCCCGCGCATCGACGCCGAGTTGACCGGGATCGGCGGGAACACGTCTTCGTACCCCTGCTCGCGGTGGACGTCGAGCATGAACTGGATCAGCGCGTGTTCGAGGCGGGCGCCGTCGCCCTTGGCGACGTAAAAGCCCGCGCCGGCGACCTTCGCGCCGCGCTCGAAGTCGAGGATTTCGAGGTCCTCGCCCAAGTCGTAGTGGGGAGCCACCTCCTCGGGAAGCGCTCGGAGGTCGTCGAACCCCTCGCGGCGGCGCTCGACGTTCTCGGACTCGTCGTCGCCGACCGGCACCGACTCCTGTGGAACCTGCGGGAGTTCGAGCAGCGACGCCTCCAGGTCGGCCTCCAGCTCGTCGGCGCGCGCTTCGATCGTCTGTAACTCCGATTTGAGGTCCTGTGAGCGCTCGATCGCCTCTTGGGCCGCCTCCTCTTCGCCGGCCTGTTTGAGTTCGCCGATCTTCGAGGAGACCTCGTTGCGCTCGTGCCGGAGGTCGTCGCCGCGCTGTTTCAGGTCTCGCCACTCCTCGTCGATGTCGAGTATCCGGTCGAGGTCGACGTCGACGCCCTTGTTGGCGAGCGCCTCGCGGACGACCTCGGGGTTCTCCCGGACGAACTGTCGAGATAACATTTGTCGGGAGTTCCGCCGGCCGCCCCAAAACCGTATCGGAGCGTCGGTACTGTGTGACGCGAGCGGTCGGTCGGATCACCACGGTTTAACTAGTCCGCCGCGAGCGCGTACGCATGCTCATCACGGGTGCGGAACTGGCCGACGGCCGGGTCCGCGACGTTCGGATTCGGGGCGAGACCATCGACGCGGTCGGTCAGGGGCTCGACGCCGCCGCGGGCGAACGGATCGTCGACGCGCGGGGGCGTCACCTCCTGCCCGGCGCCATCGACGTCCACGTCCACTTCCGCGAGCCGGGCGCGAGCCACAAGGAGACGTGGACGTCCGGCTCGCGGGGCGCGGCCGCCGGCGGGGTCACGACCGTCGTCGACCAGCCGAACACGTCGCCGCCGACCGTCGACGGCGACGCCTTCGACGAGAAGGCCGCCCTCGCCGCCCCGTCGCTCGTCGACTACGGGATAAACGGCGGCGTCACCGGCGACTGGGACCCGGAGAGCCTCTTCGAGCGTCCCCTCTTCGCGCTCGGCGAGGTGTTCCTCGCGGACTCGACCGGCGACATGGGGATCGCCACGGATCTCTTCGAGGACGCGCTCGCCGAGGCCGCCGCCCGCGACGTGCCCGTCACGGTCCACGCCGAGGACGAGACGCTGTTCGACGCCGACGCGCTCGACGGCGACCTCGGCGGGGCGGGCACCGCCGCGAACGCCGACGCGTGGTCGGCCTATCGCACCGCCGAGGCGGAGGTCGCGGCGGTCGAGCGCGCGCTCGCGGCCGGCGCCGAGAGCGACGCGCAGGTACACGTCGCACACACCTCGACGCCGGAGGCGATCGACGCGGTGCGCGAGGCCGGCGCGACCTGCGAGGTGACCCCGCACCACCTGTTCCTGTCGCGTGAGGACTCCGGACGCCTCGGGACCTTCGGGCGGATGAACCCGCCGCTCCGCTCGGAGGCCCGGCGCGCGGGCGTCTTCGAGCGACTCCGCGACGGCGACGTGGACGTGGTCGCCACCGACCACGCGCCCCACACGGTCGCGGAGAAGCGGCACGGGCTCACCGAGGCGCCGAGCGGCGTGCCGGGCGTCGAGACGCTCTACCCGCTCCTGTTGGAGGCCGTGCGCAAAGGCAACCTCACCCTGGAGCGCGTGCGCGACGTGGTCGCCGCCAACCCGGCGTCGATCTTCGGGCTCGAAGCGAAGGGGCGAATCGAGCCGGGCGCCGACGCCGACCTCGTCGTCGCCGACCTGACGAACCCCCGCGAGATCGAGGCGGGCGCGCTCCACGGCGCCGCCGGCTGGACCCCGTTCGAGGGGCTTTTGGGCGTGTTCCCCGAACTGACGACGGTTCGCGGGACGGTCGTCTACGAGCGCGACCCGGTCACCGGAGCGGAGTCGTTCGGCGACGCGGGCGGGCGCAACGTCCGGGACCTCGCGCCGAGCGAGAGCGACGCCGCGTAACCGAGCCGGCCGCCGAAGCCCCGACGCCCCAAGAGGGATGAGCCCCCGCGTCGTTGTGTCGAGGCGATGCCCTCCAGACGAACCGTCCTCGGAACCGTCTGCGGCGCCGCGGCGAGCGCGCTCGCCGGGTGTTCGCGGCTCCGGTCGGACGCGGGACGCGTCGACCTGACGATCTTCAACCAGACGGCCACCGCATACACGGTCGAAGTCGCCGTGTTCGGCGACGGCGAGACGGCGGCCGCGGCGAGGGCGTACACCTCGTCGCTCGACGTCGAACCCGACGGCGAGGTGACGGCGAGAGGCGTCGTCGAGGCCGGCCGGTACCTCGTTCGCTACCGCGCGTACGCGGACGGCTCCCGACTGACCGACGACGGTCACGTTCACGTCGTTCCGTCCGGCGACGGGACGGAGTCGCTCGCGTTCGACATCCGAGAGACGGGCGACGTGACCCGGCGCTGACTCGCGCCGACCGGCGGCGCGCGGGGTCGGCGGAACGCATATCCCGGTTCCACCCGAACTGAACGTGTGCCAATGACAGTGAGTACCAATCTCACGGTCGCTCTCCGCGGGGGTGGGCCGTGTCCGAGTCGAGTCGGGGCGGCCCCGGACCGGGCCGTCGGCCGCGAGCGACGAACCGCGGGCCGCGACGACGGGCGACGCCATGTCTGATCCGGGCGACTCCGGGCCGCTCGGCGCCGGGGTCGGCGAGCGAGACGACGCCGGCGACGGGGGGACGACGCCCGCGAGCGACGAGCCGGGCGACGAGCCGAGCGAGGAGTCGGGGATGGCGCCCGCGGCGGTCGCCGAACTCGCCGAGCGCGTCGCCGACAACGTCGAGGAGGTGATCGTCGGGAAGCGCGAGGCGGTCGAACACGTCGTCGTCGCGCTGCTCGCCCGCGGCCACCTCCTGGTGGAGGACGTGCCGGGCGTCGGGAAGACGACGCTCGCGAAGTCGGTGGCCCGTTCGATCGACGGCTCTTTTAAACGCGTCCAGTTCACGCCGGACCTCCTCCCGTCCGACGTGACCGGCGTCAACGTGTTCAACCAGCGGACCGACGAGTTCGAGTTCCAGCCCGGACCCGTGTTCGCGAACGTCGTCCTCGGCGACGAGATCAACCGGGCGCCGCCGAAAACCCAGTCCTCGCTCCTCGAAGCGATGGAGGAGCGGCAGGTGACGACGGACGGGACGACTCGCGAGCTGCCGGACCCGTTCTGCGTGATCGCGACGCAAAACGACGTCGAGCCCGGCCAGACGTACGACCTCCCGGTGGCGGAGGTCGACCGCTTCACCAAGAAGATCCGGCTCGGCTATCCCGGCACCGAGGAGGAGGCCGAGATAATCGGGCGGATGGCTGGCGGCCACCCCGTCGAGGCGGTGGCGCCGGTGGCGTCCGTCGGAGACGTCCGGCGCGCCCGGACCGCGGTGGGCCGAATCGAGACGACGGAGCCGCTCCGCGAGTACGTGGCGCGGCTGGCGGCCCACACCCGCCGGAACGCCCGGCTCGGCGTCAGCCCGCGCGGGAGCCTCGCGCTGTTGCGAGCCGCGCAGGCCCGCGCCGCGCTCGACGGGCGCGGGTACGTGATCCCGGACGACGTACAGACGGAGGCGCCGACGGTGTTCGCGCACCGCGTCCTCGTCGACGCCGGCGGGAGCGACGGCGCCGAGGTCGTCGCCGACGCGCTCGAACAGGTCGCCGTGGAGTGAGCCGATGGCGACCGCGACACTCACTCGGCGCGGCCGCGTCGTCGGCGCGGTCTGCGTGATCGGGAGCCTGCTGGCGCTCGCGGCCGGCGGCCGCGCGCTCGACGCGGTGGTGGTACCGGGACTCGTCGCGCTCGTCGCCGGCTACGTCCAGGTGGCGCGGGTCGGGAGACCGGAGGTACACCGCGTCCAGCCCCCGGACGGGTTCGTCGGCGAGCGCCACGAGGTCCGGATCGAACTCCGACCGGGGGTCGCGGGGGGCGCCGGCGGGTCCGTCGCGGCCGTCGTCGACGAGACGAGCGACGGGGTGGCGGGCCCGCAGGGGCCGCTTCGCGCGTCGGTCGGCGGCGACCCGGTGTCGTACCGGCTCCGGTACCTGCGCCGGGGCAGCCACGAGCTGGGGCCGGTGCGGGTGACCGCGACGGACGTGTTCGGCCTGTTCGAGCGCGAGGTCGTCGTCGACGACGCCGACACGGTGATCGCCTATCCCGTCTGTCACCCGGTCCCGGCGCGGTTCCGCCGGGGGTTGTACGCCGCCGACGCGCTCGGCGTGAGCCGCCAGCGCGGGCAGTTCGACCGCCTGCGTGAGTACGCGCGCGGCGACGCGCTCCGCGACGTTCACTGGCCGACGACCGCGAAGCGCGACGAGATCGTGGTCAAGGAGTTCGCCGCCGAGACCCGTCGCGGGCGGGTGTCGATCGCGGGCGAGACGACCGCCGCCTGCGAGGACGCCGACGCGCTCGCCGAGGCGGCCGCCAGCCTCGCCGTCGCCCTGCTCGACGACGGCGTTCCCGTCGAACTGACGCTGCCCGCGGGGAGCGTGTCGGCCGAGCCGGGACCGCGGGGGCGACGCGCCGTCCTCGAACTGGCCGCGGTGACCGGGCCCGGACCGGTCGCGGTCGACGACCCGGACGTGCGGGTGATCGGCGACGGCGACGGCGCGACGTATCGGACCGGCGGGCGAACCGTCAGCGTCGCCGACCTCCGCGCGACGGGTTCCGACGACGCCCCGACGACTCCGGCGGCACCGGTTCAGACTCGTCCGGAGGTGGACGGGCCGTGATCGGCCGGCGGGCGGGCGGGCGACGCTCCGGCGGCCGACTCGCCGGCGCGAGGCGACGGCTCGAAGGGGGTCTCACGGGTCGCCGTCGCGGGGAGTCCGACGCGCCGGCGGACGACTGGCGCGGGCTCGCGTCCCCCGCCGTCGTCGGCGTCGCGATGGTGACGGCGGCGTACCTCGGCGTGTTCTTCGAGGCGACCGACGTGGTCGGCGGGACGGCGCGAACCGCCGCGGCCGTCGCGCTCGCGGGGCTCGCCGGGATCGCGCTCGCCCGCGCCGTCACCGAGCGCACCGCGGTGCGACTGACGGCGCTGCTCTTCGCCGCGACGCTCGCGGGCTACTACTTCGCGGTCCCCGCGAGCCGGCGGGCGTTCTTCTCGGTCGAGGCCGTCGCGTTCGACGTCGTGTCGCTTCTGACCGGGCTCTCGATCCTGCGGCTCGCGCTCGCGGACGTGTGGATCCTCGCGGTCGCACCCGTTCCGACGTTCCTCGTCGGCTACCTCGCCGGGCGCGGCCGTCACGTCGGCGCGGTCTCGGTCGCGGGCGGGACCCTCGGGTTCCTCGTCTGCACCGGCGACGCCGGGGGGATGGCCGCGCTGGCCGGGGTGGTCGGGGCCGCGCTCGCCGCCGGCCTCTCCACGCTGTCGACGCCCGACGCCCTCCGGGACCACGGCGACCGGCTCGCCGCCGTGCTGGCGGCGATGATCCTCGTGAGCGCGACGGTGACCGTCCTGCCGGCGGGCGCGGCACAGCCGTGGGCGGCCGACCGGGGCCAGACGCTGGAGTCCGCGCTCGGCGCCGGCGACGAGGTGGAGATCGTCGGGCCGACGCGGCTCTCCCCCGAGGTTCGGTACGAAATCGAGAGCCCCGTCGCGTCGGACTGGCACGTCGCGGCGTACGACACCTACACCGGCGACGGCTGGGTGCGGTCGGGCGAGCGGTCGTCGCTTGGCGGCCCGCTGTCCGGACCGCCGGGCGAGGCGACGCGGGTGAACGTCACGATCACCGCCCGGACTGAGTCGACCGCGCTGCCCGCGCCGTGGCAGGCCGTCGCCGTGCGTGGCGCCGGCGACGCGACCGCGCAGGTTGACGACCGCGGGACGCTCCGGCTCGCGGCCGCGCTGCGACCGGGCGAGGAGACGACCGTCGAGAGCCGGGTCCTCGACGCCGAGCCGGCGGCGCTTCGGAACGCCAGCACGGCGTACGACCCGGCGATCGAGTCGCGGTACACGCAGCTCCCGGAGAGCACTCCGGACCGCGTCGCCCGGCGGACCGAGGCCGTCGTCACGGCGGCCGGCGCCGAGAACCCCTACGACGCGGCCGTCGCCGTCGAGGAGTACTTGGAGGCGCGAAACGGCTACTCGCTCACCGTCGAAAAGCCGGACGGCGACGTGGCCGACGCGTTCCTCTACGAGATGGACGCCGGCTACTGTACGTACTTCGCGACCACGATGGTCGCGATGCTCCGCACGCAGGGGATCCCGGCCCAGTTCGTGACCGGGTACGCCGAGGGCGAGCGGGTCGCCGAGGACCGATACGTCGTTCGAGGGCAGGACGCACACGCGTGGGTGAAGGTGTACTTCCCGGGCCACGGCTGGGTCGAGTTCGACCCGACTCCGGCGACCGAGCGCGACGAGGCCCGCAGCGAACGCCTCGCCGAGGCGCGACAGACCGGCGAGGAGGGCGTCGACACCCCCGAGTCGGCGCCGGTCGACGAGGCGGAGCCCATCGCGACGGGCGGACGGCCGGCTGACGCCGACGGCGACACCGCGACCGCGAACGAGAGCGAGGAGCGAACCGCCAACGGGACGGACAACGGCACACAGAGCGGGCTGTCGCTGGCGGAGCGCGGGTTCACGGAAGAGCGGCTCATCCAGAACGAGGCGGCCGGGAGCGCGGAGCCGGGCGACGGCGGCCTCCCGACGCCCTCGCGCGAGGCGGTCGCGTACTGGCTGTTCGTCGTGACCCTCGGCGTCGTGGGGGCGCGGCGGTACGGGGTGGTCCGGCGCGCGCGTCGCGCCGTCCGGATGCGGGTCCCGTGGCGGCGCGGCGAGCCGGCGGCCGACGCGAAGCAGGCGTTCGCCGACCTCGAACACCTGCTCGGGCGGCGCTACCGCGAGCGGCGCCCCGGCGAGACGCCGCGGATGTACCTCGACGCGCTCCCGCTCCGGGGCGTCGCCGAGGAGGCGCTGTCGGTCGGCGAGACCTACGAGCGCGCGGCGTACGCCGGGACCGTGACCCGCGCCGAGGCGGACGACGCGCGGCGGACGGTCCGGCGGCTGGCGCTGGCGTGGACGCCGGTCGTCGGCCGGCTGTTCGGCGACTGAGCGACCGCGGCCGCGGAGGCCCGCGTGCCCCCACTCCCGACACTATTTAATACAGGCATCCTGTAGTTCTGACCGTAATGTCGGAAGTCTGCTCGACGTGCGGACTGCCCCAGGAACTCTGCGTCTGCGAGGACGTCGCGAAAGAGTCCCAGCAGATCAGCATCCGCATCGACGAGCGCAGGTACGGAAAGGAGGTAACGGTCATCGAAGGATTCGACCCGAAAGACGTCGACTTGAGTTCGCTCTCGTCGGATCTCAAGTCGAAGTTCGCCTGCGGTGGCACCGTCGAGGACGGCGCCATCGAACTGCAGGGGAACCACTCGGGTCGCGTGGAGGACTTCCTCCGCGACAAGGGCTTCAACGTCGCGTGACCGGAACCTGACCGTCCGCCGTCGAGCGGTTTTCTGTCGGTAACCGGTGAGAAACGCCGCAAGCGGCGGCGCCGTCTGTTCTGTGAGCCGCCCTACACCAACAGCACCGCGCGGCCGACGACGAAGGCGACCGCCGCGAGGAACGTCCCGTATTTAAACCGGCGCTGCGCCGCGGTCGGGTCGCTGAACGATTCGTAGCAGGCGTACACCATCACCGCGTCCGCGACCGCGACGACGAGCAGGTAGGCCGCGCCGAACGTCGCCGTGAGGTACGGGAGCGGGCTGGCGGCGACGGCCACCGCGAGCGACCCGGTCGCGATCCACAGCGACCGGCGCTCGCCGATGGCGACGGGGAGGGTCCGGAGCCCTTCCTCGCGGTCGCCGACCACGTCCTCGACGTCTTTGATCACCTCGCGAGCGAACGTCGAGAGGGCCGCGAGCAGCGCCAGCACGACGACCGCCTCGGGGCGGCCGACCGCGGCGCCGCCGAACAGGAACGTCGACCCCACGAGATACGAGACGAGGGCGTTGCCGAGCCCCGGCGTCCCTTTAAAAACCGTCGTGTAGGTCACGAGCGCGACGAGGTTGACGGCGGCGATGGCGAGCGCCAGCGGCGGCAGCGCCGCCGCGAGCGCGACGGCGGCGGCGAACCAGAGGGCGGCGACCGCGAGCGCGCCCCGCGGCGAGACCGCGCCCCGCGGAATCGGGCGGTCGGGCTGGTTGATCGCGTCGATCTCGCGGTCGAAGTAGTCGTTGATCGTGTTGCCGGCGGCGACCGCGAAGGCGGTGGTGACCGCGGCGATCACCGCGAGCGCGCCGCCGCTCCCGACGCCGGCGACGAACGCGCCGGTCGCCGTGAGCGCCGCGGCGGCGACGCAGTTCCCCGCGCGTGCTAGGTCGACGACTCCGCGTACTGTCTCGCGCACGTCGTCTCCGTCCACCGCGGCGCGGCACATAAACGACGCGGGTCGCGAGGGTCGGTCGCGGCGCGCCGTTCCCCGTGACTCCCGGTCGGCGCGCCGCGGTCGCCACGAACGTTTATGATGTGTGCAATAAAACGAACAGCCATGGCGAAAGGACTCGACGTTGGGACGATGAACATCCTCTCCGGGCGACAGGAAGGCGCGGAGACGGTGTTCGTACAGCAGCGGAACTCGTTCGTCGAAATCGAGTATAGCGACATGGCAGAGCAGATGCTCTCCCGCAGCGAAGTGCTCCACATCCGGAAAGACGACAAGGTGTACGTCGTCGGCGACGACGCCTTGAACTTCGCGAACATCTTCAACAAGGAGACGCGCCGGCCGATGCAGCACGGCATCCTCTCCAGCGACGAGGCGTCGGCGATTCCGATGATCAAACTCATCACCGAGCAGGTCGTCGGCGAGCCCTCCCGCCCCAACGAACGGCTCTTCTACTCCAGCCCCGCGGACCCCATCGACTCCGGGCTGACGACGCTGTACCACGAGAAGACCCTCGAATCGATGCTCGGCGACATGGGGTACGACCCCGAGCCGATAAACGAGGGGATGGCGGTCATCTACTCCGAACTGGCGGACAACAACTTCACCGGGCTCGGGATCAGCTTCGGCGCGGGGATGACGAACGTCTGTCTCGCGTACTACGCGGTCCCGGTCATGAAGTTCTCCATCGCGCGCGGCGGCGACTGGATCGACGAGCAGACCTCGCAGGCGACGGGGACTCCCGTCGACAAGGTGACGAGCATCAAGGAGGACGACTTCGAACTCGACTTCCGCACCGACGTGGGCGGCGTCGAGGGCGCGCTCGCCATCTACTACGAGAACCTCCTCGATTACGTCATCGAGCACATCACCCGCGAGGTCGACGAGGAGGACGTCGAGGAGGGGCTCGACGTGCCCGTCGTCGTCACCGGCGGCACCTCCAGCCCGAACGGCTTCGAGGACCTGTTCGCCGACCACCTCTCGGACGCGAACATCCCCTTCTCCATCAGCAGCGTTCGCTCGGCCGACGAGCCGATGTACAGCGTCGCCAGCGGCGCCCTCGTCGCGGCCCGCTCCGAGGAGGGCGACGCGCCCCCGGAGGCGGACGACGGCGAGCCTGAGGAGGCGGCGACCGAAGCGGAAGACTGAGCCCGCGACCGAAATCGAGGACGCCTCACGACCGAAATCGAGGACGACCTCCCGCGACGCGTTCTCGGACACTGAAGACGCACCGAGCGTCTAAGCCGGCGGCCCGCTTTTCGAGGACATGGCCGAACTCGCAGACGACGGGCGTCGGCTCCGCGTCGACCTCGCGCTCGTTCCGAGCGACGACTGGGCGTGCCCGCTCGTCTCCGAGACGCAGAACGCGACGGACGTGGCCGTCAACGCCGTCGGCGACGAGTGTCGCGTCGAGGTACAGCCGACCGACGGCGACGGGGTGCGTCGCGCTCGCGGCGAGGTCGCCGACGACTGTCTCTGCCTGACGTTCCAGCGGTTCGACTGCGTCCCGCACATCGAGCGGGTCTCGGACGGGACGATACTGGTGACCGCGTACGTGGACGACCGAGAGACCGTTCGGAACGTGGTCGGCGGGCTCAGGGCGGACTTCGAGACGGTGCGGTTGGTCCGGCTCGCGGTCAGCGAGGGGCCGGAGGCGACCGAGCGGATGACGGTCGACCGCTCCGCGCTCACCCCGAAACAGCGGGAGGGACTGGAGTTGGCGGTCGCTCGCGGCTACTTCGACGACGACGAGACGGTGCGGCTCGGCGAGTTGGCGGCCGAACTCGACATCAGCAAGTCGGCGCTGTCCCAGCGGCTCCGGAACGCGCAGGCGACGCTCGTCACCGACGCGTTCGACGAGTTATCCGGAGCGGCTGACGGGGAGATCCGCTAGCGGCTCAGTCCGCGTCGGCCGCCGGCGCGCCGTCGATTCGACGCAGCGCGGCGGCGCCGTCGCGTTCGGCTTCCGTGAGGTAACACTTCGGATCGGGCGCGAACGGGTCGCCGTGAGCCGACAGCGCGCGGAGCCGCGAGCCGCCCCGACAGAGGCCCTGGTAGGCGCAGTCGGCACAGCGCCCCGTGAGGTGCTCCTCGCGGTCGCGGAGCGCCGCGAGCAGCGGGTTCGACTCGTCGGTCCATATCGCGCCGAACGACCGGTCCCGGACGTTCCCGAGCGAGTACCCCTGCCAGAACTGCGTGAGGTGGACGTTGCCCACGGGGTCGACGTCGGCGACGCGCTCGCCGGTGGGGTCGCCGCCGTTGCGTTGGAGGTGCTCGTAGATGACCCGCGCCCGGTCGGTCCCCATCTCGCGGTCGGCGTACTCGACGAGGTGGCCGGCGTCGGCGTAGTTGCCGACGAGCAGCGTCTCGATCTCCTCGCCCGCCTCGTGGTACTCGCGGGTCAGATCACAGAGGTCGGCGACGGCCTGCCGCGTCGCCTCGGGGGTCAAGTCGGCGTCGGCGATGTCCGCGCCCCGCCCGCCGTAGTCGAGGTGGTAGAAACAGAAGCGGTCGACGCCCACGTCGACGAGCAGGTCCACGACGCCCGCCAGGTCGTCGACGTTGTGCTCCGTGATCGTGTACCGGAGGCCCGTCTTGAGTCCGACGTCGAGGCAGGCCTCGATACCCCTGACCGCGGCGTCGAACGCCCCCTCTTCGCCCCGGATCCGGTCGTTGCGTTCGGGGAGGCCGTCGACCGAGACCCCGGCGTATTTGAGGCCCGCTTGCTTCAGCTCGCGGGCCCGTTCGCGGGTGAGGAGCGTCCCGTTCGTCGAGAGGACGGGCCGGATGCCCGCGTCGTCGGCGTACGCGACGAGTTCGGTGAGGTCGTCGCGGACGAGCGGCTCCCCGCCCGAGAAGAGCAACACGGGCGCGCCGAACTCGGCTAAGTCGTCGATGAGCCCCTTCGCCTCGGCGGTCGAGAGCTCGTTCGAGGCGCCCTCGCAGTCGGCGGCGGCGTAGCAGTGTTCACAGTAGAGGTTACACTGCTTCGTCGTGTTCCAGACGACGACCGGGCGCCGCTGTTTGTCCTCCGTGATCTGCGGCTTCTTCGAGCCGTCGGCGGCGTCGTACCGGAGCCCGTCGCTCTCGGCGTCGAGGCCACAGAGGAGTTTGCTGACCGAGATCATCGCGCGCCCCCGGTCTCCTCGGCCGGCGCCCCGCCACACGGGACGGCCTCGGTCTCGTCGTCGCGCTCGGGCGGGTCGGCGCGGTCGCCCGTCGAGCCCGCGTCGGCAGCGAGCGACTCGGCGGAGTATCGGTGCGTCTCCTCGGCGGGACACACCCACACGTCGCGGACCTGGTGTCCAAAAATCGTGTCCGCCCGCTCGTGGGCAGTGTCCGGCGTCGGTGCAGCCACGGTGCCGACGTGCCGGAGCGGGTCGGGTTCCGTCTCCCGGACGAACACCTCGAAGCGCCGGCCGTCCGTGGCCCGCGACCCGTTCGACGCGTCGGTTCGATTCGTCTGCTCGACCATACCCGGAGTACGGGCGACCCACCCAATCCGGTTTCGCGCGTTCCCACGGTCGCGAAATGCGCCGACGAGAGTCCGAACGGTCCGCGCGGTGAGTCGGTTCGTTGGGGGCGAACGTCCCTCGAAACAGTCAGTGTATTGTCCTTAAAAGCGTCTCGCGGGCACTGATATCGCGACGTATAAAGCGTATAACGGTATAATAAATCGACAGATGCGGCCGACCTCGCCTCCGAGACCGGGCCGGTTCCGTGCCGAATACCGCGCGTTCGGTTCGGCGGTCGTGGTTACCTGTGAAGCGCCTCGACGCGTCGCGGTGCGAGAGGAACGTCTCCCGACCGGCCCACGCGGCGCCGACATCGGCCTTCGAAACCGGCGGTGGCGTCTCCCGCCAGCGCGGCGGTGACCCGTGAGGAGTTCGGCCAGATCGACGCCGTCCGGTTCGGGAGATCGCAGACGGCGACACCGGAAGTGTTCGAACGGACCGGCCGACACCGGAGTGATACGCCGAAATGGTTTACCATGGTTGCAGTTTATACACAACGTCAGCCCGAAGCGGGTTGACACTGCACGAGTGGGGAATGCCACCAGAGGCGAAATGCGTGGCTCGACCGGACGAACGAGTCACGCAGGTCACCGCTCGGAACCAGTTCGCCGTAGCCTGTTCCATCGTCGACTCCACGCTGAAGAGAGTTACACAGCCGCCGCCTCCGACGTACACGGATATATTCGGTACCGACGGTTGAGACCTGCGTGGTCCGTGGAACGACCCATGTCTCTTCCGGTCATGTATCTGCCATGAGATCGGATGCCTCGATCGCACGGTTCGATCCGACAAGTCGGATATCTACCCTCAACGCCGTGTTCAACGCCGTTTCCTCGCATAAGAACATGGACAGAGACGAGCTTCGACACCTCGACGAGTACGTCGACGCGGCGGCGATCAGCCGGCTGTTCGGCGGTGCAGGCAGTTCGACGACGTGCGTCGAAGAGGGGGCGCTCTCGTTCCGATACGACGACGTCTTCGTGACGATGACGCACGACGGCTGGGTCGAAGTCGTCGACGCCGACGCGTTCTACACGCGACCGGCACCGTACGGGCTTTCGGCAGACCCCCGCGCGCAGCAGTCGACTGGCCCGGCTCTCGAAGCGGCGGTGTCGGCGCTCGCCGAGGCCGAAGAACACATCTGGACCGCCGCGAGCGACACGTCGAACGACGAGCTCGTCGACCCGCTTTGGGCGGTGGTCGAACGGCTCTGGACCGTCCAGTCGTCGATGGGCGAGCTGATGTCGGGGCCGTCCTCGACGGAGTCGCTCGCCAGACGGACTGATGACGGACAGTGAAGAGATAACCGAGGCGACGCTGTTCGACCTCGGCGTCGACCTCAACCGCGAGGAGATGGTAGACGGCGCCATTGATCGGACGATGGCCGCGGTCCGTACCGCGCTGGGCGAGGTAGCCGTTAGCGTGTGGCGGGTCCGAGAAGAGCATATCGGACTCGACACCGACCGGCCGTCGGAACAGCCGCTTACGCCGGCGTGTCGTCTCGAACGCCGCACGGGTCCGGCAGCGCACCCCACGGCACCGGACGCGACGCTCGTCGAGCGGTGTGTCACGGCAGATGTCCCGGTTCGCACCGGCGGCGTGGCCGGACCGCTCGCGCCCGACGACGACGACCGCCGGCTACCGCGTGCGGAGTTGTTCGCTCCGATCGGCTCCGATCGGCTCCTGTCTGTCGGATGGGTCCGCGACGACGCCGCGTCCGAGACGGTCGGGGCGGCCGCCCGCGACAGTGTCGCCCGAGCGAGCGAACTGCTCACCGCCGCGCTCGACCGGATCTGCTCTGGGAGGGGCGATGCGGTAGGCGAGGCGGTCTCGGATATCCGCCTCGGTCCGTTTCAACAGGCCATCGAAGACGCCGCCGACGGCGTCGCGGTTCTCGACGACGAGGCGTACGTATACATCGACCAGACACACGTCGACATGTACGGGTTCGACAGCAAACGGGAGCTGCTCGGTCGGAGTTGGAGAGAGCTGTACGCCGCGGACGAAGCGGCACGGATCGAAGCGGAGGCCTTCGATGCGCTCGAAGACGACGGCCACTGGCAGGGGCGAGTGACGGGGAGCCGGCCGGACGGAACGACCTTTCCGGCCGAGCTGTCCCTGACGGCAGTCGGCCAGTCCCGGATGGTCTGTACCGTGCGCGACGTGACCGACCGCGAGGCGAGGGAGCGCGAGCTCTCGCTGAAAGAGCGCGCGCTGGACGAGGCGGGAGTCAGCATCCAGATCACGGATGCGAGCCGACCGGGGAACCCGCTGGTGTACGTCAACGAGGAGTTCACGGCGTTGACCGGCTACGAGCCGGCGGACGCTCTCGGCCGGAACCCGCGGTTCCTCCGGGGACCGGGGTCAGACCCGGAGACGAGAGAGCGGATCCGGACGGCGATAGACACCGAGCGCCCGATAACGACCGAGCTGAGAAACTACACCGCCGCGGGCGATCCGTACTGGGCGAAACTCTCCGTGACGCCGGTCCGGGACGCGGACGGAGTTGTGACCAATTACATCGGCGTTCAACACGACGTCACCGAGCGACGGCGACTGATCAGGACGCTCAGAGAGCGGACCGAACGGCTCGAACTCGTCCTCGGAGAGACGGAGACCGGGATCGGCGAGTGGGACTTCCGCACCGACACGGTCACCGTAGACGCCACGTTACGGGAGGCGCTCGGAGCGAACCCGACGACGATAGCGGAGTGGGAGCAACTCGTCCATCCGGAGGATAGCGAACGCGCCGCGAGCGCGCTGCGACGCCCGATCGAGACCGGCGAGCCGACCGCTGAGACGGTCCGGATGGCGACCGACGGCGAGGTCACGTGGGTCGACATGCACGCGGTGGCGAGTGACGCCCTCGGCGAGTCCGACAGCGTGCTGGTGATGGGGCGGGACGCGACGAACCGCTCCGAGCGCCTGAAGTGGGCGTCGAGGCTGTTCGACCGGGGCCCGCTGCTGTTCGTGCAGACTCGCGCCGTCGACGGAGAGGCGGTCATCGAGGCGTGCGGTCGGTCGTTCAGCGCGGCGTTAGGGTACGAGCGCGACGCGGTAGTCGGCCAACCCCTCAGCAGGTTCTACGACGACTCCTCGGCCGCCGCACTCCGATCAGACGGGTATGAACGCGCGCTCGGCGGTAAGTTGACCGTCACAGAACGGACGCTCGTGACGGCGGACGGCGACACGGTTCCGTGTCTGTTGCGGGCGATTCCGCGCACCGTCGACGGCGCGGTCGTCGGGACCGACGTACTGTTCATCGACATCTCTGAACGCGAGAAGTACGTTCGCCGACTGGAAGCAGTGTTCAATAGCCCGCACCAGTGCACCGCGTTAGTCAGTCTGGACGGGACCGTAACCGAGGTGAACGATGCGCTGGTCGCGCGCACCGGCACCGATCGGTCGGCGATGATCGGCGAGTCGATCGACGAGTTCCCGTGGCTGAGGCTCGACGGGGAACGCGGACTCACGGTCCGTGAAGCGGTCGACCGCGCGGCCGACGGTCGACTCGTGGATGTCGAAGGTGATCTACAGGGCCCAGAGGGCCTCACGTACATCGACGTGTCGTTCAAGCCGATCCGTAACGGCGCCGACGAGGTCACGCTGATCGCCGTTGAAGCGAGGGATGTCACCGTGCGGACGCGACAGCGTCAGCACCTACAGGTGCTCCAGCGGGTCGTGCGACACAACGTTCGTAACGACGTCAACAAGCTCGTGGGGTGGACGAAGATGCTCGCCGCGGAGTCTGACGCCGATCGCCGTGAGAAGTGTCTGTACCGGCTGTTGCGGATATTCGACAGCTGGGAACGGATCGCGGACAAGATGCAGGTGATCGACCGCGCGATACGAGAGATTCCGCACGACGAGTCGACCGTCGACATCGAGGCGGTCGTCGAAGAGGCCGCGGCCGCGGTCCATGAGGGACACCCGGACGCGACGGTCACGGTCTCCATCGATGCGACTGACGAGGCAGTCTCACAGTGGCTGACGCATCCGCTCACGGAGGCGGTCGCGAACGCGGCGGCAGCGGGGGACCGGTCGGACCCGTCTGTCGACGTGTCGGTGAGGCGGGCGGACGACGGGTGGCTCCAGATCCTCGTGGCCGATGACGGACCGGGCATGCCAGACATGGAACGAGAGGTGCTTGTCACCGGCGAAGAGACGCCGTTACGGCACGGCTCCGGGCTCGGAATCTGGCTGATTCGGATGTTGATATCGGTGCTCGGCGGTGAGATCGACGTCGACGTGACCGACGCAGGGACCGAAGTCACGCTCTGGGTCCCCCCGGCGTCGGAACGTCACGGCTCGGCTTTGGCCGCACCCGAACGGATGCCGTAGCCGGCGTCGCGTGAGGGAACGCGAGCCGTCCGCCGTCGATTTATAAGGAGAGATACAGTCCCACGGAGAGGAGCAACAGCCCGATACCCAACAGCGCGAGACCGGGTTTCGGCTCGGGTTCTCTGGGAGCCCTCACCGTTCACCCGGCGGTGAACGCGTCGCCGTCGAAGTCGTCCGTTCCCGAGGGATCTCGGTCCAAGAGTTGAACCGGCGTCTCGCCGTCCGGACGCGGTGCCGAGCCGACCACCTGCCACGTTGAAGCGACGTCTCGCTTTCCGCAGACGCGCGCTTCTATCCCGTGATTAATGGTCCGTAGTTCGATGACGTAATCGAAGTGTGCCGACCCGAACCAGTCGGAGCCGTCGACGTCGCGCTTCGTCGGGAGGTGGACGATTCCGCCAACGCCCTGGTTCCGCCACTGTCCGACCAGCTCGTGGAGGAATCGATCGAGCGCAGCCGAGTCGTGATGGGCTAAGAGCTGTGTCATCGTCGCAATGGCGAACGTCCCCGGCTGGTCGGCCGCCGCGAGCTGCGTCGTCGCGCGCTCGGCGGCGACCCCGAGCGAGGTGAGGTCACCGCATTGGACGTGCTGGAAGTCGGTCGTCTCGGCGTCGACGCCGCCGTCGGTCTCCGCGCCGGGCGTCGAGTCGATGACGAACGGGTCTATCGACGGGAACCGAGAGCGAACGGCGTGAAGCGGGTACTTCGTCGTCAACACCGCACCGGCCTCGGACATCGCGGCGTACAGGGCGTAGAACAGATCATCGTACAGCTGCGAGCTCGGCGCGGCGAAGCCGACGATGTCGTGCGACTGGACGCCCACGTCGTCGACGAATGCCGGTGCGACGGCCTCCGGAGAGGGTCGGAGGACGGCTTCGAACGCCTCGCCGGGGTAGCTCTCGGCGGCGAGGAGCCGGTCGACGAGCCCGTTGCCGTATTCGTCGACGTAGACGGACGAGTGTACCCACGACGAGCGATCGTCACTCGTCGCGCTCACAACGGGGTCAGTAGACCGGTTCAGATACTCGTAGACCAGTGTCGTCAACTCCCGGCGTGGAGCACTCATCTCAGCTCACCCCCTGGCGTCGGGACCGGGCGTGGAGGCGCCCAGAGACGGGATTGGCCCACGACGGGTTGTGCCGCAGTCATACGTGTTAATCTACTGGCATCCCAGATATTTCTGCGTGCGAATATCTGTGGCAGGCAGCGTGCATACCGGACATATCCGTGTGTCCAACGCAATCAGCCGCCGTCCGTCACTCGAAGAAGCCGCGGATGATCTTCGACTCGGCGGCGCGTAGGTGCTGGTGGAGCGTCGACGAAGAAACGTCAAACTGGTCGGCGAGGTCGGCACCGCTGACGCCACGCGGGTCGTCATAGTACCCCTCTCGAAGCGCTGTTTCGGCGATTTCCCGCTGTCGGCTCGTCAGGTCCGTCTCTCCCGGAGACTCGCCGCGGTCACCGAGCGACTCGGAAAGGCGTCGCTTCGAGACCAAGTGACACGAGTCAGAGACGGTCGACAACTCCTGGCGGACTCGACGGACCACCGCCGGGGTAGTCGTTCGGAACTCCAAGACGTCGGCACTCGGACCGGACCGAACACCGGTCAGGCGCGTGTCCGTCTGCATCAACACGTTTCGAACAGGGGCGAGCGACCGGCGCTGAGTGTCGGCCATCCGCACGGCGACCTCGTGAAGGTCGCCGTCGACCGAGTCGAGACGGTCAAGCTCGATACCCGGCGTCGCCGTGACGTACTCACGAAGCGCCTGCTCAGAGAGGCCATCGGCGCGGCCGGTCAGGTGAAAGCTTTCCGTGCCGGTCAACGCGACGTGCTCGACGACGAGTTCGACGCCTGCCGGAAGGTCCGGAAAGAGCGGCGATGGGGCCTCACACTCGAAATCGAAGACGATCGGTGCGTCCGACGCGTTCGCCGATTCGAGCGTGGACAGCCGCAGTCCGGCGGCGTTGGCCACGGCGTCGACCGCCCGCCGCTCCGGCTCTTCGAATCGATTCGTGTCGGTGCTGATGAACTCGGCGACGGCGTGGACGGTCCCGTGGTGGCTCAGGGGAACCGCGAACGACTCCCGGTAGCCGAAGTGGAGCAGCCGGTTGAGCCACTCACGGTGGCCGTCCGAACCCCCTCGCTCGTCCACGGCGTGCTGTGTCTCGTTCCGCGAGCCGGCGACGACGGCGGGATACGTCGGCTCGTCGCGCTCGTACAGCTTCGCCGGGCCGCCCGCTTCCGACACGTCGACCGGGTCGATACGCTGATCGACCGGATCGTACGTGGCCGCGAACGCGTATTCCCCCATGTGGGCACCGAATTCGACGACCGCCTCGCGCACCGCCGCTCGGGTGTCCGCCGTCGCGACGGCGTCCACGGCCTCGACGACTCCTTCCCACAGGTTTCGATAGTGGTCTGCCTCTTCCTGGACGCTCGCGACATCGCCCGAGAGCCCCTCTATCGAAGTCTTCTGCCGGAGCTGTGTGAGCGCGGCCGAAACCTGCTGGCTCACCGCCTGAATGAACGACTCCAGCGTCTCGTCTCGGTCGTCGACGACCACGCTCAACAGGCTCGTCTCCCCCAGTTGTGAGGCGAGCACCTGCTTTGCCGCTGCCCCGTCCGAGTCGGTGACGGCGCCGGCGGAGAGCCAGCACACATCGGGCTCGCTGAACGCTCGCCAGAGGTCCGTCTCCCCCGGTTGGATACGCTGCCTGCCGCCCGACGCCGGCCCGTCTTCGGTGGTCGCGAGACGCACCAATTCCCCCGTCGACGTGTCGCGGTCGTACACCGCGACCTCCTCGGCCGTCACCACGTCTGCGACCGCCTTGACGCACGCGTCGAACGCGTCCGCCGGGGCCGTTGCCTGGAACACCCGGCTGCTTACGGCGTAGAGGTTCGTCAGCCGGCGCTGTCGGTCGAGTGCCTCGCGCGTATCGGTGAGATCGGTGATGTCGTTGGCGACGCCGAGCACCGCGTCGTCTTCGCTGTCGACCGGCGTGAACGGGATCTTCCACGTCTCCAGGACGCGCTCGTTTCCCGCCGCGTCGGTCAGCGTCTCCTCCATGCGATGGAGCGGCTCCCCGGTCTCGATCACGCGACTATCGTCGTCGGTGAACGCGTCCACTTCGTCGGGGTCAGCCGTGTAGTCGGCGTCCGTTGAGCCGATGAGGTCCGGAACGGTGGTGCCGTACGCCTCGGCGACCGCCTCGTTCGCGAGGATGAACTCGCCGTCGGTGTCCTTCGCGAAGATCATCTGCGGGACCGTGTTGATAACGCGCTCGAGCTGGTTGCGCTCCGCTTCGATGCGGTCGCGGGCCGCACGCAGCTGTCGGCGCTGCGCAACGAGCCGTATCGCCGTCCGGAGGTACTGTGTGATGATCAAGACGAGTTCGCGCTCGTTCTCGTCGAAGTCGTCCGGATCCGACGCCCCCATGATGAACACGCCGTCCTCGCCGACCGGGACGATGAGTTCGGTGGTGATCGGCGTCTCGGGGTTGTGGACGCCCGGTGCTGCGGTAACATCGGGATAGTATGCCGGCTCCCCGGCATCGAACGCGTCCCACGCGAGGGATTCGCCGGGCCGGAACCGCGGCACCGCCTCGACGAGCGACGCCCCGCTGCTGGAGACGGATACCGGGGCTAACACGTCGGCCGCGGTCTCGTCGGGAGCAGCGGGGTCGGTGGCGTCCGCCTCGACGGATTCGTGCCTCCAGTAGCCGGAGAACGGTCGGTCGAGGATCGCCGTGACCCCCTCAATGGCGGTCTCGATGACGGCCTCGTAGCCGTTCGCCGTCATCAGCGACTCGGCGAGCGAGCGCGTCTCTTCGAGGCGGGCGAGCCGTCGTTCCCGGTCGGTGAGATCGAGGTTCACGCAGGTGATTCCGCCGTCGGGAAGCTTCGCGAGCGACACCCGCTGTGTGATCGGCGTCCCGTCGCGCCTGACGCCGACCAACTCGCCGTCCCACGAGCCCGTCTCGGCGACGACCGGGAGGACCTCGGTTTCGATCCGCTCGATGACCTCGTCTGTGTATATCTGTCGCCACGTCCCGCCGAGCAGTTCGGCCGCGTCGTCGTATCCGAACATCGTGACGTGCGCGTCGTTGAGGTACGTGTACTCGCCGTCCTCGTTGAGCAGCGCGATGCCCGAGGTCGTCAGGTTCATCGCGGCCGCCTGTTTTTCCAGTCGGTCGAAACGCGCCGCACGCTCGCCGGCCTCTTGGAAGATGCCGAGGACGTACTCGGTCCCGGCGTGCGTGAACGTCGTCGACCGCACGGCGACGGGCGCCGTCGACCCGTCTGCACGCAGAATCGTCACCGGCTCCTCCGCGTCGGCGGGCACGTGCTCCTGTTCCCCCTCGCTTACCGCCTGAAACCCCTCTCGATGGCGCGTTTCAGCCTCGGGAGGGTGGAGTTCTGTCTGGTGCATACCGATAAGCGAGGAGCGGTCGCGGCGGAACAGCTCGGTCGCCGCCTCGTTCACCGCCACGACGGTTCCGGTGGCGGCCTCCGCCGCGAGGATCGGTAAGGGACCTTCTATCGCCAACCGCGCGAGGAACGCGTCGGCGTCGCGGTCGGGCGACGTGGGCTCCGAGCTCATCTTGATACGTAAGTTACTATTCCGACCACTTTGAGAGTGTCGCCGCGACGGCGCGCTTTAGGGCGTTACCGGCGTAATCGAGGCGTTGTCGTGTCGGGCATCACGGGGTCGCCCCGGTGACCAGTGAACGCGCGGTGGGGCCGGCGGGCGAACGCCGAGGGCACTCGACGCGTCCGTGTGACGGAGGTGCCATTTATCAGCGGGCGGCGAACAGAGCGGGTCAGCCTGCCGCCGTGATGGATCGTCCGACCGCCACGCCGTGCGCAAGTCCGGGGCGCGACGGGCGCTTCGGACGCTCCTGAAGCCGCGCGTTAATGCCCGCTGAACCCCTACGACTCCCCATGCGCGAACTCGTCTTCGCCCTCGAGTACGAACCGGGGCGCAACAGGGTGGCCGACGCGCTCGCCGACCACCCCGACGCGCGGGTCCGGTCGCTCTCGGTCCACGCGACGGACGACCACCTCTGGCGCGTCGACCACACCGCGGGCACGCCGGCCGCGCTCGACGCCGTCAAGGCCGCCTTCCTCGACGGCGACTACTACGCCGACTGCCTCTCGACGCGCGACTGCGGGGCGGACCAGCGCACTCGGGTCCTCGACCACACCGACGACGCGCTGGTGTTGTACACGGACTGGGAGCCCACGCCGGCCTGCGCGTCCGTCCCTCACATCGCGCGCGAACACCTCGGCGAGAGCGTCTTGTTCGAGACGCGCCACGAGGGGCGCCACTACACGTGGCGGCTCATCCACTCGGGCGAGGGCGACGTCGGCGAGTTCTTCGACGCGCTCCGAGACGCCGTCGGCGACGCCGCCCGGACCGAACTGCTCAGGACGGCGAGCGTGTCGGGCGCGTCCGGCGGGTCCGGCGGGTCCGCGGAGGCGGACCTCCCGCCCGAGCAGGCGGCCGCCCTCCGGGCCGCCGTCGAACACGGCTACTACGAGTCACCGCGCGATATCGACGTCGGGGGACTCGCCGACCACCTCGACGTGCCGCGGTCGACGCTCACCTACCGACTCCGGCGGGCCGAAGAGCAGCTGGCGAAGAACCACGTCGCCGAGGAGCGCGTCGTCGACGCCCGGCCGACCTCGGAGTGAACCGACCGAGGCGCCGGCGGCCGGCGTCGCCGAGCGCGGAAGTTGGATAGTTCCAACCAAGGCTTATCGAGATACGGCCCCTCCGAGCGACTAATGACAGACGGCTCGAACGGACGAGGCGAGACCGGCGGCGGGTCGGACGCGGCGGGCGGCCGGGAACTGACCGCCAGCCTCGCCGTCCCGGAGATGGACTGCCCGTCGTGTGCCGGGAAAGTCGACAACGCGCTCGCGCGGCTCGACGGCGTGACCGACGCCGCGCTCAACCCGACCGCCGGGACGGCGACGGTGACCTACGACCCCGCGGTCGCCGACGAGGAGCGCGTGGTCGCCGCCATCGAGGGCGCCGGCTACGAGGTCACCGGAGGCCGGGCGGCGGGCGGCGAGGACGCAGACGGCGAGGCGGCCGGAGACGCCGGCGAAGTCGCCGTCGCGCCGCCCGCCGAAGTGTGGACGACGCCGCGCGCCAAGAAGACGTGGCTGGGTGCGGTTCTCGTGGCGCTCGGACTCCTCTTCGAGTTCGTCCTCGTCGCGCAGAACCCGCGCGTCGGGAGCGTGCTCGGCGTCCCGATACTCCTCTCGGGCGCGCTGTTCCTCGGCGCCGTCGCGGCGAGCGGGGTGCCCGTCGTCCGCAGCGGCTACTACTCGGCGCGAAACCGGAGCCTCGACATCGACCTGCTGATGGGGACGGCTATCGTCGCGGCGACGGGTATCGGCTTCTTCGTCGAGGCGGCGACGCTGGCCGTCCTCTTCAGCGTCGCCGAGCTTCTCGAAGACTACGCGATGGACCGGGCGCGCGACTCGCTGCGCGAGCTGATGGAGCTGTCGCCGGACGAGGCGACCGTCGAGCGCGACGGCGAGGAGGTGACCGTCCCCGCGGACGACGTGGCGGTCGGCGAGACCGTCATCGTTCGGCCGGGCGAGAAGATCCCGCTCGACGGGACCGTCCGCGAGGGCGAGAGCGCGGTCGACGAGTCGCCGATCACGGGCGAGAGCGTGCCCGTCGACAAGGCGCCCGGCGACGAGGCGTTCGCCGGCGCGATCAACACGGAGGGCTACCTCGAACTCGAAGTCACCTCGACGGCGGGCGACTCCACGCTCGCGCGGATCGTCGAGCTGGTGCAAGGCGCCCAGGCCGAAAAGACGGAGACCGAGCGGTTCGTCGACCGTTTTGCGGGGTACTACACCCCCCTCGTGGTCGTCTTGGCGGTCCTGACGGCCGCGATTCCGCCCCTCGTCATCGCCGACCCGATCACCGTCGACGTCGCCGGCTACCCGTTCGTCTTCGCCGCCGACTGGGGGACGTGGTTCGTCCGCGGGCTCACGCTTTTGGTCATCGCCTGCCCCTGCGCGTTCGTCATCTCGACGCCCGTGTCGGTCGTCTCCGGGATCACGAGCGCGGCGCGCAACGGCGTGTTGATCAAGGGCGGGAACCACCTCGAAGCGATGGGCGGGGTCGACGCCGTCGCGCTCGACAAGACCGGGACGCTCACGAGGGGCGAACTGACCGTCACCGACCTGCTCCCGCTCGGCGACGCCGACGAGGCGGCGCTGCTCCGCCGGGCCGCGGCCTTAGAGCAACGGAGCGAACACCCCATCGCCGCCGCGATCCTCGACCGCGCCGGGGACGCGGACGTGAGTGAGCTCGCTGAGCCGGTCGAGTTCGAGAGCCTGACCGGGAAGGGGATTCGCGCCGAAATCGACGGCGAGACGTACTACGCCGGCAAGCCCGCGCTCTTCGAGGAGCTCGGCTTCGACCTCTCGCGGGCCCGCGCCGAGACGGACGGCGGGGTCGTAACCGGCGGCGACGAGCGCGACGACGGGGCCGAACGCGAGCGCGACGACGCCGGCGGCGAGTTCCCCGCGGGGACCCTCAGCGCACTGGAACGCGAGGGGAAGACGGTGGTGCTCGTCGGGACGGCGACGGAGTTGACCGGGGCCGTCGCCGTCGCCGACGAGGTCCGGCGCGACTCGAAGCGGGCGGTCGAGCGCCTCCGGGAACTGGGCGTCGAACGCGTCGTGATGCTGACCGGCGACAACGAGGGGACGGCCCGCGCCATCGCCGAGCAGACGGGGGTCGACGAGTACCGCGCCGAACTCTTACCCGAGGAGAAGGTCGAGGCGGTCGAGTCGCTACAGGCCGCGTACGGCGAGGTGGCGATGGTCGGCGACGGGATCAACGACGCGCCCGCGCTGGCGACCGCCGAGGTCGGCGTGGCGATGGGCGCCGCCGGGACGGACACCGCCTTAGAGACCGCCGACATCGCGCTGATGGGCGACGACGTGGCGAAGCTGCCGTACCTCTACGCGCTCTCGCACACCGCCAACGGCGTCATCCGACAGAACGTCTGGGCGAGCCTCGCCGTGAAGTTCCTCCTCGCCGTGGGGGTGCCGCTCGGACTGGTGAGCGTCGCCGTCGCGGTCGTCGTCGGCGACATGGGGATGAGCCTCGGCGTCACGGGCAACGCGATGCGGCTCTCCGGCGTCGAACCCGAGTCGTTCGAGTAGGTGCGGGCGATCCGGGGTCGCCCGCAACGTTCGAACAAACATGAACAATTATTAAGGATGCCTGCGACGGTGGATACGTGCCACCCGTAGTACACGGCTGACCCACGCTCGGAATCGGAGGCGACGATACGTCCCGAGGGCCCGAGCACGCGCGAGACGAGCATCGAGACGGAGACGGCGGCCGCCACCGACGCGGGGTCGGTCGGCCGCGAGCAGACGGACGCCCTGCCGACCGCTGCCGAGGCGGTCGCGCGCTCGGCGGGGATGTTCGACCCGACGGACACCGGTCGGCTGCCGAACGGCACCGACCGATGGAACGCCTACGCGGGGTCGAGTCACGGCGGCGAGTGACCGGTTCCGCTTCGATTTTCATCCCCGGAAAGTGACGACGCCGGATCTCCCGAGCCACCGTGTCGCCCGTGGCGGCGGCGCTGCCGGGGCATTTTAATCGGCAGGGGAAGTACGGGCGACCGGCCGATGACGATGGCACCGCTCCGAGCCGGACTCGGCACCCGGCGACGACGAGCCCTATGAGTGCCGAGGCCGACTTTTCGACGGCAGACGGCGCCTCCAAGGGTAGCTGCTTCTGGCCACGGTAGACGCAGGATCCAGTCGAACTCGCGTCGGGGGAGCAGACACGGATTGATGACGCTCGCCGAGTTACCACAGCACATGGCCGCCGAAATATCCGATCGGGTTCGAGACCTCGCCGAAGGGTGCAACGCCGCCGCAGAGAACGCCCCGTTGACCGCGTGAGCGACGGCGTGAGTAGCGCTTTCGGGGTCGGTCGTTCCGAGGGCTTTTGTTGCTTCTTCGCGTAATAACGATGATGCGAGAAACAGAGGCTGGCCGGTCTCACACCGTCCGACGACGCGATTTTCTGGCTGCCGGTGGCGCGACCGCTGCGGTCGGACTGAGCGGGTGTCTCGATGCGGTCGGACAGTCCGGCGGCGGCGACGGCACGCTCCGGGTATCGGCTTGGAGCGGCACGAACGAGACCGTCTTTCGCGAGGTCATCAAGCCCCGCTACGAGGCCGAGACGGGCAACACGCTCGAGGTGACGGGCAACTGGCAGGGGATCCTCTCTAAGATCCGGCAGTCGCCCGCGGACGACCCGCCCTTCGACGTGACCGTCGGCGTGGGTCGGACGAACTACCTCGGGCAGCAGGACGACCTCTGGGAGCCGGTCGACTACGACCGACTCTCGAACTCCGGGGGGATCAAGCCGCGGCTCCGTGAGTTCCAGATGGCCGAGGTCGGCGTCCCGGTCGCCTACGGCGTCCACGCCTACGTCTACAACGAGGACGCCGCGTCGTGGACGCCCGAGTCCTGGAGCGACGTGCAGGCTCCCGAGGCCGAGAAGATCGCACTCCCGAGCGACTTCTGGCTCAAGCTGTTCATGATGGCGGCGCTGTTGGAGGACGACGAGCCGATGGCCGACGAGGTGTACGACCGACAGTACATGGACGCGCTTTTCGAGACCATCGAAGGGCTCCCGGTGTCGACGTTCTACCAGGGGACCCAGCAGCTCTGGACCGCTCTCGGCGAGGGGCTGGCCGACGTCGGGCACTACTTTTTCGCGTACGGGCTCAAGCGCGCGGAGACGACCGACGAGTACCCGATCGGCGTCACCGTGCCGGAGCCGACGACGGGATACGTCGACTACTACCAGATCGTCCGCGGCACGGACAACGTCGACATGGCCCACGAGTTCATCGACTTCCTGCTCGACCCGGACACGCAGAGCGCCTACGCCGAGGAGTTCAATCTGGGATTCTCTCACGAGGAGACGACCTACCCCGACCAGACCGCGACGAAGCTCCCGACGACGAACGACGAGCTCGACAGCGTGGCGTTCCAGAACTTCGCCGGCGTCGCCGAGTTCTCCGGCGAGATGAACGAGCGGTTCCGCACGTTCGTCCAAGACAACTGAGCATGTCGGGGCTCGAACTCGACGGGGTGGCCGTCGCGTACGGCGACACGACCGCGGTCAAGGACCTCTCGCTGTCGGTCGAGTCGGGGGAGCTGTTCTGTCTGCTCGGCCCGAGCGGATCGGGGAAATCGACCGTCCTACGCGCAATCGCGGGCTTCGAGACCCCGGATCGCGGGCGGGTCACTATCGGCGCCGACACCGTGACCGGAGCCCCGCCGTACGACCGCGACTGCTCGATGGTGTTCCAAGACTGGGCGCTGTTCCCCCAGCAGACGGTCCTCGAAAACGTCGCGTTCGGGCCGAAGATGGACGGCGTCGACCGCGAGACCCGCGAGGCGCGGGCCCGAGAGATGCTCGAACTGGTCGAGATGACCGGCCACGAGAGCGATCGGCCGGCGGAGCTGAGCGGCGGACAGAAACAGCGGGTCGCCCTCGCCCGCTCGCTTGCCGTCGACCCCGAGCTGCTGTTGCTCGACGAGCCGCTGTCGAACCTCGACCGGAAGCTCCGCGAGACGATGCAGCTCGAACTGAAGCGCATCCACGACCGGGTCGGGACGACGATGGTCTACGTCACCCACGACCAAGACGAGGCGTTCACGCTCGCCGACCGCATGGCCGTCATGGACGAGGGGCGGCTCGTGCAGGTCGGCGTCCCCGAGCGCGTGTACGACGACCCCGCAGACCGGTTCGTCGAGTCCTTCCTGGGGACGACGAACTTCGTCGCGGCCACCGTCGAACGCGCGGGCGATTGCCCGCGCCTCTCGACGCCGATGGGCCCGAGCTTCGAGGCGCCGATCGACGGCGATGGGCTCGCCAGCGGCGACGACGTGACCGTCTCGCTCCGGCCGGAACGGCTCGCGGTGTCGGCCGGATCGGCGCCCGCAGCCGTCGACGGCGGCGTCTCGGCGCGGCCCGGCGGCTCCGGGCGCGTCGCGGCGACCGGCGCCGTCGTCGAGACCATCCACCGCGGCTCCGACGTGCGGGTCCGCCTCTCGGTCGGCGACGCGGAGCTGTTCGTCGAGCAGTCGGCCGCGGCCGCGGTCCGGCTCTCGCCCGGTGACGACGTGACGGTCGAGTTCGCGCCATCCGACGCGACCTACTTCGACGCGGCGGGGGGACGGTGTCGCTGAGCGACGCCCGGTCGACGCTGGGGGTGCCGTCGCTGAGCGCCCGCTGGCGGACCGTCGCGCTCCTGCTCCCGCTCGCGGCGCTCAACACCGGGGTGTTCCTCGTCCCGATGGCCTACCTGCTCCGGCTCAGTTTCACCGCCAGGACGCCGCAGGGGGCCTTCGTCGAGGGGTCGCTGTCGCTCGACGGCTACCGCTACGTCGCTGAGACGCCGCTCGTTCACGACATCTTCGGGTTCACGCTGCTCTTCGGCGTGCTGGTGACGGCGCTGGCCGTCGTCGTCTCGGTCCTGTACGCCTACGCGGCGTGGCGCGCCGCCGGCGGCTGGCGCGCGCTCCTCCTCGGCGGGGCGGTCCTCTCGCTTTTCACCACCATCGTGGTGAAGCTGTTCGCCGTGGTGCTGGTGTTCTCGCCGCGGGGCGTGCTCAACGACGCGCTGACCGAACTGGGAGTGATCGCCTCGCCGCTGTTGCTGATCGACAACCTCGCCGGGGCGGTCATCGCGCAGCTCTACATCGTCGTCCCGTACGGCGTCCTCGCGGTGTACGCGGTGCTCTCGACGCTCGACGACCGACAGGTCGAGGCCGCGCTCGACCTCGGCGCCGACCGGCCGCGCGTGTTCCGCGAAGTCGTCCTCCCGCACGCGCGGCCCGGCATCGCGGTCGCGGGCATCATCAGCTTCACCTGGTCGGTCGGCGCGTACCCCGCCCCGCTGCTGCTCGGCTCCGGGAGCGAGCAGACGACGGCGATCCTCGTCTCACAGCTCCTGTTGACCGACTTCGACTGGCCCGCCGCCGCGGCGGTCGCCGTGGTCACCGTTGCGGTCGTGCTGACGACGCTTGTGGTCGGGCTCCGTCGGTTCGCGAGCGGGGGTGAGCTGCTTGGCTGAGCGCCGACTCCGGCGGTGGCTGTTCCGCGCCGTCGTCGCGGCCCTGTTCGGCCTCCTCGTGTTGCCGCTCGCTATCGTGGTCTCGACGGCGTTCGACGCCTCCAGCGTCGTCACGTTCCCCCCGACCGCGCTCTCGACGCGGTGGATCGACGAGCTGTTTCGCTCGCCCACGTGGCTCCGTTCGCTCCTCAACAGCCTCGTCGTCGCGTCCGGGACGACGCTCGTCTCGATGGTCGTCGGAACGACCGCGGCGCTGGCGCTGCAGGGGTACGACGGCCGGTTCCGGACGGTCGTGGTCGGGTTGGCGGTGCTGCCGCTGCTCGTCCCAGGGGTCATCATCGGCGTGACGCTGCTGACGTTCTTCTCGCGGTTCGGCCTCCAACAGAGCTACGCGGCGCTCGTGTTGGCCCACTCGCTGTGGGCGACGCCGCTGACGTTCTCCGTGATGCAGTCGGCGTTCGCCCGCTTCGACTGGCGGCTCCACGAGGCGGCCCTCGACCTCGGGGCCTCTCGGGTCAAGGCGTTCCGGACCGTCGTCGTCCCTGAGCTGCGGGCCGGACTCGCGGTGGCGGCGCTGGTCGGGTTCATCGTCAGCCTACAGGAGTTTGTCATGGCGCTTTTCCTCTCCGGGCCGGACACGCGGACCGTGCCGGTCGAGGCGTGGAACTCGCTCAGACAGAGCCTCGACCCGCTCGTGAGCGTCGTCTCGACGATCCTCCTCGCCGCGGTCGTGCTGCTGGTGGTGTCGGCCGGCGCGCTCGTCGGGCTCGACCGCTTCGCGGCGGAGACCTGACCGCTGCCCCCGGACCGGCCGACGGTGCCGACCGAGGCTCGCCGTCTCCCCGCGCTTGCCCGTGCGCTCGCGGCGCAGTTCCGCCCCGTCAGCCGAACGTGACGTACAGTTCGTGGCCGTCCGGACACCGGATCCGGCGGGTTTTCGAATCGTCGTCCGCGTTCGGCGCGGCCTCCGGTTCGCTGGAGACCGCAGTTATCGCCGCGTCGTGGGGGACACCGATGGATGCCGTCACCCCACAGACAGGACAGTCTACGTCGACCACGATAGCGGCGCTTCACGACCGGGGGTGAAATAGGTGGCTACCGAGCGGCGCCGAAACGTGCGGGACCGGACGCCGATACGCCGTCACAGCGCGGCCGCTTCGCGGTGAGTGACGAGGCGGAGTGACGCGGGGGGCGTCAGCGTATCACAAAGCGGGATGCTTTTATAACATAAAGATGATAGTTTTACAGTCTTATAAGATAAAGTAGTTATAAACGGTGATCCGTTGATCCCACGGTTATTGACAGCAGTAGCAGTTTGTATCTGTCGCATATGGCCGAGAAACGGCCGCGAGCCGTTGATAAATTTGATTTCCTGCCTTTTAATAAGCAGAAATAGCCATTCACCGAGTTTTTTCTTCATATACGCCAAGTCGTGCGCCGTGTCGATTCGTCGTGAGCGATTTCACTATCCGAAACAGCCGTAAGAAACCCGAAGACAACAATATTCGGCCAGAGCGCGTGAACAAGATCCGGATCGAGATAGTGACTTCGCGG
>Ga0209945_1000021_pt1 | contig 54195 bp, 62 predicted proteins | sample SalPonR2_A_D2_MG_FD_185703 | JGI IMG/M metagenome (GOLD analysis project Ga0209945, IMG submission 185703) | Salt pond soil microbial communities from South San Francisco under conditions of wetland restoration - Salt Pond MetaG R2_A_D2_MG... ...
GCCGTACCTCGATTGCCCGGCTTCTCCGAGAGGGTATCCAGTCAGACCAGACTGATTTCCCCAGGAAGTACTTAGTCCGCGTTGAGGGGCTGTTGGTTCATTTGCTCACGGAGGTCGGTCTTGAGACAATTGAAAAACAGCCGCATAGTTGGAAAGGTGGCGTCGGTGACCCTGAAGAGGAAGTACGGAGAAACGGGGTCGGTGCAGTTGTCAGTTATATATGGTGGAAGGACCAGAACGATTGTTTGGGTGACGATGGGTTAGATGAGCCTCTCCGAGGAGCAATCCAAACAAGGATAATTGAAGATAGCGCTGTCCCGGTGCGGACGGCTTTGGGCAGGCATTTCCAGACGTTCTGGGCAGCAGATAAAGATCTGATTCAGTCACATTTGGACGACCTCTTTCCAAGAGGCGATGAAAACGAGGCGAAGCAGCTGTTTTCGGCAGTGTGGAACGGGTACACTAGAGGTAACCCACTCCTTCAACCAGCATTCTCGGAGCTACGGCCGTTCTACAGGCATGCATTAGATTTGCTGGCCGAAGATGAGTCTGATGAGGGATGGATCACTGCAGCGACGACAGCGTCCCATATTGGTATGGCGTATGTCGTTGAAGACGAATCACTTGACGACGATGAGAGTTTGATACGGCAATTCTATGATATGATGCATTCGGAGACAACAGCAAACGTGGCCGATGCATTCTCACAAGTTCTTGATAACGAGGACAGCCCGCTCGACGATCACTGGGACGCGATCCGTGGGCTCTGGCAGTGGCGACTTGGTCAAGTCGAAAGTGAAATAACCGATATCGAAGATGCCGCCGAGTACCATCAAGAATTCAGATATTTCCTTCAATGTCTTCAACACACTGATGCAACCAGTCTGGAGGACGAACAGGACCTTGTGGAGCGGACTGCTCCTTTCCTCGTTCATCAAGCCCCGCATGTGCGGATTCTTGAGGAATGGTTAGGCGAACAGTCAGCTACCTACCCTGCTGCAGCGATATCCGTTTACCACGCTGTTATTGAAGCGGTCCCTGATGGAGAATGGCACAATGTTGCCCGTTCAAGCAAAGACGAGATGCGAGAGACGCTGTATACAAACGCCATCCACGCAGGGGATGAACCAGGATCCCATGCGTACAAGGTCGCAAACCGATTCGCAGCAGCCGGGTACGAGATAGATAAAGAGTTTCTTGACAGCTACCTCAGTGAAGACGATTTACGCTAACATCCTTGTTTAAATCGACTACAAGAACCACCCCATCTGAATTTATTTTAGCGATTTCACAGAGCCAGACGTCTTTCAGATAACCGAGAGTTAGGCTTTAGACCAGAACCAGATACTTCTGATTCCCGTCGAGCTATTTTCAGCACCTAACACGACCGAAACCGGTGGAATAGGGGGGATTTCGAGATTCGAAGTGCCAAGCCGAAGAACCTCGAGAGATTCAGACCCGGTGAAGCAACGGTTCCAAAGTATTCAGATACGTCCGTAATCTCCTTCGTTACCCCGCCGTCGAGCAATTTTTCAAATCACAGTATTATCCTGGAACTCGTCGAGGTACTTTCTACGCGCTCAAATCGGCCCGACGGGGTTCTTCTACGATTTGAGATCGTTATTTCGCCTTTCATATCGCGGTTTCCGTCCAAAGAAAGAGGCGATATGCAGTGTGCGAAGGCCGCCGGCTCTCTCAGGCCGAGGGGCCGTCACAGGGGTAGCGGAGTCGCGGAAGTATCAGATGTAGCGCATAGGTTGACGGGGTGCGTTTCGGTGGTGTCTGTTGCCCCCGCGAGGGGGTGGCGGGGCGCATCACGTGCCCCCGATAGACGATGGCTTCGGAACGACGCAGCAAGTCACGAGCAGCGCATCAGGCAGGAACTACCCCCGACAGTCAGGCGCCGTGGGGAGACCTCGAGATGACGGTTCCGACCGACCGGGACCACGCGTCAGTCGTCGCCCTCGTGGAGTGTACTCTCGTCGAGCTCACACACGAGGCCGTGGGCGCCGTCTTCGTCGCCCACCAGGTTGGGCGGTCGACGCGGACGCGGTACGTCGCCGCCGACGACGTCGGCGAGCAGTTCCAGAAGCGGCACTTCGACAACCGGCTGGGCTGGCACGAGACCAGCGTCCCTCGACGAACTGTTCGCGACGAGCTCATCACGCAGCTCACGCGGTCAACGACCACGACGGCGGACACGCGAGAGGCGGCAGCCAGTGAGCCAAAGACGTTCACCGTGAAGCCGGTTTCAGACCTCCAGACTCCATAGCGGCTTGTATTAACCAACACGTCCGACCGATACTGGCACTGTGTTGGTTAACTCGGAGGATGGATAGACGTCCTTGCCCCCGCCGCCGCCCTGTCCCTCGAGTGAGTGTATCCTGAGGGCAGGCCGATCCGAGAAGGCACTGAAGCTACACGTCACGGCTTGTTTGTCGGCGCCGGGAGGCGTGCAGCGCGCGACAGCGTGCGCAGCGTGATTCACCATGCCTGGTCCCGATCCCCACGACGACACGAGTGCCGACTACGAACAGTTCGAGAAAGAACAGCTTGCCCAGGACCGCGACGCCGCGAGCGTCGCGACCGCGGACGTCGACGACGCGACGGCCCGGAGCCTGGTTGACGAACTCATCGACGCCGACATTGTCACACCCGTTCCCGAGGATCGCGTCCTCGTTCACGAGCCGAGTGGCACTACCTTCGACTCGACGACGCAGCTGGCCGTCTTCCACCGTGGCTGGACGGCCGGCCGCGACGCCGACGGGGAGGGCGAGTGATGCAGCAGACGCTCACGGGGTGTGCGTTCTGTGACGCGCCACCCGGGACCGAGGCTGGCGAGGCGCATACCTGGGGGCAGGACGAACGGGTCACCCACCCGATCTGTGTCGACTGTGCGATTCAGACGCGGCCGGATCCCGACGAACGCGACCACGTCGCCTGTGACGGCTGTGGGCTCGTCGTCGACGCCCTCGCGGCGCTGACGCGCTTCCGTGTCGAACTGGGTCATCTCGAAGGCCCATTGCAGCTGTGCGAGCGCTGTAGCCCGGGTGGGCTCGCGACGTACTGGACGCGTGACCTCAGCCCCCATCTCGTCTCGGACTGACGCACCGAGCAACCGTCGTCACGAGTAGAACTCGGCCACCGTGGTAGTGTCGTGGACCTACCCGCTGCTCTCAACAGGGCTGTTTGTGTGTCTGTCCCGTTGCTCCGCTATCTTCAACAGACGGGCACTCCTCGAGATACCTATGGACTGTCCCGCCTGCGGCGCTCCCCTCACCATCGAGGTCGGACCGGAGCAACCGCTTTCGACGTCGCTTCGGGGCGCAGTCCTCGCGGCCGAACCCGACGAGCGCCTCGAGATTACGCGGGCCTGTTGGGACTGCGGGTGGCAGGAAGTGCGTCAGGTTCGGGTCGAGTCGATCGACACGACCGCCGGCGACGAGGCCACCGTTCAACGTGCCACACTCATCGACGAGATTACCGACGAACTCGCGGGGATCGAGAGTGTGGACACGCTTGAGGAGGCTCTCGCTACGATCCGTCGGCACCGAGACACCGACCCGGCGACGACCGATGGGGACGACACCACGGAGTGACTCGCAATGCCTGATGCCGAGCCTCGCTATAACATTCGTGAGCAAACCGGGGATCCCGAGCACGCATCGGTCGACGATGTCGTCGAGCTCGTGGTCGAACGGGCGCAGAACCCGCGAACCGATCACGAGGACGCACATTTCGATACAGCGGTCGCGGCTCTCGTCGACAGATACGGAACAGAACCGGTCCGGACAGTCATCCATCGCATCCTCGTCGACGGCGAGCCGTTTCGGACCGCCACGAACGGCCTTGAGATGCGCAACGTCGACGGCGTTCGGATCGGAACGGCAGCCAGCTGGTTTCTCGAGGAGCTGAACGCACAGAACGACGGCTAAGGGGCCGCTTGAAGGCCTACGAGGACCGTCCGTCGAGCCTTCATTTTTAACACCTGTTCGTCCTACGTCTTCACCACGGCCATAATGGCACCCTCTACCCCCAGCGATTCAGAGACGTCTCCCGATCTGCTGGTCGACATCATCGAGACGTTGGAAGTCCACGGGCTCCCCAGGGACTCGTACCAGCTCCACGACGCCGTCGCCGTCGAGGCACTGGACCGACTTCTCGCATCCTCCGCCGGCGATGTCGAGGTCCGATTCACCGTCGAAGGGGTCCAGCTCGTCGTCACGCAGGACAGCGTCGAGGTCCTTCTCGACGATCCAGCCGGAGCACCGGATCAGTAGCGCGATCGAATTCGTCGACGGCGACGTTCCCTGAAAGCCCTCGGCCGCTCGGCATCCCGCGACCACCGCTGCGCTCCTCGTCCCTGCGGTGCTTACGGGGTCGGGGGACGGCCGAGGCGGCCTCGCCCTTTCCGAGTCCACCAGGACGAGCGTAGCTGCGCCGAGCGATAGAGCTGGTTGGACAGGTGTGTACGTACCGGCCCACCCCGCTCGCCGCTGCCGCCCTCCGCGTCGCTCGCGACCGACCATTCCGGGCTGCCTGCCTGCAGTAGCGGGCGGGCTGCCGGGCTAAAGTGAATGTGCCCTCGGCGCCAGCGGGAAAGCGCGAGGGGTTGCGCGGCGTGGCTGCTCACCCCCCACGCTTTCTCCGCTGGCCGCTCGCTCCGGGCGGGTCGGCGCGCGGTGCTGGTTGGGTCGACCGCACTCGGGCGCGCTCTCGCTCGCGCCCGGTAGGGCGCTCGCGAAGGCGCGAGCGAGAGCGCGCAGTCGGTGCTATCGGTCGTCGACGTCGTCGGAAAACCGCGATGCTGGGACATCGCGGTGGCGGCGCGCGAGCGCCTTCAGGTCTCTGGTGAGACCAATGTCAAGTAACAACTCAAGTCGCAAGGTCGTTACGGTGGATGAACAGGCATTCGAACGAACTGAAGACGCCGGCGTCGACGAGGACGGCTTCGAGGTCGTCGACGACCAGCCGGAATTCCGGGCGACGGTCCAGCAGGAGAAGCAGGCGAAGGTGGATTCCAACCACCCCGATGGGATCGTCCAGGATTTCTCGCACCTGCCCCTCGCCCAAGAGGAGAAGATTCGCGCCCGAGAGGCCGAACTGGAGCACATCAGCGCCCAGGCGGAACTCGGCACCCAGGATGGGCGGGCGCAGCGGACTCGCGAGGTCGTCACCGAACGGCGGCAGCGTAAGCGGGCGGAACGGACCCCGGACCGGACGGATCCGCGCGAGCGCCTCTCGCGGATGGAGCTGGCGAAGGTGAACCAGGAAGCAGACCGAATGGCACAGCGGCTTCGCACTGGCCACAGTCGGGCAGCCGTCTCGCGGGCGCTCGCGAAGCGGGTGGCCAAGGGGCAGGACATCACGGAGGCAGTGTTCGACACGATGGACGCACTCAAGGCGGCCCCCGGCGCCATCTGCCCGATCGAGGACGTCCCGGATGTGCAGACGGACGAGGTGAGCATCGAAGGAGAAGTCGTCCAGCTCTGGGATGCTTCCAGCCCGAAAATCGCTCAAGTGGGCCTGATCGCGGACGATACCGGGAAAATCAAGTTCACCTCGTGGCGCAAGTCAGAGCCGACCTACGTCAGAGAAGGTGACACCGTCCGGATGCGGGCCGTTAAGAAGAACTGGTACGAGGGACGGTGCTCACTCGCCGTCACCTACGACAGTATGATCGTCTTCCCAGAGCGCGACCGCCGCTGGTGGGAAGAATAGGGGGCTGAGGGCCCTCTTTTTCTGGTGTGTGCCGGACCGACCCAAGCCCCGCCGCCCCACCCACCGCTCCGTGCTCGCTCCCTGCGGTCACTGCGCGCGCAGCCACAACCTGATCTACAATTTTTGCGAGGAAACAAGTGTGTGGACCTTGGGTTTCACATCGATAGTGGGGTGTAGTCCGGTCAAGTTATTCCACATTAGGATACTCCACCAAGTCCCCAAGTGAATTACCAGCTGCATCTACCGCGGGTTCTGATCCTCCTCTAGATCAATACCATACTCTGACTGAATCTCACGTTTTACCTCAATCAGCTGTTCCTGTACCTTCCCAGAGAAATCTAAGAAATTCTCCTGCTCTTTGTGCCACTCCTCTAATTCAGGAACCTCATTTGTCACGGCGACATGGGCTTCCGTTCTATGTTCTACCCACCAATCAGGAAGGTCTTCGTCCTCCTTCTCAACTCCCTCATACACGCTCAACAGAAGGTTCATCAGTTCCTCGTGGTCGTTCTCAGTAATTCCCTCGGTATTCAGTCGGAATTCGGTAACAGGCTCTTCAAGCCGCTCTATGAGTTCACGTGCAGTGTTACTCAGTCCATGTAGCCTGTCATCGTATACTCTGACCATCTGAGCGGTTTCTGGATACGATTGTGCGAATCGTTCAACAGCCACCGCATCGGGGTCGTCGTAGCAGGTCTCCAGATTGACCCCCAGTAGGTCCACTTGTCTCGCCTCAAAAGGAGCGTCAGTCCAGTTTACTTCGCCGTCGAGTATCTTTGACCTATTCGAACTAATAGCAGACAAGGCAGACTCAACAACGTCTCTCAATACTGCTCTCTGGATAGGTTTCTCTCGGTCCTTTAGCCGCTCGCGTACCAGTACTCTGTTATTCAGGATAGTGAGTGAGGTGAGCGTTGCAAGTAGGATCGTTCCGAGAGCACCGAGTCCAGCAATTAGAAGACGTGAGAGAGTTTCTGAAACATACCCAAGCATAAATCCAGCAACAGGTATCACGAGGACCAAAAGAGTCGAAACGGCTACGGCACCAACCGCGAGTTTGTATCTATGCTGGTAGAAAGTAGAGTCCATCTGAAGATCTCTGTCAGTCTGAGTGTGTTTTCGTAAGCTGAAAGAATATTCGATTACCGGAACGGACGGCTCCAGTTCCTATGCATCGTGGCCTCACCGAACGAACTCGTATAAATGCTTGCGAATATCTGCTCTTCTACTTCTCGACTATTTGTAGAATCAGAAGTCCAAGTGCAAGCATTCGCAGACTAACTCAGGCTGGCGAGCTCTTCGTCCTCTAAGGAAAGAAACTCTGTGACGTAGTCTTCCAGCGTTGGGTTTTCAGCTGCGAAGAATTTCATAGTCCAGAATATCTCTCTACTAAACCGCTCATAGAGCCCTAGTATATCTGGATCGAGAAGCTCAGGATGAGATGATACCAGTTCCTTTTGAGTCGAAGTCTGGATACGATACGCGAACGAGAGATGGGCATTCAAACCTAACAAGAACACTGACAAATTGGACTGTCGACTCTGTTCGGATTGGGCAATATTCTCCACACCCACGGTCGAGAAGTCAAAGTTCAATAGATGATTCTTGTCTAACATCAACTCGTCTGGTTGTATATTGTGCTCGCTATTTACCAGACCAATGATGCGGATAAGGCAAGGAATACACTCACCACAGTTGTATGGGTGTCCGGCAGCGTTCTTTCCCTGCGACAATTCACGTGGATGGGGACACGTTCGAGTAAAGAAGAGATCCTCTTTGTTTGGGATACAGTCGACGACCTCCTTCTTCGTGTAGCCAAGGAACGGGTTGGTGATTTCCAGTTTACGGGCCGGAAACAGTTCCTCAAAAATTCGATTCAAGCTCTTAACGAACAGTGGATGGACCGTGCGAGTCGTCGTCCAGCCAGATTCCAGCGAGGAGAATCTTGAGAGGACACCATTCTCGGGGACATAGATATCATCAACATCGAGGGCTACCGCGACAGCGGCGGCGAAGGCGAAGTACATGAATGACCGAGTGAACTGCGTATCTTCGTATGCAGAGAACTCCTCGTCGACACCAACTGAAGTAAGATTACCATCGAAGAGATGGTCAAGATTCCGCACTAGATGGCCGACGTTTCGACCATGATCCACACTGACAAAATGTGGATTGTAGCCTTCATCAGCGAGGTGGAATCGGCCACCCAAACTATCCAATCCACCAGAAAAAAGTGCGACAGAATCAGCCTCAGGCAACTGATCATAGTGTCTACCATCGCTCTCATCAATAGACTGGTCCTCGTCTATCACATCCATAAACCGATACTGAAAGTTATCACGCGAGATGAAGCTAACAGCGTGATTCAATTCAGACTCCAACGGTTGCCATTTTTCCACGTCGACAACAGGGTACAAAATCTGTATCTGCCGTGATTTCAGCATTTCCTCCCCGTCATCTTTCGCACCAGTTGGCCCTCGCTTCACTAAACGGTCCGCAGCATACGTACCGAGTGCAAGCTCAACCAACGCCGTGACTGTTGGAGGAGGACTGTGACCGAACAGATCATTGAGAACCTTCTTCTTGTACTTTATTAGACGACCACCTTCCGTTTCGGCCTCGGTCCGATAATCGTCGACGACTATGGTGTAGTCCGAGTCTGCTTCGCTAAGAGTCGATCCGGTCCCGGACTTAATCAGGAATCGCTTAGTTCCCTTCAAAATCCTCGTCCTCCCACGCCTCAATCATCTCATGCATAGTATGCCGAATCATTTCCTCTACATCCTCATGCTCTAGTAACTCCACATCGGCATCTTCGAAAATTGGTGCCAATTCGGGCTGATCCTGTATTTTTTCGACCAACTCATCCGCCCGGTCGGCACACTGATCTCGCAGTTGTTCCTCAAATTCCTCCAGCTCTTGGTCAGTCTCAACGTTCTGGCTGAAATGGAGTTGAAGAGCGGAGTCTGACTCGGGGTCATTTGTAGCTGCCCCAATTTCCTCGTTAAGCAGCTGGAACAGATACTCCCGAAAATATACTCGGAAAAATCCTTCAACGCCATGGGCCTCTACGAACTCGTCAATATTATTCTGAATCTCGGTGTCGTTCAAGAGCATCAGCTCCTTCGGTCATAATGTCACCCATCGCACTTTCCATTGCTCGTTCTGCGGACCCAGAGAAGGCTCGGTCTGTTCCCTGAGATCCATCAGCAAGGCCTCGACTGGCAGCCTCTTTTGAGGCTTGCTCAACAACGGCTTCAGAGGCGCCTGCTGCAACGACCTCTTTTGCCACTGAGGCACCAACATCTCTAGTGGCAGACTCGACACCGTTTTGATGGCTTTTTATCACGAATTCAGAGCCGTACCGGACTGCTAGATATGCTGGAACTTTAGCTGCACCGTTCGGTTGAGCAGCCAGAATCACCTTGAAATAGATTTCACTTGCCCTAGCAGCATCTTTATCACCCGCAGCATCAGCTAACTCGCGTTTCGCGTCTTCATAACCAGCGTTGGATGCCCCGGATCGGTTCCGGGTTGCCGTTCCCATACAACATTATTCCCATTCTGTATTATAATTCTAATTACTGGGCAACCTCATCGGTATAGCTCAGTAAAATACGCCGGTTAGACCCATATACACGGACGTCAACGTCTTATATCCGGTGCGTCAGTTGCTGTGGGTCTAATAGTTCGGCTCCAACTTTCGACCCCCGACGTGTAGAGGCAGGAGTCTGTTGTCCCCTCAATGGGTGAGGGGTTCGCCGTACTGGCGAGTTCCTCAATACGGTGAGAACTATGGCAACGAGAGACATCTACGCGACTGGATTCGACGAAGACGTCCAAACGGAGTCGGGCGCAAACCAGTGTCCCGAATGCCACGGACACGTCACTACGAATATCAAGGAAACGGTCTGCGAGGACTGTGGACTCGTTATCGAGGAACAACGTATCGATCACGGGCCGGAGTGGCGAGCGTACGATGCAGACGAGCGCGAGCGAACAGGCGCACCACTCACTGCAACCCGTCACGATCGAGGCCTCTCAACCGAAATCGGCCACAGAACCGATGCACACGGGAACGAACTCTCAGGGCAGAAACGCCGGCGGCTGGCCCGGATGCGACGTGAGCAAACCCGTGGTCGCTGGCGATCCAAAGCGGAACGGAACCTCGCACACGGACTGGGCGAAGTGCGCCGGCTGGCGAGTACGCTCGAACTCTCAGAGTCGATTCGTGACCAAGCATGCCAGTTCTTCCGGAGCGCCCAGAGCGAGGATCTGCTTCGAGGCAGATCCATCGAGGCCATCGCCGCAGCGAGTGTCTACGGCACCTGCCGATGTAACCAACACCCACTCCTTCTGGAGGACATCGTCGACGCCGCCCGAGTCGAATCCTCACGTGTCACCAACGCCTACCGAACACTGAACCGTGAATTGGAGCTGCCGACACCACCCATGCGCCCGACATCGTTCATTCCCCGCCTGATCTCGGAGCTGGAGTTAGATCACGACATCCAACGCCGGGCGACCGAACTCGCAGCACGCGCCGAGGAGACAGCTCTCACGAACGGCTGTCAGCCAACGGGCGTCGCAGCCGCCTGTGTCTATCTGGCCGCCCAGGAGCTGGGCGCGTTGATCACCCAGTCGACCGTCGCCTCGGCAGCCGAGGTATCAGTCGTGACGCTTCGTAGCCGGCGGGACGAACTGCAAGCGATCTGAGACGCATCCGATAGAGGAGTACCTACATACAGACAGAGAGTCTATCGACCTGTATGGACCTCGAAGAAACTGTCGAGTTTCTGTCTGCAGAGCTCGACATCGAGCGGAGTGAGCACGTTCGCGAGGTCGGTAGAGCGGTCGCTGAGCTCCGTGACTGAAGCCGTCTCGGGCGACTATATTGGAACCGTAGTGGCCGAATCGGCACCTGAGCTTTCTCACCCTTGAGTTTAAATACCAAACCGGAGGTAACGCGGAGCGAATCGATGACTGACCGCAACTCGGATCGAAAGGCGTTCCAACCTGTCGGAGAGGGCGCTCTCGTGCCGGACCCGGCGCTGGATCAGCCAACAGACGGCCAGCCAACCCGCCAGCGTGAAGCCTCGCATTCGGGCGGGTATCCGGACGAAACAACCGAAACAGACCGTGCCTGTGTCTCCTGTGGGGCATCGATCCCAGCTGGGCAGCGGAAATGCCAGTTCTGTCTCGACCACGAACTTGACGTCGCGTCAGAGGCAGGATCCAGGGATACCGAGCAGACGCTCCGTGGTGTGATCCAGTTCCTCGTCGAGGCTGGGACGTTCTATGCTGCTGTCGCGAAAGGGGCAGCAGCAGCGTCGCTCCTCACATCAGCCCCCAATGAGTCTGTCGACGACTGTACGCTCATCTACGATCTCGAGGACGAGCCCGCACCCCAGATAACCGAGGGCTGGCCCACACTACCCGGTGCTACTGAGGTGACCTCAGCGGCCGGCGGCGCGTTGCTATCAGCGGCCCGTGACCGAACAGAGTGGAAGGATGACGACGGAACGGATCGTTCTCAGACGGAGATTCCACGCGTCTATGACGAGCGTGGTCAGGGAATTCGTGATGAGTCGGCCCTCGAGCACACGCTCGACGACAGCGATCAGCTGTGGATCGTCCCAGCAATCGCTGTTGAAACAGTACCCCACGAAACGGAATCCACCAGTACCGGAGCTGAAATTCCGACGGTGACAGCCCTCGAGTGCCAGCACTGTACGAGAGAAACAGAACATCGGTTCAGGACGCGCGAGTCGCTCCCTGACGAGACCTGGACGGGCCAACCAATCTGGGAGTGCCAGGTGTGTGGCACAGGTCGCTACGGGCCTGCTCCCGAATAGGACAGGAGGAATTTGGCCGATTAACCAACAGTCTCCGATAGAGCTGGCTTCTGTTGGTTAATACGGTGAGTACCCTCAAGTCCGACGTCAGTCACGCCGGGCGTTCATTCGGCAGGGTTCGCAGCGGCTTGCTTCCACAAATCTGGGCGGGAACAAGGGCAGTGGGTAACGCAACGTGACATCGCCGAGTCCGAAAACGTCACGCCAACCACGGTCCCGACGCATCTCCAGACGCTCGATGAACTCGCTGTCTAGACGGGCCAGTCAGGGAGCGAGGGCGCTCCATTCTTCCAGTGAATCGCATCTAGCGCGGGCGGGAACTGCTGTAGTCGGTCATCGAGGACGGCGAGTGGATGCGCATCGAGAAACGTTGCCTCGTGCCGATCAACCGGCGTGTCTTCGTGATTGAGTTGGATATGACAGGGGCCAAGGTCCGGATGGTCGGCATCTTGGTGGAAGCCGAGCATCAGATTTCGGTCCGGTTCGACCCAGTTTATGCGGTAGTATTCGTGGTCGACGCCGGCGGGGTACCAGAAGCGAATTTCCAGCCGTGCTGTCGTCGCGTCGTAAGAGTCACTCAGAAACGTCGTCGGATCGACATCCGCGATGACGTACCGGGGTCGGCGTCGAGACGGGCGATAGCGGACCTCTTCACACCCTGGCTGGTTCGTCAATCGGTCGTGAATGTCGCGGAGGAGGGTCCGCTGTGTATAGCGGTCGCGACCGGCAAGAAAGATCATTCTGTGAGAGAGGAGGATTAGCTCGTGGCGCGGTCAGCCACGTCGGTCATCTGCTCGCGGGCGGCTTCGACGTCGGAGTAGAGTTCCAGTGCGTGCTTGATGAGGCGGCGATCCTCCTCGTTCTCACGCCAGAACGCGATGACGTCGCGGCGCTCGCGGAGCTCCACACTTGCGAGGTCGCCATCAGCGAGCGACTGTTCGAGTTCCTCCCACGTCTCGACGTCGTAGGTCGCCTGCCACTCCTCGATCTCCTCGGTAATCGCGGCCAATTCACTCCGCAGCTCCTCGCGGGTGTTTTCCTCGATGAGCGTGCGGATCTCCTCGAAGAGCAGTCGCGTGTAGTCCGGCTGATAGCGCGTGTTCTCGCCGGCCTCGACGCGACGCAGCTGGCCCTGGTCGACGAGATCCTGGAGCTCCTCGTTGGTCGTGCTCCAGGCGGCGTCGGCCTGCTCGCTGATCCAATTAACTGAGCGGGGTTCGCGAAGTGACTCGGCGACTGCCCGAATGCGGTCGCGGGCGCTCATCGACTCAGTCCACGATTGGACCCCATCTCGCGAGGATTCGGTCATGGTTGGCACCTCTTGGTACAGTGTTCGCGCCCTGCTCCCATATATGTTTGTACTGTCTCGCATAATCAAGAGTGGCTTGCGGGCGAAGGCGTCCGGACGTTGAAATGCGATACCGACAGAAGTTATGAGCCAACCGATGTACGACCGATATTCTGACTTTGAGGAACTACGGCCGACCGGCGAGGCATCCCACAGCCCGGACACAATGCTGGACGACGGGTGTGAGAGTGACCTCCTGGCGGCAACGCGTCTCGACGAGCACTGGTGGCGACTCTGATGCGACGACGACAGTCACGTGGAGTGTCTATCCGCGCCGGCGAGGGGTGAGGCGCTACCGATGAATCAGCAAGTCGAACAGGGCTACCGGATGCATCGTGTACTCAGCAATCTCAGCCGCCTCGACGTCGAGCGGTTGGACGACGCGGATCGAGAGCGAGTCGAGACTGCAAGAGACCTCCTGGAAGAAGTGAGCCTACTCACGGGACCAGAAGACGGGAGCGGACCAGACACCCCAACAGACGACTGATCAGCGTCGCCGTCGACGCCAGGGGCACCTCCAGTGGCGGTTTATCGCCCCCCAAGAGGGGTGCGGGGCTTCCCCGCGAGTCCAGACATGGCGACACTACAAGCTGCGACGACGTCAACCAGCGCGATCGTATCGGACCCACAGGCAGTCCGCGAGCTCTGTGAGAGCTACTGCTTCGGGACGCTCGATTGGGAAGTCACCGAGGACGGCGAACTCACCATCTGGGGATTCGACGATTTCGAAGTGTACGAGACGCGGGAGAACGGCCTCCCGGACTACGAAGGCGGCATCGTGACCCGCGAATTCTTGCGAGAACTCGCCGACCACCTCGAAGCTGACGAGGAACTCGACATCCAGACAGCGGGGTTCACGAAATGTCGCTTCCCAGTGCTGGCGAAGCGGTACGTCGTTCGCGACGGCGAAGTCCTCCACACGGACCTCAGTTCCCCCGAACCGATCGACGAGTAGAGTTGTTCATCCCCCGGGAGGGGTGCGGGGCGATCCAGTCGTGGGGCGCCCTGCGAGGTGATTGTTCAGATGGGTCACCGCGCACTTGTTGCGTACGAACGGACAGACGGACAGTACACGCTCCACTACTCTCATTGGGGCGCAGCGAACCTGAAGCTCAAACACCGAATCTCGGCTGAGTCGCCGTTCGGTGGCGAGGGTACCGACTCCAAGTGGGCGAAACAGCTCCTCGCGGAGTTGGCCGATGGCCTCGAGGCAGACGCCGTCGACGGCTACCTAGTCGACGAGGATCGGCCATCGACGGTCGTCGAGCCGAAGCCCCGCGCCACCGGCCTCACGCTCGAGGAGATCATCGCTGACCACCTCGACTACCTTCATCACGAGGCGTTCTACGTGGTGACACCGACGTTTGAGGTAACTGCCTACCGGACGCTTTGGTGCGGCCTCCAGTACGACTCGGAAACGGTCGAACAGGGCGAGACGGTCGGGAACGGCGCGCTCGCGACGGTGCGCTGGTACGACGGCGAGCCGGTCGGAGATGGCCACCTACAGGGGCAGTTCCAGGCGCTGAAAGATGTCGCCGGCGATATGCTCGACAAGGGTGTATTCACCCAGTCGACGGCTCGTCAGTATCTCAAGCAGAAGCTCGGTGAGTGGGTCGGGGAGCGTCAGGAGTTGCGAATTCCGGGCGGCGAGTCCCAGGCGATCCAAGCAGACTGAGTTCTCGGTACACCATAGTGAGTGAAGCGAACCGCCCGCTACGCATCCTCATCTCGAATGATCATCACCTTCACACGCCGAACGCCGTCGAAATCCCGGAGTTGGTAGGTGAGGTCACGAACCCGTTCCGCTGATCCACGACAGAAGAGCGACTCGAGACACCACTCGCCTTGGTGCGTGTGGCTCGTGTTGAGAATCACGTCCTGGTAGTCGTGTTGGACGGCGTGGAGTTCCTGAATAACGTCGTGGTGCCGATAATCGAATCCGACGAGCGCGACGATCTCGCCGGACGTGTCCTCAAGCCGAGAGTGGGCTTCGATATATTCGAGCATCGCCTCCCGAACAGCTCTGGAGCGATTCTCGAGTCCCTCGTCCTGCCAAACACGATCGAACTCGGCGACCACCTCGTCTGGGATGTTGAAACTCGTTCGCATATGTTCTACCTGGCCACCAGCCCACAATAGTCCCCCGTCCCGTATGACGAATCACCGGGTTCGGTATTAACAACCGTTATTCAGCTCGTTAGCCGAGTGTCTCCTACGATGTTACACGGTGAAGCGCTCGGGCTCCTGGTCGGGGCAGTTCTCCTCGGTGCGGTCCACGGGATCGAGCCGGGCCACGGCTGGCCTGTGGCCGCATCGTATGCCCTCGATCAAACGAACAAGTGGGTATACGGGTTTGCGGCGAGTTTCATTCTCGGTCTAGGCCATCTCATTAGTAGTATAGCGATGGTGGCGGTATTCTTCTACGCGAAGGGATACTTCAATCTCACACAGGTTAACGACCCAATCCCAGTCGATCTGTTCTCGACGACAATTTTCATCGGTGGCCCAGTAAGCCTCGTTGCAGGCGTCTTGCTCATCGCACTCGGTATCCGCGAGTACACCCACGGCCACTCACACGGAACCGGCAGTGATGACCACGGGCACGACAACCACGAGCACCACCATGACGATGGACATGACCACGGCCACGGTCATTCGCACGACCACGACGAGAGCGGCCTGCTGGCCCGTGTGAAAGGATTCATCCCGTTCGTTGGAGGGAACTCACATTCCCACGGCGACCTGGATGAGGCAACTGATCGGGGCCTCTTCGGTATCGCCTGGTTTGCATTTGTCCTTGGATTTGCCCACGAGGAGGAGTTCGAGATTATCGCTCTGTGTGCCGGGTCGAACTACTGTCTGGAGCTGATGAGTGCCTATGCAATCACCGTCATCGTCGGGATCGTGGGCCTGACGATGCTGCTGATCGCTGGATACCATCGTCACGAGGAGAAGGTCGAACAGTACACACCGTACCTCCCGGCCTTCTCGGCGGCCGTTCTCATCATTATGGGGCTGGGATTCATTTCGGGCCTTTTCTGACGTCAGAGATTATGTCTTTCCGGGGCAAAAACAGTGAGCCCCACCGTGGGCTCGTGATTTGATGCCCGAGAAACCAGACGCCGATCCATTCCACGATTGCGAGTTGGGTCCCGACGCGATCCTCGGGACACGCACCTTCGAAGACGTCCTGTTCACCGACGAGACGGAGACACCGGTGAACGTACTGACCCGCGAGACACCCGCACACTCACAGGCGACCGTCGAGGAAGCGACGGCGTTCGCAGCGAGCATCGACACGGACACGCCCCAAATCGCGCTCCCGGCCTCTGTCGAGACGCAGATCGAAACCCAGAGCAAGCCCTACACGGCGGCTGCGTTCTTCCACTTCAAGGCGACCGGGTCACTCGAACTACATCGTGCTTACCACGCCGCCTACGACTCGGACGTGTTCAGCGTTGAATTCGAGGCGGACTACGAGTCCGGCGACTTGACGATCACCGTCGAGCGTGCGGCCGACTCCTGAACGCGATCTCCCGAACTAGGTTTTTCGAGCGCCGGCGATGGGTGCCGGCGCACCGAGCAGACAGAGCGGACCAGAGCCCGGTGAGTCGGCGTTGTGAGGTGAACGAAGATGCATATGGTCATCTACGCCTTAGTCGAAGCACCGACTCAGCACGACGCCCTGGTCGAAGGGAAAGCGGTCTTCGACCGTCTCGTCGGGGGAAATCCCCACGGCTGCGCCGTGTTTGATTACTACGTCACCTTCGACGAAGACGATACGACGGTCGCCGGGAAAGCGCGTTGGGGAGACCTGCCGACGGCAGCCCCAATCAACTCAGCGGAGGGCGGTGAACTCCTCGACCGAGCCTGGAAGGCCACCAAGGAAGAGTTTCAGCGAAATCTCGACCGCGTGAAGGAGGCACTCGACGAGCTCAGCGACGAGGCGATCATGCGCGACGAAGACCTCACCCGGCACGCGTTCCACCAGGTCGGCGCCTACGAGGGGCCGTCCATCCCGATGTACGATCAGCACGCACAGGGGATTCGGCATCGCGGCCAGCTGGATCGTGTCCTCGAGGAAGAGGAGGACAGCCAAACGCTCTGGATCGTCCCCGCGGACGTTCACTTCTAACCGACGATGCCACGGATCACCAACTGGGCACGAGAAAGCCGCACGCCAACGCTCGCGTATCGAAACACCGAGACTGGCGCACGGGCTATCCTACACAGAGCGCCAGACTCCTACCGCTACAAGTGGCGTGGCGCGATCCTCGTCGACGGCTACCCGGTGTGGTCGCGAGGGTACGAGACGAAAGACGCGAAATCGTTCCGGGACGAACTCCGGAAGCGCCCTACGCCCGAGCTGAGTTGTCCCGAGTGCCCGAACGACGATGTCCTCGTCGGTGAGAAGTCAGCAGATGGGGCGAAGGTTCAGCGCTGGTTCGACTGTCCGGACTGCGGGTACGAAGCACCATCACGGATCGTCTACGGCGGCGAGCGGTGACTGAGCGAACCTCCGTCGCGTTGTTTTTCGTCCGGGCAGGAACGGGTGGCCCGGTTCGACCGGGCCAGTCCACCAATGAGCCTGGAAGTACTCAACCGACACAGTGAGGCACTGTTCGAGTTCCTCTGGTGTCCCGTCTGCGGGCACGAGGTGTTCAGTCACATCCCCTTCGAGGGCGTCTTCTGCAAGAACTGTAACACGCAGGTCGTCCTCCGAGAGTCCCGAGAAACGCGTGGCTACGAGGAAGCTGTCCTCGCCTGTTTCGACACGGACTCGACGTGGAACCTTCACGTCGACGAGAAGCTACGACGCGACCTGCCGGACGGGTCGGCACGGGTGAAGATACTCGGCGCACCAGGTGCCTATAAGGTCGACTGGTGGAGTCCAGCACCGGGGGACGACTGGGAACCGGTCGAGCGGGGCGAGTTCGACGATGTCGAGGAACCAGACGAGGTGTCACATCTAGCGTAGCAGCTGTCGAGCCAGTCGCAGCGGCGAGTTTGTTGTTGCGCCGGTGATGGGTGCCGGCGCACACGCGCCGGCGGTGATCGATGTCGACTCGAAGTCAACTCCGATTCGTCCAACGAGTCGAACAGCCTGGTGAAAGCGATAGCGACGCTGAACGGGTCGCACAAGTGTACCGCCATTCAGACGGGTATCCGGCGAGTGTCCTGCGCGATCTCGTGCAACTGAAGGACCTTCTCGATGCGACGCGCGCCGAACGCGGCCCAGCCTACACAGCAGCGACGTTCGTGTTCCTCGACAAGCTCTCGACGGTCGAGCTCTATCTGGACGGCGACCCGGAGCGAACGATCGACGCAGCGCAGCCAGCAGACCTTCTCGAGCCGTCCAACATGGAGCACCTCGATCAACCGCTGTTCCTACTGGGCCACGGCGTCGAGAATCCAGCTGACGGCATCCACGGCGACGAGGAGTACCTCTACGTCGTGGAACTCCCGACGACGAACGCATTCGACGAGCCGGCCGAGTGGACGGTCAAGGTGAGCGGCCATTCAGCGTTCCCCCGCTGGGACGGCCCGACCGACGAAGCCTTCGAGCGGGCGAACTGGCAATTCCGTGGCTCGCTGAAGGATGCACTCACAGAGCTGGTTCGCGACGAAGCGGTCATCAAGTAAAATCCCAAATCGTATTTATGTGACTCTGCATTAAAAGGACTCAAATGTTTTCGAAGGCCGGACTCGCCGTTCTTGATGCGTTGAGTACCGGCCGAGAAGCCACACCTGCGGAACTCGCGACTGAGACCGGATATTCACGAGCGCATCTCTACGAGGTGCTCGACGAGTTGCTGGAAGGGGGGATACTCGCTGAGGCCCGTGGCTCACACAACCAGCGGTGGGTCCGCGCCGCGGAACATCCGGTCACCGAAGCCTATCGAACGCTGGGGGCTGAATTCAGTCACGTTGACTGGACGGAGGTACTTTCTCCAGCTACCCTTCGCGTGTGCTGGTATCTCGATAGACCACGACACGTCGCCGAGATCGCAGATAAACTCGGGATTACTCGACAGGGCGTTCACAGCGCGTTAGCATCGCTCAAGTATCGGGGGATACTCTCCAGATCCGACCCCGAATACACGCTTCGGGAGGAGCTCTCGCCGCTGCTGACGTTCGCTCGTACCATCGTTCAGCACGAGCACCGCTCACGGGTCCGAGAGATCGCTCCGAGCGCAACGATTGTGTGGTGCGATCCGAAGCGCGCACTCGTTCGTGTACAGACCTCCGCGGATACGGAGGCGTTGCAAGCAGCATCGGACTGGGAGATGACCGGACTGGCTCGCTATGCAGAATACGGACTCCAGTTTTTCCTTGCTGGTGAGCCTCCGTTTTGGTACGCCCCGGACGAAGAGCTCATCCCGGCAGAAATTGTGTGCCATACGCTCCGTCTCGATAGCGGAACTCGACGGGTGAGTTATTCGATGCTGTTGATCGAGACGCTGGATATCGATCGGGAAACCATCGCGGACATCGCACAGTGGTACGATCTAAAGTCCACTGTGGAGGCGCTATATCGGCCATTACAGAGGGATTTTGACGACACAGATGAGCTACCCGTCATCGTTCCGAGCGAATCCGAGTATATGGCGCTCAAAGAGCAGTACGGAGTGGAGTAAGAATATCGCGACGGGTTAGACGATCCCGCTAATCGCGAGAAGGCCGACAACAATCAGTAACGTCGCGACCACCCCACCAGCAGCGAGGAGTTTGTTCTCCATCGCCTTCTGGTGGAACGGCATCGCAGCGTACTCTTCGCGGAACGCCTCGCGATTCTGTTCGTCGTAGAAGTATTTTGTCTTCAGCGCGAACCGCTCGGTGACCGCGCAGCCCGTACAGACCGGCTCCTGCTCGAGCCGTTCGGTTTTGATATGGCTGTCGCAGGCGATCGCCCCGCAGTTGGGACAATAGGTGTACGTCTCGTCGGTGCCGCTGGTCTCACAGTGGACGCACCGGTGGATGCCGTCCTCTGTAGTGACCCGCGAGGGGCCCGCCGCGTAGTACTCATAGGGGTAGGTGTACTCGCCCAGGTCGGTCGTGTGCCGAACCTCGGGAAGATAAACTGGGTCGATGGACTGGATGGAGATATCCGAGCGGTTCGGCTCGCAGGTCTTGTTGTACGTGACGTTGTTGTCGCCAGTGTAGGTCACCGTCGTCGTGTGGTGATCTTGCAGTCGGTCGACGGCCCAGTCCTTGTACTCGGTCTGGGTCTGCCCGTAGCGTCGTTCGTCGACATCGTTGAAGGTCTCTGCAAATCGTTCGATATCAAGGTCAACTGTCGCGTGAACATTCTCAGTAACCAGCGTCGAAACATCGGTGTCGGCGACCCGCGGATGACCGCGGTCGGCATGGACGACGAATCGCGTCCGATCATTGATGCGGTGGATGACGCCAACAGAGGTCTCGAAGACAGCGTTCGTGTCGGCGGTGATCGCAACAACCGGACGAAACGTCACCTGCGAGTACGGTGTTGGGAGGTCTGCCGCCTCAATATTCTCGATATCGCGGAACGCCTCCTGAACGGGCGCGGCGACATCGGCAGCCGGGTCGTAGGGGCGTAGCGTCTCGTCACAGAGGATCTCGATCCGCCCGTTGTAGAGGTCAAGCCCAATCTCGTCGGCGATCTCCCGGAGGTCTTCACCGTCTAGCAGCTCGATCGGATGTGGGTCGTCGTTCTGGCGCAGGCGCTCGGCGTACTCCTGGGCCGGCTTCGTGAACCGGCCAGTCGTGACGACCATCCCGCGTTTTGGACCGTCGAAGTCGAACGTCGCGATAGCCGAATGGAGCTTCTGGACAACCGGCCGGCCGACGGTTCCCGTGTGTTTGCACTCAACGACAATCGCTCTCCGAGTGCCGTCGACGACTTCCTCCATGATGACATCCCGGCCTTCGTCGGCCGTCTTCTCAGCTTGGCGGACATTCTCGTAGCCGAGGTTGCGGAAGACGTCTTCCATCAGGTCCTCAAACTCGAACCCCGAGAGGTCGTCCAGTACAGCCATCCGAATGTAATTGGACAGTATTTTGCTATAACTAAATACGTTGCCGACGGTGGCGGCGAAGCCGCGACGATGTGAGCGCTGTTGTTGTTTCACGTCCCGCGAGGGGTGCGGGACGGCACGACCGTCCCGGGTCACCGATGAGTTCTACAAGCGATAGCAAAATCGCTCCTGACCACTGGTGGTTGCATCGGCAAACGGACGACGAACACTTCGTGTTTGCCTACGAGTTCTCGAAATCCGTCCTCTGCCACGTCCAGCAGACCTCGGACTGGCTGGTCCGGATCGACCGGGCCGATGGGGCGATCCTCTTCAGTCAACACGACCTCCGGTCGCGAACGGCGGCATTCGACCTCGCCGAGAGTGTCATGGAGCTGTGTGCGATGCTCCATCAGGAGATCGTCACCGAGCGAAGCCAAGCGCGAAAGCCGATGTACGTAAGCCCTCGATTAACCGGAGCTACAAGCGCGAGCAGCCAGAGAACCGGACACAGTCCAGGTACTGCCCGTCGTCCTTCGGATTCCCGTCCCCGCCAGCCCCCAACCGGGCCACAAGACCACGGCCACGGACAGGGTGAGTACCGATGACTGCTGGTCGCGCATACCGTGGCGAGCGCTGTATGGGCGGACAGCTGGTGTACAGCCCCGATGGCGACGTGCTTGACAAGCATCTCCACGTCCTTCGCCGCGCCCCTGGTGGGTTCGACTGGGGACCGGAAGCCGATGAGGCCCGCATCGATCAGCTCGCTATCGCACTACTGGCCGATTCGGCGACGAAGAACATCGCGCTCGACCACTACAAGGAGTTCGCACAGTACCTGCGTGAGGAGCTCGACGGCGACGAGTGGCGGCTCCCGACCAGCGACATCTCGGCCGATACCTGGTCGCGAGATATCGACGTCGCTGATGAGACACCGTCACCGGATGACGTCGACATCACGACGGTCGATTTCGACGAGATGAGCTTCGCGATCGAGCGAGCGCTCTGCGAGAAACACGACATCAGCGTTCACCAGAGCGTCGACGATCGGCGTGAGGAACTCGAAACCGCTCGGGAGAGAGTCCGTACAGCGACTGACGACTCCGAGGAGTCGCCCACCGACACCGGCGGCTTCGAGTTCCCCGCAGCCAGCCAGTAGAGCCGACGACGCTCCCGGTTCTGTTTTTCGAACCCCCGAGAGGGGTGCGGGGGTCACCACTCCCGCGACGTGCCGATGAACGGGAACACACAACGCTCTACGTCGAGCAGCATCCAGACAGAAGCGCTCGCAAACCGTCGAAACGACCCCGTCGAATACGTCGGGTTTCGTGTCGACGGACAAGCCGTCGTTCTGAACCTCTCAGAACATCGGCGACTCTACCCTGAGCGAAGTCTCGACCTGGTCAACCACAGTCCGACGGGCTTCGAGTGGGGATACACTGGAAGCGGGCCTGCACAGCTCGCCTGTGGACTCCTCCTCGACTACTACGACGACGCACAGGTCGCCCGAGAGCACTACATTGCGTTCCGCAATCACGTTATCAGCCAGCTCGAGTGCGACGGTCCCGCGGCATGCTGGCACCTCACCGGCGACGAGATCGACGCCGCAATGGCGACAATCAGCGACGACATCGTCGCCCTCCCCGACGGTGGCCAGCCGTCACCGACGCTCCCCGAGAACTGGCGAACAGTCACCCGCCCCGATAGGCGGGTCTTCCAGCGCGCTGATCGCGACCACTACGTCGTACTTGGTGAAGGCGTCGACGAGTGGCTTGTCGTCCTGTGTAGCCAGGGAGACCGTGCCTACCCGGCTCCCCTGGCGAGCCGGACAGTATCGGAACAAGACGGTGTCGAGCGGGCTATCCGCGACCTCGCCGACGAGAGCAACGAGCTCATTGCGCCGCCGGAGGGGGAGTGCTGATGAAGTCGCTTCGGCTGTCGCGGGCTACTCATCGGCTCATCGAGCGCGGTATCGAGGCCCTCGAGAAGATCAGTCACGAACTGGAGCGGTACAACGACCGTCAGGAACGCTCCGACGAGACTGACCCGTGACACGGACACGCTCTCCCGGCCAACAGCGGAGTACCGGCTTCCAGTATACCCGCACTCCTGAGCGGTGTTCGTGTCCCATCCATCGAGATGGGCAGTCGGTTACGGCGCCGCTTGGCCTGCGGTTCGCAGAGCGTGTCCATATCGAATCGATTCCGCGACACGTCGCCGGCGCCATCTACGAGGCGCATCACTCCTATATGGACGATGTCCCCCGGACGAACCTCGTCCATCACGGACTCTGTTACCAGGACCAGCTACTGGGTGCGATTACGTGGCGCTATCCGCTGATTCGCTCGCTGGAGTACGACGGGACGCGATACGAGGGTGACGAAATCGTCGAGGCCGCACGGATCTGCATCGGTGTCAACTTCCCCAATCTCGCCTCCGCCGCCCTTGCCCGATCGATGGAGCGGTTCGTGCGTCGTCACGGCCGGCGGCGGGGCATTCGGCTTCTGCTGACGTTTGTGCGAGCCGACTTTGACGGCTCGATGATCAAAGCGCTCAGAGACAAGGGCTGGCACTGTGCTGGGAAGACGGAACCCGGACAGGCAGGGAACCGTCCCGACAAGCAAATTCGAGAGCGGCCGAAGTGGCGGTTTCTCTGTGAGGTTCCGGCTGAATCCGACCGGGAGCAGGCCTCGCTCGTTAGGTTTTGTTAACCAACGATTTCCCACATCCACGGGTGCGGTGTTGGTTAACGTGGTGTTGTTTTTGCGCCCGGCAGAGGGGCGCAGGGCGCGAGACGATGCAGGCAGCCGTCGATGAGCGTTCCTGCGTCGAGGTGACTGAGATGAAAGACCCAGAGGCCAGAACCATCTTCGCTGGCGTCGATGGACGTACCGACACCGAACTACCCGAGTGGTACCGACAGCGTCACGGGGGCGACGACTCCGTGAGCTTCGCCGAGGCGATCCGTGACCTCCCGCAGGCCGTCGAGACGACCGTGGCGTACCAGAACCCCTTCACCGACGAGTGGGTTGAGACGGAGCGGTTCAACGCGCTCGTCGAGCCGAGTCGCGCTCGGAAGCAGGCCCGAGATGGGGACGCGGAGACGGACTCATTGTTCCACGTGCCCACCGACTCGTACGCGATCATCAATCCTGTCGACGTGTACGGCCCGCTGGAGGAGGTCCTCCGCGAGGAGACCATCGACGGGACGCCGCTGGGTGACGTAATGTTCGGCGAGATTCGGCGCTACCGGGGCGGCGGCGAGGTCCATATGGACATTATGTTCGACGGCCTCGAGGTGCGCCTGCCCGGCCGGTCGGACCCGATCACGATGGGCGTCACGTCGGGCTACGACTTCTTCGGCGAGCACGCCGTCTACGTGGAGGGGTTCGCTCAGGATGGCTACTGCTCGAACACGATGCGCTCGCTCACCGACAAGGAGGTCATCAAGCACGTCGGCGACGTGCGCAACTTCCGGACCTGGTGGGAGGAGCTCCTCGCACAGGTCGAACTCGTCGCCGACGATCTCTTCGAGTTCATCCGGGACGCACAGGACATCGACCTCGACTTCTCCGAACTTCCGTTCACCGTCACGGAGTTCTACAGCCTGCTGGGCTTCCCGGACTACCTGGCCGAACGCGCTGCGAGCGATGCGGAGGCCAACGCCGCCTCACCTGTCGAGATCGATATGTGGACGCTGCATTCCGGCGCGACGTACGCACTCACCCACTTCTTCCAGGGTAAGGAGGGTGCATCCCTCGATGGCTACGTCCGGACGGCCAACGACATTCTGTTCAATCCAGAGGGCACCATCGAGCGCGTCGAACGGGCCTACGAAGAGCAGCTGGAGGCGGACGGCGACGACGGGGCGCAAGCGTCTCTCGCCGGCGAACGGGCGCTTGCGAGCATCGAGCGTGTCAGCGACGACCTACAGGAGAAGGTCGATCAGTTCGAGGAGCGTGAAGATGCACTCCGCGAGCGGTTCCAGGAGGCGATGGCCTGAGGCCACGACAATAATGTAGACCTCTGGTCTGTTTTTCTCTCCCTCAAGGGGTGGAGGGCGATCAGGATGGAGAACTCCGCGGACAGCGATAGGAGTGACGACAATTTCCCACCCGAGAAACGCCTTGAAGCACCGAATTATCGACTGATCGAGGCCGGAATCGCGACGATCCCCGATATGGAGACACTCCGGGAGTGTGTTGCGTACGAGAACGCACATCAGAACCGGACACAGATTCTGCGTCGCCTCCAGTGGAAAGCCGAAGAGTTGCGTGAAAGTGAGGAGTAACGACCTGTCTTAACCAACGTTCGGAGCAATCTGTCATCCGGTGTTGGTTAACGTCGAGTAGATCCCGTTTTTCGGGCCCCCGAAGGGGCGCGGGGCGGCCAGCAACGGCCTCGCGAGCCCAGTTATGTCCCTCGATCTCAGTTCAAGTTCCAGTACGGCTAGCGAAATCGCTACCGCCAGACAAGTAGAGAGAGTGGCCTTCCTTCATCGAGCTCCCTTTGTCCTCGACGCATTAGCTCTCGGCTATCTTCCCGGCTTTCGCGAGGACTGTGGGTATCAGACAAGCCAGTACCTGAATCTCGATATTCCTGTCGGGATGCTCGACAACGACTTTCGGAATCCCGATCTGGAGCGGTTCGTCGACCGCTTCTTCGAGTACGAGCCTCAGGTCGGTGTCATCGGCGACGTCTACGAACGCGACGCCGTCGACGCCCACGTCGCTGCCGCTCGCGAGATCCAAGCGAGCTACCCCGAGGCCGAGCTCATCGTCGTTCCGAAGTCGCGGGCGGTGATCGACGCGATTCCCGAAGACCTCATCCTCGGGTATTCACGAGGATACGCCGACCGCCTGGCCCACAAGTTCTCCGACCCAGCCGATTGGAGAGGGCGGCGTGTCCACATCCTCGGTGGGAGTCCGCCCAAACAACTCAACGCCATTCGACAGCTGACCCGGCCGACGCTTATAGACGACCCACCAGCCGACATCGTCGGCGTTGACTGGAACGGACTGCATCGAGGCGCGCAGTTCGGTGAGTTCTGGACGGCCGACGGCTGGGACGACAGCGGTCGCGACGCCGACCACGTCACCGTCCGAAAGACCGTGCGCCACAGCCTCGCCCGCATCCGCGAGTTCTGGGAGGCCCACGGTGTCTGGCCCGAATCGACACCCCAAGACGACGGGTTGGACGTCGAGTACGAAGGGCCGCGGCCAGCCGACCTCGAGCAGGCGGCCTGTACCGAGTGCGGAACGAACGTCTGGCAAACCCGCCGCGGTCCCTATGTCGCCGAATACGATACCGGCGCAATCTGTGGATACTGCAGCTACGAGTGCTACTTCAGCCACCGTCACCAGAACAATCTCGAGGAGATCGCCGACGAGCAGAGTGTCTACTTGCCGCCGGCGTAAGGGACGGGACCCATCTACTCACCGTGAAGCCACGAACCGGAGCGCAGAACCCATTTAGCGGGTGAGCGACTACATAAGATAATGGACGAGTCGCCTACCGCACAGACCAAATCTCGCATCTACACGGCGCCGCGAACGGATGTCTCGCAAAACCAGGGCAAGTTCCGGATCCACTTCAACTTCCCCGGTCGCGCCGTCCCCGACCACGACGATCACGGCTACGGCCCGCTGGCCACCGTCGTGGAATCGTTCATGGACCCCGGAACCCTGATCCGGATGCACCAGCACAAAAACGAGGAGATCATTTCGTGGGTCCCCGAGGGCGTGATGCGCCACGACGACCGCCAGGGCAACCAGTTGGTCACCGACTCCGACCATCTGATGGTGATGAACGCCGGCAGCGGCTTCTGGCACGCCGAGGAGACCCTCGCGGACGATCCGCCGCTGCGGATGCTCCAGATCTTCGTGCGCCCGCACAGCCTCGACCTCGAACCGGGCATCCAGCACGAGCCGATCGCCGACCCGGTCGCCGGCGAGTGGCGTCATCTGTTCGGTCCTGAGGGCACCGATGCCCCGCTGTCCGTTCGGAATGACGTCGACTTCTACGACTGCCGACTCGCCAACGGTACCACGACCACGCTTCCGTCGCGACCGGGCTGGCACACCTACCTGTACGTCTTCGACGGGGCGGTCGAGGTCGGTAATAAGCCAGTTGGGTACACTGAGAGCGCACTCGTGACCGGCGACGACGACGTGGCCGTCACTGCAACCGAGGACGCCACCATCGTCGCGTTCAACATCAAGCCCGACGCGCCGATCACGTGCCAGGGCACCATCGGCCGCTGAGACACCGCGTACCGATTGGGGGTTGTTTTTCGCCCCCCTGAGAGGGTGAGGGCTTCAGTAGAAGTCCTCGCAGTCAGGTGATTTCCGTGAGTCAACAACAGTCTCCGAGAGATGTCTCGATCGACGAGATTCCCGTCGATATCGCAAACACACAGTCCGGCGACGTCCACGCAAGCGACGTGCCCGAGGAGATCCAGTCGCTGACCTGTGCGCTGGCGAGTACGGAGCCGCCGACGAACCCGCTCGTCGTGCTGAAAGCGGCGCGCTGGTGGTATATCCATGGGAAGGGCGGAACTGATCCTGCGTTTCAGTGGGCAGTCGAGTGGACGCGTCACCTCGCGACCGACACGCCCAGCGACGTTCAGCGATTCGACGAGTTCCTCAAGTACCTCGTGACGGTTGGCTTCGCGGACGAACGTCACGAGCTCCGCTAACCGACAGAGTTGGTTTTTGAACGCCCCTGAGGGGTGCGGCGCGTCCTGAACTGACGCAGTCGCGGACAACTCGATTTGGTGACCACGATGGCTACAACCAGTGACTCGTCGGTGTCCTTCGAGGAGACCGACACGCGATCAGACGAAATGAACAGTACGATCGAGCAGTGGATCGATGAGCTCGTCGCCGGCGTCGACGACGCGCAGGCAAGCGAGGAGTTCCAGAAGTGGCTCGACGTCCAGAGTCGCTTCCACGACTACTCCTACCGGAACACGCTCCTCATCAAGCAGCAGTGCCCCGAGGCGACGCGCGTCGCCGGCTACCGGACGTGGCAGGAGGAGTTCGACCGGCACGTCCAAGAGGGCGAGTCGGCCATCTGGATCTGGGCGCCGATTATCACGAAACAGTGTCCAGAGTGCGAGAACTCGCCAAGCTACCACGAGGACAGCGACTGTGACTACGACGAGACACCGCCTGAAGAGTGGTCCGAGGGCCTGGTCGGGTTCAAGCCTGCGCCAGTGTTCGACGTCTCTCAGACTGAAGGCGAGCCACTTCCCGACCTGGACACGCAAGCGACCGGCGACGCCGGCGAACTCGTCGAACAGCTAACTGCCGCCGCTGATGAGCTCGGCGTAACGGTTCGGATCGTTCCGGAAGCGGAGTGGACGCACGGTGAGGCGAAGGGCATCTGCGAGCAGCTGAGTCTCGTCGATATGCAGCCGCGTGTCGAGGTTCGGGAACGGGAGAACGACGCCGATCTCGCCCGGACGCTGGTTCACGAGTACGCGCACGCCCTGCTCCACTTCAACGTTGACGACGACACTGAGCGGTCGAAACGCGAAGTCGAGGCCGAAGCCGTCGCGTACGTCGTCGGACGTTACTGCGGACTCGACACCAGTGGGTCAGCGTTCTACCTCGCAGCCTGGGAGTCGGACGATCCCGAAGTTGTTCGCGAGCGACTCGGACGAATCAGTACCACAGCAGAGAAAATCGTCGAGACACTCGAAAATTGAGGGATTAACCAGCACTCGATTCGGTACCAGCTGTTCGTTTGTTACTATACTCAGTATCGCTTTGTGTTGCCAGCGTATCGGGTGGCTGTTTTTGTCACTCGGCACTTTAGATGAGATTGTATGCCGGCGCCAACGGGAGCTGATGGAGTCGGACGCGGTCTACAGGAGGTGTTCGTCCCGCCGGTCGGCGTCTTCTTGATCGTCGTGTTCATCAAGGAGTTCGTTGGGCCGGTCGTAGCAGGACTAGTGTACCTGCTCATACTTGCAGGTATCTTCCTAGGGATCTATACGTCCGCGAAATATTGGAACATCCGCTACACGACGGGGTTTGTTCTGTCCGGTATCATCCTGATTTGGATGGCTCCCGGCATTATCTCGACAGTAATCCATCCCGTATTCGGGTTGTTGGGCATCCTAATTGGGTTCGTATTCCTTGGTGCGATGGCACTCCTATTGATTGAGAAATCTGGCCTCGATGAGATATTAACGAGGTAAGATTAGTCGGACGGCAGAGGAACTCATCGACGTGCTCGAAGAGCCGCCTGCTCCCTAAATCGGTTAACCAACAGATTGCCCGGATATCCCTCTTTTGTTGGTTAAGTTTTTCTGCGCCCGCAGAGGGGCGGAGGCGCATTCTGACCTCCGCGAACCATGACTGACGAATATCTTACAACGATCCTCGAGGAAGCCGAGCACGTCGCCGAGCAGCACGACCAGGTCGCCCGAACGACGGACAACCAAGCCCACGAGTACCTTCGTTACGCCGTCCTCCGGATACTCGAGGGGCAGGCAGACCACCTCCCGACAGGCTGGACGCCGATCGACGGCGTGACGGTGGGATACGGCAGCGACGACGCGATGTTCGACAGCTGGAGCGCCAGCGAAGATTGGTGGGAAACTGTCCCGCCCCAAGAGGCGTGTACGCGCTTTCGGGTGTTCTTCCCGGACGACCGCCAGACCGTCCCACGCAACATCGTCGACGTGATGGCCGCGCTGGGTGCCTGGCGAGTGTGGACCGGGAGCGCAGCGGCGTGCGGCTCCTACGACCATCGCGAGCGCCGCGAAGTCCACTACCTCTGGCCGGAAGGCCATCCGGTGGAGGAAGTGCTCCACCAGCGGCTCAGTGGCCCTGCGGAGGCTGTCGCTCCGGACGGTGGCCGAACGGGCGACGTTCGCGATAGGCTGGTCGTCGACGAGAACGCAGAGTCAGAGGACGATCTCGAGCCCCGCACGAAGCGCGCCGTCAACGAATCGATGGACATCTCGCTTCTCTCGAAAGGTGGTCGCTACGAGATCCAGTCCGCGTCCGGCAATCGGTACGAAGTCGACGTAGTCGACGAATCGTGTACCTGTCCCGACTGGCAGCAACGCTCACCCAAGGGTGGCTGTAAGCACCTGCGTCGCGTCGATCACGAAATCAAAAACGGGCGTGTGCCCCGCCCAGATGGCCGTCTCCCATCGCAGCTGTGATTCCCGTATTCTTACGTCCAGGCCGATCTGTTCCAAGCAGTTTACCTCAGAGTAAACTACTTAGGTAGATTCAGTCGAATACACTGCTATGGATGACAGCCTTGGTGACAGTGACGAGACGACACCACGGGAACTCGTCCACTTCGTAACGCAGCAGACGCGGTTCGCGCTGATCAGCAACATCCTGCAGCACCCCGACCAGCTCCCCTCGATGTACGAGCTCGAGGAACTCAACCCCAGCGTGAGTGATGCCACTGTCTACAAGCACATCCAGAAACTCATCGACGCCGGCATCGTCCGAGAGGTCGCCCTCGACGATGATCAGCGCCGGCAGGGATATCCCTGGAAGTTCTACGGCCTCACCGAAGAGGGTCGCGAGTTCCTAGACGCTCACAACCTGCTCGCGGCGGAGGAGACGCTCCAGCAGATCTACGACACCATCTCTGACAAGCCCGAGAAGATGGTCAAGTACGAGAACGCGCCACGCCCCGACGACGTCTAACGGTGCGTTCTATTCTAGAATAGTATGCTATTCGTACGCTTTAGCCGGCGACGAACGAAATCTGATTAACCAACAAATCTTTGGTGACAGGCGACCTGTTGGTTAACACGAGGCGACCGCTGATGTCCTACGAGCCACCCACGCCGCCGGCGGATCTCCCGACAGACATCGTTAACACACTCAACGACTACTCCCCAGATCAGCTCCAGCAGGTCGCAAGCTACGCCGAGGAACTCGCAGAACACAAAGCTCGCGAGGCCCGTCTCGACGAAAAGTCAGAGGAGGACGAGATCGACGAGCGTCCCGATGATCTCCCAGAGGATGTCCCGTCAAAAGCGACGATTACGATCAAGGAGATCAACGACAATCGCTACTACTACTGGCAGTGGCGAGAAGGTGAAAAAGTGCGTTCCCAATATAAAGGCCCCGTCAGTCCCGACGAATAGACGGCGCCGAAACCGTGGCCGGTGCTATTTCAGGCAGTTAGTAGCGTTACAGAGGACACCCCCCAGAGTGTGAATGGGTCCTGCCCACCACACACCCCTCAGTGTGAATGGGTCCAATCAACCCGAATGGACTCGGAAAGTGAAGCGACCCACCCCAGGTTTCCGTCGTAACTGGAGGCCGGTGGAAGGACTGTGGCCACGATGGCGGGCACCTCACCCCCCACGTTTCCGTCGTTTCGTCACCCACCCCACGTTTCCGTCGTTTCTCCACGACATCCATCCCACACTAACGACAGCGCCCTCGATAAGACGGAATGTAGATCAACCCCCCGTGTGCGAAGTGAATTACAGGAGGGCTTAGGGGGAATTTTGGAAATCGAGAGTACCTGCGGGAAGTTATGGACACCCCTCATCAAGAGTGAAAACCGCGGAGAAATGCCGGGTAGAAGGACTCACAGTAGATTATAGATTGTTCGTATCAGTTTCTTTTGCTCCAAGCACACCACACCCCTCGTCAAGAGTGTATTCACTGATGGCCTCAGAGAGCTACACTCCCCGTGTGCGAAATGAATTCGAAGACGGCGTCGAGTCAGCACCCCCCGTGTGCGAAGTGAATTTGATCTCACCTCAAGGAAGACCCCGTATGAGAGATGAATTGAGTGATGAGTCGAGGGCGGGGACACCCCGTGTGCGATATGAAATCTTGCGTACTATTGTCAGACATATCTAGTCATCCTAACAACATTCCCGGCGGAACCACCCCCCGTGTGCGAAGTGAAATCCGGACCGGCGTCGATATCTCTTCGCCTTAGTTCCCCTCGAAGAAATCGTCTATCTGCGCATTGACAACAGATTTGACGAGATTCTCTTCGTGTTCAGCTTGCTCGAGTCTGATGTCAGCCTGGAGGGTTTCGGCGACCACCTCTGGATCGTCGACGAAGGTATACTCCTTGTGGACTCCACTACCATAGCCACGTCCGCGTTTTTCCGATGTGACGAAGTTGTAGGTCTCAGCTTCATTCATATACCGTAAGTAGGAGTCGCGAGATTTTTCATCGGCATCCAACAAGTCCGTGAGATACTGATAGACACGATACGCAACCGTACTGGGGACAGCGTTCAAATTACGCTGAGAGTGAACAGGGACAATCGCAGTGGCGTAGAGTGAGAGCTTCTTTTGCGTCGATAGACCCTGCATCTGGGTTAGTGTTCGGTCGCGTTCGGCCTCTTTCTGGGCGTCGCGAACGTGTTCTTCGCAAACTGTATCATCTCCGTCGCGATCTGCAATCTCACCAGCCTTCCGGAATAGATCAATCGCTTTTCTGGCGTCACCGTGGTCCTGGGCAGCGAATGCAGCACTAAGCGGAATGATTCCGTCCTCGAGGACGTCATCCTGGTACGCGTCGCGACGGCGTTCGAGAATCGCCTGTAATTGATTCGCATCATAGTCTGGGAAGACGACGTCCTGGGGATTGAACGAACTCTCCGCCCGGCCGTCGATATCCTCCATGAACCGAGGGTCGTTCGTGAGCGCTGCAACGGATACGTGCCCCTCGATACGACCGAGCTGTGACGCTCGAGACAGTTGGTAGAGCAACTTCGAATACGCCGGCTCGTCGTTCGGATCGCGTTGCCGGCCAACCAAGAGGTCGACCTCGTCAAGGATGATGATGACCGAGTCGAAGTTATTGCTCAGAATTTCGTAGAACCGATCAAGCTTCTGGTCAGTCGAAATCCCGCTTTCGGGGACACCGATATCGACATCAGCCTCTTCGGCTGCATTCTTCACGAGCCGATATACAGCGCGGTCGTGAGATTTGATGGTCTGGCAGTTGATTTTGATGACGCCAAACCGGTCCCCTTGTGAGTTCGCAAGTTCGAGAACCTGCTGACAGACAGCGTTGATGATGAGTGACTTTCCGGTTCCCGACGGCCCGTAGAGGAGCATATTGGGTGGGCGATTTCCCTGTAATGCTGGTCGAAGGTAGGTGATGATATCGTCCAGCTGGTCATCACGACCAACGATCCGGTCCTCGTCGATGACGGCATCCGGATCGAGAAGTCCCTTATCTCGAAAAACAGAGTTCTGAACCCCCTCCTGGAGACGGCCCTTGATAGATTGTGAGAGGGATTGTTGATCGTCGCCGTCAGCCATATTGTCGCAGTTAGGTCGAAACTATAAATAAATATGGGTACCGTGTGCGAGGTTAAATCAGCCGAATACAGTCGATAGAGACGATTTAAGAGAGGGTATCCGGTAGAGTGTGGTAACCGCGGGCGAAATCAATTGGTCGTTCGGACCCCCCGTGTGCGATATGAAATACCGGCTGGGCTGTCGAACAGTCGTCGATGCCGAAACGAGTCAAAGGAATCGAAGGAGATCCTTCAGTACACAAGATGGAAACTGTGGACAAGGTCTTGGACCGGGTAGTACAAAGAATACTCTCGATGATTTCGAGGGAAATCGGAGCTCGACAGAAAAGCCACCCCCACACCCCGTGTGCGATATGAATTTGACGAGAGGACGGGTAAGGACGAACCATCTGAAGAACTCGAGTATCGGCGATAGAGCCCGCAAAAGGACGTTGAAGTCACGAAGCCATCCAACACACGAGAGACCAAGACCACGAATGAGTACGGTTCTGTCACGAAACATACTGTTTCGTTTCGACCGACTCTAGCGCTATTGCGGCTATGGTTGACAGAGTAACTATGTAAAGGTTTCCCTGTACATAGTCCACACTGAGATTGCTATCTTTGAGGCTTCTCTTCCGTAAAATCGTGTATTTCCGCTGTTTCGTGGTCTCTCCCTTTGACTGCCCCCTCCCATCGTCTTCCCGATTTCATATCGCACACGGGGTGTGGGGGTTCGACCTCGTGTGGACCATAGTTAACCAACAAATCCACTCCAATCGACTCTCTCGTTGGTTAACCTTACTCTCTATCCGCGAACGCGGTCAGCTCCGGCATCCGTATCTCTGCAAGTTCCCGGCGAATCTCCGTCCGATCCCAACCGAGTGGTGACAGCAGGCTTTCGACAGCTCGAACGAGCTGCGCCTCATAGTACGAGGCGTCGTAGGTCTCGATCTCCTCGTGGGCGAGGGCGACCCGCTCTCGTGAGTTCTTCTCGTCGTCGACGACCACGTACTCGATATCTTGTCCGGGGTGGACAGCGAGATCCTGGTCCCGAGCCCGTTTCAGGGCCGCCACGTTCTGTGTGTTCTGCGTATACCCCTCCAGCGGCTTGGAGACGCGATTCCGTTCGACGAGGTCCTCGATTGGGACCGTTCCAGCATGGAGGCGCGTGACGGCGTCCTGAAGACCATCGATGACCGCGTCAGGCGACCGAGTCGCATCAAACTGTTCGAGACAGTTCCGCTGGACCTTCTCGATAAACGGTGGTGTCGAGCGCTGACGCGTTTCGATACCTCTGATCTTGAACTCGTCGGCATCAGCGACTTTCCCGAAGTACTTCGTCAACGCGCCGGCGTCGCTCTCGCGCTGCGGGACGAACGCAACCCAGTCGTAATGGGATTCGTGTTCGAGTCGGATTTCGACGGTCTCCGTGATCTCTGTCGCGAGCGCCTCGAGGTCCTCGCGATCCTCGTCGTCGACGTCAGGATCGGGCGTCACCCAGATGGAGTCGACAATGCCGTGGACGACGCGCCAACCGCCGGCTTCCAGCCGCTGTTTCGCCGACAGCAGAATCTCGCGAGCGAACGCGTTGATCGCTTCGTGGCACTCGATGCGGCCGAACTTCGCATTGCTGAACCCCTGATAGCCGAAGCAGGCGACGAGGATCCACTTCAGCGCACCTGACCGCCCTTCGAGTTCGACCAGTCGGTCCTCGTCGGGGTCGTCTCGCTCTTTCTCGCGACGGATAGCCGCCTTGATTTCGTCGCGAGCGTCGATGATCGGTTGGAGGACGTCGACGAGATAGCCGCGGTCGTCGCAGATCGAGTACCCGAGACCGGGAACATCCTCGCGGTCGGCGTGGCAGTCACATCGAATGACGTCGGGTGAGACGTTTCGCGTACAGATGATGTTCGGATACAACGAGGAGAAGTCGAGTTCGTGGACGTTCTCGTGGACGCCGACCTCGGGCGCAAAGATGAAGCCGCCGCGGTCGGCGTCGTGGAGCGTCCCCATCGGCTTGTAGAACTCGTGGCGCCAGGAGTTCCACGGGACGAGGACACCGCGGTCGTGGGCCTCGCAGATCTGGATCGCCGTCAGCACGTTCCCGATCGATGCCCACGCGAGCTCCTGGACGGGCTTTTTCGAGCGCGACACGAGGTCGAGGACCCCGTCGAGGTTCGTCTCCCCGTAGAAGAACGTGTTCGACTCGTCGATGATCGCCCGCCCGGGGACGTTGTACCGCGCCGGGGAGTGACCGACGCGGCCGTAGCTCGAGTACGTCGACCGGCTCGCGAGTTGCTGATAATCGACGTCCGGCCACCGACTCAGCGAGAAGTCGTCGACACCGGCGTCCGTCGCCATCTCGTACAAGGTCGGGACGATCTCGCTTGTCGAGCAGACTAGGACATCCGGATCGTATGCTTCGAGCGCCCCCTGGACGGCGGTCAGGATATCCGTCGGCGAGCCGGTGACGGTGTCGCCGGCGACGGTCAACTCTTCGTAGGCATCGTTGCTCGTTTCGGTCACCGGGACGCTGAGCCGGAGGGTCGACAGATCGCTTGCCTGCGTCGGATCAGCGCCGGTCTCCAGACAGTACCGGAACTCCCGCGAGAAGTCGACGTTGAAGCAGGCGAGATCCCCGACTGGATAGGCCGATAGCTGGCGCGCTTGCCGAGCGAGTAGGGTGACGCGGTCGATGTGGGCGACGTCGACGGCGAGAACGGCCTCCTCGTCTCGTCGAAAGCCGGGGCGTCGCGCAACCATCTCGGTCGCGACGACATCCGGGTGCTGGTCGTACACAGACTGGAGCGGGGTGAGGTCGAGGTCGGTCTCTGGGTCGCGAGGGGCGACGTAGAAGCGTGGAGTGTAGTCATCGCGCTCGGTCGCGACGGCGCCGTCGGCGGTTGCCTTCCACTCCAGGACGCGCCCGTCGTCCAGAAAGTCGATACTGAACGGCATCTGTGGCTATTTCGCCTCTGCCGATTTGGACGATTGCGTTTCTAATAAGCTGAGGCGTGTCATTTCCGAGTCTCAACCGAACGGCGCAAAACGCCTCTAATATCCGATCTTGTCTTGTTTTTGCGCGTACTCTTTCTTTTCCGGGATGCTTTCCGGGAACACAGCCAAGTATTAACCAACAAATTCGGATGCTGGTGTCATCCGTTGGTTAAGCACCGAATTTGATCGTCGTATATCTGATTTATATGCTATCAGGGCCTTTTGCCGTCATCTCTATCCACTCAATCATACTTTGAGTATATTCAGACCAAAGACTTATTTGGTATCTGGAGTATGGTATTGGTATATGAGGCCGAATGTTGATATTCCGTGGTCAATCCATGGGAGAATCAAGGAGCACGCAGAGCAGACTGACCAAACAATCGAGGAAGCGTATATCGAGACCCTTGAGAATGGAGTCCGTGATCTTCCCGAACAGCGGGGAGAAGTCACTCTTCCAAGTCCCGGTTACAACGATTTTGGGCCACGACTTATCCGAACGCAAGGAACAGACTCACCGGATATCAATGACTCAGTGACGTTCCATCCGTTTCTCCACCTCGGAGAGAACTCAATGGAAATCCGAACACGGACGGATGACATGGATGCTGATGAGTTCACAGACCGATTGGCAAGGCTCCACAACGTAGGAAGACTTAGCACGTCTTGGTTCACAGTTCACCAGCTGGGTGGAGCACTCGTCGGTCGGGGGCCTTCTAACCTTGCCACGGCAGTCAGAGAAGCCCACGCCACGTTTGCTGATGAGGACATTCCGACGTACAAGAATGGACACCTCATCTATATTGCCAACCTCGCCTACGAAGACGAATACTTGCTTATCAGGGCGGAACTTCCCCGATCATCTCGTGACAAACAAGTCCTTTCAAATGTCGAACTCCGGTTCATCACGGAAGGCGTTCCCGTCACTGGAGCACTCTATCAACGACTGGCTCGCGCATTTGGCTTTAATGAACTATTCAATGCCACGGCGTTCGATCTTCCGCGAACCGGATTCAACGCACCAGAAGGTAGCACACCAGTTGTTACCGAACAAATCACCACGGAAGAGGAGAACTACGACGACCCAAGTGTTAACGGGCTTATCATCGAGAATCCATTACAGAATAACGATGATCTCCTTTCTCATCTCAAATCGGAACTTAGCGGACCTGATCGGTCCAAATCAGAAGCAGAACACCATATTGAGGTGTTAGCAAATTACGACGAGTTGTACTGTGATCTCACTCACAACCACGGACTGTCTGAGGACCGGGAGTATGAATTCAAGGGATTATCTGCGACATACATCAAGCCCCTTTTCAACCGAAACAGTACGTGGAATCTTACAGTTAGTGTCAGCTGGTGATTTCAGTACGAAAATCGGTTTTGACGTGTTTCTTCAACTGCGACGATGTCTATGAGTAGAAATTCTGACTCTTAATCTAAAGACCTAGTCTTAGCAAAACTCCAGAATCGTGGAGATATAGCTCTCACTTGATGAGATCGAGCGACTGTACTATGAAGTGGGACTTCAAGTATCGTTATTGCCCTTCCTATTCGTGATCGTCGCAGCGAGACAGCCTCTCGTGGTCCTCTCCGCTCTTTTCGACCGCCGCTTCAAGCTTCTCAAGACGTTCCTCGTGGTCGTCGAGGCGGGCCTCCTGTTCGAGATCGATGCTGACCAGCGCCGGCAGCAGCGGGTTCTGGTGGTTCAACAGCCCGCTCGCATCGGCGTGTTCGCGGGCGTACTCGAACAGCCGGTCGAAGCGCGGCTGGTCGCGACGGCGGAGTGCCCGGCGGAACTCCGTCCAGCGCTCTTCGATGGCCCGCAGTGCATCCCGGTAGGTCGGGTTCGTGCGCCCCATCGCTATCGGCCTCCTGTCCCGGTTGCGGTCCACGCATCGAGCAAGGGGTCCGCGGTGGCCATCACCGTCTCACCGTCCGCGGTGACGCCCGTTCCGACGCCCTCCGGAATCGGCGTCGACGGCGCCGGCGTCGTCGGTTCCACGCCGACCTGTGTGGCGCGTGCCGCGAGCAGCTGCCGCCAGTACGCGAACGTCGTCTGGTAGTACGCGCCGTCGTCGACGGGATAGACGAGCGTCTCGAAGTCCTCGCCGAGGATTCGCGGCCCCATTCGTGTTTGATTGCACTCCAGGTGGTGGTCGGCGACCGTCGCAACTGACTCGGTGAATTCGGTGCGCTCGCTCCGGGTGACGAGCACTGGGATGTCGTACCCATCGGCGTAGGTCGCCAACCGGGCGAGAGTACGGGCCTGGAGTGTGTCGGCGTGGCGATCTCCGAGGGTGTCATCGGCACGATACTGGACGTCGACGGCCGGTGCGACGATGAGGGCGGGTGTATGGGGCGACGTGTCCTCGTCCCGACCTGGTGCCCGTCGACCGGCCGGCCTGGTCTCAGCGGTGGACATCTGGATTGACTTGTTTACTGCCGTCGGAAGATCACAGACGGCGCCGTAGTGCTGGTAGGCGGTAAATCCGCGTGCCACGTGGATTCGGTTGAGTAGCCGTTGACTGGGCGCGATCTGGGCGAGTGTCGTCGTCGTCGCGTGACCATTTGCGTCGACCCAGAAGGCGGGCCCGTCGTGTAGGAGGAGATGGTCGAGCACGAGCGACTGGAGGATCGGGACGCCGCGGCCTCCCTCGACATCGAGCAGCGTGATGCCATCGTCGAGCTGCGGCAGCAGCATTTCATCCGTAGCCGGATCGGCCTGGTCAGCGAGGGACCGATTGCGGTCAGCTCCCCGTGTCGGCTGGTCCACCGCCAATCGATTTGACGTTGAGTGCTCTCCCATACTCGACTAGTTGTCTACGTTCCCGATAAGCCGCGGCGTGGCGCTTCCGCCTTTCAGGGAAGGTCCGAGACAGTTGGTTACTCATCCTCAGTCGGCGAATTTCTGCGGATCCAATGATTTCCGAGAATGTTTCCAGAATCAGATTTGTGGTCTTGGTGGAACCTTCTACACATTTTCACTTTCACCGTGGTGGCGGAGTCTTGATACTACCAGGTATTCAACTGGGATACAAGTACAAAATATGGTTCGGAGAGTATTCTTCAGCTTCCACTTCGACCGCGATCACTGGCGGGCGAACCAGGTCCGGAATAGCTGGCTCACACAGGACAACCGGGAATCAGCAGGCTACATTGATGCCGCCGACTGGGAAGACCTGAAACGGCAAGGCGAAGACGCGATAAAACGGTGGATTCGCAGCCAGATGGAGAACACTTCAGTCGTTGCCGTCCTTATCGGGACGAAAACCTCCGAACGTGACTGGGTGGAATTCGAAATCAAAGAAGCCCTGAAAGAGGGCAAAGGAATCGTCGGGGTGAGAGTACACAACCTAGAGGATCAAAACAGCAACACAGACTCTCGAGGAGATGACCCTCTTGATGACGTCTATATTGTAGATGGGGAACTCCTCAGGCCGTCGAAAGCTTTCAACACGTACAGCTGGGTGCTCCAGAACGGGTATGATAACTTCGGTGACTGGGTGGAAGAAGCAGCTGAGATCGCGGGACGGTGAGCTCACTAATGGTCTCTGAGGAAACCTTCCACCAAGAACTCGAACAGATACAGAATATTATTGACCGCCAAGCCTCCAACTCGTTCAAAATCAAAGGCTGGGCGGTCACCCTGATCGTAGTCGTTCTCCTGTTCAGATCCAAAGACATCCATCTAGCTGTAGCGTACATTCCGTTGATCGGGTTCTGGTACCTTGATGCGTACTATCTACGCCAGGAACGCAAGTTTAGAGCTCTCTATAACTGGGTCAGGCAGAATCGAGGAGACACAGACGACCATCTATTCGATATGGATACCTCAAGGGTCGATGACGACGTCAAGTCGGTTCCAAAGCTTATGAGACGGAAGTCTGTACTCGTTTTCTACGGCACAATTACCTTGCTTCTCAGTATATACTCAGCAATTGTACTGGCAAACGGTTCGGGGGTAATTCATGGTTAGAAGGGTCTTCTTCAGCTTTCACTACGAGAGAGACAAGTGGCGAGTCAACCCGGTTAGAAATGCGTGGGTGACGCAAGGGAGGGAAGCCGCTGGTTTCGAGGATGCTGCGGACTGGGAGGAAGTCAAAAAGCAAAGCGAGGAAGAGATTAAGAACTGGATAGACGACCAGCTACACGGCACCTCAGTAACAGCGGTTCTGATCGGCAACGAAACTGCGGGCCGGAAATATGTCAACTACGAGATTAAGGAGAGCGTCAGGCAAGGTAACGGAATAATCGGCATCAAGATTCACCGGCTGAAGGACAAGGACGACGGCCAAGATTTCCAAGGTTCCAACCCGTTGGAAGATTTTGTCATCGAAACCAAAGACGGGGTTAAGAAACTCTCGAACGTATTTGATACGTACGAATGGAAGGGAGATGATGGTTGGGATAACATAGGAGGCTGGGTTGAAGATGCCAAGCAGCAGGCCGACCAGCTCACTGAGAAGGAAAAGAAGTCGGTCAGAGAGATAACTAGCGGAGAACAGTTTGTGAAGGCACTCCAAACTGCAGGTAAGATAGGTGGTATCATTGGGGGAGGCTACCTGCTGTACAAATGGCTACAGAACGCCGATAACGACTCTGATCCTGTTCAGAACCAGAATGTGCCTGGATTACCGAACAACTCTCAGCAAAATATGGGTGACATTGACGTAGAGTCTCTTGGAGAGGATTTAGCTAACTCTGGGATTGACCTCATCAATCAGGACGACGATGACAACGACGGGTTGTTCTAAGCCAGCTGAGAGAACACTGTTCTCCGATTTCAGTTGATATAGAGTTTTCAGCGGCCGAGTTAGTTGGAATTGTTCAACAGAATGATGACTGCCTACTATATCCTTTGTACCTCGCTCAACGGATCTATCAGTTACTGAGAATATCAACAGAGCTAGATTCTATCGGCTTCAATTTTAACTACACTCCGGGTTTGAGGGAGTGGGATGTTGGTTAATACGGCCGGTGCTGATGAGGTCCCTCAACTACGTTGAAGATGCTTCCCTCCGAACTCCTCGGTATGTGTGGACGAAACTCGCTCTTCATCGACCAGGCCGACCTCGAGGCCCGCTTCGATGCCGAGGTCGTCACGGACGGAGGCTATACACCCCGATACAACATCGCGCCTGGCGACGACCTACACATCATCACGAACGAGACTCCAGACAAGATCGATGCCTACCACTGGGGGCTGATTCCGTTCTGGGCGGATGAACCCGAGGAGGGCATCATCAACGCTCGCTCCGAGACTGCCGACGAGAAACGCGTCTTCGAGCGGGTGTGGGAATCACGTCCCTGCCTCGTCCCCTCATCAGGGTTCTACGAGTGGAAATCGCCGAACGGCGGGTCGAAGCAGCCCTACCGGATTTACCGCGAGGACGACCCCGCATTCGCGATGGCCGGACTCTGGGACATCTGGGAGGGCGACGACGAGACGATCTCGTGCGTCACGATTCTCACGACGGAGCCGAACGACCTGATGAACTCCATCCACGACCGGATGCCGGTCGTCCTCCCAAAGGACGCTGAGTCCGACTGGCTCGCCGCAGACCCGGACACCCGCAAGGAACTGTGCCAGCCGTATCCGAAAGACGATCTGGACGCCTACGAAATCTCGACGCGGGTCAACAACCCCGGCAACGACGATCCCTTGGTCATTGAGCCGCTGGACCACGAGCAATCAGGCCTCGGCGAGTTCAGTTCCTGATCGGTGGCGGCATCACGGTCACTGCATCGGCGACGCCGCTGCTGAATCGACGAGCGAGTACTCTCGGTCTCGACTCGTCCCTTCCGCCTCGAGGAGGTTGTACTGCTCCATCTTCGAGAGGTACGTGCGGATAGTCCGCTTCGTCCGCGGATCATCGACGTCCTCGGTATAGCGCTCGTGAATTTCGCTCGGCCCGATCGGGCCGTGCTCGCGAACGACGTCGTAGACGACGCGCTGGTGCGGCGTGAGTGAGTCGAGGCTCTTCTGCTTGATTTGGGCCCGGGCATTCTCGGCGGCGTCCAGGAGAATGTCGTCGGTGATGCGCTCGTGGTTCTCGCGATCTGCCTTGCCGGCCGCCGTTCGGAGGATGCCGATAGCGAGACGGGCGTCGCCGGCGGCCGCATCGGCGATTCGATAGAGTTGGTCGTCGGTGATGACGTCCTCATCGAGTCCCCACTTCGCCCGCGCACTCAGAATGTCGTACAGCTGCTCGTCGTGGTACTTGTCCATCCGGACGTGTTCGCTGGAGCGGAGGCGGCTCACGAGGCGGTCGTCGACGCGGCTGAACAGCTCCTCATCCTTGTTCGCGATGCAGATGATCGCGAACTGTGGGAGGCTGTGGAGGTCATAGATGACGCTGGGGTCCTCCAGTTGGTCGACCTCGTCGAGGATGACGACCGTTCGCGGACCGTCGTGTTGCTGAAGGCGGTCGACGAGTTCGTCGTGCGGTGTCGACTGCCGGTGGATGTCGATGGTGGCGCCGAGGTCGTCGAGGATCTGGTAGAGCGTCCGGAATCGGGTGTAGTTACGCCAGCAGTTGACGTAGGTGGTCTCGACGTCGAGGACTTCTTCCCGGAGCCGTTCGGTGACGAATTGCGAAATGCAGGTCTTGCCGGCGCCGCTGGGCCCGGTGACGATGGCGGTGTCCGCGGGTTCCCCGTTCGTGATGGGCTCGAGGACGCTGGAGAGATGATTGACTTCGGCGTCGCGATGCTCAACTTCCCGAGGGACGAACCCGGCCCGGAGAACACGAGCATCGCGGATCATTTGATTCTGACAGAGTGGTTTTCGGTCAGGTCATAAAAGCGTGACCGGGTCGTTTCCGGAAAGCCATTTTCACCATAGAGAAGACGCATGATCTACTCGCTGTCTAGCGATTTGTTTGTGGAAACATACCGTCTCCCGAATTTCCTGAGATACCGATGTCTACCTTGTTGCAAAAGGACCTGGTTAGGCGTATCAGGACGTAGAGTCGTTATCTTCGTCGATAGGCGGTCGGAGATCGCGCCATCGAAAATCTGCGGATTCTCCAGAGTCGAGAGAGACTCGATAGAGGTGGTCGTCCCGCTCATCACCAGTCACCGCTTCAGCATCATCAGTCAGTACTGAAACAACGTGACCGTGTACTCCATGATACTGCTCGTGATCAGAATCTGTCTCATCTGGAATATCAACCCGAACACGGTCCCCTTTCGAGAAGCGCTGCATTGAGATTCAGTACAGTATCAACCACAATTAGTCCATATGATTCAGATCAGGGGTCCAGCGGGAATCGAATTGGATGATCATCAGCGGCATACCTTTATTACCCTCGTGTGTTGGATTCCGTTAATATGGTTGCTACTTCGTCTGAGGATATTGAAGGTCTCATTGACCGATACTGTGACGAACACGATTGGGAGCGAGACAAAGCTCACGTTCAGAACACGTCCAAGGTAATTCGTCAGCTGGTACAGGCCATCGTCGAGACAGGGTCGGTCGACGAGTACGCGATGCGCACGGTGTACAATCTGTGCCAGAACGATGACGCTCTCCAACCAGAGAATAAAAAGGAACGAATTGACAATCTCGACATCGATTCCACTGCGAAGTCTGAGATTAAGGACCGGATTGATGAAGGGACAGGTATCGTTGGTAAAGGAACATATTCGGTGCCAATCGAAGGCCACGAGGAAGAGGCATTCAACCTCCTTTCAACCGCGATCAGGTCCGATACCCGTGATGAGATTGACCCCGCGATAGAAGAATTCGCCGACCTCGAAATTGAAGGGATACAAAACGGAATTATCTCCCCGATCCTCTACTTTCTCCACCCAACAAAATACCCGATCAGTAACCACCGCTCACGAACGGGTATGCAGAATTTCTTTGGCTATGAGATGTCCGGTCGACTCACTTCTTATCTAACTGAAGTCGAGAAGTTCCACGAAGTGCGTGCCGACTATCCGTTCAAAAACGACTTTCGACATCTGGATAGCTTCTTTAATTGGGTTGAGGAACGGGGATCGGTCTTAGGTGAGCGATCCACGAAGCCAGTCGCAGAGATATCTGATGATGCCAATATCTATTGGGTGAATCAACATAACCAACCAGAAATCGAGGAAGAGTATCTGAGAGCCAAGACTGACGGGCTTTGGCATCACAATTTAGATAAGTTATCTATCGGTGATGTGGTCTTCCATAACTTCGATAACGAGTTGATAGGCATTTCTACGGTCATCGAGAATGCCGAGACGTACACTTCGCGAGGTGAAGAATACTATCGGGTTGGGGTCGATCTACGCTCGTTTGGAGAATCAGTACCTGTTGACACCGATTTGAAAGAGAGGCTTGGACAAGACAAATATCGGACTGAAAAGTACTATCCCATCGATAAGAACGGCAACCTCAATGAAGCCTATCTGGCGAATCTCTCTCGATCTGCAGCAGAGTTTCTCCTCAGTCGAGTAGATTCAATTGAGGAGCCCGAAAATCCTGAGGAACCTTCAGGAACTCCAAGAAGGATCTGGCAAATCACCCCCGCGAGAGGTGGCGAATACTGGGGTGCGTGGATGCAACATGGAATTGCATCCATCGGATACGGACTCGATCATAAGGTGACGGACGATGTAGCGGACATCGACGATGTTGATGAGCTGTCTGATGGAGAACTCGTCGAAATCGCCGCGGAGGCCGGCGATAACCATGGCCGTGGTATGGCATACCGCTTCCAGTACGAAATCGACGAGGACGATGTGATAATCGCCAAACAGGGACGCACCTCAGAGTCCGATATCATCTATGGGATCGGTATCGTTACGGCTGCCCACCGTGAGAAGAGCTATCCTGAAATCAACCATTCAGACGTCGTCAGCGTTGACTGGACGGTGACTTTTGGGGAAAGTGGGGTGGACATTGATGTTGGCAGTGATTCCGATTCGATCAAGACGTACACACTAGATACCCTTGATCCAGAGTACTACCGCGACCTCACGTCAGAACTCGCCGACAAAGGAGATGTAGATCGCGACGAACTCCTTGCCCTCGTCTTTGATGACCCATCTCAGGATGATGAGGGTGAAACGACGGATGAAGGCACGAACCATTACTGGATTTCAGCGAATCCTTCGATTTGGAAAGTCGAAAGCATCGAAGACGGTGGTGAGGTTTTCTATACGGCGTATAATCGAAAGGGGAACAAACGTCGAATCTTTGGAGCGTTCGAGGAGGCGTCTCCTGGTGACAAAGTGCTGTTCTATGAGTCCCAGCCCGTCCAAGCCATCGTGGCAGAAGGAACAATTCGGGAAGGGCTCCACAAAGATGAACACGAAGAGTACGATGAACCAGTCGACGGAATCACTATTGAGTACAGCCGAGCTATGGAAACTATTTCGTGGGATCAGCTTACCGCGGTCCCGGATCTGGAAGATGCCTCTCCAATCAGAAACCGCGCACAGGGAAGCCTCTTCCCCCTTACCGAGGACGAGTTCGAAACTATCCTCGCACTAGAGGATCCGATTGAAGACGGTGTCTCACAGGACGCTATTAATCAACTCAAAACAAAACTCACCTCTCCGGAGGTGGATATCTCGATTCCCAACAGTCTCTACTTCGATGATGCTGACCGACTTCGACGCGAGATCGAAGCTTCACTCCGGTCTGGAAAGCATCTCATCTTCACTGGACCACCGGGCACGGGGAAAACAAAACTAGCTAAGGCAATCTGTGAATCTGCGACGACCCACGAGCAAGTTGACGACTACAGGTTCACGACTGCGACCTCTGAATGGACTGCGTTTGACACAATTGGTGGATATGTTCCTTCTACGGGCGACGGTGGACAGGAACTCCTGTTCGAACCCCGGCTTTTCCTCAAGTGCTTCCGGCAAGACCGTGTCGTCAACGAGTGGCTCATCATCGACGAAATCAACCGATCAGACATCGACAAAGCCTTTGGACAACTCTTCTCCGTCCTGTCCGGAGATTCAACCGAACTCCCATACGAACGCGACCGAACCGTCGAACTCCGATCACTTTCCAATTCAACAACTGACGAAGAGCTCGCCGATATTATTGGGAACCCAGATGCCTTCCCAGTCACCCCCTCGTGGCGGCTACTTGCCACAATGAACACGTACGACAAAACCTCGCTGTACGAAATGTCGTACGCATTTATGCGCCGCTTCAACTTCGTCCACGTCGGCGTTCCACCGCTCACCACCAATGACGAGGTCCGAACCTCACTCCTCGATCCAGACGGGACTGACAATTATGCGACTGCGTGGCTCGCCGATGATGAGTTGCTCCGACCAATTCTCGAAGACGTGTACCCTGTCGTAGCAGTTCTGTGGCAACGTATCAATGAACATCGCGTCATCGGTCCCTCTATCGTGTACGATATCATCCGGTATCTCGGCTCATACGATGACGCCGGCGGATCACGGAAAGACGCGCTCACGTCTGCTGTCGTTTCCCTTGTCTACCCGCAATTGGAGGGTATGAGACCAGAACAGCAGAAACAATTGATTCGGTCACTCACCGATCAGAACGTCGCTACCGAAAACGGACCTGTAACACTTGATCTTGACAAGTCGTTACTCCAGCAAAAAGCGGCTGATTTCTTCGGTATCACGTTCGACGATGACGCGTAGTCTCGCCGTAGAAGAACTCGTTAACGCCACCAGCGAAGAGCTGGGAACGTATTTGCGAAGCGGCGCGCTGAACACAAACGCACTCACGCGCTCACTCGATTACGAAGGCCTCGATATTGAGGATTGGGAGCGTATCAAACGCATCCATTTCTGTCTCGCTGACGACGTCCACGACTTCATCAGCGCCCTTCCTGACCGCGTTCGACGCATTAAGACCGAACATCAACGTGAAAACATCCATACGCAGGGGGAAGTCCGTGGGTCGATCAACTGGAGCGCTACACTCCGGACCCGGTCCGAATCCGGCTACGCAGATCGTAGCCGCTTCGTCTGTAACACCCCCTATACAGAATACGATATTGCAGAAAACCGCGTTTTGAAACGTCTCCTGTGGCAAATCCACCGCACAGTTACAGACGAACTCCAGAGCGTCGAGTACGATTGGCGGCAGGAATTCTGGACCGATGACCAGCTCGCCAGCTTCGACCGGCTGTACAAACAGAACGTCCACCTGAACCGCATCAAAGACGGGCCGGCAATCTCCGTCTCCGGACAAGACATGACCACAGCTCGCCAGTCACGCCTCCCGCTCTACACCGAAGCCTACGACCTCTACGATATGTTCCAACGTCTTCAAGCGGACACGCTCGACGCGGATATCACGGAACTCTTGGCAGACACACTCGTCATCCCGACCGACACACCAACTCTCTTCGAACTCTTCTGCTGTTTCCGCCTTATCGGGACACTTACCCGGTTTACCCCCGGCTTCGTCCTCAAACCAATCGACGGCGAAAGCGATGCACTCGCGCATCTCGAATCAGACGGTACCCGCATCGAAATCCACCACGACAGTACCGGCAGCCTCAGCTTCCACGAACCACTCGATACAACACACCGTCCAGCACACGCACAGTACGCACGTTATCACGACGCCCTCATCGATTATAGTGATACTCTCGAATCGCTCACAGGTGACTCACACGACCCGGTCCTATACAGTGGTCGTCCCGACATCATCATCGAAATCTACGACACTTCATCCGATGAAAGACTCGACTCCGTAGCCCTCGGCGAAATCAAATACACCAACGCGACTCAGACCTTCAAACAAGGTCTCCAAGAGCTCCTCACCTACCGGCGATTCGCCAACAACAACGGGTACATCATTGAGAATCCAGATATTACCCTTACTAGCCTTCTCATCACCAACGGAGTAACTACACCAGGCACGAGCGACGAAGTCACCCACCTCAACGGAACAGACCTACTCGACACCAGAATACAGCAGCACCTTGATTGGATTCCTTATTCCCTTAGACGCCCCATCGTCCCAACCTGAGTATACGATCACAGCTTGTGCCGCTTAGTCTCGATAGAGTCTACGGATATTGTTATTTCTGTCACGAACGCGTCGTGGTCCCGGTACGGTTCGCTAATCCGCATCGCTGGTCCTGTATAGAACACCGGCGTTCCATCACTTGCCTCGAACGAATACCCATTCTCGAAATCCCGATTCTTCGGACGGTGCTCATCGCCGATCAGTACGCAGTCAAACGAGACGCGTGACTGCGCGAGTAGCCGATCTAAATCAACATCAGCGTCGTACCGTCGGTACGGCGTCAACCCGTCGTGAAGACACAGTACGTTCGGACCGGAAGACGCTGTACCGAACGCGATATCAGAGGGTTCCCAGTCTCGCGAATGGAATTTCCCGACGTCGTCGATTCCCACGTTCCCTGCGGAGATACCGTATGCATCGAGTGGTCCGCTAGCGACCGATGTTGGGCTGGTCGACAACTCCGTAAGATGACCTTTTGTCACCTGTGTTTTGAGCCATGAGATCCCGTCAACTGAATCCGGATGCTGCGGGTTCGCCGAGTCATGATCGTGCGACCCGATAATACAGTATACTGGAATGTCACGTGATGACAATCCTGATAAAATCCCACTGGCAAACTCAAGAGTTTCTTTGTCCACCTCGTGATCTAAAATGTCTCCTGTGTGAATAATCGCGTCAACACCTCGCTCAATCGCAAGCCGCGTCACTCTGCTGAGTGTCTCCTCACTCGAAATATCCTGAACCCACGACACTGTACTCCCCCGTCCAGTTTTCTCTCGATTCTCGTATCCTAGGTGCGTATCACTCGCAAACAGCACCGTCGTCTCAGACCCCGTCATTCCACGTCCAACATTCTCTCGTGCTCGGTGGATCCGCACAGGGTCAAGCAAGAAATCCACTCCGTCACCTGGTCGATCAGCCGCGGGTTCAGCTGGGAATTCAGCCAGCAGCGAGATTGCCCAATCAACCTCTTCTGACGAGACTTTTACAGGAAGCACTTCTCTCGATTCAGGTGCAACCGGTAATTTCGCCCCTGCCGGGACATACCGACGATCCTCCTCTCGCGGCTCCGTCACCGTGATCGTCGAAAACTCTGTTACCCGATCCCCATTCCCATGTCGCCGCGCGTAGTCCTTCCGCTTCCCAAAATTCCGCTCCTTCTGCTGAGCTCCGTAACACGACGCCTCATCAGCCAACAACTCATCACCGTACAGTACGGACCGCAATGCCAATTTCCACTCCGAATCCGCTCCAGAAGGTACTGACCCATATAGAACAGAGAGAGAATCGTAGAGCTCAGTCAACTCATTCCCGGAACCCATCGTATACACTATCCAACCTCTGTCGGGCGATATTAAACCCGCGATGTGCTGAACGCACAGATCGCGCTTCAGAAAATGGGAGGCGTTGGTTCTAAGCCACCACCTCTTGTGAATGTAAATATGACCTCAACTGATCTCGCCGATGCGTTCGTCTCGACTAAGGAGGCCCTCAGCGATGCGGGTATTGATAACGAGTTTTTTCTTGATCTGATCGCCTCACGTCTGCTGATTGAGCGCGTGGGCGAGTCCAACAACCAAGGCTGGTGGGACTCACGAGTCCTGTCTGAGACTGGCCGGGCACGACTCGACGAAGTAACACCGAAAACACAACTCCAATCTCGAATCACCCTCGCATCAAAAGTCGGTCGCAAAGCAGAGTCAGACCACCTCCCAGCAGATACTATCTCTCTGTTCTCGTTCGGCCCCCAAGTGGAATCACGCATCTCTGCAGCCATTGAAGAAATCGATGCTTCGGTTGACCTGCCCCTAAATGCCCTTGAGAGCGTCTCCGTTCAATCGCTGAGTGAAGGGTGGACAGACGGGATCATCGAGCAAACCGAATCAAACATCACAGCAGCATCAACTTCGCTCACTGACCCAGGATCCGGTGATTCCTTCCGTATCGAGGAAGATGGGTATACCCAGTCCGAGATCGAACCCGAGAAATGGCGGCTGCTGGTCACCCTCCTGCAGGGGTACGGGCAGAGCACCGACCGTCTCTGCGTACCGTACTATCCCCTGAAGTCAGAACTTAAATCGGAAAGCGCGTGAGGCATTTATATGAGTAATGAGCATATCGAGCCGAAGGATGGCGAGGGAACAGCCGCAGCGGCCAGTCTCGACCCGAAAATCGCCCATCACAGTACGTATATCGACGAGACAAAACGCATCCTTCGCACGTACGTCGAGTGCGAATCGTACGAAGAACTGGAGCGACGGGTCGTTGAAGAGAACATCCTGAACAAGGATACGGACGAGTATCGAACAAACATCCTCCGTGAAGTAACACGTCGTCACATCCCGGATAAAGAGGAGTACACAGAGACGCCACTGATGAAGATCATGTCGGCTGATGTCCGGAGTGACGTAATCGACTGGTGTCTCTACTACGAATTTGCGCAAGATCCGTTCATTCGTCTCGTCACCCTCGATTTCCTGTATCCTGAATTCGAACGGGGAACCCTCTCCGTGCAAGCTACAGACATCGTCACATTCATCGAATCGATTCAAGAGGACTATGACGACCTGCGTGACCGGTCCGAATCGACGATCAACGAAGCTGCCACGAAGTACCTCACCGCACTCCGGAACTACGGGCTCCTGGAAGGCACCCAGCGCAAGGAATTCGCGGTCACCTACGTCCCCGACGAGACAGTCGCGTACGTCGTCTACAGGCTCTTCCAGAAGGGAACGAAGTCCGCATCAGACGTCATCGAACACGACGATTGGAAGTTATTCTTGATGAACGAGTCCGAAGTTCAGCGCCGGATCCGAGATATCTCTCCCCAATATGTGAGCTACGAGAAACGCGGCTCGACAGAACGACTAATTACAAAGCATGACAGCATAGAGGACCTAATAGATGCTTTCTGACTTTCAAGCACGGCTCGAAGAAGTCGAAAGACTCGTCAGAGATGATCGAGACGAAGTCGGGAAGCGCGCTGGGGTCCCCTTCATCGTCTTCACCTACGACCCCGGTGACGAAATCGAAGTCGACGAAGAGGTTCGAAATCTCATCGAGAAACTGGAATATCACGACCAAACCGTCGCAGGAATCGATATGCGTGAACTGGTTTTCAAGACTCTCGAGGACCGAGGTATCTTGGAGAACGTGATCGATCTCGAACGTCGGGATCGAGACCAGTTACTCGACGGGCTGAAATCGTCGCTCCTAGATGATGGCGAAATGGGGAAGTTGGCGTCGGCTATTGCAGCGCAGGCAGAAGACGCTGACACTGTAATCGTCTACCGGATGGGCATTCTGTACCCATTCGCCAGTGCATCCACGCTCATGGGGCAATTGGAGACGAATACACCGGACGACACCCCCATCGTGTTCTGCTACCCGGCGAAAGTCGATGACAAGAGCTTAAGATTCCTCGATGAATCTGAAGGAACATATTACCGCGCAAGGGTGATCGGACATGAGTGACACTACCACATCACACCAGATTCACGAGATCTTCTACCGGCCCATCAATCGGAAGATCGACCGGGTCGTCAAGGTCGATAACGACGATCCGAGCGTCGTCAAGAAAGAACTCGAAGAGTACATCCTCACGCCACAGCTCGAACGGCACTTCTCGGACGCGTTAGAGGCCATCATCGATACCGAACACACCCAGACTGAAGACGTCGGGATGTGGGTCTCCGGATTCTTCGGTTCGGGGAAGAGCCACTACATGAAAATTCTCGGGCACATCCTCGAAAACCGCGAGTTCGAGGATACACACGCGGCCGAGATGTTCCGAGATCGCATCGAGGGCAACGAGATGCTTGACGGCGCGGTCTCGTCTGTCACTCAGAAGTTCGATTCCGAGGTGCTGATGTTCCAAATCGGCGCGAAAGCCGACGCATCCGGGAGCGAGTCCATCACGGAGATCATCCACCGTGAGTTCAACATCTCCCGTGGTTACGCTTCGATGCCCTGGGTAGCGCAAATGGAACAGGAACTCGAATCACGCGGCGTGTACGACGAGTTCGTCGACGCTATCGAAACGAACACCGGGAAAGACTGGACGGAAGCCCGAAAGGACGCTATGTTCGTCCGGTCCGATATGGAGACCGCATTAGTCGAGGCTACCGATGAGTTCGATGACGAAGATGATGCGGCCCGCGCAATCGACGACGTTCAGGACAACGTTCTGATCAACGCGTCCACGCTCGCCGAAGACATCGTGGACTACGTCGAACAACGGGAAGCCGAGACCGGCGACAACTGTCGGTACTTCGTGTTCATCGACGAGATATCGCAGTTCATCGGCGACGACGGGCAACTGCTCTTGGAACTTCAGAGTATCGTCGAGGAATTCGGGCAGAAAGGCAAAGGCAAGGTCTTCCTCGGTGTGACCTCGCAGGAGCAGCTCCAGCAACTCATTCCCGGTGTCTTGGAGAAGGAGGCAGAGGAGTCGAAAGTCATCGACCGTTTCCCGCACCGGTTTGACCTCACCTCCGAGAACCTCGACAAGGTCGTCCGCGACCGCGTCCTCAGCAAAAAAGGTGAATTCAGAGGCATCCTCGGAAATCTGTATGACCAGCACGAGGGCATCCTTTCTGCCAGATACAAACTTGACTCCAGTCAGAGCCTGAAGCCGATTAACGAAGAGAACTTCATAGACTGCTACCCGTTCCTTCCCTACCAACTCGATATCCTCCCGGAGATGTTCAAGGCTCTCGGGAAAGGATCGGACGACCAGCTGGCAGGGAGTGAACGCACACTGATCGACGTCACCCAGAGCGTCCTCAAGGACGAGGACCACCTCTACAACGACGAACTCGGGGCACTCGTCACGCTGGACATGATCTTCGACGAGATCAGCAACGACATCCCCAGCAGTGACGTCAAGTCTATCCGCGAGGCGCGACCGAAAGATGCCGACCCAGAAATCGCACGACGCGTCCTCAAGTCTCTTTATCTCCTCCAGCAGCTCCCGTGGATTCCGAATACGGCCGACAACATTGCGACATCACTCCAGACGGAACTCGGCCCCACTCAGCAACTAGAGGGTGACGTCGAAGAGACGCTGGATGCACTCGTCGACGCAGGCTACGTCGGGCGGAGCGAAGAAGGCTACCGGTTCCTCCGTGAGACCGAGCGGGAACTCGAAAACGAAATCAAAGGGATCGAAGTCGGTCCAGGCGACATCCGGCGCTCGTCCAAACGCTTCCTGAACGACATCCTCGACGAAACGTCCCGCGTCAACTACCAGGGGAAGACGTTTCAGGTGAACCTGAGCATCGACGGCGAGGAAATCACGTCGAAGGGCTACATCGACCTCAAAACGTACTCCCCGATTTACCAGCGATACGAGGACCTCGACCCGGACGGCCTGAAAACCCAGAGTTTCAGCGAGGACGGTACGCTGTACTGGATCGCCGACAACGAGAAACAGCACGACATCTACGAGAAGCTGAAGTCGATCTTCCAGATCAACACCGTCGTCAAAGAAAAGCGCGGCAACGAACTCAGCCAGGAGGAACAGGAAGCCCTCGGACAGAAGCAGGAAGACCTCCAGCGCCTCCGCAACGAGGTCGAACGCGAGTTCAAACGCAGCTTCCAGCGTGGCGTCCTCATCTACAACGGCGACACCGAGGAGTTCGACACCACAAGCACCTCGCTTACCTCACTCGTCGCCCGAAAGACGGACAACGCTATCCCGAAGGTCTTCACCAGCTTCAAACACGGCTCCGCGACGGTCAAAGACCGACACATCGAGCAGATCTTCGGCGACCTCAGCGGGTCTTCGAACCCGTCCGTCTTCTCCGACTTGGGTGTTGTGCAAGACGGCGAACTCATCGCCGAAGCCCGCATCTCCTCAGAAGTCGAAGACGAGATCCAACGCCGTGAGAAGGCAGGCGAATCCCGTACCGGAAGCGACCTGATCGACCACTTTGCCGAACCACCGTATGGGTGGAGCCGCGAAGTCGTCAGGCTCGCCGCGGCCGTGCTCTTCCGCAACGGCTCGATCATCCCGACGTACAAGGAACGGACCTACG